>Ga0206118_100258_pt1 | contig 37532 bp, 27 predicted proteins | sample 3A20Ametagenome_FD_177999 | JGI IMG/M metagenome (GOLD analysis project Ga0206118, IMG submission 177999) | Enriched microbial communities from leaf-cutter ant dump, University of Wisconsin, Madison, United States - 3A20A | ecosystem: Environmental > Terrestrial > Nest > Insects nest > Nest dump... | reverse complement strand
CGGGCAGCGCCACGGGGATTTCCCAGCCCTGGCCGGCATAGCGCATGAAGGCGGTGATCTCGCGGACGATCTCCCCGTCCGTTCCGGCACGCACGAAGCCCTCGGCGGTCGCCTTCAGCTCGTCGAGCATGGCGTTGATCGCCGCGGCATCGAACTTCGAGAGGCCCATGATCTTGGAGGCCAGCGCCTCGTAACCGAACGGCGCCTTGAGGAAGCCGATGGCCGAGCCCACGCCCGCCCCTTGCGGAATGAGGCACTGGTCGACGCCGAGTTTTTCGCACAGACGGGCGGCATGCAGGGGCGCCGCACCGCCGAAGGCGATCATGATGTTCTCGGAAATGTTCTTGCCGTTCTCGACCGCATGGACGCGCGCCGCATTGGCCATGTTCTCGTCGACCACCTCGACGATGCCGAAGGCAGCGGCCTCAGGGGCAAGCTTCAGCTTCTCGCCGACGTCACGCGCAATCGCCGCGCTGGCGTTTTCGACCGAAAGCCGGATCTTGCCACCGGCGAAATTGTCGGGATCGAGCTTGCCGAGCACAAGATCCGCATCGGTGATCGCCGGCCGTTCGCCGCCGCGCTGGTAGCAGGCCGGCCCCGGCTCGGACGCGGCCGACTCGGGACCCGCCTGGATGCGGCCCATGGCATCGACCCAGGCGATAGACCCACCGCCCGCGCCGATCTCGATCATCTCGATCACCGGAATGGAGATCGGCATGCCCGAACCCTTGCAGAAGCGATAGGTGCGGGCCACCTCGAAGGTGCGCGCGGTATGCGGCTGGTAGTCCTCGATCAGGCAGATCTTCGCCGTCGTGCCGCCCATGTCGTAGGAGACGACGCGCTCGAGGTTGAAGCGGCGGGCGATGTCGGCGGCGAAGATCGCTCCGCCGGCCGGACCGGACTCCACGAGGCGCACCGGAAATTCGGAAGCCGTCTCCACCGAGATGAGGCCGCCGCCCGAATGGATCATGAAGACCGGGCAATCCGCGCCCATCTCCTTCAGCCGCACCTGCAGGCGCGACAGGTAGTCGGCCATCTGCGGGCGCACATAGGCATTGGCGCAAACCGTGTTGAAACGCTCGAACTCGCGCATCTGCGGGGAGACTTCCGCCGAGATCGAGATCGGGATCGAGAGCTTCCGCGACAGGATCTCGCGGGCGCGCACCTCATGCGCCGGGTTCATGTAGGAGTGGATGAAGCCGATGGCGACCGCCCCGAAGCCGCGTTCGGCGATGATGTCGCCCAGGGCTTCCAGCGCGGCTTCATCGAGCGGCTGCAGTTCGCGGCCCTGAGCATCGATGCGGCCCTTGACCGGAAAGCGATCCTCGCGCGGGATCAGCGGTTTCGGCAGGACGAGGCCGAGATCGTACTGTTCGAAGCGGTTTTCCGTGCGCATCTCGATGACGTCGCGAAACCCTTCGGTGGTGACGAGCGCGGTGCGGGCACCGCGGCGCTCGATCAGCGCATTGGTGGCAAGCGTCGTGCCGTGGATGACGATGTCGATCTCGCCGGGCGCGATGCCCGCATCCCGCACGACGATGTCGATGCCGTCGAGGATCGCCTGTTCCGGCGCGGCATAATTGGTCAGTACCTTCGTGGAGAAGAGCTTGCCGCGTACATCGAGCGCGATATCGGTGAAGGTGCCGCCGATATCGGCGCCGAGGCGGATGTCGTGACGCTGTGTCATGCGGTGTCCTTTGCAGAAAGAGCGGCCTTGCGCATCTGGCTCAGCGTTTGGCGCGGGGTCAACGCCTCGGGCGAAATGGCAAGGTCGAGGAGCGCGCCGGTCTTCGATGCACGGGCCCGCTCGAAGGCAGCCGCAAAATCCTTCGTCGATTCCACGCGCTCGGCATGGAAGCCGTAGGCCTTCGCGAGCGTCACGAAATCCGGGTTGACCATCGTGGTGCCGGAAACGCGTTCCGGGTAATGCCGCTCCTGATGGGCGCGGATCGTGCCGTAGATGCCGTTGTTGAGCAGAAGGACGATCGGCTGCGCGCCGTGCTGGAGGGCGGTCGCCAGTTCCTGGCAGTTCATCTGGAAGTCGCCGTCGCCGGCAAAGCAGACGACGGTGCGCTCGGGATGGGCGACCTTGGCGGCCACCGCCGCCGGAACGCCGTAGCCCATCGCCCCCGATTGCGGGGCGAGAAGCCGCGCCTTCGGCCCGAACCTGAAGAACTTGTTGGGCCAGACCGTGAAGTTGCCGGCGCCGTTGGTCAGGATCACGTCGTCCGGCAGGACCTCGTTCAAGAGCGCCGTGACTTTCCCCATATCGACAGGCGACGGCAGGTCGGGAAGCTCGAAGCCCTTTTCATAGGCGGCGCGTCCCCTCGCCCGCCATTCCGCCCAGCTTCCCCTGACGGGTTCGAGAGCGCCCAGCGCTTCCGCGAAGGCATTCGGGCCGGCATGGATGCCGAGCGCCGGCCGATAGACCTTGCCGATCTCCAGGTCCGAACCATGGACATGGACGATCCGCTGGCGCGGCTGCGGCACGTCGAACAGAGTGTAGCCGTCCGTGGAGTTCTCCCCGAAGCGGTTGTTGACGGCGAGGATGACATCGGCATCGCGCAGCAATTCCTTGACCGAGGCGACCATGCCGACGCCGGCTTCGCCGCAGAAGGTGGGCGAGGCGTTGTCGTATTGGTCCTGATAGCGGAAGACGGAGACGACCGGGATATCCGAGGCTTCGGCGAAACGCTGGACGGCGGCCATCGCGCCCTCGCCCCAGTTGCAGCCGCCGTAGAGGATGACGGGACGCCTTGCGCCTTCCAGCATCGCGCGCAGGCGCTGCATGGCAGCCGCCGACGGCGCGGGCTCGGCGACCTCGACGGGGCCGGAGAGCGGCGCAGCGGCGGTGAGCGAGGTCAGCATGTCCTCCGGCAGCGCGACGACGATCGGGCCGGGACGGCCGGACACCGCAAGCGTCCAGGCGCGCGAGAGGATTTCCGGGATGCGCCCGACCTCATCGATCTCGACGGCCCACTTGGCCATGGTGCCGAAGACCGCCTTGTAATCCACCTCCTGAAACGCCTCGCGGCCTTTCATGTCGGTTCCGACCTGGCCGACGAAGAGGATCATCGGCGCGGAATCCTGCATGGCGGTGTGCACGCCGATCGAGGCGTTGGTAGCGCCGGGACCGCGCGTCACGAAGCAGATGCCGGGCTTACCGGTCAGCTTGCCGTAGGCCGCCGCCATGAAGGCGGCGCCGCCCTCGTTGCGGCAGAGAACATAATCGAGGCGTCCGCCGGTGTCGTGCAGCGCATCGAGTACCGCAAGATAGCTTTCCCCCGGTACCCCGAAGCTCTTCGTCGCCCCGAGCGCCAGAAGGCACTCGACGAGCAGCTGCCCTCCATTACGTTCCATAGCCATGTTCCTGATGATCGATGAATTGAGATTGGAAGCCGGAGGCCGACAAAAGGGCAAGCACTTCGGACCCCAATCGCCGAAATGGCGGCTGCCCCGGAGAGAGGCGGTGAACGGAAACCCCGGTGCCCTGGATTTCCTCGGCAAGGGCGCGCGAGAACCCGTCGATCGCGGCCGCGGCGGTCCGCTCGATCGCGCTTTTCGCATCGCAATCGTCCGGGGAAAGCATGACGAACGCGCCACGGCCTCGCGCGATCATCGCAGGGAGGGCGACGCGCGTGACATGCAGCATGGCGGATAGGTTGACTTCAAGCGCCATATCGATGTCGGCCTCCGCAGAGGCGAGAAAGCGGCTCTCCTGCGGCCAGCGAAGCGCTGCATGGACGATGACGTCGGCTTCCAGGCCTTCCGCGATGGCGCGGACATATTCGCGATCCGTCAGGTCCATGGCCAACGGGACGATCCCGTGCTCGCCACGCATCTCGTCAAGCGCAACACGATCCCGGCCGAGCGCATGCACATCCCAGCCGACCCTTGCAAGCGAAGCGGCGATCGCGCGCCCGGGAGCACGCGTCGCCCCCGTGACTAGTGCTTTCGTCATCACACGATCCTCATGAGGCAGGCCAGAGGATGCCTGCGCAGACCGTCAGCTTAAACGAAGAAATTGACACGCTTAGACAAGTTCTTCTTGTTTCGCCGGCACCGGCGACCGCTGGCTTCGCAAAGCCAGCCTTGGCATCCAACGGGATCGTTCCGGCACCATCGTGGCCGGAGGCGGCCGGGTTGCGAGTTCCCGGGCAAGAGGAGCTTGAACGGTCGCCGGGTGGTTAAAAGCTACACCCGGGAGGGGCTGACGCATCGGGCCGACGATCGGCCGATCGCCCCGGGCGCCTTCCCTGCCGCCAGCGGTGAATCCGTACCACACAGACAACCCCGGCGTTCGAATTCCAGGGCCGCCACTGTCAACCAGCCCCTACGAGAGCTTGTAAGTACGGAGGATTTCCGCGATCTTTTCATCCTGTTCCGCATTCGGCAGCAGTGCCGGCTGACGGCTCGCGCCGACCGACGAATCTTGCAGATAGAGCGCGCGCTTGACCATGGCGGGCGCGAAGCCGAGTGCGTAGAGGTCGGTGCGGAAGGCGGTGTAGATCGCCTGCTGGCGTTCCGCCTCGGCGATATCGCCTGCATTGTAGGCCTTGAGGATGCCGGCGAGGACATGAGGCATCGCATTGCCGAGGCCGGAGATGCAGCCGGCTGCACCGTTCTGCAGGGCCCACAGCACCAGATGGTCGGGACCGGAATAGACCTCGAAGCCCTCGATGTCCTTCGCCACATCGAGATAGGCCTCCAGCGTCTCCTTCGCGCCGCCGGAATCCTTGATGCCGGCGATGTTGCCGTGGCCGGCCAGCTTGCGTGCGGTCCCGGGCTCGATATGGTTCTGCGTGCGGGCCGGGATATCGTAGAGATAGATCGGCGTCTCCACCGCGTCGGCGACCGTCGAGAAATGGCGGATCAGGCCATCCTGCGTGCAGGCGATGAAGAAGGGCGTGATGACGGCGATGCCCGTCACGCCGATGCGGTCGAATTCGCGCGCCAGCTTCAGCGTCTCGAAGGTCGCAGGCATGCCGGCATTGACGATCACGCTGACGCGCCCGCCCACCTCGTCGACGACTTCCTCCGTCAGGCGCACCTTCTCCTCAAAAGTCAGCGCACTGAAGTCGCCGTTGGTGCCGGCACACATGATGTTGTTGCCGGCCTCGACCTGGCGGCGGACCTGCGCGCGCGTCGCATCGTAGTTGATGGTCTCGTCCTCGTTGAAGCAGGTGACGAGGGCGACGAAGGCTTGTTTGGTCATCGGTCTTCCTTTGGCTCGGCGCGCTCAGCAGGCGGCGCGTTGAAGGCGGGCGGCCCGGTGGGCGGCCTGGACGTCGGGATCGGGGTCGAGGCCGGCGGAGAGCAGCGCGCGGGTATAGTCCTGCCGCGGCGCCTCGAAGACCTCGCGCACCGTGCCGAGCTCGACGATATCGCCCTTCTGCATGACCATCACATGGTCGGCGAAGTCGCGCACCACCGGCAGGTCGTGGGCGATGAAGATGAAGGCGATGCCCATCTCGCGGCGCAGCTTGTCGAGCAGCGTAATGACCTGCGCCTGCACCGACACGTCGAGCGCGGAGACCGCCTCGTCGCAGATGATGAGCTGCGGCTCGAGCGCGAGCGCCCGGGCGATGGCGATGCGCTGGCGCTGGCCGCCGGAGAACTGGTGCGGGTAGCGGCGCATGTGCTCCGGGCCGAGGCCCACCTGCACGAGGAGTTCGGCGACGCGCGCGCGCCATTTCGCCTTGGGCAGGATATCCGGATGGATGACCCAGGCCTCCGAAATGAGCTGGAAGACCGTCATGCGCGGATTGAGCGACTGGGTCGGGTCCTGGAACACCATCTGGAGGTCGCGGCGCAGCTTGTAGAGCTCGGCAGGCGACAGGGTGAAGAGATCACGCCCCTTCCAGTGCGCCGTTCCGGCATCCGGCTCGTCGAGACGCAGGAGGATGCGGGCGAGCGTCGACTTGCCCGAACCGCTCTCGCCGACGACCGCCATGGTCTCGCCGGGCATGAGGTCGAAGGAGACGCCCTTCAGCGCCTCGAAGGCGCCGTAGGTCTTGCGCACGTCGCGAACGGAAAGGACGGGCTCGGCTCGCGTGGCCGGCTCGTGCATCTCGCCCTTGCCGGGCGCGGCGGCGATCAGCTTCTTCGTATAGGGATGCTGCGGGTTCTTGTAGACCTCGCGCACCGTGCCCGCCTCCACCAGCACGCCCTTCTCCATCACCACGACGCGGTCGGCGATCTCGGCGACGACGCCGAGGTCGTGGGTGATGATGAGGACGCCCATGCCCGTCTCTTCCTGCAATTCCTCTAGGAGAGCCAGGACCTCCGCCTGGACGGTGACGTCGAGCGCGGTGGTCGGCTCGTCGGCGATGAGGAGGTCCGGGCGCAGCGCCAGCGCCATGGCGATCATGACGCGCTGGCGCTGGCCGCCGGAAAATTCATGCGGATACTTGCCGAGCGAGCGTTCCGGCTCGGGAATGCCCACGCGCGTCATCAGCCGCAGCGCCTCGGCCGCCGCGGTCGCGGCGTCAGCCCCGTGGGTGGTGAGCGCCTCGCGGATCTGCCAGCCGACCGTATAGACCGGATTGAGATGGCTGAGCGGATCCTGGAAGATCATGGCGATGCGCCGGCCGTTCACCGCGCGCCGCTCGTGCGGCGACAGCTTGAAGAGGTCGACGCCGTCAAGCAGGACCTCGCCCGCGGTGATGCGCCCCGGCGGCATATCGATGAGGTTCATGATCGCCGAGGAGGAAACGGACTTGCCCGAACCGCTCTCGCCGAGGATCGCCAGCGTCTCGCCGCGGTCGAGATGGTAGGAGATGTCGCGCACGGCATGGACCACGCCGCTAGCGGTGTGGAACTCGACCGAGAGGTTGCGCACTTCCAGGAGATGGTCAGCCATTCTTGCGGCCTTTCATTTCGAGACGCCAGCGCTGCACCGGATCGAGCGCGATGCGCAGCCAGTTCGAAAGCATGTTGAGCGACATGGTGGTGAGGATGATCGCAAGGCCCGGCCAGAAGGAGAGCCACCAGGCATTGGTGAGATACTGCCGGCCCTGCGAGATCATCAGGCCCCAGGTGATTTCCGGCGGCTGGATGCCGATGCCGAGGAAGGAGAGCGCGCTTTCAGCCAGCATCACATAGGCGAAGTCGAGCGTGGCGAGCGTCGTCAGCGTCGGCAGCACGACCGGCAGGATATGCCGGAAAAGGATGCGCCGGTCCGAGGCCCCCATGACGCGGGCGGCCTGCACGAACATGCGCTCGCGGATTTCCAGCACCTCGGCCCGCGTCGTGCGCAAGTAGACCGGGATGCGGGTGATCGCCAGCACCAGCATCAGGTTGAGGATGGACGAGCCGAGGATATAGAGCACGATCACGGCGATCAGCAGCGAGGGGAAGGACATGATGACGTCCGCCAGCCGCATGATCACCTGGTTGACGCGCGGCGAGGAGAAGCCGGCGACGAGCCCGAGCAGGGTGCCGGCGGCGGCCGAGAGCGCCACCGCGCCGGCGGCGACCATCAGCGTGTTCTGCGTGGCGACGACGATGCGGGCGAGCAGCGGCCGGCCGAGCGCATCGGCGCCCATCCACCACACCCAGCCGCGCTCCCAGTCGAAGGGCGCCGCGTTGCGGCCGCGAAGGTTCTGCTTGGTCGCCAGCTCCCCGAGCCAGCTCGGCCCGACGATGGCGAGGATCACGATGAAGACGAGGAAGATCGCCGCGCAGAGCGCGAACTTGTCGGCGAGCAGCATGCGGACCATGCGCGTTGCGAAATTCGGCTCGTCGGCGACGATGGTGACGGTCTGAAGGGTCATTGCCGCCTCCTCAATGCCGGATGCGCGGATCGAGCAGCGCATAGGCAAGGTCGATCAGAAGGTTCATGAGGAAGATCGCCAGCGCCGTGACGAGGATCGCGGCGAGCACGACGTTGAAGTCGCGCTGGAGGATGGAATCGATCATCAGCTTGCCGACGCCCGGAAAGCCGAAGATCGTCTCGACGATCACCGCGCCGTTGAGGAGGCTCGCCGCCTGGTCGCCGATGACGGTGATGACCGGCAGCATGGCGTTGCGCAGCGCATGGACGAAGATGATCGAGCGGGATTTGACGCCCTTGGCCCGCGCCGTCTTCACATAGGCGGACGAGAGCGCGCCGATCATCGAGCCGCGCACCACCTGCACGATGATGCCGAAGGGACGGATGAACAGCACGGCAATCGGCAGGATCCAGTGCAACAGCGAGCCGGTGCCCGAGGTCGGCAGCCAGGCGAGGTTCACGGAGAAGACGACGATCGCGACGATGGCGACCCAGAAATCGGGAACGGAAGCGCCGATCAGCGAGATGATCGAGGACAGGCGGTCGAAGAAGCCGCCGGCGCGGAAGGCGGCGAGCGAGCCGACGAGGATGGCCGCGCCCGTGACGAGGCTCATGGTGATGACGGCAAGCCAGAGCGTCCAGGTAAAGGCCTCCAGCACGACATCGAGGGCGGGCCGCGCCTTGCGCAGCGATTCGCCGAGGTCGCCCGTCAGCACGTCGCCGACATAGTGGGCGAACTGCACCAGCAGCGGATCGTTCAGGCCGTGCAGTTCGCGGAACTGCTGCTTCATTTCCGCGGACGCCTCGACCGGAAGGAAGAGCGCGGCCGGATCGCCCGTCAGGCGGGAGAGGAAGAAGACCATGACGATCAGCCCGACGAGGGAGATCAGACTGGCCACAGCGCGTTTTCGAACGAATTTCAGCATGGCGCCCTCGGATAAACCCGGCGGCGGGATCATCCCGCCGCCTTGATTGCTGTTGTGGCCGGCGAACACAGGGTTCGCCAGAGGCATTTACTTGATCTTGATCTCCGAGAGCTGGAGCGTCCCGTTCGTCGCCATGGTGGGCGTGAAATCGAGGCGCTCGGAAACCCGCGAGAAGCCCACCATGTGGAACAGCAGCACGTCGGCGACGACGTCGTCGTGCAGATAGGCGATCAGTTCCTTCCAGAGCTTGGCGCGTTCGTCGCCGACGGCGGCGGAGGCGCGCTTGATCAGGTCGTCGACCTTCGGATCGGAGAAGCCGGACTGCGTGCCTTCGGAGTCGTACTTGAAGAACATCGAGAACGACGGGTCGCCCTTCGAGTTGTCATGCATGGCGGCGACGAGGATCGGGCCGCGGCCTTCCTTGAAGGGCTTGGAGTAGTACTGCTCGTGCTCGGCGACCTCGACGAACTTCAGGTCGACCTTGAAGCCGACATCCTGGAGCTGCGCCTGGATGGCTTCCATGATCTCGGTAACGTTCGGGAAGTTGGCCGTGCGGGCGATGATGGTGATCGGCGTGTCGACCTTGACGCCATCGGCCTTGGCTTCTTCCAGAAGCTTCCTGGCGCCGTCCGGATCGAACGGGAAGACCTTCACGTCCGGGTTCCAGCCGAGCGTCGGCGGCGGCACGATGGCGGTCGCCAGCAGCGCGCCCTCGGGCACCAGCGTGCCGAGGAAGGCCTGGCGGTCGATGGCAAGGTTCAGCGCACGGCGCACGCGCACGTCGTTCAGCGGCTCGATATTGTGGTCGATGCGCAGGTAGACCGTCTCGCTGTCGAGATAGGAGAAGTCGGTCGCCGGATTGGTGGCGTCGAGCTGCGAGATCGACGGGGAGAGGTCGGCCTCGCCGGTCTGCACCATGGCGGCGCGGACGGACGGGTCGGCACGGAAGAGATAGGTCGCTTCCGTTACTTCCGGCTTCGCGCCCCAGTAGTCGTCGCGGGCGGTGAGCACGATCTGCTGGCCCGGCGTCCAGTCGGTCAGCTTGTAGGGACCGGTGCCGACGGGCTCGCGCACGAATTCCATCGGCGTTTCCTCCGGAACGATCGTCAGGAGCGACATCAGCAGCGGCAGGATCGGCTGGACCGGGTCGGCCTTGAAGTCGATCGTGTAGTCGTCGACGACGGTGGGCGTGATCGTCATGCCGCCGAAGTAACGGCGCGATTCACAGCTGTTCTTGTCGCTCATGATGCGGTTGAAGCTGTGCTCGACGTCCTTGGCGTCGAAGCCCGTGCCGTCGGAGAACTTGACGCCCTGGCGCAGGTGGAAGCGCCAGCTGCCGTCGGCGTTCTGCTCCCACGTCTCGGCAAGACGCGGCATCAGGCCCTTGTCGCCGCGCACGTCGAGCTCGGTCAGCGTCTCGCTGACGTTCTCCATGATGACGCGGCCGATATTGGAGCGCGTCGCCATGCAGGGCTCGAGCAGGTCGGCCTCTTCCGGAAGCACGATCTTGATCGGGCCGGACCCGGCGAAGGCGGTTGACAGGGTAGACCCCAGCATGAGGGCACCCAGGATGAGCATTTTTTTCACGGCATTTCCTCCCTAGTGAAAGTCGTTCAGGCAGATGTCGGTTTTCCCGATCGCGCGGCGATCAGCGCCGCGCAACAGATGAGCCCGCCGCCGCAAAGCGTGGTCAGGGCGATGTTTTCGCCGAACAGCGCGAAGCCGCCGAGCGCCACCAGAGGCAGGCGCAGGAAATCGACGGGGGCGACGATGGTTGCGGGGGCGAGCGAGAAGGCATGGGTCATCAGCCCCATGCAGGCGGCGCCGATGACGCCCTGCAGCGCAAGCAGCCCCATCTCCCGCGAGCCGGGCATGGTCCAGAACGGAAGCGCGAAAAGGAGCGCGATGGGCACGGTCAGGAGAAGGTTCCAGACGACGAGCGTTCCGGTCGCGTCCCCCTTCGACATGGATTTCAGGATCAGCTGGATGGCCGACTGGAGCACCGCGCCGGCAAGCGCGAGAAGGATGGCGAGGCTGAAGCCGGAACCGGACGGCCCGATGACGAAGAGCGCCCCGACGAAGCCGATGACGACCGCACCGATCATCGCCGGGCCGGGCCGTTCACCGAGCGTCAGCGCGGCGCCGAGCACGAGGAAGACCGGCGAGGTGAAGGCGATGGCAGTGACGTCGGCAAGCGGACCCCAGCTGAAGGCGGCGAAGAAGGCGACCATGGCGAGAAGCTTGAAGCCGGCGCGCACCGCATGCTGGCGCAGCGGATGGGTCGAGCGCAGCACCGCCGGGCGCAGGACGATCCACGGAAGAAGCACGACGGCGCCGAAGAAGGCCCGGAAGAAGCCGATGACGAACGGATGCACCGCACCGTTGAGGGCGCGCACGATCACCGCGTCGCTCGCCGCCAGGATGGCGGCGCCGACGGCGAAGATGACGGCCGCCCTGGCCTTCGGGGGGTTGCCGGCTACCGGCATGGAATCCTCCTTCCCGGCGTCCTCCCGCCGGATTGACCAGACCATCCACTTTTCGGGCAAGTTTGTCAATTTGTTTCGCAATGTAAAATCATACGTTTTGATCATGTAAAAATTAATCATTTTAAATCATGTAGTTATATAGAACTACCAGAGGAATTCTGAAATCTAGTAACATTCTTTAACTTGACAACTTTGGAAATTTTGCGATTTTCGACACCATGCAGGAGGAGGAGCGCGAATGGACCCGCAAGAAATAGCCCGCAACATGAATGGCCTGCTCCAGGCCGTTTCGCCCATGCGCGCGGAGGCCTTGCTGCCCTCGCCCATGGTCCAGAACCATGCGGCGTTCCTGCACCTGCTTTCCGACGGGGCGCTCGTCTGTGCCTGGTTCGGCGGCACGCTGGAAGGCAAGTCGGACATCTCCATCTTCGCCTCCGTCCTGCCGCAGGGCGCCGCAGGGTGGGGACCGCCGCAGCGGCTGAGCTTCGATGCCGATCATTCCGAGCAGAATCCGGTGCTCTTCACCGCCCCGGGCGGGCGGCTCTGGCTCTTCCACACCTCGCAGCCCTCCGGCAACCAGGACGAATGCCGCATCCGCATGGCCGAAATCCGGCGCGATGCATCCGATCCGCTGGTGCTGGGCGCATCCGAAGGCCGCTACCTCGACCTGCCGCGCGGCTGCTTCGTCCGCGCACCGCTGGTGGTGCGCGACGACGGGGCGTGGCTGCTGCCGATCTTCCGCTGCGTCCAGCGTCCCGGCCAGAAATGGAACGGCAGCCACGACACGGCCGCCGTCGGCATTTCGCTCGACCAGGGCACGACATGGCGGCTGGAGGATATCGGCCAATCGATCGGCTGCGTGCACATGTCGCCCGTCCCGCTTGGCGAGGGCCATCTCGCCGCCTTCTTCCGCCGGCGTCAGGCCGACTGGGTCTATCGCGCGGAAAGTCTCGACGGCGGACGTTCCTGGTTGACACCCGCGGCCAGCGATGTGCCGAACAACAATTCCTCCATCGCCGCCATCCAGCTTCGGGACGGGCGCCTCGCAATGATCTGCAATCCCGTCAACGCCGCACAGTCCGTCGAACGACGCGCCTCGCTCTACGACGAGCTCGGCGAGGACGACGGCCGGCCCGATGCGGACCCGGCCGGCGGCTGCGTGCCCATATGGGGCGTTCCGCGCGCACCGGTTGCCCTTTGCCTTTCCGAAGACGGCGGCCGGACCTTCCCAATTCGCCTGCTGGTCGAGGATGGGCCGGGAACCTGCCTTTCCAACGACTCGACCGACGGCCGCAATCTGGAAATGTCCTATCCCTGGCTGCTGGAGGGTGTGGATGGCACCCTGCATCTCGCCTACACCTATCACCGCCGCGCCATCAAATATGTCCGCCTGGCTCCCGGCTGGGACAGCGCTGACGCAGGGAGACTTTCATGAGCAACATCATCGGCATAACCATGGGCGACCCGTGCGGCGTCGGCCCGGAGATCGCAGTGCGCGCGCTGGCCGGCATGACGCCGGAAGAGCGCGCGACGATCCGCATCTACGGCAACACGCCCACGCTCGAAGCAGCCCGCGAGGCCCTCGGTATCGAGGTGGACCTAATGCCCCATGTCGTGGACCTGCCCGTTGAAGGTGCGCCGCTTGCCTGGGGGCAGCTTAGCCCCGTTGCCGGCGATGCGGCCTTCCGCTTCATCGAAAGGGCAGTGCGGGATGCGCAAGCCGGCGCCATCGGCTGCATTGTCACCGCACCGATCAACAAGGAAGCGCTGAACCTCGCCGGCCACCACTATGATGGGCACACCGGCATGCTACGCAGCCTCACCGGTGCCCGGGCGGCCTATATGCTGCTCGCTTCCGAACGCCTGAAAGTCATTCACGTCTCCACCCATGTCTCGCTGCAGGAGGCGATCCGCCGGTCGACGACCGAGCGCGTGCTGGCGACCATCCGGGCGGGCGATGCGCACCTGAAGCGCATCGGCTATACCGCGCCGAAAATCGCGGTGGCCGGCATCAATCCGCATTGCGGCGAGAACGGCCTTTTCGGCACGGAGGATGATGACCAGATCGCGCCCGCCGTCCAGGCCGCCCGTGCCGAGGGTATCGACGCCTACGGACCGATCTCCGCGGACACTCTCTTCTACCGCGCCTATGCCGGCGCCTTTGATCTCGTCGTCGCACAATATCACGACCAGGGGCACATCCCGGTCAAGCTCGTCGCGTTCGACACCGCTGTCAACGTGTCCGTGGATCTGCCGATCGACCGCACCTCTGTCGACCACGGCACGGCCTTCGACATTGCCGGCAAGGGCATTGCCGACCATGGCAACATGAATGCCGCCATCGCCTACGCCCGCAAGCTGGTGTCGGGCGCCGCCAAGCGAGGATGACACCATGACCATCACACTCCATCAACCGCGCCGGCTGGCCGTCGGCGCCGGCGCGATCGGCGAAGTGGGTATCTGGGCGGCCGATGCCGGCTCGATACTTGTGATCGCCACGCCGATCACCGCCGGGTTCGTCGATCGCCTGAAGCTTCCCGGCCGCATCGACGTCTTCGATGCGATCCCCGGCGAGCCCGATACATCGACGCTGGATGCAGCCCTCGACGCAGCGCGACGGTGCCGGCCCGACCTCGTCGTCGGTCTTGGCGGCGGCTCGGTTCTCGACGTCGCCAAGCTGGTCGCGGTGCTGTGGGATAGCGAACAGACGCTTGCCGATGTCGCCGGCCCGAACCGGGTGGCCGGTCGCCGCACCCGTCTCGCCCAGGTCGCCACCACCGCCGGCACGGGCTCGGAGGCCGGCATCCGCTCGCTGATCACCGACCCCGGCAAGGGCAACAAGATCGCGATCGAAAGCCCGCACATGATCGCCGATTTCGCCGTGCTCGACCCGGAGCTGACCTATTCCGTGCCGCCGGCCGTAACGGCTGCCACCGGCGTCGACGCCATGGCGCATTGTGTCGAGGCCTTCACCAATCGACGGGCGCACCCGATGATCGACGGCTTCGCGCGCATGGGCTTCCGGCTCGTCGGGAAATACCTCGCGCGCGCCGTGCGCGACGGCGCCGACACGGAGGCGCGCGAAGGGATGATGCTGGCCTCATACTACGGCGGCATCTGCCTTGGCCCGGTCAATACCGCCGCCGGCCACGCCATTGCCTACCCGCTCGGTACGCGGCTTCGCCTGCCGCACGGCCTGGCGAACGCCGTTATCTTTCCGCACGTCCTCGCCTTCAACCAGGAGGCGGCGCGCGGAAAGACGGCAGAAGTGGCGGAGGCGCTTGGTCTCGGCGAAGGTCTTGCGCCAGCAGACCTACTCGAGGCGGCTTGCGGCTTCTGCCGCGACCTCGGCATCGAGATGTCGCTTGCCGCGCACGGCGCCACGGCGGACGACCTGCCGCTCTATGCCGGCGAAGCCCACGCCAATCGCCGCCTGATGGACAACAATCCTATCGATATGAGCGTGGAAGATGTCCTCGCCGTCTACCGGGCGGCGTTCTAGATCGAACGGCTCATAGGCTTGGGCGATTTGAGGGCTGGGTCCTGTCTTTTACAGGATCCAGCCCTCGAGTTTCAGCCCGATGCGGTCGTTGTTGCAGCGGGCGATGCGATCCCCGATGCCCTCTTTCAGGCTTTCGATACCTTCGAAGGGATTGGGTAGGACAGCTTGGACTATCTGGTCGCCTGGAACAGGCGGTCGCGCGAGCCGGTAAGATGATCGAGCATGAGTTGCCGCGCCTTCGCCTTGTCCCGGGCGACGATGGCGTTGGCAATTGCTTCATGCTCGGCGAAGACACGCGACAGTCCGGCGGTCTCACGCTTGACCGAAGCGCCGTGGAACTTCATGCCGACCGCGATATGGTCCTTAAGCGCTTCCATGGCCGTGAAGAAATAGCTGTTCCGCGCGGCGTGGGCGATGGCGAGGTGGAACTGGAAGTCCGCATCCTCGCGGTGGGACTGCCGGTTGGTGGCGTCGCGCATCAGCTCCAGCGCCTGGCGGATGGCGGCGAGCGACGCCGCATCGTGCCGCTCGGCTGCCGCGGCCGCCGCGGCCGGCTCGACGGTGAGGCGGAATTCGTAGCAATTGAGAAGATCGGCGATGTTTTCGAGTTGGCCGAAGCCGAGCGGCTCGCGCATGCCGACGGCCCGCACGAAACTGCCGGCGCCCCGGCGCGAATAGATAAAACCCTGCTCGCGCAGTCGCCGCAGCGCCTCGCGCACGATCGGCCGCGACACTTCGAACTCGATCGCCAGGTCATGTTCCGTCGGCAGCCGCTCATCTGGCTGGTAGGCGCCGGACTTGATGGCCCGATGCATGCGCTCGAAGACGAGATCGCCGAGGCTCTTGCGTGCTGTTCCGTTCTCCAGTCCCATCTGTCATCCCGTCTTGCGGAGAATCCTGTCCGCGATCTGCCTCAGCGTTTCCGGTCCGCCGAATCCGCCCGATTTCGCGATGATGCAATGTCCTTGCGCATGAGCCAAGCCCAGCCCGGGCAGGCACTCGCCGATGAGACGGAAACGCGAAATCCCCATCCTTGCCAAAACGGCTTCGGCCGTCGCCCCTCCGGAAAGAAGAAGGGTCGATACGCCCCCGGTCAGGGCCGGGCAGACGCTTTCGGCAAGCGCCTGCGAAACCGCGTGCCCACTCGCCTCCACTCCGCCCGGCACGGCCTGGACCAGCGTGAGCGGACTTTCCTCGGGCTGTCTATCGCAAAGTACACCGTTCGGCGCCGGAAGGCAGCGCACGTCCTCGCCCACACGCAGCGCGTCGATCTGGGCGAGCGTGATCGGATCGCGCGAGCCGATCACGAACAGGCCGCGCCCCTGCGGGATCGCAGCGAAGCCGGGCACCCTTCCGCCGCTCATTCGCGCGGCGAGCGCATCGGCAAGCCCCCGCGCACCAATGAGAAGGTCGATGCCCGGGATGTCGAGAGCCTCGTCCATCGCGCGCTGGGTCAGTGTATCCGGCATCGCAGCCCGCGCGGCGTGCGTGCCCAGCCGGCCGGCGATCGAGATCGGGACGTCCACCCCGAAGCCCTTCACATGGCCATCCAGAACAATCCGGCCGAACTCGGGAATTGCCGGCGCCACCAGAGCGAAACGATAGCGCATCGCGTCGAGTTCGGCGGGGATGTGCCCCTTGAGCCGCGAATCGACCTTCTTGAACAACCGCGTTCCGGGCGGAAGTGCGGAAAGTGCGGCCGCAGCCCTGCTATATGCCGCGTGTGCATCGATTTCCCGCGATGCCAGGTTTACGGAAAGCACATCGGGTTTTTCGAATACGGCTTGTTCGATGGCCTCGATCCGGAGGGCCACTTCCGTATGCAGCCCCCGGCTGGCGAACGGTGCGGCAGCGTCAAGTGTTCCCGTCAGATCGTCCGCCAGCAGCGCCAACATAGAAACCATCCAAATTTGTTGTCATCTTTATATCGCCTTTATCACTTGAAATACCAGAGGAAAAATCCAGACGAAAACAAACCCTCTGTGCTTCTGCCCCCACCTTCCAGATGCTTTCGTGATCCAGTCCGCGCTCCTCCTCTCCGGTTTCCTCGCAAGTCTCAACACACCAAAGACGTGACCTGGCGACCGTCAGCTGCGGCCGCGACGGGAGCAGACTCTTTCAATGAGGCAAAAGAAGGCAGTTGGCTTCGTAGCCGCACGGGCCCCTTCTTCCCCGTTCTGCTGGCTTCTGCACGCGGAAAGCCCCGCGGTTTTTGCCGCGGGGCTTTTGCTTGATTGTCGATTGTTTGGTTGCGGGGGCCTGACTGCATGGAGACTTGTAAATTCTGAGGCTCACGTCGGTCCACGCTAACCGGTCAGTTCTCTCGCCAGAACTAACCATTATACGATGCAATCTCGTCGTCCGAGATGGGGCGGTCAGCGGAACGGCCGCTTTTGGTTTAATTTAGCGTATTCCAGACGCAAGGGCGGCAGTTATGCGGTCGAAAATGAGTTCGTGATTTCCAATTTCACACTCCCAGATCACGACGGTTCGCCATCCGAGCTCGTGTAATGCTTCCATCACTCGCGCATCACGTGCTGCGTTCGCCGAGAGCTTGGCCTCCCAGAATTCAGTCCTTGTCTTCGGAATCGTCGCCCGCTTACAGTCATGGCGATGCCAGAAACATCCGTGTACGAAGACGGTTAACCGGTGACGCGGCAAGACGATGTCCGGCTTGCCGGGAAGATCCGATCGTCGCAGCCGGAATCGATAACCCAAGTGATGGAGCAGCTTTCGAACGGCGATCTCAGGCTTCGTGTCACCGTTTCGGACCGCCTGCATATTGCGGCGACGTTCCGGGCTGACGTCAGACGCCGGTAGATCGGCAGGCGTTGCTAGCGACCGACTCGCTCCATCAGGCTTCTGTCCCTTCATTCTCGTCCTCGGAAGCGGCTGGCGCTACGAAGTCCAAGCCTATGCGGGTAAATTCGACGCCCAGCTTGTTCACCAGGTTCAAGGCATATTCATAGCGTAATTGAGCAACGATGTGGGCATCGAAGGATTTTATCTCGAGCTCGCCTGATTCTCCGCTCACAATGCGAAGCGACAGATCGGCGGTCTTGTCGGCCTTGATCTTAAACCGACCGTGCTTGCTCGCGAACATCATCCTCCAGATGGGTGAACCGTACTCGCCCTTCTTGGGGAACACACTGTAGGGCGCGACCTCGTTCTTCTTTTCGTCGAGCAAGAAGACCATGGTATTGGAATTCACATCGGCACGTTCAACATTCGGCCTTGCGTGGAGTTGCACGGCGAGGAACGGTTTGGTTAGCGACTTCGATGAGCCACTCATGCCGATCTGGTTCTTCTGCTTAGGCACTAGATCACAGGCGGGGGATACGCAGACCCATAGATCTTTGCCGACCTTGATAATGTGTCCCGGCTGCAGGTGCCAACCGGATACCGGCTTGGTCGAGACATATGCGTTGTAATGGTGAAGAGCAACGTCCTGTTCGCCCTCTACGGGTGCGGGTACGCCGTAGTGAGTCGCGAAGCCCTCCGCCCCCAGCGTAGTCGCACCGGGATCGCATTCGACGAGCTTGAGACCGAAATCCACCGCTTTGACGCCGACCTTGTCAAGCAGCCGCTCTGTGTGTCGCGCGGCATGAGCCTCTATCAGCGTGCGACGATGGCTGTCCCCGGTCTCGTCGCCGCCATCCGCAGCCAGCAGCTCCTGATAATATTTCCAATGAGCGCGACGGTCGTTGAAAGTCGTGTCTTCGGCCATCACGCCCAGTGCGCTGATCTCCGCCCTGATACGTGACGAAATCATCCGTGACGGTGATGGCTTCCAGTCTTCGAGAGCGAGGCGCAGCGTCTCGAGCAACTCGGTGTTCTGCTTACGAGCGAAAGCGACGAAACCGGCACTAGCGCGGATCCAGGGACGCTCGGTTTCGTCGGGGCTCTTCCACTTAAAACCTGACAACTCTCTCGTGTCGCCCTTCATATTGCCCTCGTGTTTCGAGAGCACCCAATACCACATGGTCCGGCATTGGCCGCCGTTCCACTTCGCCTCCTTGCAGATGTCACGGAAGCCGGCAGCCTCAGGAGCCGTCTCGATGAAATCCTTCGGCAACACACCTTGATCGAGAGCGCGGCGGAAGGCGAGGTAACCGGAAGCCGTCAATGAGGCGACCAGTCGCATCTGAATGTCTTCGGCGATCTCGTCTTCGGCCGTTTCGATCAAGTCCTGCCCGCGGTTGATCTTGGCCGTATCGGTGGCGGTCGGCGGCAGCAACCTGAGGAGGATCGAGTTGAACGGCTCTACCAGATCGGCAGTTTCAGTATGCACGACCACCAAATTGAAGTGGGTGCTGTTCATCAAGCGCGTCAAGATTTCGGCAGCTATCACTCCATGAGGCGCCACTGGTTCCAATTGGTAGTCGAGCACCAGCAAGTCGGACTGATGCAGGAATTTACTGATCTCGGCATTGTCAGTACCGTCATGGATGTCCACGGTAAGAGCCGGGGACTTGGACCGGAACTGGCTCACCACTTGGAGAATCCGCTCGCTCCCTGCCCACTTATCGCTTTCCGGATCGTACTCCTTCCTAAAGATCGTTTCCCAGGTAGGATACCGATCGTCGATGATCAGTACGGATCGAATGGGCGCGATGAAGGCCTCATGGACCAAGGTAGAGAGATTGTTTACCGGCGCCATCGCCGCCGCTGCTTCAGCCATTGAAGGTCGCACCCCGAAACTTGATTGAGAAGTTGGCCCCCGACAGCAACCGGTCTTCAGGTTCCTGCAGGTAGCTGATCTGATGACCACCAGCGGCAAGATTTGCTTGGCACAGATAGAGTCCCACCCCGCGCCCGCCATCGACCTTGCGAGTAAAGAAGAGGGTGAAAAGGCGCTTCACATCGATGCTATCGATGCCGGGCCCATTGTCAGCCACGACGATGCTCTCGCCCTTGACGTCGAAGAGAATCCTTGGCTCTTCGACTCGCGTGTTGACCAGCCAGTAGATACTGTTGTTCACCAGATTGACGAACACGGGCAGCAACCTTGACGGTTGCTCCATCACGGAGAATTCGAAGAAGGCGTCGGTGGCCTCGAACGAGATCGCGCTCTCCTCTATCGCCCTGGAGAAGAAGTCGGCGACGTAGTCGAATATGTACCGTCCCGACATCTTCCTCGGTTCGATGCGGCCAGCCATTCTCAAGGGACCGAGGAAATCTATGATCTGCTTCAGGCCCGCGTAGGCCGTGGCCGCCCTGTCGAGCGCTACTCGATCGGAAGGATCGGCTTGCAGCCGCTCGAGAGCGAACGACATCGTTGAGTCGTAGCCGCGGAATTCGTGGTCTAGGAACTCCACGGTGATGCCAAGCTGAGCCAAGCCGTTCAACCGGTCGACCTGGCTTCGAAGTTCTGCGCTCTCGTCGCCGCCGAGGACGGCGATGGCCTGGAGATCGATGCTCTCTTGCAGATTCTCGAGTGCGAAGATGTAGTTCCTGAAGATCAGTTCGTTGTCGGAATCGATCTTCGATTTCGCGTCGGAGATCGCTTTTGACGCTGCAGACAGGGTAATCTCTTGCCTCTCCAACTGCCCCAGCAATGGGGAGGTCTCCAGGCGCAGCAGCTTGTTGCGCTCCCCCGTCAATGCGCTGATGCGGTCGCGCTCCTGATCCTGCAAAGCGCGGATGTCGCGAGCCCATCGCGAGACGCGAGACGACAACTGGGCTTCGTTACGCTGGATCTGCTTGAGCAGCACCTCCTGTGGAAGCGGAGGCGCAATTCGCTCGACCGCTGCGGAGAGGCGTTCGGAGAAGCCGATCACGATCTGGCCGAGCTCTGCCATTGACCCGCGATATCGACGGTATTCGTCCTCGAGAGCTCCGAGCGGTGTCGGAGCACCCGGAAGCCGCAGCTCCGCCAATTGCGCTTGAGCGTTCTCGAGCAATTCCTGCGCGGAGGAGATGTCCTCCACTGTTTCGATCCGTATCGTGTCGATGTCTCCCTGGATGCGCTCGGATATCGATGGGATGGAGGCCAGACTGGCGCGCAGGTTCTTCCTGAACGTGGTGCGCAGCTTTCTTTTCAGGGTTTCCTGATGCTCCTTGGCACGATGCGCGCGATAGTTCTCCTCGGTGATCTTCGTCTCGATTGCACGGTCGTCCGAGTTCGATCCGAAGTAGTCGTAGGCCGTCGCCCGGAGCACGTTGATGACAAGGGTCTTCAGGGTCTTGGCCGCCTTGTTGACGATGAAGCCCTCCCTCCCGGCCTTATCTTTAAGATTGGGATTGCCTGATCGCGTAATAGCGATGCGCCCGAATGTGCGGCGCGCGTTCCAGTACTCGCGGCCAGCGTTCATGCTCCTGCGCTTCTCGATCTCAAAGAAATCGTTATCCTCGCGACCGTACGGCAGGACGCGCAACGAATCGCGATAGATCATCAGCCCGGCATGGCTCTCCGTCAGTTCCTTCATGCGTTCGATGTCGCGCGGCGTGTGTGTCGAGTTCTTCGGGTCCTGCTCGAACGTGGCGATGTATATGTCCAGCGGACCGAGCCTTGACGAAGGGCCGACCGGCATGGCCAATTCCTTCGGCGGCAAAATCACGTATTCGCCTGCGGTCTTGCGCCACTTCCCGAACGACTTGATCTGGCCCCTGAAGACGCCGTCCTCGCCGATTCGCCCATCGACGATATGTTCCATCTGGTCCGTGAGCGTCCTGTTAAAGTCATCCCGGGAGGCAATGACCAGCGTCCGTTCGCCGTCCTTGTGGATCTCCACTCGATAGTCGAAGTCTGGGCGGACCGCCTCCAGGTCGGGGCGGCTGGGATCAAATAACGGATCGACGAATCCGCCGAGAGTGTTCACGAACCGTTCGCGATCCGTCTTGTCCACCCTGAGGTTCTTATTCGCATTAAGGAAGGCGCTGAAATCATCGGTCGCTTCGGCGACCACCATAGCGGTGCCATGGTCGAGCTCACCGCTCCACACCGGCCAAAGATCGAGATGATGATCCAGGACGCGGAACGCGCTGCAGCCATCGAGGATGATCTGCGAAGGTTTCATTCTCAGCAGATCCGGGCCATTCGATGTCGTGACATGGTCGTAGCTCGCCCATGCAGATACTACTCGTCTATCTCGATCGCTACCCGTTCCATCGCCGTGCACGTTCTGCAGTAGCGCCGAGATCATCTCCGGCAAGCGCTGCCGAATCTCCTTCGGCGAAGCGAGGTTGACCACAGGGATCTCGATGTCGGAGAGTATAAGGTAGGGATTTTCGAACAGTCGCCAGTCAATCAGAGCTGCAGCCGCTTGCTGATCGCGCCTCTTGCTGATGAGCAGCATGATCGGGCCGAGATGGGCGGAGGACAGACGACCGATGCCCTTCTGGCCTTGGCGGGATCGCGTCATCAGACCGTCCATGTCGACCTCGGAGCGCGTATCCTCAAACAGCTTAGACTCAGTGCCGACGACGAGCCATCGATCAACGAGCTCTTCGTAATTCATGCCGTGCCCATCGTCGGTGATTGAGACGACTAGGGGAGTCTCATCGAAGATCGTCAGCGAGACGTTGCGCGCGTAGGCGTCGTACGAATTCTTCCAGAGCTCCGAGATCGCCGTGGGGACATCGGCAATCTGCTCTCGACCGAGATGGTCTACGGTTCGGGCTCTTGTCTTGAAGCTTACTGTCTGCATCAGACGGCCTTGGCTCGGGATGCAGCAGGTTCAGTATTGGCGGAGGACGTGAGGAGGGACTTGATGTGGCTGACCAGCAGCTTGGCCAACACCACGGGAACGGCGTTGCCGATCTGCTGCCCTGCCGCCATGAGACCACCGGCAAACTGGAAATCGTCGGGGAAGGTCTGGATCCGTGCCGCCTGCCGTGCGGTGATTCCATGGTTGAGCGTCGGGTGCACGAAGCGCCCCTTTGATGGATTGATGCATGCCGTGGTCATCGTCGGCGCGGGCTTGGCCGGATTTATCCGACCGTAGACGTCCCTATGGCCATCATGATCCTTGTGGCAGTCGAGGACTCGGTTAGATTCATGCCGACTGCCGCCGTTGTGCGGCGTGCTCGCAAAAGCGTCGATCAATGCCTGGCCATGCTGCATGTGCACGTCGTTCGGATCCTCCTCCAGGGCTGGCCGGAATGCAGAGCTGCAGTTCTCCCATGCTTTAAGACCCGCAGGCATAGGATCGCAACGTTCACAATGGGTAGGCTGGGGCGGCCAATCGAACCCTTCCGCTACGATGTCCTGACGGAGGCCGAGGATAAAAACTCTCTGGCGTGCCTGCGGAGCACCGTAGTCGCGGGCATCGATCTTGATAGGATCGTAAATCATGTAGCCGTTGGTGTGTGCTTGGGCGTAGAACTCGTCAACATAATCCTTGTGCCGCGGCCACAGCATACCTGGAACATTCTCCATCAGGAATGCGCGCGGACGCAGCCTCCTGACAAATCCGAAGTACTCATGGATAAGGGCATTGCGAGGATCCGCGACGCCAGCGTTCTTGATGCGATGGCGCGAAAAGCCCTGGCACGGCGGCCCCCCGAGCAATAGGTCGCATTCAGCCTCGGCGAAATGTTTGCGGGCAATTACGGCTGGGTCGAGCTTGGTGATGTCGTTGTTGTAGACCACGACATTTTTGGCGCGCGACGGCTTGCCGATATTGTTCTTGTACGTCAGGGCGGCGTTGGAATTGAACTCTATCGCGAAGACCACGTCGCAACCAGCCTCAATCGCCCCAAGCGAGAACCCGCCGGCTCCCGCAAAGAGGTCCGCCACCTTGAGTTTTGTGCCGTGATCCAACCAGCTTACCCCACGCCGGAAGATTCGATGTCTGCCGGACTTCGCCCAATTGAGTGTATCCGCTCCGGCCGAAATATTGAACAGAGAAGGACCGTTGTGAAGATATCCGCTGTGTTTATAGGCGACTAACCTTTAACCATTTGTGCACTTGATGCGAATCAGCCACAGTCATCATGCCGCGTGCCATCGATTGGCCACGCTTTTTGATCGTCCAACCCGATTAGCGCCTCAGCAACCCTAGATAATGGCTCCTCGTCGCGATCACTAATATTCGTGAGCGACATTAGCCGGACTATCGATTGGCCGTCGGCGAAGCTGATCTCCACAAGATACGTAGTCGGAGGCCACGATCGGGGAGATTTAGCCGTTTCCGTCTTTGAGAAATGGATCTGTCGTAGATGTCGGAAGCTGTCGATCGCATAGAGAGCATTCGCTGCAAGCTTTTGGATCAGAATGCAAAGCGTTGGGCCGGCATGGAACGGCTCCTCATAATAGAAGTGATCCGTTCACTTGATGAGGCCGCGTTCGCTTTCAAGATCGCTCCCAACGGCCTCGAACTGCAGGAGAAAGACGGTGCTCGCAATTTAATCTTGCTGGGGGCCAGCACTGCACTAGCGTCTTCACTGGTTCTAATTCGAGACGACCCAGGTGGTGTTCCTTGGGGGCCGTCCGATCCCCGCCTGGCCGCTCTGGCAGACGGTTATCTTATCGAATGTGGCAAACTGTCGGTGGTCCATCGGCTGGCATCGATTGAGCGATATGGTCTGGCGAAGACTAGCTTCCCTTCACCCGACAACCTCGTCATCGAGGTCCAAGACGATGGAGCTGAGTCTGCCGAACGGGATGAAGGTGCTTGGTTGAGCGCCCAGCAACAATTGCGGCTCGAAGCGCTCGAACAAAGCTTAGTGGCAAAGAAGGATGAAATTGGACGGCGGATCGGACGATATGTGACGGCTGCGAATGGTTGGTTCATCGGCTACGATCCCGATCGCGACACTTTCGACTACCACCGCGATTTAGCGGAAGTTTACAGCGCTGGCACGGCGGAACTGGATAGCCTGCCTCCCATGTCCCCGATCGGCGGACGCACCTTCGAGGAATGGAATAAGGTGTCCATCGACGCCTACGGCAAGGTCCTCCATCACATCGCTTGCGCGACTAGGTTGAAGTCGCGGCTCCCTGTCCTGAACCAGAGAAACCTCCTTACTATCTTCGCTCGAAAAGACGATATTGAAGAGGTATGGGGCGGCGGGGCAGCCGGGCGTCAGATATTAGATCTTCTCAAGCTCGATGCGGAGGAAGCTAAGAGGCTGGAGGCTCATTATGAGATCCCGATCCCTTATTACGTCGACTTTGGGCGCGACTTCGTCCTGTTGCCCATGTTCGGTGCGCTAATGAACCCGGTCGCCGGTCTCACAAATCGACTCCGTCATTTGCATCGGCCGGACTGGGACCGAGCGCTTAACGCCCGAGAGGCTGTATTCAGGTCGGACCTCGGAGAATTGCTGGGAGCTGACCGCTACATCGTGCCGGATCGCGGATGTAACTTACGAAAGAGCGATGGCTCCATTCTAACTGACGTGGACGCGACGGTCATCGACAGGGAGACAGGCGACCTCTGTCTGATCCAATTGAAGTGGCCCGACATCTATAGTCGATCATTGACCGAACGCGAAAGCCGGCGTTCAAATCTCGCTAAGGCCAATGACTGGGTGGGGCGGGTTCATAGCTGGATCGCGGGCAGAACGTCGGCCGAGGTCTGCAAGGCACTCCAACTCCCGCGCGGCGGCGACCGACCTGTGTCCCTGCTAGTGCTCAGCCGACATGTGTCTGACTTCGTGGGTGCAACGGAATTCGATCATCGTGCGATCTGGACCAGTTGGCCACGGCTAGCCAAGACCGTGTCCGAGAGTGGCCGCGAAAGTTTCCTCAAGGCGCTGGCACTGAGGGCGACAAGCCTTCGGCAAGGGCGCCCGAACACGGTGATAAACAAGTATCGCTTTCCTGGACTAACCGTGGAAGTGAGAGTGAACTGATACCGAGCAGTGCGGCTCTTTGTGTGTCGCGAGCGACTGCCCACACCAGGACCTCTACAAGCAGCAATCTCGTCGGAGGCTATTCAACAAACTTCAGATTGCAATCCGCTAATCCGCCCCATTCACGATAAAAGCGCATAGCGACCTCGCCGTCTATTCCCGCGATAGGTAATAACCCCGCGCTCCCTCAGGGCGGCGATATCCCGCTTGCCGGTCTTTAAAGATACTCCGAAAAATTCCGCGATGTGCATGGCACGCACGTTCTTCTGAGCCTCAAGCTGGCGAAGAAACCATCGCTGCCGCATTCCTTGCCCCGAATATTGATCAGGGACACTATGAGGGTCATTGGGGTCACGATCAGGGACATCCTGTATAGAATGCGTAGCTGACACCGGTCGAGCAGAGACATCATCTTTCGCCCCGTCCGCTGCCTGCAGCTTCTCCTGATCATAATACGCCGATAGTATTTCCTGTCTTTGCGCAAGCGCCAGCACGGTCTTCAAAACTTCGTCGGACCGACGCAAAAGCTGGATGAGGTAGGCCCCGTTTGGGCCAGTCAAGCCATTCAGCCAGTTCAGCACCGTTCTGTCCGACGCGCCCGTCCAATTCCCCACAGCGATCGCAAAGTCCGGCCTTCCCATACTTTCCTGCTTCAGCGCAACACTGATGACTTCAGGATAGTTGAAGCGTGTCCGGCGACCTTTTCCATCCCGGATATTATTTCCGTTTTTCTGCAACATCCTTCCAAACGGCTCCCATAAATTGAAGACGTCGAAAGATTAGGTGACCGGTAGTTACAAACATCCGCACGGACCTGATCGTGTTGCTTCAGGGGCGTGCATGATTGGACTGATCAATAATACATCCGCCGTTTCGGCAAGCGCTCCGATTCGCGCAGCCCAGTATCTTCGGATGTCGACCGAACATCAGCGCTATTCCACTGAGAATCAGGCGGGCGCGATTCAGGACTATGCTGCGAAAAACAATATCGAGATCGTGCGCACATATTCCGACGAGGGCATTAGCGGCCTTACATTTGAAGGTAGGCCGGGCATCCGGAAGATGATTTCCGATGTGGAAAGCGGCAACGCCGATTACGAACTGATCCTCGTCTACGACGTGAGCCGCTGGGGTCGATTCCAAGACCTCGATGAAGGCATCTATTATATGCACCATTGCAAGAAAGCCGGCGTCCGCGTGGAGTTCTGCGGAGAGCGGTTTCAGAACGGTGGCGACATCGGCTCGAAAATCCAGCTTCTCGTATCGAACAGTTCTGCAAGCGACTATAGCCGGGTACTTTCAACGAAAGTGCATATGGGGCAAACGACCCTTATCAAAAAAGGTTTCCGGCAAGGGGGACCGGCAGGATTTGGTTTGCGCCGGCTTCTCGTGGATGACTCCGGCAATGCGAAGTTCCAGCTTCGTCGCCTCGAACATAAGAGTATTCAGACAGACCGAGTGGTTCTCGTACCAGGACCACCTGAAGAGATCACCGTTGTCAGGCGCATCTATGCGGACTTTATCGAACGCGGCTTGACCGAACAGCAGATCGCAAACCGCCTGAACGGGGAAGGGGTTCACACCGACCTCGAACGCCCTTGGACACGCAGTACCGTCCGCCAGGTTCTCACCAACGAGAAATACATTGGCAACAATGTCTGGAACCGGCGATCTTTCAAGCTCAAGACCAAGCGCGTGCAAAACGATCCTGCGCTTTGGGTCAGGGCCGATGGCGTGTTCGAATCAATCATTGATCCGAAGCTTTTCAATGCGGCGCAGAAAATTATCGCTACCAGGTCGCACCGACCAGACAACGAGGAGATGCTGAACGCGCTGCAACGCGTGCTGCAGCGCCATGGCTATCTCTCCGGGCTGATCATCGATGAGGCGGATAGTTGTCCCTCCGCCGGCGCCTATCAAAGCCGCTTCGGCAGCCTACTACGGACGTACAAACTCATCGGATATCAGCCGGATCGCGACTATCGCTATGTCGATATCAATCGCCGTCTCCGCCAACAGTATCCCGACATCATAACGAGCGTCATCTCGCGAGTGCACGAAACAGGCGCGAGGGTCAGAAATGATGGCGCCAGCTCCATGTTCATCGTGAACGAGGAAATCCGCGCGTCGCTGGTCTTGAGCCGCTGCCATATTAGTACAGCCGGCCGAAAGCGGTGGTTCATTCGCTTCGATACCAGCCTCTGTGCGGACATTACCATCGCCGCAAGAATGGAACCGGAGGAAGCCTGCATCAAGGATTTCTACATCCTGCCTGCGCTCGACTGTTCCGGCGAGAAGCTACGCCTCTTCGAAAACAACGCCAGCGAACTTGACGTATACCGGTTCGACACCCTCGACGCCCTGTACCACCTCGTCAAGCGCACCAGGATCAAGGATATCATCTGATGGCAACACGTCCGACAGAGCATCATGCTGGCCACGCACAGCAGATCGTTTCCATTCCCATTGATAGAATACGCATTCTCAATCCCCGGGCGAGAAGCAAGAAAACCTTTGCCAGCGTCGTCGAAAGTATCGCCACTGTAGGACTGAAACGCCCGATCACGGTTGCGGAAGCCGCCATGGATGAACAGGGGCAGCGATACGAGCTCATATGCGGCCAAGGCCGGATAGAAGCCTTCAAGGCGCTCGGCGAGACCCATATTCCAGCGATGATCATAGCCGCTCCTGAAACGGACCGCTATCTGATGAGCCTCGTCGAAAACCTGGCTCGCCGGCAGCACTCCAGCCAGGATCTCCTGAACGCCGTTCAGGTGCTTTCAGACCGGGGATACACCAATGTGCAGATAGGCCAGAAAACGGGGCTGGATCCGAGCTATATACAGGGAATCCTCCAGTTGCTGCGCGCGGGTGAGGAACGTCTCATAACAGCCGTTGAAAAGGGATGGCTGCCACTTTCCCTGGCCGTCGAAATTGCCCGATCCAGCGAGGCCGACGTTCAGATCGCCATGATGGAAGCCTACGAAACTGGAACTCTAAAGGGGGACCAGCTTCTGAAAGTCCGTCGACTGATCGATAAACGCAAGGCGTTCGGTCAAAAATACCAGAAGGTAATTCAACGCAACGAGAAGCCCATGACGGCAGCAAGACTCGCGCAGACCTTCCAGGAGGAAGTTCGGCGCCAGCGTCTCGCCATCCAGAAAGCGGATGTAGCGGAGCAGCGGTTGCTCTTTGTCGTCTCCGCCATGCGCAAGCTGCATTCCGAGGAGCATTTTCGGACGCTGTTGCGAGCGGAGGGGATCGTCGATATGCCCAAGCCGCTCGCCGATCGTCTTTCCGGGGGGAAAAACTGATGAGCCGCTCCACCTTCGAACAGCATACCATCACGGTGCCTGTAAACGACATTCTACCGACACGCACACTGTCACCCAGTCTGCGTTACTCCTCAAAGTTCAAGACGATCCTCGCGTCGATACAGGAAGTCGGCATCATAGAGCCGCTGGCGGTGTTTCCCGAAAAGGGCGGGAAAGACGGAGGCAGAAAGTACATTCTTCTCGACGGGCATGTGCGGCTGGAATGCCTCAAGGTTCTCGGTGCGACGCATGCCGTCTGTCTTCTTTCGAAAGACGACGAAGGCTTCACGTTCAATCGACAGGTCAATCGGCTGAGCGCTGTGCAGGAGCACCGCATGATCATGCAGGCAATTGCTAAAAAGGTTCCTGCGGAACGCATAGCCAAAGCGCTCAGCGTCAATGTGGAACGTATCCGCGAACGGCAGCGCATGCTGGACGGTATCGCGCCCGAGGTGGTGGAATTGCTAAAGGATAGGCTGGCAGCGCGCGGTGTGTTCCCCATCCTGCGCAAGATGAAGCCAATGAGACAGATCGAAGCCGCCGAAATGATGATCGCGGCAAATCGCTTTACAATCACCTATGCCACTATGATCCTCTCGGCGACACGCTCCGAGCTTCTTCTGGAGCCGAAGAAGCCTAAGCCGATAGAGGCCACCGCGGAAGACATTGCCCGCATGGAGCGGGAGATGGAAAGACTCTATCAGGACTATCGAACGGTTCAGGATACGCTTGGCGACACGATGCTCGTCCTTGTCGTTGCCAAAGGCTACGTTTCCCGCCTGCTAAGAAATGACGCCGTTGTAGACTACCTCCTGCGATACCATGCCGATTTGGCGGGAGAGCTCGAAAAAGTCATGGAAGCGATCAAGGCCGACGCGATGTCCTTCGAAAGAGAATGAGTGCTTGAACGCATCTTCTTTCAGAAAGGTGGATTCACGAAGTTCGTAAATATCGGAACGACGCTCCACCAGTACCGTCCGTTAATTCATCCTACCTTTCATCCACCTCGCCGCAGCATCGAAACGCTTGTCGCACGATCGAATATTAGCAGTCCCTCCTTGCTTGCATCAAGATCACCTCGGACACTCTTCTCTAAAAGAACTGCTCTTCCATCGCAAATCTTGTGCGCCAGTCCTTCACGTTGATGAGCGAACGGTTTGGCGGTTCGGAAACATTCGCCACTTTACGGGCCAACCAGAATGGTGTGACGGTTGCCGAACACCAACGCAGCTTCGGCCGTGGCGAGACCGTCTATGAAACGACGCCTGGAAATCGTTTCCGCGTGAGCGTAAAAATCTACAGGTACCATATCCGCCGCACGCCCACGAGACTGAAGCGGTCGAACAGATTCGGTCAACGACCCGAGATAGCGACGTACAAGCACATCTTGCGAGCTGATGCGTGATTAGCTCGCAAGATAGTCGAAAAGGCGTGCCACGGCTTCCGCACCGGGATCGACATGACCTTCGAGCTGTCTGGCGTTGATGTAGGCGGCACGGCCGGCCTTGGCGCGGGTCAGGGTCGCGGTGACGTTCGCGCCCTGTCTTGCCGCACCGGCTGCAGCGGCGATCCCCTGTCCGAGCGCATCGAGCGCGGGGGCAAGCGCATCGACCATCGTGCGGTCGCCGATCCGGGCGCCGCCGATTTCCTGCATGCGGGCGAGGCCGGCACGCAGCGCCTCGCGCATCGGCAAGCCGCCCGAGGCGCCGTCGCCGGCGGCGGCGAAGAAGATGGCGAGCAGCACGCCGGAGGAGCCGCCCATCGTCTGGCTAAGTTCCTGACCGATGGCGCGCAGCAACTGCGTATGGTCCGACAGCGGCAAGCGATCGATGGCATTGATCAGCGCGCGGGCCGCACCCGCCAGCGTCGAGCCGGTATCGCCGTCGCCGGACTTGGCATCGAGCGCGTTGAGGTCCTGTTCGGCGGCGACCAGCACATTGCAGCAGTCGATGAGGAAGGCGCGCGTCGCGGCATGGCTGGACGGCACCGGCATGATCGGCGTCAGGCCGTCCGGCAGGGCGGCAACGGCAATCGGCTGCACCTGCGAAACGCCCGGCCAGGCGGGGATCGGCACGGGGGCCTTGAGGAGCTCCAGTTCCGCGGCATCGGCCGGGAAGACGGAGATGGAAAAACCCTGCATGTCGAGCGAGGTCATCAGCGCGGCCGGGCCGATGGCATGGGTGATCTTCGCGCCGACGGCCGAGCCGAGGAGATCATGCGCCAGAACCGACATTTCGAGCACCGAGGTGCCGCCGAGATTGTTGATCAGCGCCACATGCGGCCCCTCGCCCATGACGGCGGCAAGCCGCTCGACCATGGTGGCGACCGAGGCGCGCACGCCGGCAAAATCGATCTGCTCCACACCCGTCTCGCCATGAATGCCGAGGCCGAGTTCGGCCTTGCCTTCGGGAATACGGTCCTCTTTCGGCGAGCCCGGCACGCGGCAGGTATCGAGCGACATGCCGATGGAGCGCGTGCCGGCGATGACGCGCCTTGCCGCCGCCGTCACGGTGTCGAGGTCGGCGCCCTGTTCGGCAAGCGCGCCGGCGATCTTGTGCACGAGAAGCGTGCCGGCGACGCCGCGGGCCTGCGGCAGGTCGGGAAGCGCGATGTCGTCGCCGACGATGACCATCGAGACATTGAGGCCATAGGCGCGGGCGCGCTCGGCGGCGAGGCCGAAATTCAGCCGGTCGCCGGTGTAGTTCTTGACGACGAGCAGGCACCCGGCCGGTCCCGTCACGGCGAGGATGCCGGCAAGCACGGCATCGACGCTCGGCGAGGCGAAGACGTCGCCGCAGACGGCCGCCGTCAGCATGCCCTTGCCGACGAAGCCGACATGGGCGGGCTCATGGCCGGAGCCGCCGCCGGAAACGATCGCCACCTTCGACTTGTCCCAGTCGCTGCGCAGGACGACGCGGATATGCGGATAGCCGTCGAGGCGGGTGAGCGCGCCGCCCGACAGAGCCAGCACGCCGTCGATCGCCTCGGTGACGACGTCTTCGCGCTTGTTGATGAATTGCGCCATGGAAATCTCCTTAAGCTAAACGCATGCCCGCCGCGTCGAAATAGAGCGGCTGCGACGGTTGGATTCGAATGGTCTCGCCGCCCATGAGCGGCGTGTGGGCGTCGGTGACGGTGATGAGATCGTGCCGCTTGAATGTGAGATGCAGGCGCGTCTGGTCGCCGAGATGCTCGACGCGTTTGGGCAGCGCGTCGTTGCACGGCTGGTTGAGCCAGTCGGGGGCATAAATGGCAGGCTGTTTATAAGCCTTGCCCGTTAAATCCAGCCGGCTCCTTCTCGTGCCGGTGAGGTCGCCCTCAAACGTACTCAACGATTGAAGTGCCATATGCCTTCCTCCCTCACCCTCCGATCCCGCTGGAAGGCCAAAAAGTGTGCTTCCATCAGCGAACATGCGACACACTGCTTCTGGTGGGCTTGTGCGCCTCCACGTTGCATGCTCCTCCCGACATCACGATGGCAGCAATATTGAGGTGCGCACCTCAATACAAGCGATTTTTGAGGTGCGCACGTCAATTATTGCGTCTATTACTATTTTACGAGAAGCATACGTCTTACAGAATGTGTCAGGAGTCCTCATGCGGCCGACAGCCAAAGACCTTGCAGAAGCCGCGGGCGTCAGCCTAGCGACCGTCGACCGCGTGTTGAACGCCCGCCCCAATGTAAGCAAGAAAGCGGCCAAAAGCGTCAACGAAGCCATTGAGCGGATTGGCTTTGTTAGAAACCCCGCCGCTGTAAGCCTTGCCCGGAACAAGAACTATAGATTCCGGTTTGTGTTTCCCAATTCGGGTGATCTCTACCTTCGGGAGCTGATCGAGCGCGTGGAGGAGTCGAAACATGCGCTCAAGGGCGATCTTACCGAGATAGATTATGTCCGGCTTTCCGTCGACGATGCCCATGGCGTCGCAAAATATCTCGCTGGCATTGGTGAGGACGAGGTCGACGGGATCGCTCTGATGGCTCCTGAATCCCCTCAGGTGCGCGATGCAGCGGCGCGGCTTCTCCGAACAAATATCAAGGTTGTTCAATTTCTCTCTGGCCAGGAGAAGCTCCCCGAGGCGGATTTCGTAGGAGTGGATAATTTTGCTGCAGGAGCAACGGCAGGAAAGCTAGTCGGCAGGTTCACCTGTCGTACGCCTGGCAAAGTAATGGTGGTTGCGGAGACGATGCAGTCGATGGACAGCATTCAGCGCCGGAACGGCTTCGATACCGTCATCAACGAGCGATTTCCCCATCTCCGACCTTTGCCATCCATCGAAACGCACGCCGACGAATGGCGGACGAACGAAATCATCGGCCGTGTGCTCGCCACAAATACGGACATCGTCGCTGTTTACGTACTCAGCTCTGAAGCGCGCATTCCTCTGACGGCAATCGGCGCGAACATCGACCTCGCCAACCTAGCCGTCATCGTCCACGAACGGACACCCTTTAGCGAGGAGGCACTACGCAACGATCTGGTCGATGCGGTCATCGCGCAAGATCCTGGTCATGCCGTGCGAAGTGCAATTCGCATCATGAGGGCGCGCGCGGACGCGCGAGAACCTCTTGCAGCGCAGGAACGTATAAGGATCGAGATTCTCCTTCGAGAAAACCTTTGAAAGTCGCTCGATGGACGCGACCACGCTCCGAACACCAACTTCCGTTTGACTCCGCACAGGCTTGGAATAATGATTCCAATGCCTCCATGGCCCGCCCCCGCGACGGACTGATGTTGTAAATACCGACACGCTCCGGGAACCTGAGGAGAAGCACCTTGTTCGATGCAGGAAATCCGCGACGGTGGGACACTCTGGTCATTGCCGATGGCTTCTGCGGTGATGTCTTTGCGACGCAGCAACGACTGCGAGCCCAGCTTCTTGACGGCAATTTCATCCGTCACAGGCGAGCCCGCGACTTGGCGGCTCACATGCTCCTGAACCTCGACGACTTGCCTGCCTGCTGGTCCCTTGCCACCAACTGGCTGCGGGCTGAGCTTGGTTGCCACCGGGTCGATGCCGGCTTCGGCGCGCAGCAGGCCAGCGAATATTTCCTCAGCTACGCCGAAGCCAAGGATACCGACTATGACGTGCCGACACTGGGCGGGCCGGCGGTGGACAACCGCGACCCGGTCATGCAGGCGATGTGGCTGGCGCCCCGCCCAGTGATCTTCGCCGATGCGGCTGCGGCAATGGCTTTCGAAGGCGCGGACGAAAACGAAGTTCGGGGGCGCGCTTCGCGTCGCCGGCGGCAGCTACGGCCTGATATGCGCCGATTGGACCGAACATTTCGCGCCGCATGACTCTGATATCTACGACTGCTTCGAACAGACGGTGGCCGATGTGCTCGGGCCGGTCATCGCCGTCTCCAAGGCGATCGACGACCACGCGCACCGGCGCGAACGCGCGAAGAGCGACAGCCCTGTGGCCGCGGAAGGCATTTCGGTCGCGACGCTGACGGCTTCGGAAATCGAGGTCGCGCGGCTCGTCGCAAAGGGCCTCAGCTACAAGGAAATCGCCCAGCTTCGCGGCCGATCCTTCTCGACCGTCGACCATCAGCTCAGAAGCATCCGACAGAAGATCGGTGTTTCCAGCACATCCGCCCTCGTCAGTCTGCTAGCGCGGATCAACCTGCCGGAACATTAAAGACACCCGACTTCCCGGCAAAATCGCCAACAATCCCAACATTCCATCCTGCGGATTGCCGCGCCCTGCCGGCATCGCGAACATTCGCAATGGAAGGCCGAAGGCTCTCGCTGATATTCATTGAGGTGCGCACATCAATTCGAGCGCGGACATCAAGGGAGGGGACGAGATGATCGAAATGGGCAAAATCGGCAACAGGGCTATGCATCCGCGCATCCTGATGCCTCCGCGGTCGGCCTGAAGCAGGAGCCCGGCGATGATGGAAAACCCTTTCTACGCCCCTGCCGTGCAGGGCGATTTCAAGCTCCACGATCTGCAGGATCTGCCCCTGGAGAGTGGCGAGACGCTGCGGGGCGCAAAGCTGGCCTACCGGACCTTCGGCACGCTCAACGCCGAAAAATCCAATGCAGTGCTTGTGACGACATGGTTTTCCGGCACCGGCAAGGTCATGCAGGACGTCTATGTCGGCAAGGGCCATGCACTCGATCCCGAGCGCTACTTCATCGTCATCGTGGACCAGCTCGGTAGCGGCGTATCGTCCTCGCCGCATAACACGCCCGCACCGCAGGCCATGGCGAAATTTCCGAAGCTCAGCATCGGCGATGACGTACGCGCGCAGCATCGGCTGCTGATGGAACACTTCGGCATCGAGCGGCTAGCCCTCGTCGTGGGCGGGTCGATGGGCGGCCAGCAGGCCTATGAATGGGCGGTAACGCATCCCGAAATGGTCGAGCGGGTCGCCCCCATCGCAGCGACCGCGCGCATCTCGCTGCACCAGCAGGTCTTCGTCGAGCCCCTGAAGGAGGCCATCATCTCCGATCCGCGCTGGAACGGCGGCTGGTATGCCTCCGGCCTCGACGTGCGCGACGGCATGGACCGGATGGCACGGATCGTTGCCGTGCTCGGCTGGTCCGCTGAGTTCTACCAGCAGGAACGCTGGCGCAGCATCATCGGGATGTCATCGCTGGACGACTTCGTCAACGGTGTCATGAAAGCCTATTTCGAGCCGATGGATCCCAACGCTCTCCTCAGCCAAATGCATAAATGGCAGAGAGCCGATGTCTCGCGGCATACAGGCGGCGATCTGGCAAAGGCGCTGGCCGGCATTTCGGCAAGGACGATGATCATGCCGATCAGCCACGACCAGTTCTTTCCGCCGCACGAATGCGAGGCCGACTGTGCGCTCGTACCGGATGCCCGGCTTCGGGTGATCCGTTCACCCGAAGGTCATATGGGCCTGAACGGCTTCGAACCGGGCTATATGCAGCAGGTCGACCGATATCTCGGCGAATTGCTGGCCGCCTGAACGCCTTATCAATCCGGACACTCCAACCCCGCGCATCCGCTTCGGGGATCAGGGAGGCACGCCCGGAAACCGCGCCGGGAGGACGCGACCAAGATGCCGAAGACCACCGACAGGGCGCTGAACGTCAGGAGCGCCACCAAGACCTACCGCACGCAATCGGGCGAGGTCCACGCCCTCAAGGATGTCGACCTGACCGTCCGTCCGGGAGAATTCATCTCGGTCGTTGGCCCTTCGGGTTGCGGCAAGACAACCCTCCTGTGGTCCATTGCCGGACTGCACAGGCTGACCTCCGGCGCGATTGCGTTGGGCGAGGAATGGATCACTGGGCCGCATCCCAGCATCGGCATGATGTTCCAGGAGGCGAACCTTCTTCCCTGGCGGACGATCCGCAAGAATATCGAACTGCCCTTCGAAATCCGCAGACAACGTGCCGATGCCAACCGGATCGACACCTTGCTGCAACGGGTCGGGCTCGGCGGCTTCGGCGACAGGATGCCACGCGAACTGTCGGGCGGCATGCAGCAGCGCGCCTCCATCGTTCGGGCGCTCGCCAGCGATCCCTCCGTCCTCCTGATGGATGAGCCCTTCGGCGCACTAGACGCCTTCACCCGCGACGAGATGAACAAGCTGGTCGAGGAGATCTGGCTGGAATCCCGCAAGACGGTGATGCGCATCGTATCGGATGAGCCGTGGCAGCGCGTCAAGGAGCGGCAGAGGCAAGTGGGCGAACTGTTCGATTTCGGGCAGAGCAACCGGCTCAATGCGACGCACCGGCCGGAATATCTTTTGAGCGGCATGCTGGAATGCGCGGAATGCGGCGGTCCCTACGCCATTTCGGGCAAGGATCGTTATAGCTGTACGAACCGGAAGAAGCGCCTGCCGATCGATGACCTCGGCGGCGCCTGCTGCGGCAACAGCAAGACGATCACCCGCCACGAACTGGAAGAGCGCGTCCTCAACTGCATCCCGGCCGCCTTCTACTCACTCGATATCTTCGACCGGATTTCGCAGAAGATGGTTGCACACGAGGTGAGCAAGCTGGAGAGCGTCCCCTCCCGGAAGAACCAGTTGGCCACCGAGCTTGCGACGATCAAGTCGAAGCAGGCAAGCCTGATGCAGCAGATCCAGGACCGGCATGCCGAAGGCCGGCCGCGTCTTGCGATCCTCGATGACCATCTCGATGAGCTGGAAGTCAACCGTGAGAAGCTGGTCATGGAACTGGCCGCTGCCGAAGAGCCCGCCGCGGAGGATTTTCAGGAGAAGATCGCCAGGCTGAAGGCACAGTTCAATGCGGCCAACACCGAGATCGCCATCCGCAAGCTTCTCTTCCTTGCCCGCAACAATGCCGACGAGCAGGCCAAGCGCCGGCTGATGCCGATCGTGCGGGACCTCATCCAGACGGTCGTGATCGGCAAGACACCGGGCCACCAGCCGGCAAGCCTCCAGGTCCATGGCGACATCGCCAATATCATGGCCTCGATGGACGTGATCGACATCATGCAGCAGCAGTTCGTCGCCGCCGCCCAGAACGATCTGCTGACCCGGATTGCGTCGGGTGAGATCGACACGGAGCACAAAAAGAAAAAGCTCCTCGAGGCTTACGCCGAGGAGCTTTTGCGCAAATATCCCGAATGGGAGAATTTGCAAGTCTCAGTGGTTGCGGGGGCAGGATTTGAACCTGCGGCCTTCAGGTTATGAGCCTGACGAGCTACCGGGCTGCTCCACCCCGCGTTATGGGTTGGATGTGTTTGAGAAGATATTGATTGCCTTTAGCAGACCTG
>Ga0206118_100257_pt1 | contig 37749 bp, 30 predicted proteins | sample 3A20Ametagenome_FD_177999 | JGI IMG/M metagenome (GOLD analysis project Ga0206118, IMG submission 177999) | Enriched microbial communities from leaf-cutter ant dump, University of Wisconsin, Madison, United States - 3A20A | ecosystem: Environmental > Terrestrial > Nest > Insects nest > Nest dump... | reverse complement strand
GTGGCCAGGTGGTCGGCCAGGTGGTCACCACCATGTCGGCCATCGAGGCCTCGTCGAAGAAGATCGCCGACATCATCAGCGTCATCGACGGCATCGCCTTCCAGACCAACATCCTCGCATTGAACGCCGCGGTGGAAGCCGCGCGTGCAGGGGAACAAGGCCGCGGCTTCGCGGTGGTCGCCTCGGAGGTGCGCACGCTGGCGCAGCGTTCGGCCGGCGCCGCCAAGGAGATCAAGGAGTTGATCGAGGATTCGGTCGGCAAGGTCAGCGAAGGCTCGCAGCTGGTGCACCGCGCCGGCACCACGATGGGCGAGATCGTCAGCTCGGTGCAGCGCGTGACCGACATCATGGCCGAGATTTCGGCGGCTTCGCAGGAACAGAGCGCCGGCATCGAGCAGGTCAACCAGACCGTCACCCAGATGGACGAGACCACCCAGCAGAACGCCGCGCTGGTCGAGGAAGCCACCGCCGCCGCCCGTTCGATGGAAGAGCAGGCCGCGCACCTGGCCGAGGCCGTGGCCCTGTTCCGCCTGGAGGAACAGGAGGACGCGCCGGCGCCGGCGCCTGCCGCAAGCGTGGCCAGGCCGGCACCGGCCGTTGCCGAAGCCGCTTCCTTCGACATCCCCGCCAGTACGCGCCCACGCAGCGCAGAAAAGATTCCGGTGCTGGAAGAGGCCGAATCCGACTGGCAGGAATTCTGACCCAACCCACCGAAAACCCCGGCCCCGGCCGGGGTTTTTCTCAACTATCGCCGCCCCCTGCCGATAACGGCTTGGGAAGCTCCCGGTTGCATGCCGTCGGTTGGCCATGCCGCCCTTGCCAACCGCCCCATTGCCCGTCGCCCGTTCCCAAATGAATATCCTCCAATCGCTGTCGCGCGCCCTCGCCAACCTGTCCGTCCAGCGCAAGCTGATCGTGCTGACCCTGCTCAGCGCGATCGGCGTGATCGCCGTCGCCGTCATCGCCGCGCGCTTCCAGTACCTGGACGTCAACAAGACCCGGCAGATCGCGCTGGACATCCGCGTGCAGCTGGCCAACAGCGTGCTCGACAGCTACCGGAAGCAGGCGCAGGACGGCGCGCTATCGCAGGAGGAGGCGCAACGGCAGGCGCTGGCCACGCTCGGCACCCTGCACACGGACGACAACGACAACTACTTCTACGTCCTGGACACCGACAACAGGATGCTGATGCATCCGTTGCGGAAGGACCTGGTCGGGCAGGACCTGAAGGACTACCGCACCGAGCACGGCGACCGCCTGTTCCATGACCAGTTGGAGTCGGTCAGGCACGGCGACGGCTACACCACCTACCACTGGGCCAAGCCCGGGCATGGCGACAAGCCGGTGCTGAAGATGGCCTATGCCCGCATCTACCAGCCGTGGAACTGGGTGGTCGCCACCGGCGTCTACATGGACGACGTGCAGGCCCAGGCATGGCGGTTCACCGGCATCATGACCCTGGCAGGCGGCGTCCTGGTGGTACTGCTGTTCATCCTCGGCTGGTTGATCGGCCAGCGCATCGTCATCCCGCTGCGCCAGGCGACCGCCACCGCCGACGCCATCGCCCGCGGCCGGCTGGACAACGACATCCGCCAGACCTCGCGCGACGAACCCGGCCAGTTGCTGGGCAGCATGCGCCGCATGCAGGAACAGCTGCAGGCGGTGATCGCCGCGCAGCGCGAAATGGAAAGCCGCCATGAAGCCGGCTTCACCAGCTACCGCATGGACGCGGCCGCCTTCCCCGGCGACTACGGGGTGATGGTCACCGGCACCAACCAATTGGTGGCCGGCCACATCGACATGGAAACGCAGGTCATCGAGCTGGCCCAGCGCTACGCCATCGGCGACCTCAGCCGCGACATGCCGCAGCTGCCGGGCGAGAAGGCCGGGATCACCGAGACGATGGCCACCATCAAGCGCAACCTCGGCGCCATCAGCGAAGAGATCAAGCGCCTGAGCGGCGCCGCGGCCGCCGGCGACTTCAGCCAGCGCGGCGACGAAGGCCGCTTCGAGTTCGGCTTCCACGACATGGTGCACAACCTCAACACCATGATCGACACCACCGATGGCAACCTGTCGCAGATTTCCACGCTGCTGCAGGCCATCGCCCGCGGCGACCTCACCACGCGCATGCAGGGCGATTTCCGTGGCGTGTTCGCGACGATGCGCGACAACGCCAACGCCACCGTCGCGCAGCTGACCTCGATCATCGGTCGCATCCAGAGCGCCGCGTCCAGCATCAACCTGGCCGCCTCGGAAATCGCGCAGGGCAACAACGACCTGTCGCGCCGCACCGAGCAGCAGGCGGCCAATCTGGAGGAAACCGCCGCATCGATGGAGGAACTGACCACCACCGTGCGCCAGAACGCCGAGCATGCCCGCCAGGCCAACCAGCTGGCGCAGGGCGCGGCCGACGTCGCCGCACGCGGGGGGCAGATCGCCGGGCAGGTGAACACCACCATGTCGGCGATCGAGGCCTCGTCGAAGAAGATCGCCGACATCATCGGCGTCATCGACGGCATCGCCTTCCAGACCAACATCCTTGCGCTCAATGCCGCGGTGGAAGCCGCCCGCGCGGGTGAGCAGGGCCGTGGCTTCGCCGTGGTCGCCTCCGAAGTACGCACGCTGGCCCAGCGCTCGGCCGGCGCGGCGAAAGAGATCAAGGAGCTGATCGGCGACTCGGTCGGCAAGGTCAGCGAGGGCTCGCAGCTGGTACGCCAGGCCGGCACCACGATGGGCGAGATCGTCGGCTCGGTGCAGCGCGTGACCGACATCATGGCCGAGATCTCCGCCGCCTCGCAGGAACAGAGCGCCGGCATCGAGCAGGTCAACCAGACCGTGACCCAGATGGACGAAACCACCCAGCAGAACGCCGCGCTGGTCGAGGAAGCCACCGCCGCCGCGCGCGCGATGGAGGAACAGGCCGTCGCCCTGGCCGAAGCGGTGGCCGTGTTCAAGCTGGAAGCCACCCGCCCTCCGGCACGCAGCCTGCCGACGGCACGTTGAGGCCACCATGTCCCTGCCCGCCCCCGTCTCCCGCGACTTCGAGTTCAACGACCGCGACTTCCGCCGCGTCTGCGAGCTGATCCACCAGCGCGCCGGCATCGCCCTGGCGCCGGCCAAGCGCGACATGGTCTACGGCCGGCTGTCGCGGCGGCTGCGGGCACTGGGCATGCACACCTTCCAGCAATACCTGGACAAGCTGGAGCGCGACGGCGGCGGCGAGTGGGAGGCGTTCACCAACGCGCTGACCACCAACCTGACCTCGTTCTTCCGCGAGCCGCACCACTTCGAGAAGCTGCGCGAGGAACTGCAGGCGCGCGCCAACCGCGCGCCGCTGCAGATATGGTCGTGCGCGGCCTCCACCGGCGAGGAGCCGTACTCGCTGGCGATCACCGCCTGCGAGACCTTCGGCACCCTGGCCCCGCCGGTGCGCATCATGGCCACCGACGTGGACACCCAGGTGCTGGCCACCGGCGCGCAGGGCGTGTATGCGCTGGACCGCATCTCCGGTCTCGACCCGGCGATCAAGCGCCGCTACTTCCAGCGCGGCACCGGCCCCAACGCCGGCAAGTGCCGGGTGGTGCCGGCATTGCGCCGGCTCATCGAGTTCCGCCAGCTCAACCTGCTGGCGCCGCGCTACGATGTCGGCGGCCCCTACGATGCGCTGTTCTGCCGCAACGTGATGATCTATTTCGACAAGCCCACCCAACGCGCGATCCTGTCGCGGCTGGTGCAGCACATGGGCGACGACGGCCTGCTCTACACCGGCCATTCGGAAAACTACCTGCACGCGGCCGACCTTATCCAGCCCTGCGGGCGCACCCTGTACCGCCGCGCCAAGGGGGCCGGTGCATGAACATGCCCGCCGCCCCCGACCAGGTGATGCGCTACCGCGACGCGCGCTTCAACACCATCACCGCCAAGCTGCTGCCCACCCAATACCTGGTGGTCGACGACGACACCGCGCTGACCACCACCCTCGGCTCCTGCGTGGCCGCCTGCATCCGCGACCCGGTGCTGAAGATCGGCGGCATGAACCACTTCATGCTGCCCGACGGCAACGTCGGCGACGGCGCGCCCGCACGCTACGGCAGCTATGCGATGGAATTGCTGATCAACGACCTGCTCAAGCGCGGCGCCCATCGCAAGCGGCTGGAGGCCAAGGTGTTCGGCGGCGGCAACGTGCTCAAGGGCTTCACCAGCAACCCGGTGGGCACCCGCAACGCCGAGTTCGTGCGCGAGTACCTGCATGCCGAGCACATCCCCATCGTCGCCGAGGACCTGCTCGGCATCCACCCGCGCAAGGTCTGGTTCTTCCCGCAGACCGGCAAGGTGATGGTGCAGCGCCTGCCGCACGCGCACGAGGCCGAAGTGGCCGCCGCCGAATCGGCCGTGCGTGCCCGCCTGTCCAAAGCCCCGGTCACCGGTGGCGTGGAGTTGTTCGAATGAGCCCGCAACAGCCCTGCCGTGTACTGATCGTGGACGACTCGGCGCTGGTCCGGCAGATCCTGAGCGACCTGCTGGCCCGCGACCCCGGCATCGAGGTCGTCGGCACCGCCTCGGACCCGTTGATCGCCCGCGACAAGATCAAGCGGCTGAGCCCGGACGTGCTGACCCTGGACGTGGAAATGCCGCGCATGGACGGGCTGGCCTTCCTGGAAAGCCTGATGCGCCTGCACCCGCTGCCGGTGGTAATGGTGTCCTCGCTGACCGAGCGCGGCGCCGACACCACCCTGCAGGCGCTGGCGCTGGGCGCGGTGGATTTCGTCGCCAAGCCCAAGCTCGACGTCGCCCGCGGGCTGGAGGGTTACGCCGAGGAAATCTGCGCCAAGGTCAAGGCCGCCGCGCGCTCGCGGGTGCGCGCGCTGGCCGCGCCGTCGCAGCCCAAGCGCACCCTGGACACGCTGCCGGCCGGCAGTTCCCCGTCGCTCAAGTTCCGCACCACCGACCGCCTGATCGCCATCGGCTCCTCCGCCGGCGGCACCGAGGCGCTGCGCGTGGTGCTGGAGATGATGCCGGCCGACGCCCCGGCCATCGTCCTCACCCAGCACCTGCCGGCCAGCTTCAGCAGCGCCTTCGCCGAACGCCTGAACCGCCACTCGGCCATGTCCGTGCGCGAGGCCAGCGACGGCGAAGCGATCCTGCCCGGCCACGCCTACCTGCCGGTCGGCGGCCGCCACCTGCGCATCATCCGCGACGGCGCCCGCTGGCGCTGCCGCATCGACGACAGCGCGCCGGTGAACCTGCACAAGCCGGCGGTGGACGTGCTGTTCCGTTCGGTCGCGCAGAACGCCGGCGCCAACGCGGTTGGCGCCATCCTCACCGGCATGGGCGACGACGGTGCCCGCGGCCTGCTGGAAATGAAGCAGGCCGGCGCCCGCACGCTGGTGCAGGACGAGGCCACCAGCGTGGTCTGGGGCATGCCCGGCGCCGCGTTCAAGCTCGGCGCCGCCGACGAAGTGGTGCCGCTGGAACAGGTCGCCGCACGCCTGCTGGCCTGGTCGCAACAGGGCTGACCCACCCGCCCGGGAACAGGCATGACGGCAACCGATCCACCCGCCGCGACACCCCACATGCCCGACGCCGGCACGCCGGTCCCTGCCCCCGACGCCGGGCAGCAACAGCGGATGCGGCAGTTGTCGCAGGCGCTGGACTGCAGCGACAACGGCGTCGTCCTGTGCGACCGCAACGCCCGCATCCACTACATCAACGAAGGCTTCACCCGCATGTTCGGCCATCGCCCGGAAGAGGCGATCGGCAAGCGCCCGCGCGACCTGATCCGCGGCCCGCACACCGAACCGGCGACGCTGGAGCAGCTCGGCGCCCGCCACCGCGCCGGCCACGCCCACCGCGAGGACCTGCTCGGCTACCGCAAGGACGGCAGCCCGCTGTGGCTGTCGGTGGTGGCCACGCCGCTGGGCGGCGACGACGGCCTGCTGGTCAACGTCTTCACCGACATCACCGCCGCCAAGATCCACGAAGTGCTCAGCGGCAAGGTGCTGTACGCGCTGGTGCACGAGGAACCGCTGGCGGCGACCGCCGCGCTGGTGTGCCGCGAGATCGAGCGCGTCGCCCCCGACCTGCTGGTTTCCGTCGCCCGCCACGAGGCCAATGGCGAGCTGCAGCTGCTCGCCGCGCCGGGGCTGCCGCCCGCGTTCGGCATTTCCGCCACCTGCCCGCTGGTCGCCCAGCGCGGGCGGCCGGTGGAAGTGCCTGATCTGGGTGCCGACCCGGCCTGCGGCAATTGCCATGCGCAGGCGTCCGCGCTGGGCCTGCGCGCGTGCTGGTCGTACCCGATCCGCTCGACCTCCGGGCAGGTGCTGGGCGTGCTCTCCTTCCATAGCCGCCACCCCGGCCAGCCCTCGCCGTGGCACCGCAAGCTGGCCGAACTCGGCCAGTACCTGTGCGCACTGGCGCTGGAACGCGAGCAGGCGCGCTCGCGCATGCACCGGCTGGCGTTCTACGACGTGCTCACCGGCCTGCCCAACCGGGTGATGTTCAGCGCCCTGTGCGAACAGCCGCTGCAACTGGCCGAGCAGCAGCCCATGCCGATGGCGCTGCTGTTCGTCGACCTGGACCGCTTCAAGCGCCTGAACGAAAGCCAGGGCCACGCCGCCGCCGACGGCCTGCTGCGCGACCTCGCCCACCACCTGCAGGAACTGGCCGGCGCCGAGGCCGTGGTCGGCCGCCAGGTCGGCGACGAGTTCGTGCTGCTGGTGCCGCAGTGCCCGCAGCACCGCGCCGCGCTGTTGTGCGAACAGCTGCTGGCGATGATCGCCGCCCCGCGCGTGGTCGGCAGCATCACCGTCCATGCCAGCGCCAGCATCGGCGTGGCGATGTACCCGGAGGACGGCCGCGGCATCGACACCCTGCTGCAGCATGCCGACCTGGCGATGCGCCGGGCCAAGGACGAGGGCGGCGCCCGCTTCCGCTTCTTCAGCGCCGACATGAACCGGCTGGCGCAGGAACGCCTGCTGCTGGAAGCTACGCTGCGCGACTCGCTGCGACACGGCGGACTGCGCCTGCACTACCAGCCACAGCTGCACGGCGACGGCGGCCTGTACGGCGCAGAGGCGCTGCTGCGCTGGAAGCACCCGCACCTGGGCGACATCCCACCGGCCCGCTTCGTGCCGCTGGCCGAGGAATGCGGGCTGATGACGCCGTTGAGCTACTGGGTGCTGGAGGAAGCCTGCCGCCAGCTGGCCGACTGGCACGCGCGCGGCATCGCGGTGCCGCGCGTGGCGGTGAACCTGTCGGCCAGCACCTTCGAGCAACCCGGGCTGGTCGAGCAGGTGCGCGGCCTGCTGCAGCGCCACCACCTGCCCGCCGCCGCGCTGGTGCTGGAAATCACCGAGGGCGTGATGCTCTCCGAGCAGCCGCAGGTGCCGGCCAACCTGCACGCGCTGCATGCGCTGGGCGTGCAGCTGTCGCTGGACGACTTCGGCACCGGCTATTCCAGCCTCAGCCACCTGCACCGCCTGCCGATCAGCGAGATGAAGCTGGACCGCAGCTTCATCGGCGAGATCGGCCACGACCCGGCCGCCGCCGCGCTGATCCTGTCGGTGCTGCGCATCGGCGAGAGCCTGGGCAAGCACGTGGTCGCCGAAGGCGTGGAAACCGAGCAGCAGCGCCGCTTCCTGATCGACAACGGCTCGCCGGTACTGCAGGGCTACCTGTACGCCCCGGCCTTGCCGGCCGACGCATTCGAGCGCTGGCTGCACGAACGCGCATCCACCTGAGCGCGCGCAGGCGGGATAATGCGCGGCAGCAGCAACGCCGCCCAAGGAGCACCCCCATGACTGCCACCGGCACGCACACCCCCACCCGCCACGACCAGCACGGGCGTTACCCGCGCGCGGAAACCGCCGACGACTTCCGCCACAACCTGGCCGCGGTCCGCGCCCGCATCGACGCCGCCTGCCAACGCGCCGGGCGTGATGCGGCCACGGTGCGCCTGCTGCCGGTCAGCAAGACCATCGACGAGGCGCGCATCCGCCAGGCCTACGCCGCCGGCTGCCGCTTCCTCGGCGAGAACAAGGTGCAGGAAGCCCACCACAAGTGGGAGGCGATGCAGGACCTGCACGACCTGCACTGGTCGGTGATCGGCCACCTGCAGACCAACAAGGCCAAGCTGGTGGCACGCTTCGCCAGCGAGTTCCAGGCGCTGGACAGCCTGCGCCTGGCCGAGACGCTGGACCGCCGCCTGCAACTGGAAGGCCGCCAGCTGGACGTGTTCGTGCAGGTCAACACCTCGCAGGAGGACAGCAAGTACGGGCTGGCCCCGGCCGAGGTGCCGGCCTTCGTCCGCGAGCTGCCGCAGTTCTCCGCGCTGCGCGTGCGCGGGCTGATGACGCTGGCGCTGTTCTCCGAGGACACCACGCGCGTGCGCGCCTGCTTCGTGCGCCTGCGCGAGCTGCGCGAGCGCCTGCGCCAGGACGCGCCGGACGGCATCGGCCTGGACGAGCTGTCGATGGGCATGTCCGGCGACTTCGAGATCGCCATCGAGGAAGGCGCCACCGTGGTACGCGTCGGCCAGGCCATCTTCGGCGCGCGCGCGGTGCCCGACAGCCATTACTGGCCTGCCAGCGGCAGCTGAATGCAGCGTCGGTTTCACGCCCTGCGCTCACCCAAAGTCACTAAACTTCCCCGCCGCATCCTCATCCGGAACGACCGATGTTCTCCTGGCTCCTGGCCCTGCTGCTCGCCCTGACCCTCTGGGGCCTGACCTCCGCCTGGTTGTGGCTGGTCAAGCGCCGCAACACCGAGAACCAGCACGGCCTGGCCGCGCTGGCCGGCATGCGCTGGCGCGAGTTCTCGCAGATCGTGCACCGCGCCATGAGCGAGCAGCGCAACCTGCACGAACTGGTCAACGACGAGGAAAGCGCGGACCGCCGCACCAGCAGCGACTTCCTGATGGAAGGCAAGGAACGCTGGTTGATCAGTTGCAAGCACGGCCGTGCCTACCGGCTGGGCGCGGCCTCCATCACCGAAATGGCCACCGCCCAGCAGCTGACCGGCGCCGGCCGGGGCGTGCTGATCACCGAGGGCCGGGTCGAGCGCGATGGCCTGGCCGCGGCGCAGAAGCATGGCATCGAGGTGCTCGACGAGCGCAACCTGTGGCGGGCGCTTGCACCCTTCGTGCCCGATGACACCCGCCAGGCCGTCGTCGGCGTCGCCCGCCGCGAAGCCATGCGCCAGACCGGCATCGCCGCATTGGGCGCGCTCACCGTGGGCCTGCTGGCCGGGCTGGGCTACCAGACGACGCTGCACGGGGACGACGCGCCGCCGGCCCGCGCCGCCGGCGCTGCGGCCATCGCCCCCGACAAGCCTCCGGCTGCGGCCGCGCCCGTCGCTGCCGGAACCGAAGCGGCCACGCCGGCCCCTGCCGTCGACGACACCGCGATGGCCGCCGAAGACCTCGTCCAGAACCCCGACGCAGCCACCTTGCTGCGCTACCAGCAGGCCGTCTCCAAGAAGCTGGCCGGCACCCCCGGCGTCATCAGCGGCATCTGGCTGACCCGCAGCACCCTGTTGATCGAACGCAGCGCCGACGACGCCACGGTATGGCCACTGATCTGCCGCGAAGTCGAACGCTACCCGGCCCTGCGCACCACCCGCATCCAGCTCAATCCCCGCCCCGGCACCGACGAACCGGTGCGCTGGCGGCAGTGCAGCACCATCTGAACCACCGCCCCATCCTTGCCTCGATCTGATTAGCGTCGACTTTCAGCTTGTCTCCTCCCCTTGCTCGCGTAGCGAGTAGGGGGGTGAAGGCGTGTTGCTTGCGAACCACCGGTTCGCACACGCCTGAACGCCCACTGGCCATGCCAGTGGGCCGGGCCCGGAGGGTTGGGAGGGGGTGCGTTGAGGCTTGCTCGAACATCCAAAGCACCCCTCCCCCGCCCTCCCCTTCGTGCTGCGCACGAAAGGGAGGGGGCTTACTACGGCTACTGACACTTGGCACTAATCAGGTGCCTCGATGGACAGACGACCGTAGGAGCGACGCGAGTCGCGACCAGGTTTTCCCTGGCAAAGCCCGGTCGCGACTCGCGTGGCTCCTACAAAAACAGCCCTGCAAGGTTCAACGGGCCCCCGGCGCGAAACGCGCCACCAGGTCGTAGGCGTCGCCGAGGAACATCTGCCGCACCCAGGTGATGGGCTGCTCGCCGAGCCAGGTCTGGCGGTCGATCACCAGGCAGGCGGTACCCACCGGCACCTGCAGCAGCGCCGCCTCGTCGGCATCGGCGGCCACCGCGCTGATGCGGTGCTGGCCGCGCGTCCACGACACGTTCTGCAGCAGCCAGCTGCCCGGCGCGTGCCGCGAAAAATCCACGTCCAGCGTCTCCGGCACCGCCTCCGGGTTGATCAACCGCCGCTCCAGCGCCAGCGGCCGGCCATCGGCCAGGTGCAGGCAGCGCATCGCCAGCAGCTTGTCCTTGCCGACCAGCCGCACCTCCTCGGCCACCTCGGCGCGCGCCTTGCGGTGCGCGCGCTCCAGCAGGCGGAAGCCGTAGGCGTGGCCGCGCCCGCCCACCGCCAGCGCGATGTCGGGGATTTCCAGCGCCACCTGCTCCAGGTGCGGCGACTGCCGCGCCACGAACGAACCAGCGCGGCGGCGGCGCTCGATCATGCCGCTCTCGGCCAGCGCCGTGAGCACCTTGTTCACCGTCATCCGCGAACAGCCGTACTGCGCCATCAGCTCGTGCTCGAACGGGATGCGGAAGCCCGGCATCCATTCGCCGCTGAGGATGCGGCCTTCGATGTCGCCGCGGATGCGCTGGTTGAGGCTGGGCGCCTTCTTCCTGATCTTGTCCACGCGCGCGTTCAGCCCAGTATCCGTTGCAGCGCCGCACGATAGCGCACGGCCACGGCGTCGCGGTGGACGTGGCGGCCATCGCGCACCCACTGCCGGCCATTGCGCCACACCGAGCGCACTGCGCCGCCGCGCGCGGCGAACACCCAGCTGTCGAGCAGCGCATCGCCTTCGCGGCCATGCAGCGAGGGGTGCGATGTATCCAGTTCGACCAGGTCGGCCGGTGCGCCCACCGCCAAGCCGGCCTGCACGCCCAGCGCCTGCGCCGCGCCGGCCTGCGCCTGCTGGTACAGCCAGCGGCCGCTGGACAGCGCGCCCGGCGACACCACGTTGCGCCCGCGCAGGGCAAGGCGCTGGCCGTATTCGAGCAGGCGCAGCTCCTCGGCCGCGTCGATCAGCACGTTGGAATCGGAACCAACGCCGAAGCGCCCGCCCTGCTCCACGAACTCGCGCATCGGGAACAGGCCGTCGCCGAGGTTGGCCTCGGTGATCGGGCACAGGCCGGCCACCGCGCCGCTGGCGGCGATGCCATGCACTTCATCGGCTTCGAGATGGGTGGCGTGCACCAGGCACCAACGCTCGTCCACCGGCATGTTGCCCAGCAGCCATTGCACCGGGCGCTGCCCGCTCCATGCCAGGCAGGCGTCGACTTCGCGCACCTGCTCGGCGATGTGGATGTGGACCGGCCCGTCCACCAGTGCCGGCAGCGCCTGCAACTGCCGCGGCGTGCACGCGCGCAGGCTGTGCGGGGCCAGCCCCAGCACCGCGTCCGGCGTGTCGCGCAGCGCCTGCCGGCAGCCGTCCAGCAGCGCGGCAAAACCTTCGACGTCGTGCAGGAAGCGGCGCTGCGCCGGCAGCGGCGCTGCGCCGCCGAAATCGCTGTGGGCGTAGAACACCGGCAGCAGGGTCAGCCCCAATCCGGTCGCGTTCGCGGCAGCGGCGATACGGCCGGACATTTCGGCATGGTCCGCGTAGCGCCGGCCGTCCGGTGCATGGTGCAGGTAGTGGAATTCGCCGACGCGGGTGAAGCCCGATTCCAGCATTTCCATGTAGGCCTGTTCGGCCATGGCCTGCAGGTCGTCCGGGGTCAGCCGGTCGAGGAAGCGGTACATCAGCTCGCGCCAGCTCCAGAAGCTGTCGCCCGAACGCCCGCCCACCTCGGTCAGCCCGGCCATCGCCCGCTGGAAGGCATGGCTGTGCAGGTTGCCCAGCCCCGGCACCACCACGCCCAGCGCCTGCGCATCGGCGCCGGCCGGCACGCCGGCCGCCACCGCGACGACCCGCCCGTCCGCGCAGTCGATGCGCACGTCGCGCGCCCAGCCCTGTGGCAGCAGGGACTGCGCGGCATGGAAACGCTGCGGATTGGAAACTTCGTTCGCCATCGCTGGACACTCCCGGTAGTCGCTGATTATTGTATATACAAATAGACGCGAGAGACGCGCATGCACTGCGATACGGTCTGGTACAACGCCCACCTGATGACGCTCGACGACGCCAGCGGTGGGCTGGGCATCGTCCGCGACGGCATCGTCGCCGCGCACGACGGCCGCATCCTGTATGCCGGCCCCGCCGCCGGCGCCCCTGCGTTCGACGCGGCGCAGCGCATCGACTGCGAAGGCCGCTGGATCGGCCCCGGCCTGATCGACTGCCACACCCACCTCGTCTACGCCGGCAACCGCGCCAACGAGTTCGAGCAGCGCCTGCAGGGCGTGAGCTATGCCGACATCGCCCGCGCCGGCGGCGGCATCGTCTCCACCGTGCGCGCCACCCGCGGGGCCGACGATGCGGCATTGCTGAAGGCCACCCTGCCCCGGCTGGACGCGATGCTGGCCGAAGGCGTCACCACCGTCGAGATCAAGTCCGGCTACGGGCTGACGCTGGACGACGAGCGCAAGCAACTGCGCGTGGCGAAGCAATTGGCGCAGCTGCGCAAGGTCGAGGTCGTCCCCACCTTCCTCGGCGCGCATGCCGTGCCGCCGGGGCGGCAGGCGCAGGAATATCTCGACGAAGTGTGCAACGTGATGCTCCCGGCCATTGCCACCGAAGGGCTGGCCGAGGCAGTGGACGTGTTCTGCGAGAACATCGCCTTCTCGCGCGAACAGGCCGCGCAGGTGTTCGCCGCCGCCCACGCGCACGGGTTGAAGATCAAGATCCACGCCGAGCAGCTGAGCAACCAGCACGGTGCCGAACTGGCCGCCCGGCATGGCGCGCTGTCGGCCGACCACATCGAACATCTGGATGACGCCGGCGTGCTGGCGATGGCCGCCGCCGGCACCGTCGCCGTGCTGCTGCCCGGCGCGTACTACTTCACCCGCGACACCACCCCGCCGCCTTTGCAGAAGCTGCGCGAGGCCTGCGTGCCGCTGGCGCTGGCCACCGACAGCAACCCGGGCACCTCGCCGCTGACCAGCCCGCTGCTGGCGATGAACATGGCCGCCACCCTGTTCCGCATGACCGTGGACGAATGCATCGCCGGCTTCACCCGCGAAGCCGCGCGCGCACTCGGCCGCTTCGATCGCATCGGCCGCCTGGCCGCCGGCATGGACTGCGACCTCGCCCTCTGGGACATCGACGCCCCGGCTGACCTGGTCTACCGCATGGGCTTCAACCCGCTGCACGCGCGCGTGTTCCGCGGCCAACAAACACCCCCCGCATCCCCGTAGGAGCGACGCGAGTCGCGATGGAGCTTTACCGGTAAAGCCTCATCGCGACTCGCGTCGCTCCTACAGGAGCAGACATCCCCGCATTGCAATCCACTGGAGTAACCCGATGAATTCCTCCCTCGTGCTTCGCCCCGGCCACGTCCCGCTGGCGCAATGGCGGCAGGTCTACCGCGGCGCCGACGTGCGTCTGGACGCATCGGCGCAGGCCGCCGTGCTGCGCAGCGCGCAGGTGGTCGAAGCCATCGTCGCCAAGGGCGAGCCGGTCTATGGCATCAACACCGGCTTCGGCAAGCTGGCCAGCGTGCGCATCGAGCGCGAAGACCTGGAAACCCTGCAACGCAACATCGTGCTGTCGCACGCGGCCGGCGTCGGCGAGCCGATGCCGGCCAGCGTGGTGCGGCTGATGATGGCGCTCAAGCTCACCAGCCTCGCGCAGGGCGCTTCCGGCATCCGTCCGCAGACGCTGGCGCTGCTGGAAGCCATGCTGCAGCAGGACGTGGTGCCGGTGGTGCCGTGCCAGGGCTCGGTCGGCGCGTCTGGCGATCTCGCCCCGCTGTCGCACCTTGCCAGCGTGATGATCGGCGTTGGCGAGGCCTGCGTCGGCGGCGTGCGCATGCCGGCCGAACAGGCGTTCAAGCAGGCCGGGCTGGAACCGCTGGTGCTCGGCGCGAAGGAAGGCCTCGCGCTGCTCAACGGCACCCAGTATTCCACCGCCTACGCACTGGCCGGGCTGTTCGAGATTGAGACCGTGTTCCAGGCCGCGCTGGTCACCGGCGCGTTGTCGGTGGAAGCAGCCAAGGGTTCGGACACCCCGTTCGACCCGCGTATCCACGGCATTCGTGGCCAGCGCGGGCAGATCGCCACCGCCGCCGCGCTGCGCACGCTGATGCAGGGGTCGGCCATCCGCGAATCGCACCGCGACAACGACGTGCGCGTGCAGGACCCGTACTGCCTGCGCTGCCAGCCGCAGGTGATGGGCGCGGCGTTCGACGTGATCCGGCAAGCGGCGACCACGCTGGAAATCGAGGCCAACGGCGTGTCCGACAACCCGCTGGTGTTCACCGACACCGGCGAAGCGCTGAGCGGCGGCAACTTCCACGCCGAGCCGGTGGCCTTCGCCGCCGACATGCTGGCGATGGCGATCTGCGAAATCGGCTCGATCAGCGAGCGCCGCACCGCGATGCTGGTCGACCCGGCGCTATCCGGCCTGCCGGCGTTCCTGACCCCGAAGCCGGGCCTGAACTCCGGCTTCATGATCCCGCAGGTCACCGCCGCGGCGCTGGTGTCGGAGAACAAGCAGCGCGCCTACCCGGCCAGCGTCGATTCGATCCCGACCTCGGCCAACCAGGAAGACCACGTGTCGATGGCCGCGCACGGCGCGCGCCGCCTGCTGGCGATGGCCGAGAACGCCGCCAACGTCATCGGCATCGAACTGCTGGCCGCTGCGCAGGGCTGCGACTTCCACGCCCCGCTGCGCTCCAGCGACGCATTGGAAAAGGTGCGTGCCACCCTGCGCATGCAGGTGCCGACCTTGCAGGACGACCGCTATTTCCACCCGGACATGGTGATCGCCACCGGCCTCGTGCGCAGCGGTGCGCTGGCTGTTGGCCTGCATTCGGTGCTGCCGCAGGTGGAAATCTGAAAGCCCCTCTCCCACCGGGAGAGGGGTTGGGGTGAGGGGCGAACGGAGTCCAGATGGTTCAACCATTACTGACTCCATCCACCCCTCATCCGCCCTACGGGCACCTTCTCCCGGTGGGAGAAGGGAAAAGCCATCACCTTCGCCACAACCTGCCGCTCCTGCCGAACATAGGTTTGCAGATGACCCCGATTCCCGACTGGCTCCACCTCTACCAAGGCGACGCCCCGCTGATCGTCAGCTTCCCGCACACCGGCACCGACCTGCCCGATGAACTGGCCGGTAATTTCGTCTCGCCCTGGCTGGCCCGGCGCGACGCCGACTGGTGGGTGCACGAGCTGTACGCCTTCGCCCGCGAACTCGGCGCCACCACCGTGCGCTCGACCCTGTCGCGTTCGGTGATCGACCTCAACCGCGACCCCTCCGGCGTGTCGCTGTACCCCGGCCAGAACACCACCGGCCTGTGCCCGACCACCACCTTCGACAACCAGCCGCTGTATCGCACCGGCCACGAACCGGACGAAGCCGAGATCGCGCGCCGCCGCGACACGTATTTCGCGCCCTACCACGCCGCGCTGGCCGAACAGATCGCACGCCTGCGGCAACGCCACGGCACCGTCGTGGTCTACGACGCGCACTCGATCCGCTCGCGCATCCCGCACCTGTTCGACGGCGAACTGCCGCAGTTCAACATCGGCACGGCGGGCCCGTCGGGAGCCGGCGACACCTCCTGCGACAACGCACTGACCGACGTGGTCGAGAACCTGTGCGCCCTGAGCGGCTTGGGCCACGTGCGCAACGGCCGCTTCAAGGGCGGCTGGATCACCCGCCACTACAGCGACATCCCCGGCGGCGTGCACACCCTGCAGATGGAGCTGGCCTGCCGCGGCTACATGCACGAGCCGGCCACGGTTGACGAAAACAACTGGCCCACACCTTACGACCCGATCCACGCCACGCCGGTGCGCGACACCCTGCAACAGGTATTGCGCGCCAGCCTCGATTTCGCCTCCCGGAGAGACGCATGACCCGCCACGATCCTTCCCGCAGCCCGCGCGCACCGCACGGCAACACCCTCAACTGCAAGTCCTGGCAGACCGAGGCGCCATTCCGCATGCTTCAGAACAACCTCGACGCCGAAGTGGCCGAAGACCCGACGTCGCTGGTGGTCTATGGCGGCATCGGCCGCGCCGCGCGCGACTGGGAGAGCTACGACAGGATTCTGGAAACACTGAAGCGGCTGGACGACAACCAGACCCTGCTGGTGCAGTCCGGCAAGCCGGTCGGCGTGTTCCCCACCCACCCCGACGCACCACGCGTGCTGATCGCCAACTCCAACCTGGTGCCGCACTGGGCCAACTGGGAGCACTTCAACGAACTCGATAAAAAGGGCCTGATGATGTACGGCCAGATGACCGCCGGCTCGTGGATCTACATCGGCTCGCAGGGCATCGTGCAAGGCACCTACGAGACCTTCGTCGAGATGGGCCGCCAGCACTACGGTGGCAGCCTGGCCGGCAAGTGGATCCTCACCGCCGGCCTCGGCGGCATGGGCGGCGCGCAGCCGCTGGCCGCCTCGCTGGCCGGTGCCAGCAGCCTGACCATCGAATGCCGCCAGAGCAGCATCGACTTCCGCCTGCGCACCCGCTACGTGGACGAACAGGCCACCGACATCGACGACGCACTGGCGCGCATCGCCAAGTACACCACCGCCGGCGAAGCAAAATCCATCGCCCTGCTCGGCAACGCAGCCGAAATCCTGCCGGAACTGGTGAAGCGCGGCGTGCGCCCGGACTGCGTGACCGACCAGACCAGCGCCCACGACCCGGTGCACGGCTACCTGCCGATCGGTTGGACGGTGGAACAGTGGCTGGCCGAACAGAAGGCCAACCCGGGAAAGGTGCGCGACGCCGCCAAGGCCGCCATGCGCGTGCACGTCGAAGCGATGCTCGCCTTCCACGCCGCTGGCATTCCGACCGTGGACTACGGCAACAACATCCGCCAGATGGCCTTCGACGAAGGCTTGAAGAATGCCTTCGACTTCCCCGGCTTCGTGCCGGCCTACGTGCGCCCGCTGTTCTGCCGCGGCGTCGGCCCGTTCCGCTGGGTGGCACTTTCCGGCGATCCGGAGGACATCTACAGGACCGATGCCAAGGTCAAGGAAATCATCGCCGACGACCCGCACCTGCACCGCTGGCTGGACATGGCGCGCGAGCGCATCAGCTTCCAGGGCCTGCCCGCGCGCATCTGCTGGGTCGGTCTGGGCCTGCGCCACAAACTCGGCCTGGCCTTCAACGAGATGGTGCGCAACGGTGAGCTGAAGGCACCGGTCGTCATCGGCCGCGACCACCTCGACTCCGGCAGCGTCGCCTCGCCCAACCGCGAGACCGAAGCGATGAAGGACGGTTCCGACGCCGTGTCCGACTGGCCGCTGCTCAACGCCATGCTCAACGTCGCCGGCGGCGCCACGTGGGTGAGCCTGCACCACGGCGGCGGCGTCGGCATGGGCTACAGCCAGCACTCCGGCGTGGTCATCGTCTGCGACGGCAGCGAGGCCGCCGACCGGCGCATCGCCCGCGTGCTGTGGAACGACCCCGGCACCGGCGTCATGCGCCACGCCGATGCCGGCTACGACATCGCCATCGACTGCGCGAAGGAAAAAGGACTGGACCTGCCCGGCATTCATGGCTGATCCAGACAAGCCAATGGCTCCGCCTTTTGTGGAAAGAGCGGTCGCGCCACATCAAGATGGCCTTCTCCAGCGGAAGGCCATGTTGTTTCTGAGTCACCGCTTGTGTGTAGGCATCGCGTAACGCTCGTCACCGGTCTCCACCAGCAGCAACAGTCCGCCTGCTCGGCCGCACCTTGCCGCCGGCAGCCACCTGGATTTCCCGGCATGCGAATGCCCCTCGCTCCTCGACGCCCATGAACCTCTCTATCCGCAACGAGCAACCCAACGACGTGAACGCCATCGCCCGCCTCACCGAGGCCGCGTTCGCCAACGCACCGCACACCAGCCATACCGAGCACTTCATCGTCGCCGCCCTGCGCAAGGCCGGGCAGCTGAGCGTTTCGCTGGTGGCGGTGGAAGGCGACGACCTCGTGGGCCATGTCGCGGTATCGCCGGTGACGCTGTCCTCCGGCGACGCTGGTTGGCACGGGCTAGGCCCGATCTCGGTGCGGCCGGACCGACAAGGCCGCGGCATCGGCTCGGCGTTGATGCTCGAAGCCATCGAACGGCTCAAGGCGATGGACAGTTCCGGTTGCGTGCTGTTGGGTGATCCGGGCTACTACGCACGCTTTGGATTCAGGGCATGCGAGCAGTTGGTGCTGCCCGGAGTGCCTGCGGAATATTTCCAGGCGTTGCCTCTGGCTGACGGAATCCCCGCCGCTGAAGTCAGCTACCACACTGCATTCGAGGCGAATGCCTGACGGGGTTCGCCACTGTGCCAGGCGGGCTCATGGCCGGCTTTCGCCACGAACGGAATGGACCCGCGCAGGAATCAAGCTGACCAGCCGCGGTACTGCCTCGCATACCCAAGGTGATACTTCGACGCACGCTTCAATGGTGGGCGCGTCCGGCGCGTCTTCCACCATTTCCTTGCGCAGCCGGGCGGCTTTGCACGAACTCCGGGAAGGTCTCGGCCAGCGGCGCCTTGTCCGGCAGGATGTAGAAAACCCCGCCCCGCTCGAACGTCTGGCGGACGACCTGCTCGTAGAACCCGGGCGAGACATTGATGCAGCCATGGGTGATGCGATTGTCGTCCGGCGAGGGCGATGCAAGACGCTCGGGGCGCCTCTCGGCAGGGACACCGGTAGCGGTAGGGTGGATGGAGACCGCGGAATCGTAGTCCACCCACAGCACGCGCCCGGCATCTATCGACGGGCCGAAACCGCCCACGAAGCGACCCGCAGGCGTCGTGCGATCCCGCCCCGGAATCTCGCGAAGCGCCAGACCGGCGACGCCGGGGGCGATGTGATCGCCCGTCGCCGAGCCGAACAGCGCAGGCGCCGCGCCGCGAAGCCGGCCGTCGCCGCCGAACACCAGGATCTGTGCAGCGGCCTTGTCCATGATCGCGAAGGGATAACCTTCGCTGTCCCGGGTTGCGACAACCCAACCCGCAAGTTCGATCACCGTGTCGGACACGTCCTGGCCCTGCGGAAGCTGATCGACGGCGGCTACCGGTTGCGCGGCGGCATCCTCGGCGCTGGCCACGCCGATGCTCGCGCACGCCAGCGCCAGTGCCAGCGCGCCATGAACGGCCCGGGCTGCAGCATGTCTGTAGGTACGGATGGGAGACTCCTTCGAAACGGAAGACTGCGTGACGAAGGGAAACCAGTGGCCCGCAAAGGCCACCGGGTTCCTGATTCAGGAATTCATCACGAATCGTGCAAGAGCGACTAGCCGCGCGCCGCGCGGCGGGGCGCCGTTTCGAGCTGCTGGACGCGACCTTCGATCTGATCCAGGCGCTGGTTGGCCCGCTGCGCGGACTGGTTGGCGGACTCGGCGCTCTGGGCCGCGCCCTGCACCTTCGCGTCGAGCTGATCCAGGCGGGTGTTGATGTTCGCGAACTCGTTTTTGTAGGTGGCGCAGGCGCCAAGGCTCGAGGTGGCGATGATCGCGACGCCAAGCATGCCTGCCGTCTTCAGATGTTGTTTGGTCAGAAACATTCCACTCCTCCTTCGTCGGGGAGCTTGGAATATAGCGGCCTTTTTGCAGAGGCCATGACTCCGCCTTCAGCTGATGTTGGAACACGTGGATGGTTCGTGAAGATGCGGCGACGGGTGGAAATTGCGACTTGAGCCCTCAAGCTCGAGTTGAAGAACGACGGCTTGTGATGGCAGTCCCAGGCGCGCCCTGAAACATCGATCATCCGCCTCTAGCCCTGGCGTTCGCTGGCCTCGAGGGCACTCGCGAACTTCGCCATCAAGCGCACCAGGTCCGACACCTCCTGCGGCGTCCACGATTCGAGGATGTTCCTGCCCATCCGCTCGCGGGCGGCATCCAGGCGCTCGGTCATCGCCTTGCCCTTGGGCGCTATCGTCGCCTCGCGGATGCGGCGGTCCTGCGGATTGCCGCGGCGGGTGACCAGTTCCATCAATGCCAGCTTGGCCACCTGCCGGCTGATGGTCGTGTAATCACGGCCCAGGCGATCGGCCAGTTCCACCACGCCGATAGGTCCCACCCGCTCGATCATCACCAGCAGCCGGAACAGCGCCTGGTCCAGCTTCAGGCCCGCCTCCCTGATCAGCCGCTCATCGTTGCGCGGGCGGTTCATCACGCTGGCGATGCCGATCATGGAGAGATGGAGCGACTTCAGGTCCGGTGAAATATGTGTATCTTGCACCTTCTTTTTCGCAGGCATAGCATCTCCTCCAAGTAAGTGCATATTACACATAACTGGAGATGCGGAGATGAGTACCCCCCCCCGATGTGGTGATCTGTGGCGCCGGTGCCGCCGGCTTGACCCTGGCCATCGAACTGGCCCGCCGTGGCGTGGCATTCCGGCTGGTGGAGCAACGCGACCAGCCCTTCCACGGGTCGCGCGGCAAGGGCATACAGCCGCGCAGCCAGGAGATGTTCGAGGACATGGGCATCGTCAACCGGCTGTTCGCGGCCGGCGGCACCTATCCCGTCTCGCGGGTGCACCGCGCAGATGGCGGCAGCGTCGATACCGCCATCCTGGAGGGCGCTGCGGCCACCCCGGCCGAACCCTATCGCCTGCCGCTGATGGTCCCGCAGTTCCTCACCGAGGCGGTGATGCGCGATCGCCTGATGGAACTGGGGCATCGGGTGGAGTTCGGCCACGCACTGACAGGTTTTGACCAGGACACCGATGGCGTCAATGTCCGCCTCGCCACCCCATCAGGCCAGCAAGCCTTCCGGACCCGCTACCTGATCGGCGCCGATGGCGGCCGCAGCTTCGTGCGCCAGGCGCTGGGGATGGGATTCCCCGGCACGACCCTGGGCGTGCGTGCCGTGGTGGCCGACATCGTGCTGCACGGGCTGCCACGCGATGCCTGGCACAACTTCAATGAAGAAGACATGGCGCAACGCATCTCGCTTTGTCCGTTGATGGGCACGGAACTCTTCCAGTTGCAGGCCCCGGTGCCGCTCGAGGGCGAAGTGGATCTGTCAGCCACTGGCCTGGACGCCATGCTGCGCGAGCGCACCGGTCGCGATGATCTCTCCGTGCAGAGCGTCTCCTGGGCCTCGGCCTACCGGATGAACGCACGGCTCGCCGACCACTACCGCGTCGGCCGCGTCTTCCTGGTCGGCGATGCCGCGCACACGCATCCGCCAACCGGCGGCCAAGGCCTCAACACCAGCGCCCAGGACGCATACAACCTCGGATGGAAACTGGCATCGGTATTGCAGGGCGCGCCGGACGCATTGCTCGACACCTACGAGGAAGAACGCCGGCCCATCGCGGCCTCGATGCTGGGGCTTGCCACGAAGCTGCTCGACCACGCCAGGCGCGGCGACCATCGACGCGGCCGCGAAGTACAACAGCTCGATCTGGAATACCGCGACTCATCGCTCTCGCTGCCGGCCGAACCCCGCGACGGACGCATCATGCCCGGCGACCGCGCCCCGGACGCGCTCCTGTGCGGCGCAGGCGGACAGGCACTGCGGCTGTTCGACGTGTTCCGCGGTACGCACTGGACGTTGCTGGGATATGCGGCCGACCGGTCCATCGCACCCTCGCGCGGCGGGTTGCAGGTGCATGTCATCAGCCAAGCCGGTGAACTGCGTGATACCGACGGGCACTTTGCCGATGCCTATGGGATGGAGCCGGGCGAGTGGGTGCTGGTTCGTCCCGATGGCTACGTGTCCGCGGTGGTCGGGGAAGACCGCATCGATGCCCTGGCTAGGCATTTCGAACGCCACGCTCCCTGAGGCCCGCCTCCGGCCACGAACCGGGAAATCCGAAACTCACCGCTCCCTGCGAGCCATTCGCGCTTCCGCTTCGGCACCGGACCGCCGCACCCCGGCGGCACATCGATGGCTTCGCTCGCCGCAGCGTTGCCTGCAAAATCCACGGAAAGGAAGAAGCCCGCTCGCGCGGGCTTCTTCGTGCTGCTCGATCAGTCCGCCATCAACTCATTTGGTCGAAGCCGCCGGCGCATTCTTCACGTAGCGGTCGAACCACGCCAGCATTTCCGCCACCAGCTGTTCGTTGGATTCCAGCGCGGTGTACCAGTGCGGTTCGTGCGGCAGCATCACCAGGCGGGTGGTGCCGCCGTTGCCGCGGATGGCCTGGTAGAGCTTGCGCGACTGGAACGGTTCGGTGCCGGGGTTGGCGTCGTCCTCGCCGTGCACCAGCAGCAGCGGCAGCTTGATCCTGTCGGCATAGAAGTACGGCGAGGCCTTCAGGTATACGTCCTGCGCCTGCCACACCGAGCGGCGCTCGTTCTGGAAGCCGAACGGGGTGAAGGTCTTGTTGTACGAGCCGCTGGTGGCGACGCCGGCCTTGAACAGGTCGGTATGGGCGATCAGGTTGGCGGTCATCAGGCCGCCGTGGCTGTGGCCGGTGACGCCGATGCGGTTGCGGTCCACCACGCCCAGTTCCACCGCCTTGTCCACCGCGGCCCTGGCGTCGGCGGTGAGCTGTTCCAGGTAGGTGTCGTAGGCGCTCTTCGGGTCGCCGACGATCGGGAACGAGGCGTTGTCGATGATGGCGTAGCCGGCCAGCAGCATCAGCCGATACGGCGCCAGCCGGGTGAAGGTCTGTTGCGAGCCGGACACCTGCCCGGCCTGCGCGCTGTTGGCGAAGTCGGCCGGGTAGGCGTAGAGGATCGCCGGCAGGCGCTCGCCTTCCTTGTAGCCCGGCGGGGTGTACAGGGTGAAGGACAGGTCGATGCCGTCGGCGCGCTTGTAGGTGACCAGCCGCTTCTGGATCTGCCGCACTTCCGGCGTGGGGTCGGCGACATGGGTCAGCGCACGGCCTTCGGCGGCGTACTGCGCCTCGCCTTCCTTTGCCGCCATGTCACGCGCGCCCAGTTCGCGCAGCCATGCATTGGGCGGGTCGATCACCGACTGGTGCCAGGTGAGGTAGCGGCCCGGCTCTGCGGTGAAGCCGAGGAACTGGTCGTAGGCATCGGCGGCGCTGCGGAACAGGCGCTCGCTCTCGAGCGTGGCCAGGTCCAACCGGTCGAGGAACGGGCGGTCGCCCTGCGGCGAGCTGCCCTGCCCGCGCAGGAACACCTTGCCGTCCTCCTCGCGCACCACGTAAGCGCCGTTGGGCAGGCGCTGGTAGACGAAACTGCCGGGGTCGCCGTACAGCTCGTCGCTGGACAGGTCCCACAGCAGGCGCGCTTCCTGCTTCGGGTCGTCGATGTCGACGATGCGGGTCTGGCGCCAGTGGCGGTTCTCGTCGTATTCGTTGAGGAAGCTGCGCTGCGGTTGCGTGGTCCAGTCGAAGCCGGCGTAGCGCTGGGTGGTGCGGGCGATCTCGTGCGGCGCCGCGGTGAACGGCGCGGACTGCAGCATCAGCTTGTCGCGCTGCGGCACGCTGACGTTCCAGTCGCCCTTGTCCAGCGCTTCGGCCCAGACCAGCGTGGCCGGGTCGGTGGCACGCCAGTCGAAATCGCGCGGGCCTTCCGGCACGCCGTGCACCGGCACGCGCTCGGCCAGCGGCAGCGAGGCGATGCGCACGCTCTTGCCGGTGGTCACGTCCAGCACGTCCACGTCGTAGGCGAAGCGCTGGTAGGTGACTGCGTGCGAGAACGGCGGCTTGATGGTCTCGGTCAGCACGTGCACGCCGTCGGGTGCGCCGTTGACGTCGTTGTACAGCTGCGGCGCGCCGACCGGATTCACCTTGCCGGAAGCGGCCTCGACCACCGCCAGCTGCGACTGGCCGTAGTAGGCGAACAGGCGTTCGTCGTGCTCGCTGGCGAGCGTATCGCGGGTTTCGTAGGTGCTGCTCACGCCCTTGGCGCCGAGCGATTCCTGCACGTCCGGGCCGTAGGCATCGTCGCCAGCCGGCGCCGGGCCCTGATTGGCCGGCACCAGCTTGACCAGCAGACGGTTGCCGCCATCCAGCCACTGCACGGTGCTGCCGAACATCGGGTTCAGGCGCGCGCCCGGGATCTGCCGCACCTGGCCGCTGGCGGCATCGCCCACCCACAGTTGTACGAAATCGGCGACGACGTTCTGGAAGGCGAAGCGCTGGCCGTCCGGCGACCACAGCGCGCCGCCAGCGCAGGCGTCCTTCGGCAGCGGCACGCGGGTTTCCTTGCCGCTGGCGATGTCCACCAGGGTGAAGTCGGCCACGCAGGCGGGGATGCCGTAGCCGCCCGGGGTGTCGTGGCGGCTGCGGTTGCCCGGCTCCAGGCGCAGGCCGGCCAGCTTCAGGTACGGCCGGGCGACGCGGCTGATCGACGGATAGGTCTGGCTGGTGGTCAGCAGCAGGCGCTTGCCGGTGGGGTCGACGCTGGGCATCGGCGGCGGCGGCGCGGTCAGCACCTTGAGCAGTTCGGCCGGCGGCTTGGCGTACTCGGCGGATGCAGGCGTGGCGAGGAACAGGCTGGTGGCGCTCACCGCGAGCGCGGTGATGCAGGCGGTACGGTGGATGGACATGCGGCCTCCCTGATTATGCGGTACCGGCAGCGCCTCCCGCGCCGGCATCGGCCGAATCTAGCACCGCGCAGATGGTGCCCGGATGGGCCAGATGGCATGGATGGCGCAGACGAAAAGAGCCGCTTGCGCGGCTCCCCTCGTCACGATCGTGCGGACCGGCTCACGAACGCAGCGGGATCACCCGGATCTCGACCCGGCGGTTCTGCGCGCGGCCGGCCTCGGTGTCGTTGCTGGCGATCGGGTAGGCCTTGCCGGCGCCCAGCGTCTCGATGCGCTCGCGCTGCACGCCCTGCGCGCTGAGGTAGGCGGCCACGGCGTCGGCACGCTCCTTGGAGATGCGGTTGTTGACCGCGTCGGTGCCGATGCTGTCGGTGTGGCCGACCACTTCGATCATGGTCTGGTTGTACTCGGCCAGGGTCGAGGCCACGCCGTTGAGCGCGCCGTAGAACTGCGGCTTGAGCGTGGTCTTGTTGAAGTCGAAGGTGATGCCGTCGGGCAGGTTCAGGGTGATGTTGTCGCCCTGGCGCTGCACGTCGATGCCGGTGTTGGCGGTGCGCTCGCGCAGCGCGCGTTCCTGGCGGTCCTGGTAGTTGCCGACGGCTGCGCCGCCCAGCGCGCCGATGCCGGCGCCGATCATCGCGTGCTGGCGGCGCTCGGTGGCGCTGCTGCCGCTGAGCAGGCCGGCGGCGGTGCCGATGGCGGCACCGATCAGTGCGCCCTTGCCGGTACGGTTCTGCTGCTGGGTCGGGTTGCCGTAGGGATCGCTCTGCACATACGAGCCGCCGGTGGCGCAGGCCGAAAGCATGGCGGTGGCCAGCAGGCCGAGGGAGACATTGCGGAAAGCGGTACGAGCAGTCATGGGACTCTCCTTGCATGGGCCGGCGCCGCCGGCGTGGAATTCGCCGGCAGCATAAACAGCGCGGCGCGATAAGCGCATGACGATGCCGGCGCCGTCATGGCCTCCATTCATCTACCTGTCCGCGCATTCATCGATGCCGTTGGGAGTCATCTCGCTCAGCGTTCCCCGGCCGCGCTCCAGTCGGCGCTGTAGAGCTGCCAGTCACCGTCATGCTCGCGCCAGCCGCTGGTCACCTGCCAGACCTGCCCGCGCTCGGGCAGGAAGCGGCCGTTGCCGCCGGTCAGCAGCACGGTGAAGCGCACCGTGGCCGTGCCCTGCCCCATTTCCACCTCCAGCGGCCCGGTGCGCACGCCGACCTTGGCATTGAGCAGCAGCTGGCCGCGCAGCAGGCGTTCCAGCCCGTCGCGGTCCAGCCCGTCGTTGCCGATGAAGTCCGGCGCCACCCGCGCCATGAACGCCCTGGGCTGGCCGTTTTCCGCCGCTTCCTGCATCGCCGCCACCTCCGCGCGCAGGCGCTGCTCCGGCGCCTGCCGGGTGCAGGCGGCAAGCGCGCAGGCGATCAATGCAATACGCAGGCAGTTCAACACCGTTCGGGCCATGCTCTACTCCCTTCGCCTTTTCCATTCTGGACGGTATGCTGCCACCAACGGCGGCGCCGTGCCGGGCCGCACATTCGATACGAACCACATGCAAATCCTGGAGGGGATGATGAATCGGGAACGTCCGTGGCTGCAGAGTTATCCCGCCGGCGTGCCGGCGGAGATCGATGTCGAGGAGTTCCGCTCGGTCGTCTCGGTGTTCGACGCCTCCGTCACCCGCTTCCGCGACCGCCCCGCCTATTCCAACTTCGGCAAGACCCTCACCTACGGCGAGGCCGATGCGCTGGTCAGCCAGTTCGCCGCCTACCTGCTGGGCGAGCTGCAGCTGAAGAAGGGCGACCGCGTCGCGGTGATGATGCCCAACTGCCTGCAGTACCCGATCGCCACCTTCGGCATCCTGCGCGCCGGCCTGACCGTGGTGAACGTCAACCCGCTGTACACCGCGCGCGAGCTCAAGCACCAACTGGTCGACGCCGGCGCCTCGGTGCTGGTGGTGGTGGACAACTTCGGCGATACCGTGCAGCAGGTCATCGCCGACACCCCGGTCAAGCAGGTGGTCACCACCGGCCTGGGCGACATGCTCGGCTTCCCCAAGGGCGCCATCGTCAACTTCGTGCTCAAGTACGTGAAGAAGATGGTGCCGGACTACCGCATCCCCGGCGCCGTCCGCTTCCGCGAGGCGCTGCGCCTGGGCGGCAGCCACACGTTGCCGCCGGTGGAGATCAGCCATGACGACATCGCCTTCCTGCAGTACACCGGCGGCACCACCGGCGTGGCCAAGGGCGCGATGCTCACCCACCGCAACCTGATCGCCAACATGCAGCAGGCCTCGGCGTGGATCTCCGCCTCCGGCGTCAAACCCGGCGAGGAAGTCATCATCACCGCGCTGCCGCTGTACCACATCTTCGCGCTGACCGCGAACGGGCTGGTCTTCATGAAGCTCGGCGGGCTCAATTACCTGATCACCAACCCGCGCGACATGAAGGGCTTCGTCAAGGAGCTCAAGGGCACCCGCTTCACCGCCATCACCGGCGTCAACACGCTGTTCAACGGCCTGCTCAACACCCCCGGCTTCGACGAGGTGGACTTCTCCGCGCTCAAGGTCACCCTCGGCGGCGGCATGGCGGTGCAGCGCGCGGTGGCCGAGAAGTGGAAGAAGGTCACCGGCGTCACCCTGGTGGAAGCCTACGGCCTGACCGAGACCTCGCCGGCGGCCTGCATCAACCCGCTGGACCTGGCCGAATACAACGGCGCCATCGGCCTGCCCATCCCTTCCACCGACGCCTGCGTCAAGGACGATGACGGCAAGACGCTGGCCACCGGCGAAGTGGGCGAACTGTGCATCCGCGGCCCGCAGGTGATGAAGGGCTACTGGCAGCGCCCGGACGAAACCGCACAGGCCATCGACGCCGATGGTTGGCTGCATACCGGCGACATGGCGAAGATGGACGAGAAGGGCTTCTTCTACATCGTCGACCGCAAGAAGGACATGATCCTGGTGTCGGGCTTCAACGTGTACCCGAACGAGGTCGAGGACGTGATCGCGATGATGCCCGGCGTGCTGGAAGTGGCCGCGGTGGGCGTGCCCAGCGAGAAATCCGGCGAGGTGGTCAAGGTGGTCATCGTCAAGAAGGACCCCAACCTGACCGAGGAACAGGTCAAGGAGTTCGCCCGCGCCAACCTCACCGGCTACAAGCACCCGCGCATCGTCGAGTTCCGCACCGAGCTGCCCAAGACCAACGTCGGCAAGATCCTGCGCCGCGAACTGCGCGACGCCCCGCCGCAGGCCTGACTCCCCCTCCCATCACCAGGAACCACCCATGAGCGACCCCGTACTGGAAGTGGTCATCAAGCTGGCCGAGAACAGCCCCGAGATCGACATCCCGGTCACCCTGACCGTGGGCGGCCTGCTGATCTCCGGGCGCGTCATCAGCCGCGAGAACTACATGCAGGAGAACTGGCTCACCGCCAGCATCGAGGAAGGCATCAAGCAGGCGCTGGCGCAGATCGGCGAGGACCCCAAGCCCGCCGACGGCCACCGCCACTACATCCACCTGCGCGACGTGCGCTATTTCTCGCCGGGCCAGTCGCCGACCCCGAGCGTGGGCACGGTGACCTGCCGCATCGCGCTGGCACACGTCTCGGCCTTCCACTTCGGCTTCCTGTCGCTGGCCGAGGGCTGAGCCCCGGCTGGAGCGTGGGCGCGGGGCCTGTAGATGCGGGGCTTGCCCCGCATAGGGCTTCGCCGGGAAAGCCCTGTATGGGGCAAGCCCCATACCTACGAATCCCCGCTTGTAAGGAGAGGGCCTTGCCATGCCGGCAAGGCCCTTTCGTTTCCGCCATCGGCGATGCGCTCAGGCTTCCGGGCGCATGTACGGGAACAGCAGCACGTCGCGGATCGAGGCGCGGCCGGTAAGCAGCATCACCAGACGGTCGATGCCGATGCCCAGCCCGCCGGTCGGGGCCATGCCGTATTCCAGCGCGCGGATGTAGTCGGCGTCGAAATGCATGGCCTCGTCGTCGCCGGCGTCCTTGGCCTCGACCTGCGCGCGGAAACGCGCGGCCTGGTCCTCCGGGTCGTTCAACTCGGAGAAGCCGTTGGCCAGCTCCTTGCCGTTGATGAACAGCTCGAAGCGGTCGGTATAGCCCGGCTCGCTGTCACTGGCGCGGGCCAGCGGCGAGACCTCGACCGGGTGGTCGGTGATGAAGGTCGGCTGCACCAGCTTGTCCTCCACCGTCGCCTCGAAGATTTCCAGCAGCAGCTTGCCCCAGCCGTACGACGGCTTGACCCGGATCTTCAGCCGCTCGCAGTGGCGCAGCAGCGCATCGCGGTCGGTGCAGTCGGCGGCGCTGATCTCCGGGTTGTAGTGGCGCACCGCCTCGTCCATGCGCCAGCGGCGGAAGGCCGGGCCGAGGTCGATCTTCACCCCGTCCCACTCCACTTCGGTGGTGCCCAGCACCTGCCGGGCCACGTCGCGGATCACGCCTTCGGTCAGGTCCATCACCTCGTTATAGGTGGCGTAGGCCTCGTACAACTCCATCATGGTGAACTCGGGGTTGTGGCGGGTGCTCACGCCCTCGTTGCGGAAGTTGCGGTTGATCTCGTACACGCGCTCCAGCCCGCCGACCACCAGACGCTTCAGGTACAGCTCCGGCGCCACGCGCAGGTACAGGTCCAGGTCCAGCGCGTTGTGGTGGGTAGTGAATGGCTTGGCCGTCGCGCCGCCGGGGATGTAATGCATCATCGGCGTCTCGACTTCGAGGAAGTCGCGCGCGTCCAGCCAGGCGCGCATCGCGCGGATGATCTTCGAGCGCTTGATGAACACCTCGCGCGACTCCGGCGTCACGATCAGGTCGACGTAACGCTGGCGGTAGCGCTGCTCGACGTCGGCCAGCCCGTGCCACTTGTCCGGCAGCGGCCGCAGCGACTTGACCAGCAGCCGGATCGAAGTGGCCTTGACCGACAGCTCGCCGGTCCTGGTACGGGTCAGCCCGCCTTCGACGGCGATGATGTCACCCACATCCCAGCCCTTGAACGCGGCATAGGCCTCGTCCAGCACGGTGGCCTGCAGGAACAGCTGGATGCGCCCGGACTCGTCCTGGATCTGCGCGAAGCTGGCCTTGCCCATCACCCGCTTGGCCATCAGCCGGCCGGCCATCTTCACCGTGCGGCCGGCCGCTTCCAGCGCTTCGGCGCTCCAGCGTTCGGCATCGGCGAACTCGTCCTGCAACGCACCGGCGAACTGCTCGCGGCGGAAATCGTTGGGGAAAGCGATGCCCTGCTCGCGCAGCGCCTTGAGTTTGCCGCGGCGCTCGGCGATCAGGCTGTTCTCGTCGGCGGGCGGGGGCGTGGCGGTCTGGTCGGTCATGGCATGCATTCTTTGCGGCGGTAGAGCGGGGCTTGCCCCGCTCGTCGGAGGGTGGGAAGAAGCAGCGGGGCAAGCCCCGCTCCACGGGATCACGCGTCGATGCGCTTGGAGCCGGCCTCAAGGCCGGACTTCAGGCTGGCCTCGACGAATTCGTCCAGGTCGCCGTCCAGCACCTTCTGCGTGTCGCTGCGCTCGATGCCGGTGCGCAGGTCCTTGATGCGGCTCTGGTCGAGCACGTAGTTGCGGATCTGGCTGCCCCAGCCGATGTCGGACTTGGTGGCTTCCAGCGCGTCACGCTCGGCATTGCGCTTCTGCACTTCCAGTTCGTACAGCTTGGCCGCCAGCATCTTCATCGCGCGATCGCGGTTGGCGTGCTGGCTGCGCTCGGTCTGGCAGGCCACCACCGTGTTGGTCGGCACGTGGGTGATGCGCACGGCCGACTCGGTCTTGTTGACGTGCTGGCCACCGGCACCCGAGGAACGGTACACGTCGGTCTTCAGGTCGGCCGGGTTGATGTCGATGTCGATGCTGTCATCCACTTCCGGCGACACGAACACCGAGGTGAAGCTGGTGTGGCGGCGGTTGTCCGAGTCGAACGGGCTCTTGCGCACCAGCCGGTGCACGCCGATCTCGGTCTTCAGCCAGCCATAGGCGAAGTCGCCCTCGACGCGGAAGGTCGCCGACTTGATGCCGGCCACGTCGCCGCCGGAGACTTCCAGCAGCTCGGTCTTCCAGCCGCGGCTCTCGGCCCAGCGCAGGTACATGCGCAGCAGGATCTCGGCCCAGTCCTGCGCCTCGGTACCGCCGGCGCCGGCCTGGATGTCGACGAAGGCGTTGGCCGAGTCCATCTGCCCGGAGAACATGCGCTGGAATTCCAGCTTCTCCACGTGGCTCTGGTACTTGTCCAGGTCGGCGACCACCGCCAGCGCGGTGTCCTCGTCCTGCTCGCTCTCGGCCAGTTCCAGCAGCTCGCTGCACTCGGTCATGCCGTCGAGCACGCTGGCGATGCCGACCACGGTCTTCTCCAGCAGGGAGCGCTCGCGGCCGAGGTTCTGCGCATATTCGGCGTTGTTCCAGATGTCCGGGTTTTCCAGCTCCCGGGTTACTTCCTCAAGGCGTTCTTTCTTGACGTCGTAGTCAAAGATACCCCCTGAGCGAGACCACCCGATCGGTCAGATCGGCGATTCGCTGGCGGACGGGATTCAGTTCGATCATGGTCGGCTCGTGGCAATGCAGACAAGCTGGCGATTCTAGCATTCCACGCCCGCCCATCATCCCCCGGGCAGGCTGCCGGAACATGCGTGGCCGGCGCCTGCTTGCCGGTAGAATCGCGCCATTCCGCACCCATCGCGGTTTCCCGCCAAGCCAAAGGACTTACGCTTGAACACACGCCCCGCCCGCCTTTTCACCGCGCTCTCCCTTGCCCTGGCGCTGGCCGCCTGCCACAAGCTCGGCAGCGGCGCCGGCGACGGCACCCCCGGCCTTGCCGTCGGCAGCAGCGTCACCGGTGAAATCACCTCGTCCAGCCGCCTGAACTACAACGACGGCAGCCGCCACCAGGGCTACGAGGTCACGCTGAAGAACGGCGAGGCCATCGCGCTGGAACTGGGCGGCTCGCTCAACGGCCAGCTGTCGGTATTCGACGGCCAGACCCTGCTGGCCACCGCCTCCGCCCGCGGGCAGGACGCGGAAAGCGGCAACACCGGCACGGTGAGCCTGGCGTTCCGCGCGCCGAAGGACGGCACCTACCTGGTCGCGGTGAACAGCGCTGGCGCCGACGCGTTCGGCCCGTTCAAGCTCGACAGCAGCAGCGTCACCCCGTACGACGGCAAGCCGCTGGTCGCCGACAGCGAAGCCATCGACTGGCTGGTGGGCGAAAAACAGGACTACACGCTCAAGGTCGACAAGGCCGGCATCTACACCATCAGCATGGAGTCGGGCGGGCTGGACACCTACCTGCACCTGAGCGGCCGCAACACCGACATCGAGGACGACGACGGTGGCGGCAACCTCAACGCCCGCATCCGCGCCTACCTCGAACCGGGCGACTACAGCATCGGCGCATCGGCGCTGAACGGCGGCACCGGCTCGTTCAAGCTGCGCGTGGGCCTGACCCCGGTCGACAAGGGCCTGGCCACCCGCGACGGCACCGCGCTGGCCATCGGCCAGACCATGCCGGGCATGATCGACTCGCGCGGCCGCCGCAGCTTCGCGCTCACCCTCGACGGCACCCGCCAGATGCAGTTCGACGCCATCGCCGACAACTTCGACCCGGTGCTGCACGTCACCGGCCCGGGCATCGACGCCGAGGACGACGATGGCGGCGACGGTACCAACGCCCGCCTCACCCTGCGCATGGGCCCGGGGCGCTACACCGTCGCCGTTTCCAGCCTCGGCAGCCAGCAGGGCGTGTTCGAACTGGAAACCACCGACCTCGGCACCGACGCGGCCACTCCGGCCAACAGCAACCGCAAGGGCGAAGCGGAAGCCGCCGCTGCCGCCGCCGAGGCAGCCGCCGTCGAAGCGGATTGAGCAGGCACGGGCCGGTGGCTGCCACCGGCCCCGCAGTTCCCGACCGGCCGGCTTGCGCTCCATGCGCGGCCGGCGCCCATCGCCACACCCCACCCAACCAAGGAAACCCCCAAGTGAAGCAACTCACAGCAGGACTGCTGGGCCTTGCCATCGCCGCCAGCCTGAGCCCGCTCGCCCATGCCGCCACCCCGATCCGCCCGCTGGCCAGCAATGGCGACGTCAGCGGCGAGATCACGTCCGCCGCCGCGCTGAACTACAGCGACGGCAGCCGCAGCCAGGTGTTCTCGCTGCAGCTGACCGCCGGCCAGGCCGTGTCGTTGAAGCTGGACGGCCCGCTGAACGGCGCCCTTTCCGTGTTCCAGCGCGACACCCTGCTCAACCGCTCCAGCGGCTGCGGCTGCAGCGAAGGCAGCGGCACGCAACTGAGCTTCCGCGCCGACAAGGCCGGGCAGTACCTGGTCGCGGTCAGCGGCGCCGACGCTCGCGCGTTCGGCCCGTTCCACCTGAGCGCCGAGCCCATCGACGCCTATGACGGCAAGCCGCTGGCCGCCGGCCAGCGCATTACCGACTGGCTACTCGGCAGCAGCCAGGCCTACACCCTGCAGGTGGACCAGCCCGGCCTGTACACCATCAACCTGGAGTCGGACGCGTTCGACACCCGGCTCGAACTGTCCGGCGACAACCTGTCGCTGGAAGACGACGACGGCGGCAACCGCACCAACTCGCGGCTGGTCACGCCGCTGCAGCCGGGCAGCTACACCCTGACCGCGCGTTCCTTCTCGGAGGACAACGGCGCCTTCTACCTCGACGTGCGGCAGACGGCCATTCCCGAAGGGATGGCATTCGAGGACGGCAGCGCCCTGCCCGTCGATGGCACGGTCAGCGGCTTCATCGGCAGCGACGAGACCCGCAGCTTCGTGTTCAGCCTGCCCGAGCGCCGCCGCGTCCAGTTCGACGCCAGCGGCAGCGAACTGGACAGCTACCTGACCCTGCAGGGCCCCGACTTCACGCTGAGCGACGACGACGGCGGCAACGGCGTCGACGCGCGCCTGACGCAGGTGCTGGAGCCGGGCGAATACAACGTCTCGGTGCGCTCGATGAACAGCAGCGGCGGCATCTTCCAGCTCGCCACCAGCACCGCCCCCGCGCCGGATGGCCCGGCCCAGCCGGCGCTGGTGCTGGGCCGCGAGACCAGCGGCCAGCTGGTTTCCGGGCTGCGCAACCTGTACACGCTGGAAATCCCGCGCAAGGGCCGCTACGTCATCCGCATGACCGGCATCAACGGGCTGGACGGCATGGTCACGCTGATGCGCGGCGGCGAGGAAGTCGCCTCGCAGGACGATGGCGACGGCAGCCTCGACCCGAACCTGGAAGTCGAACTGGAGCCGGGCCGCTACGTGCTGATGGCGCACAGCTTCGACGCCTCGGCCAGCGGCAGCTACCGCCTGCTGGTGCGTCGCAGGTAAGGCCTCCCGGAGCCGGCCACCCACGGCCGGCTCCGTCCCGCAAGGAACATCCATGACCTTCGCCCGCCCGTTGCTTTGCGCCATCCTCTTCCTCGCCGCAGCCGCCACCACCCGCGCGGCCGACAACGGCCTGGAGTTCTCCCACTCCGACTGGCAGTTGGTCTGCGACAACACCCGCACCTGCCGCGCCGCCGGCTATGCCCCCGAAGGTGGCGAAGATGGCGCCAGCGTGCTGCTCACCCGGGATGCCGGCCCCGGCCAGCCGGTCAACGCCGAACTGCAGGTGAGCGATACCGACGAACCGGCCGCCGCCGACCTGCACCTGCACATCGACGGACGCGACCTGGGCGCACTGGGCGCCGACGGCGAACAGGGCGGCCATGCCTTGAGCCGGGCGCAGTCGGGCGCATTGCTGGCGGCGCTGCTGCGCGACAGCCGCATCCACGTCGCACACCGCGACGGCAGGCGCTGGGAGCTGTCCGACCAGGGCGCGGCGGCGGTATTGCTGAAGATGGACGAATTCCAGGATCGCCTGGACACACCGGGCGCGCTGGTGCGCAGGGGGACGCGCAGCGAAGCCTCGGTACCGCCGCCCTTGCCGGCACCGGTGGTGCGGCGCCCCCCGATGTCGCCGCCGCACCCCGGTGACGACGCGCTGGCGCGGTCACCGGAATTGCGGGCCGCCCTGCGTGCCACGCTGGACGGCGCCTCCGGCGACTGCGAGCGCTTCGACGAGCTTCCCGCCGACGCCCCGTTGCAGGTGGACCGCCTCGACGACCACAGGGTGCTGGTTTCCACCCCGTGCTGGCTGGCCGCCTACAACGCCGGCTCGGGCTACTGGGTCGCCAACGACCGCGCGCCCTTCCGGCCGCAGTTGGTGACCACCGACGGCACCGACTACGACGCCGGCCAGATCAGCGCCGACCACAAGGGGCGCGGGCTGGGCGATTGCTGGTCGCACGCCGATTGGACCTGGGACGGCGCCCACTTCGTGCCGACTTCCGAATACCAGAGCGGCATGTGCCGTGGCATGCCCGGCGGCTTCTGGGTGCTGCCGACGCTGGACATCGAGGTGCTGGACCAGGCAACGGCCGGGTGATCGAAGCACGCGGGCACCGCGGGCGGGTGCCCCGCGCGCCCCTCAGGTGCGCGGCAACGTCACCCCGGTCTGGCCCTGGTACTTGCCGCCGCGATCCTTGTACGACGTCTCGCAGACGTCGTCGGCAGTGGCCTGGAAGAACAGCATCTGCGCCACGCCCTCGTTGGCGTAGATGCGCGCCGGCAGCGGCGTGGTGTTGGAGAATTCCAGGGTCACGTGGCCTTCCCACTCCGGCTCCAGCGGCGTCACGTTGACGATGATGCCGCAGCGCGCATAGGTGCTCTTGCCCAAGCACACCACCAGCGTGTCGCGCGGGATGCGGAAATACTCCACCGTGCGCGCCAGCGCGAACGAATTGGGCGGGATGATGCACTCGTCGGCCTCGATGTCCACGAAGCTCTTCGGGTCGAAGCGCTTGGGATCGACGATGGTCGAGTTGATGTTGGTGAACACCTTGAACTCGCGCGAGCAGCGCACGTCGTAGCCGTAGCTGGAGGTGCCGTAGCTGACGATGCGCCGGCCGTCGCCCCCGCCGTTATCGGCGAAGCGGACCTGCCCCGGCTCGTACGGCTCGATCATGCCGTGCTGCTCGGACATGCGGCGGATCCAGCGGTCGCTCTTGATGCTCATTCGGGGTCCCAATGCCTGCAGGAGGCGCAATTCTAGCCTGTTGCGCATGTGTCTTGGCGCGTGGCAAAGCCCCGCATGGAGCCTTGCCGGGAAAGCCGCTAGCGGGGCAAGCCCTCGTAGGCGTGGGGCTTGCCCCACGCGGAGCCCCTCGGTAAAGCCACCATGCGGGGCAAGCCCCGCACCTACGAATGCGGGAGGTCGGTAAGGAATTCAGACCAGCGACGAAACGATGGGAATCCCGGCGCGCGGGCGCTTGCCCAGCTCCTCCACCATCCGCTCCGCCGCCGCCACGTAGGCTCTGGCCGCCGCCGACCCCGGCGCGGCGGCCACGATCGGCGTGCCCACGTCGCCCTGTTCGCGGATGCCGATGTCCAGTGGCAGCGAACCCAGCAGCGGCACCCCGTACTGCCCGGCCATGCGCTGGCCGCCGCCCTCGCCGAACAGGTGCTCGACATGGCCGCAGTTGGAGCAGGTGTGCACCGCCATGTTCTCGACGATGCCCAGCACCGGCACCTCGACCTTCTCGAACATCTTCAGCGCCTTGCGCGCGTCCAGCGTGGCGATGTCCTGCGGCGTGGTGACGATCACCGCCCCGGCCACCGGGATCTTCTGCGCCAGGGTCAGCTGGATGTCGCCGGTGCCCGGCGGCAGGTCGACGATCAGGTAGTCCAGGTCGTCCCAGCGGGTGTCCTTGAACAACTGGGTCAGCGCCGAGGTCGCCATTGGCCCGCGCCAGATCATCGGCGAATCCTGATCGACCAGGAACCCGATCGACATGGTTTCCACCCCGAACGCGCGCATCGGCTCGATCGACTTGTTGTCCGGGCTCTCCGGCCGCCCGCTCAACCCCAGCATCGCCGGCACGCTCGGCCCGTAGATGTCGGCATCCAGCACCCCGACCCGTGCACCCAGCTGCTGCAACGCCACAGCCAGGTTCACCGCGGTGGTGGACTTGCCCACCCCGCCCTTGCCGGAGCCCACCGCGATGACGTTGCGGATGCGGGGATGGGGGGAGAGGCCTTTCTGCACCTTGTGTGCGGGTACCGGGGAATGAAGCGCTGCCATGTCCATGCGTCCTGGGAAAACCGGACTATTTTAGGCTGGATTCCAGCCCGGCAGATGGTCCGCCTGTTCCGATTCTTCATATCCGGTTCGGAAGCCGGCTATCCGGAAGAGCAGCCATCCCCTTTTTCTTCCATGGGCAGCATCACCGCAACCCCGCTCCACGGGCCATCAACGGCCTAGGTCTTCCTGGATGATCCGCGCCGCATTGTGCCCCGGCGCACCGCTGACCCCGCCGCCGGGATGAGTGCCGGAGCCGCACAGGTACAGGCCGGGAATGGCGCCGCGGTAATCGGCCTGCCCCAGCATCGGGCGGGCACTGAATAGCTGATTGGGGCTCAGGGCGCCGTGGAAGATGTCGCCGCCGATCAGGCCGAAGCTGCGCTCCAGGTCCAGCGGACTCAGAACCTGCCGGCCCAGAATGGATGCGGCGAAGCCGGGGGCGTGGCGCTCGACGGTGGCGATCATCAGGTCGGCCACTTCCTCGCGGTGGTCGTCCCAGCTGCGCCCGCCCGGCAGCTGCGGGGCGACGTGCTGGCAGAACAGGCTGGCCACGTGCCGGCCCGGCGGCGCCAGCGAATCGTCCAGCGTGCTCGGGATCAGCATTTCCACCACCGGCTCGCGCGACCAGCCGTGGCGGCGCGCGTCCAGCCAGGCTCGGTCCATGTAGTCCAGGCTGGGAGCGATGATGATGCCGGCGGTGAGGTGGTCGCCCGGCCCCGGCAACGCACTGAAATCAGGCAGGCGCGACAGCGCCACGTTCATGCGGAAGGTCCCCGAGCCGCAGCGCCAGTTCGCCATCCGCTCGCGGGTGGCGGCCGGCACTTCGTCCGGCGCCAACAGCCGCTCGTACAACAGCTTCGGGTTGACGTTGGCGACCACGGCGCGTGCGCGGATTACTTCTCCCGCCGACGTCACCACACCGGTTGCCC
>Ga0206118_100256_pt1 | contig 38216 bp, 34 predicted proteins | sample 3A20Ametagenome_FD_177999 | JGI IMG/M metagenome (GOLD analysis project Ga0206118, IMG submission 177999) | Enriched microbial communities from leaf-cutter ant dump, University of Wisconsin, Madison, United States - 3A20A | ecosystem: Environmental > Terrestrial > Nest > Insects nest > Nest dump... | reverse complement strand
AATACAAAAGTATGTGCTAAAACTATAAAACAACTTTACAATTTCATCAATGAAAAACCTATTAATCATACTAAGCATGCATTTGCTGCTTAATTTAACCCCTCAACTCGTTATAAATGTTATAATCAAAGGCAGGGCGGAATAATTCGCAACTACTGAAATTGACAGTCATTTCGTCAGAATTTCTTCTTTTAACTACATTTTTTATGTAGGCAACAGGCTCCTTCCGCCCTACGTTAGAAAATAATAATCTCGTATTCATTGTGCCAAAAACACCAATCAATGTTTCTAAAAGGTAAGGATATGTAAGCACATCGGTCCATCTTTCTTTTTTCATAGATTCAAAATACAGGCCGTTTTGTAAAAGAATGGAGTCTTTAATAGCATGGCCGGCCAGGATAGTCATAAGATCGCAATAATCAAGCTTGTGTTCTATTTTAAGCTTATCATGGAATTTTATCTTCTTTATTACTTCTTCATATTCAAGCCGCTTTTCCACAATCTGTCTTTTCATTATGTGAGATAAAAGTCCAGTACAACCGGCCAGGGATATTGCCAAAATCAAATGCTGATATAGTTTCATTAGGAAAAGGTCTGATTTCTATCTTATAACGGCTATCATTCCACTGGATATTGTATTCATTTTTAAACAATAATTTACTTTTTTGCATTTTCATCCCATTACTTTTATATTTGAAAAACTGTCAAAATGAATGAGCTGAACATCGTAAAAACTTATTATACTCACTTCAATAACCGCAACTGGCAGGGCATGCTCGACATCGTTTCGGATGACATCATCCATTATCCCAATGAAGGAGACCCGAGACACGGCAAGGAATTATTTACTCAGTTTCTCCAAAAAATGGATACCGCCTACAGTGAGAAACTAACCGGCATGATCTTCTATACGGCTGATGATCCTTCCAAAATAGCGGTACAATTTACGGTCAACGGCATCTACAAAATAGCGGAGGACGGCCTGCCTCCCGCACACGGGCAGTCTTATGTGCTTCCTGCAGCTGCATTCTTAGAGGTCAGCGACGGAAAGATCCGGTCGGTGACCACATATTATAACCTCCATGAGTGGATCGAAAAAGTATCCTGACCATGGCTGGATCTCTTACATTTGTCACCAGGACCGGGGCTGAAACGGCACAGCTTTTCCATGATCTGGCAGGTTTGAGAATTGCTGTTTTTTATGATTTTCCCTACCTCTATGAGGGAGATATGGAATATGAAAAAGAGTATTTAAAAGTATACAGTCAGAGTCCCCGCTCGTTTGTGCACGCCGTGTACGATGGCGACAGAATGATAGGTGCAACAACGTGCATACCACTTTCCGACGAGGCGGAAGAAGTAAAAAGTCCATTTGTCGATGCAGGATTGGATCCCGGACGCTATTTCTATTTCGGTGAAAGTATCCTGTTGCCTCCTTATCGCGGGCGCGGGCTGGGGCATTTGTTCTTTGATGAGAGAGAACGACATGCGCGAAGCTTCGGAGACTACACGTATGCGTGCTTCTGCTCGGTCGAACGCCCTGATGACCACCCGCTGCGACCGGAGGGCTATCGCCCGAATGACAAATTCTGGGAGCATCGCGGATATGCTCCTCTCGATGGCCTGTCGTCACAGTTTGAATGGCTGGATCGTGGAGAAGAAAAGCCTACCTTAAAGAAAATGAATTACTGGATAAAAACATTGTAAATGAAAGTAAAGGTTGCTTCCTCTCAATACCCGATCCTGTATCATCATTCGGTGGACGAATGGAAAAAACGTGTGACAGCTCATGCTTTTGCCGGGTCAGATCACAACGCCAGGTTGCTGCTTTTCCCTGAATACGGATCCATGGAGCTGGTAAGCTTATTACCCGCAGCCGTTCAGAAAGATCTGAAGCTTCAGATCAGGGAAATGCAAGGCTTTCATGAGGTCTTTACGGAGCATTATGCCTCGCTCGCCAGGGAGCTGGATGTCATAATCGTCGCACCGAGCTTTCCGGTATTAGAGAATGACAAGATATACAATCGGGCATATGTCTTTGCACCATCGGGCCGGAGCGGCTACCAGGACAAATGGTTCATGACGCGATTTGAAAATGAGGAATGGCTGATCTCACCGGGCAAAAAAGAACTAAGTGTCTTCCAGGCTGACTTCGGGAGATTCGGCATACAGATCTGCTATGATATCGAGTTCCCGGTGGGGACCAATCACCTGGCCAATGCCGGCGCAGAGATCATCCTGGTCCCGAGCTGCACCGAAGCCATCCGCGGCGCCACCCGGGTGCATACCGGGGCAAGAGCCAGGGCTATGGAATACCAGTGCTATACGGTCGTTTCCCAGACCGTGGGGGAGGCGCTGTGGACTCCGGCCGTGGACATCAATTACGGATATGCCGCATTTTACAGTACGCCGGACCGGGATCTTCCCGAAGAAGGGATCATTGACCGCATGAAGGCGGGTGAGCAGGCCTGGCTGATAAAAGAACTGGATCCGGGCCTTCTTAAAAAAGTACGCACCGAAGGGCAGGTCTTTAATTTCAGAGATCATGGCAGCATCAGGATGGATATGGCGGAAGAAGAAATTGTAATAAATTATGTAGATCTGCGGTAATGATCAGCACTACGGGGCTCCGCCAACTCGTAGTTATCATTCCTTATCCCGGCTGATGCCGTGCCGGAGTATCAATATTACGCAAAATGGAGCTATCGCCCTAACGCTTTATCACCTTCTCAATAGCCACAGTTTTCCCATCTGCCTCTATACATACAAAATACAATCCCGGCACAGCCTCTGTCATATCGATCATCCATCGGTCACCTTCAGACCGGACCTTTGCAGGGATGAGTTGACCTAATGAGCCTACGACCCGAATCGTTGCATGCCTTAAATGACCGGCCTTCCTGATATAAACCAACCCTTCGGAAGGATTAGGGAAAACAGCGTTTTTCTGAGATCCATCTACTGCCTGAGTAGCGACTATTTCGGAGCAGTCTTCGCTGTAGATCGTGGCGGCGTCTTTATGAGTCCAATTGGCTGTACTGTATGCGGCATCATCCACTTCCACACATTTAAGGTCAGGGTTGTTATCGATACGGAAAACATTATCAGACATATTATAATTGTTTCCATTCTTTATATTAAGCGCAGTCAGCCTGTTATTTTCACAAATAAAGTAATCCAAAGCGGCATTCTTGCTCATATCAAGTGAGATAAGCTGATTGGATTCACAAAACAAAACTTCCAAAACGATATTTTTATTTAAATCGAGTGTAGTAAGCTGATTGAAACCGCAGTACAAATAAGCCAGAGCCGTATTTCTCACATCAAGCGCAGTAAGTTGGTTGGATTCACAATATAAATTTTCCAAAAAAATATTATTACTCACATCAAGCGTGTTAAGCTGATTGGATTCACAGGATAAATAAATCAAAGCAGTATTTTCACTCACATCAAGCATGGTAAGTTGATTGGAATCGCAGTACAAATCTTCCAAAAAAATATTGTTACTCACATCAAGCGCAGTAAGCTGGTTATCGGAACAGCCTAATCCTTTTAAGGCGATATTCTTGCTCACATCAAGTGTGGTGAGTTGATTTAAATTGCAAGCCAAAGAAAGCAATGCAGTATTTTTGCTTACATCAAGCATAGTAAGCTGATTACCGGAGCAATCCAATCCTTTTAAGGCGGTATTTTTACTTACATCCAGCGTGGTGAGTTGATTTAAATCACAGGCCAAAGAAAGCAATGCAGCATTTTTACTCACATCAAGTGTAGTAAGTTGATTGTCAAAACAGCGCAAATTAGTCAAAGCGATATTCTTGCTCACATCAAGTGCGCTAAGCTGATTCTCAGAACAATACAATATTTCTAAGGTAATATTCTTACTCACATCAAGTGTAGTAAGCAGATTGTTAAAACAACGCAAATAAATCAAGGCAGCATTTTCGCTCACATCAAGTGCAGTGAGTTGATTCGTGTCACAGAACAAATTAGTCAAAGCGGTATTCTTACTCACATCAAGTGTAGTAAGCTGATTCCTGCTGCAGTCCAATGCCTTGATATGTGTGAATGCTTCAATACCTGTCAAATCAGAAATATTCTTATTCTTACAATCTATACTTCCGGTAAATCCTTCCGCCTCGCTTACCTGTATTTCTTCATCTCCATTGGTATTAATAGCTGAATTACCAACCAGGTAGGCTTTAAAGTTAGGGTCAGGAACAGACACCACAGGCTCTTGCTGTACAATGGCGGTCGTATATTTATTCTTATCAGCTAAAAAGGAACCATTATCTGATATTCCGGCATACGGAAAGAGAACCGTATAAAGTAATACTCCTAAAAAAGTAAAAATAAATCTCATTTTAATTTTCTTTGGTTGGATGAAAGTTCAAAGGTAAAATTTTATCGCAAAGTGCCTAAAATTTCCAATAAGTATGACTTATTACCTGCTTATCAGCGGATTCTCGTGAATATAGCCTCAACACCCAACAACATTTGTCCTCATTGTACCTAAAAGAATGTGAGTATAACATCTTTAATTTAAGGACATGATGATTTCTCTGTTGAACACAGAATGCCGGGCAGGAGAGGGATTTTCCGGCCAGGATGTATGACCGGCCATTGTCAAGCTGCCTATCAGACAATATTTTTACTATATCCTAAAAAAAGAATTACATAAGTCATTGATTCATAAAAAACAATTACATTTGGCCCGGGAATGAACCATTCGGTCGGCGTATACGTTAATACACCGGTTTTCCCGGAAATAAAACGATTTAACATTATTCAAAACATTAAATTTTAATTTGGCTAAAAGAGAAAGACAGGAAAGAGTGGTTGAAAAGCCGCAATTCCGCATCAATGAACAGATCAGAGTACCCGAAGTCAGGCTTATCGGTGAAGAGTTTGACGTCATCAGCGAAGTCGCCGGCCACAATGTGGAAGCCGGTGTTTATTCCACCCCGCTCTTACTGGACTGGGCGCATAAGACAGGCCTCGACCTGGTAGAGATCTCACCCAATGCCAATCCCCCCGTTGTCAAGATCATCGATTATCAGAAGTTCTTGTACAACAAAAAGAAAAAGGAAAGAGAGCTGAAAGCCAAGACGGTCAAGACCGTTATCAAGGAGATACGGTTTGGGCCCAATACCGATGACCACGACTTCGAGTTCAAGCTCAAGCATGCACGTAATTTTCTCGAAGAAGGGGCCAAGGTACGTGCCTACGTCCAGTTCCGTGGCCGCAGCATCGTATTCCAGGACAGAGGAGAGCTGTTATTGCTTAAGTTTTTGAAAGAGCTGGAAGATCTCGGCGCAGCGGAGTCCCTTCCGAAGCTGGAAGGAAAACGTATGGGCGTCATGATCTCGCCTAAAAAGAAGAAATAAATCAGGAGCCACCGTTCTTACACGGTGGTTTTTTATTTTAACGGTATTCCCACCATTGCAGCACGGCTTTCCGGTTTAGAGCGCGTGCTTAAAAATTTACGCATTTTTTGTACATCAGGGATAAATGTTTCTATTATTTGCTTACCTTTGCACCCTGATTTTTTAACTATAACTAAATAGCATAGATATTATGCCTAAGATGAAAACACATTCCAGCGCCAAGAAGCGTTTTATGCTGACCGGCTCAGGAAAAGTAAAAAGGTTCCAGGCCAAGACCTCTCACATGATGAGAAACAAGTCAAAAAAGGCAAAGCTGGCTCTCCGTGATGCTACGCTTGTAAGCAAAGCTGACGAGAAAAGAGTGAAGGCCCTGCTCGGGATCCAGTAATTTCCGGAATGAAATTACATTTTGAAACCATTTTTTTAACGAGGATACAGGCCAAAGCTTTAATAAAATAAACCCTGTATCGTACTAAAACCAAATTATTATGCCACGTTCAGTCAACGCTGTCGCGTCAAGAAAAAGAAGAAAAAAGATCCTGAAAGCCGCTAAAGGTTTCTTTGGCGCAAGATCAAAGGTCTATACGGTCGCAAAAAATGCGGTCGATAAGGCAAACGGCTACGCATTCCGTGACCGCAGAAACAAAAAAAGAGCATTCAGAAGATTGTGGATCGCAAGGATCAATGCTGCCGCCCGTATGGAAGGTATCTCTTATTCAAGATTGATCCACCTGCTTACTGAGAAAAATGTCGGACTTAACCGTAAAGTTCTTGCTGATCTTGCAATGAATCACGGTGACGTTTTCAAAGCGGTCGTCAATAGTGTAAAATAATTCCTGCATTTTTAAGATATCAAGGCCTCGCCGATCCGGCGGGGCTTTTTTGTTAGCGTATCTATCAGCGCACCAGTGTCACACTGCCCTTGATAATGAGCTTCTCTCCTGTCGTAAGGACATATTCAACAAAATAGACAAAAACACCCGGGTTCATCCGTTGCCCGTTAAAGCTTCCATCCCAGGCAGCAGAAGGATCGCCCGGCATAAAATGCTCCCTGGAAAAAACGATATTGCCCCAACGGTCAAACACCCTGAATGCATTAATGGCGCTCACGCCGGGTGAAGCGCTGATCTCCAGGTTATCATTGTTTCCATCTCCATTCGGAGAGAAAACATTCGGAATGAACATCAGATCCCCGCTTTGGACGATCACACGTTTGATAGCTTCATCAGTACATCCTTCGCTGCTGATGATCCTGATCTTATAGACGGTCGTTTTTTCAGGCCGGTCCTCGAAGACAAGACAGGATTGGCAATCTGCCGGCGCGTTCTCCCAGGTTATTGCGGAGATTTCCGACGGATCCAACTTCAGCTCAGGTTGAATAATAATAAGCTCGCCAAGACGTATGATCGTATCATTCCCCAGATCAACACCGATCGGATCGTCGATGCCTACCTCAAAATCCTGGCTGAACACACATCCGTAGCTGTCCCTGACCTTGACGGAGTAGATGCCGGGACTCAATTTGTTATAATAATTATAATCTCCGTAATAGTCATCGATCAGGCTGTAACGGACCTCACCGATAGCACCGGGGACACCGGTTATAGTGATCTGCCCGTTACTCAGCCCGGCACAGGCTACATTCAGCACATCAGCGATTAGCGTGTCGATCGGGTTGGCTTTTTCCTCCACGATATGAGAATAGGTCTGAGCGCAGCCGTTATGCAGGTCGCGCGTGGTCAACAAGTAAATACCCGGCTCCCGTATCAGAACAGACGTATCCGAAGGATCTGACAAGATCATGCCGTCGGGGGTTGACCAGAAGTAATCGTAATTTTTCCCGGGAGGCGGATCATTACCGGATAGCACTATTTCCCTGTGTGCGCACAAGATGGAGTCTGTGGACGTAAATGACGCCAATGGAGCTTCCGTATCTTCAGCGACAAAAACGGAATCGACAGTCGGACAGCCATAATCATTGAGTGCAGTGAGAACGAAATACCCCGAAGCTGTAACGCCTGGATTCTTATCAGTCGAAGTGAAATTCCCCGGCCCGGTCCATGAAAAATGCTCCAGGGAATCGGGGGAATATAGATAAATACCCGCCAAAGGCTCAAAACAGGTTATCGTATCGGCCCGGAGTGAAAAAGCAGGGTAAGGCGGATCATCATCGACATGGACGGTATCGACATTGAGGCAGCCATTAGCGCCTTTGAGGAAAATATAGTAGGTCCCCGTGTCGGTTACATATACATGCTGCTCCGGGGAAAAAAAGTTGTCCGGCCCAAACCAGCCAAAAGAGCTGCCATTAGTAGCAGTAAACGCGCTGAGCAGGAAGTTGCTCGAATCGCATGAAATGGATCCATCGGAAGTCAACAGGTCGGGTATGGTATAGCTGGTATCTACGCGGACGATCGTATCGGAGACACAGCCATTGAGCGCCTTAACACTGACCGGATAAGCGCCGGCCTGGTCAACGGTGACCGTGCCGGTATTGTGCACTTGTCCGGCGATGTTCCATTCATAGGATACTCCCGTTACAGTTGAAGATGCCTTGAGATCGATTTTGGTAAAATCGCAGTTAAGCTGACCTCCTGTTGCCGTTAAATCAGGTTTTTCGAAATCGGTCGTTACCAGAAATGCTTTCTCTGTAGTACAGCCATTTTTTCCTTCCACCTCTACACGATACCTGCCCGCTTCTGTAACCAGTAAAACAGAGTCCAGGCCCGCCAGAGAGGAAGATTCAAACCATTCAAAAGTATAGGATCCCGGAAGATCGACCGCCTTCAGGAATAAGGAATCATTGTTGCAGTTCATAAAATATTCAGGCTCGAGAATAAGACGTGGCCTGGCTGTATCGATCGCGATCACAGCCGTATCAAGGACGATACACTGGAACTGATCGGTAATTTTCAGATAATAAATGCCCGGCAGGACAACGCTGAGAGTATCAGACGTGTAAATGTTGCCGTGATCGTCCGTCCATTCATACATGGGACCAACAGCAATTACATCCGGCCTGATAACAAGCGGATTGTCACGGCAGGTTATACTGTCATCGGCCATATAGACCACAGGGAGCACATCGGACAGGACCACAAGGGAAGAGTCAACACCGGTACAGCCATTGGCAGCTGTAATTGTAAGGGTGTAATACCCGGAAGTGCTTACTTGCGGCTGCGGCTGAGTCGAAGTAAAGCCACCCGGACCGCTCCACCGGATCGAACCGCCGGTAATAGCCGTTGTATATCCCAGGGTAAAGAATTGATCCATACAGGAAAAAGAGCCGCCAAGTACCGTCACATCAGGCCGGACCGTATCGGGAAGGACCTGGAAGTAAGCGGAATCGGGACATCCGTTCGACCCGCTGATCTTTACTTTATACTGCCCATATTGATCCGTAACCGGGTTGCTTTCCGTATGCAGGCTACCGTCGGGAAAGGTCCATTCTATCATGCCCACGGATACATTTGATGATGCCTGTAAGGTAACGGAAGGAGAAGCGCAGGAGATAAAATGATCATCCACCTGGATAAGCGGCGTTGAATAGTCCGTAGCGGTATGGATAAAGGTATCCAGCCTGCAGCCATAAATGTTCTCAACAACGAGATCAAAGGTATCCACCGAGGTCGAGGTAAGCTCCAGCTGGTTTCTGATGGTATCGGAGGACGGCAGTATCCAGTAATAATCCGTAAAGAGAGGATCGTCTGCAAGACCAAATCTCGCCTCAGTCCGGATACAATTGATGCTGTCCTGAAAAAGCTGTACGGCAGGAGGATGCGTGAGGTCGGTAATGATCACTGATTTATTGGTAAAGCAGTCATTGCCCGGATTGGTCACTTTAACCCAATATTTACCCGGCGCCGTGACCCAGGGAGCAGTCTCAGCGGAGCTATAACCATTGGGCCCGGTCCACAGGATCACCGCATTGGCGGGCGCACTGACCTGAACGGACAACCGGGCGCTGTCTCTCCTGCATGTCAGGGAATCATCCGCTACCGAGATCCGCGGATTGGTGCTGCTAAGCCCGACCAGAATGCTGTCCGACCTGGTACAGCCATTGAAAGCAGTTACCGTTACATGATACCAACCTGTTTCGTAGACATAAGGATCAGATTGTGCCGAGGCATACAATTTGGGCCCGGTCCAGCTGAAGGACACATTATTCGGCGTGGTTGTTGTATTGATCCTTAAGCTATCCTGCATACAGCCAAAGCTCGCCGGCGATATTGTGAGCGCAGGCCGGGCAAAATCCTCATCCACAAAGATCTCAACTTCGGTCGTACAGCCATTGGGCTCTGTTGCCACGCCGGTATACAATCCACCGGCATCGACAGAAGGATTAAGCACATCGGAAAAAAAGCCACCCGGACCGCTCCACTGAATGGAAAAATTTTGTGTAAATGCTGTCGCGGGTAGCTGAATGTCAGGATGATAACAGTTGATAATAGTATCGTTTACATGTATGACAGGATTCTGATAGAGGAAGGTAATATCAATGCTATCGCTGTACTGGCAGCCATTGGAAGCTGTAACCAGTAGGAAGGCCTTTCCATTGAGGCTTGTATTTACTGACGGCAAGGAAGAGGCAGAGCCATCAGGCAGGGTCCACTGATAGGAGGTGATGTCAGCATCGGACTGAATGGAGATCACTGCCAGCTCATCAGCGCAGGTCTTCACCGGTGGTATAAACACGAAATGAGGCGCTTCAAAGTCACCCGTCACATTGACCTGGCCTGTCACACTGCAACCATCCTGCTTGGTTACCCTGACCGTATAAATTCCCGGTACAGAAACGACGGGATCCGGAAGGCCTGAAGAAAATCCGCCCGGACCGCTCCATTCATAGGTGACGTTGGCAGGAATAGAAGAAACGCTTATCTGCCTGGCAGGCATAGCGCAGTTCAGATGTGTCGTCGTAAGTGTTATTTGCGGCAGGGAAATATCAGACAAGACATTGATTGAAACCGTATCCCGGCAGCCATCCTTTTCCAGCGCCAGAAAATAGGTGCCCGGCGCCGAAACGGTCAGGGAGTCGAGATCCGTACCGGATGCCAGGATACCATTTGCCGTAAACCAGGTATATAATGTCTGTGGAGGCAGGCTACCGGCGGTCTTTATTTTGGCAGAAGTATTGGTACAGCTTAAGATATTCGAAACATTAAGGGTCACGCCAAAGCTGACGGGCAGAACGGTATATCTCAGGCTTGAGTCACAACCGAACCTGTTCAGGTAATTGTATGTATACACTCCCGGGCTTGTGATCTGCTGCCCTTCAACGCTTATCGGTCCTGCACCGCAGATATAACGTGTCAATTCCTGCAATGGACTGACACTTCTTATCCTGATCACAAGGCATTGGCTGGTTATATCACCGCATAATTCAGGATGCCCGTTAAAGTAAAGATTTTTCCAGGCGCTTAGAGATTCGGTCGAATCAGTCCCGGGCAAAAGTTCAGGGTGACCGCTGTCATAAGCAAATCCGCAAACCATATATAAGCCCGGGGGAAAGCTCCTCATATCGATCACATCCAACAGATCGATGATCTTATCATCGACAGTAGAGACAATGTATTTATAGCCTGTATTGGCCCCATTATTACCATACGGGAACTGGGGAGTGATGCCCGTATTCAGATCATCGCTTCCTTCACAGGCCGATATTTCCCGGTCGGGAAGCACCCCGGCTTTCTTAAAGCAGGAAGAGCATGCTATCCCCGCCGGCTGGCAGAATTCAATGGAAAAAGAGGTCAATGTACCTACATCGAGATTAGAGCCATCAGTGAGCTCGATTGTCCACCGTCCGTTCACCGGCCCGCTGTTGAATTGGCCGAGACTATTACCGCTGACAGGAAAGTAAGTCCCTGTATAGGTATTATTGGCCTGCCAGTTGGACGTATTGGCCCACACGGGCAGGATGCCGATATCAGGTGCGGGCGTACCGCCCTGGGGAATAAAATGAACATTCCAGGTACTACCGGCAGTATTGGCGCTGTTCCCGATATTGCCGATAAGGATGATGACCTGACCCGCAGGGCTATGCAACCTGACTGAAAGATCACCGATATGCGGATGCTGAAACCCGATGTTGACACGGCAGACACCCTGGCCGGCTGTAGCAAGGTCGTTATTGAGAGCACCGGTGACTTCGACCGAAAGCTGAGTGGTCGTTGCATCCGGTATAAGCTCACTGCCGGTAAAACCGCACTGCGCCTTAACAAATTCCGGGATAAAAAAAACGAAAAGCAAGACGGGTAATAAACACCTCATATACACTATTGGTCTGCAGAATATGTATGAGGGTAAAGCTTAGCTTCGTAAAAATAAATATATTTTAAATAATCTCATTTATCATTAACAGTATGCGATAAAAATCACAGATCCCACAGATGCCGATACGCTGTCCCACCAAGGCAGACCTATAACACAACAAACGCTCCGGCTTCTACTGCCCTCACTCTATTATTTGTCTTTTATTTATTATTTAACGATTAAATTAGCTGTCATAAACCGGCTTATGCCATGGCTTCCGTAACAGGCAACATCTTTCTCTTTATCGCAGGGATCTGCATTTTTAGTTTATTCACCGGCCCTTTATCCCGTCCGGCGCCGGGCGGTGATGCCGCAGTGGGTTATGCATGGAGCCTGTTGCTGGTCAATTTTATTTTTGTCCTTTCCATGATATTTGCCGCCATAGCGACATCTGTAAAAGGCGGGTACGGTTGGATCCCGGGTCAGGGCTTCAGCAGATTTCTCCTTATCGCCTCCGGCCTTACAGGTATCCTGGGAAGTGTTGTCATCGCTACCCTGTTCCGGTATGAAGGCGGTCAGGTGCCTGCCGTGGTGAAAGCCATTAACCAATCAGTGCTTTGGCTCCTCCCTCTTATCCTTATTGGCGGCCATTTTGTGCTGCTCAATCCCGGTATCGGAAATTCCGTGCCTGACGGCCTGGTCCGGTGGCCTCTGACGGTTACCGCATGTATCGGAGTGCTGATACTCATAGTGGCTCTTGGCGGGTTTATGCAACAGTCCGCGATCAGGAATGGCAGGCTGATAAAACAGGCACAGGATTTTGAAGACAGCAATACCAGGCGTATCCTGGCTGATATCGACAGCTGTGATGTCAGTAAGAATCTGGTTTTTATCCTCGTATTTACAGGTGATAATCAGCCTCATCACATCCAGAAAAAAGCCGTCGATAAGGTCAAAACCAATCATCAATGGGAAGCCGAGCTTATAAGGCTGCTGCATACCGGCTGGGCATCGGAGGTTTTCCAGTTTCTTGCATCCAACGATATCGACCATCCCGGGTTATTTCCCGACGCCATCCGGGCAGGTATTCACAACCAGGCATTAAGCATCCGTGAAAGCATCCGCCGCTCTTCCCATCCGTCACACTTCTATCCTTCGTTATTTACCTGGGAAATTGAGCGCGTATTAAGGACCATAGAAAGATTTAAGAATTCCGGTGTGGACTTCCGGCCGTCGATATTAGAGCTGAAAGACGCTCTACACGAGCCGACAGAGATCAAAAAGCCCGATTTCCAGTGCGAAAAAATGCTGGATAAATGGCTGAAGGCAAACTGATCATCCCTGCAAAAATCGCCTGATCTCCCCGTTGACCTCCGCAGCTTTTTCAAACTGGACAAAATGGCCCGCATGAGGTATCATGATAAGGCGGCAGTTTTGGATCTGTTCTGCCCCTTTGCTTGCATATTTTTCCGTTCTGCCGCCGTTCAGGAAACGATTGGGGATCAGGTTGTCATTTTCCCCGAACAGCACCAGCACAGGCAGCCGGAGCGTTTTCAAATAGTCGAATACCGGGAAATCAACCATGGCTTTCACCCCCTGTGTAACGTGATAACAATAATCCGTAAAATCTGAAGCTGAACGGATAGCTATCCTGTCATCGATCATAAATGCCGCATCAGCCGGCATATTATAGAAATTATAGGCATAATTGACCCTGATCTGTTCGACAGTGGTCAGTCTGACTCCATCAACCGTCATCACATCGCGAAACCACTGGCGCTGTCCCTTATTGAATGTTTCAAAACCCGCCGGAGCGACAAGGATCAGCTTTTCTACAAGATCCGGATATTGCAGAGCGGTAGAGACAGCTATCTGGCCACCCATGGAATGACCAGCCAGGACGACGTTTTTCAGGTTCATCTTATCGCAAAATTCCTTTATTACCCCGGCAAAAAACGCCATCGAAACCGGGTAATTACCTTTGGAGGACTTACCGTATCCCGGCAGGTCGATAGCGATGCACCTGTAGTCGTCCAATCCTGCAATATTTTTCTTCCAGGCCGGGATGTAAGAGGCAAGGCCATGGATGAAAAGAATGGTCTGTGCGCCCGAACCGGAATCTGAATAGGCGATCCTGATATCATTATCCAGCTGCTGATAACGCACCTCCATACCATAATCGATGTCGGCCATAGTATTTACCATGAGATTTTTATTCAGAGATGAACACGAAACGAGGGTCAGGATCAGTCCCAGGCAGAAGGCAATTGTTCCTTTGAGATCAGCTATAAGAGAAAGGCTGCCCGGGCCCGCAAAGCTGTGAAGCCTGCAATAATTATTCTTTATTTCAGAAAATAACATGATGTCCCTTTTAACTTTTAAAAAATCAACCATTTGAGACAGATAAATCCTACCCAGGGATTGACCGGCCTTTTCTGCTTACCTCCATTGACGGAGGGCGAGTCATAAAAGCTGCCAAGCCCCATATAAGCGCCATGAGCCTCGATCGTAAGATAGGCGCCGAGATCATAACCCACTTTGGCATTGGCTTCCCATCCCATAAAGCTGCCGCCATTGGCAGGCTGGATCATTGAAACGGCAGAGGCGAATCCGACCTTGGAATGCAGCTTATTGGGGATAAGATCCCTGGCAAGGTTGAATGTGCCACCGGCAACACCATAGCCGATATTGGAGATATCCGTGACAGCTCCCACAAAACGGTTGACAACATTGCCGTGTGGGAACAGAATATACGCTCCATGCCCGATAAATATACCGCCGGGGCTGCCCCACGTATTGGCCGTGATCACTCCGGAATATTTACCGTCACTGATACCGTTGGCATCTCCGGTAGTAACGATAACATCCGCCGAAACCGCATCTCCTGTTGTCTGACCATAGCGGTACGCAGCCTTCAGATTGGCGGCCAACCCGCCAAGCGAGACGGTCTTTTTGTAGCTGTTCTCTGTGGGCTCATATTCCCGGATGCTTCCGAGGTTATAGTTGAGGAAGCCGGTAAGAGAAAAACGGTCAAGCATCATTTCCTCATTCCTTGAGAAATAAGCGCCCACCCAGGCAACATCCATATAATACCGGTTGGTCGCCAGGGGAAACCGGTATGCGCCGTTATACAGGGTAAGCTGACTTGCCGGGCCCTGCCCGAGGATAGATACACCACCCTTTCCTGAAGAACGGTCTTTGACATAATAGAGGGATGCACCGATGTTCCACAGGGGAGAGACGGTCTGCTGATGATTGAGCTCAAACAGGGTCACGTCATCATTCAGCTCGACATTGTTTTCATACAGTTTATAGAAACCTCCCTTGGACCTGGCATAATCGGTCTGGCGGCGAACAGAGATACCGACACCATCCGTACCGAAGTACGCAAGACGGTATCCGGTCTGTGTAAATTTATCAAAAAAGGTCCTGTACAGGTCATGCGGCGAATCGAACATACGTTGCAGGCCGATATTGACCGTCCAGTTTCTGACCGGTGCCAGTTCTACCTCAAGGTTCTGGGTCTGGATATTGACCTGATCGGCAGAGATGGCCGAGCCAAAATTCCCTCCCGTACCATACGCCACATCACCCCAGGTCCAGTCGATCTCAAAAGAAGCGCGAAGGGTCGCTTTTCCGTCAAAAATTTTCGGCGTGTAAACAAAAAACGGAATGGCCCGCTGCTCCGCATACATCGCCCGCAGGCTATCAGACGTGGTCGTTGTGTTCCCGCCAAACAGCCGGCCTACGATCTGGCCTTTCAGGAAGTCGTTTTCAGGATACATATTCATAGCCACATTCTGCTGATAAAAATAGACAAAGGCCTGCAGATCCTTATTGGCCCTGGCAGGGACCTCCTTATCAAAGCCGCGGAAGCCGGCTCCTGTCATTTCCTGTGCGGAAACCTTACCGGCAACGGACAGAAAAAGTACAAACAGAAGTGTTATGACCGGACGCCGGTATAAACCCAAAAACAGTACAGACCCCACCGTATAACGGAGAGTTCTGCACTGTCTGAAAATTTTGACCACAAACATCGCTTAGTTCCTTCTTGTGAAACTCTGAACATTCTGTGTACCCAGGGCACCACCTGCGGTGCTTCCAAAGCCGCCTTCCGGAGTCGCGGGAGCAACGCCGAGCGCTGGCTCTGTCTGGACTATTTCATATTTCATGGTTTTATTATCGGCAGAGACCTCAAAGATACCGGTAGCCGTAATTGCCGTTGGAGCGGTCTGATTGACCGTAATATTCCAGATATTGCCGACATTTGATTTGGATTGCGTATATGTTCCCGTGAGCGTGATCTTATTACCTGATTTGTACTGTTCGACCGTATAGGTAAAGTTGGTGTTGAAAGTAGCATTGATCGAATCGGCATATGCAGCAAGGATCGGCGCCACAGGATAAGAATGCCATGTACCCTGTACTCCTTCCCTGCACTCTCCGCAGGTGCCGCCACAATCGATGCCGGTTTCATCCTGGTTCTTGATGCCGTCACTGCATGTGCCCTTGTTCTCTTCTTTTCCGCAGCCGGCGATAGCCAGGGCCAGACAGATAAAGAAGATGTTAAAAAATTTCAATTTTTTCATGACTTACAATTTATTGGTTAAATGATTGGATTAAGCATATTTTCTCCTAAGCTCCTTACGATCCAGCTTACCGCTTTCTGTCTTCGGCAATTCTTCGATAAACCTGAAATGCTTCGGCACCTTGAACTTCGCAAGATGCTGGGCACAAAAGGCTCTGACCGTCTCCGGCGAAAGATCAGGTATTGAGGTGACAATAAGCGCCAGGCCCACTTCACCCCACCTTTCATCTTTGACACCCACGACGGCGCATTCTTTCACTCCGCCGACCTGGCTTATAACACGTTCTATCTCGGCAGGATAGACATTTTCAGCTCCCGAGATGAACATATTCTTCAACCGGTCGACAATATAATAATATTGATCTTCATCCCTTACTGCGATATCGCCTGTACGGAACCAAAACCCGTCGCCGGAAAACGCTTTCCGTGTTTCCTCAGGATTATTCCAGTAACCGGGCGTCACCATAGGCCCCCTCAGCCATAGCTCTCCGGAAACATCCGCCGGCACATCACGGCCTTCTTCATCCACGATGCGGGTCTCTACATAGAAGTTTGGTCTACCGATACTGCCCTTTTTCCTGATGGCATCATCCTGGTGAAGGGAGGTCAGGTTAGGTCCGACTTCCGTCATACCGTAGCCTTGCCGGATAGCGACGCCTTTGGCATCGTACTTTTCGATAAGCGGGATAGGCATGGACTCACCGCCTACGATGATATAATCGAGGCTCGACAGGTCTGTTGTCGTGAAAGCAGGCTCCTGGACCATAAAGGCCAGCATGGTCGGAACACCCATGAAGACGGTACACCTGAATTGTTCAATCAGCTGCAGGGTGGTCACAGCTTCAAATTTTTTGCATAGGACGACGCTGCCTCCATGATGCAGTATCGGCATAAGCAGGACATTCCAGCCTCCTGTATGAAAAGGGGGCATGACATTGACAGTCACCGTGTCCGTATTGATCTTGAGACTGATAGCTGTGTTGATGCTGTTCCAGAACAGCATTTTGTGCGTATAGATAACGCCTTTCGGCTTACCTGTCGTACCGGATGTATAGATCAGAAAGAGGGGATCGTCTTCCGCGATCTCAGGCTTGTCCCGTGGAGCGGCTACAGTCAATGTCCCTAATGATTCCGTATGGATGACCCGGGACCGGAACCTTTCATCCACAAGATGGCTGAATGACTGCCCGGCAATGATAAGTCCGGGATCGGAATCAGAAATGATCTCGCTGATCTCAGATGATGACAGGCGGTAATTCATAGGGACCAGGATATATCCGAACTTCTGGCAGGCAAGCAGAATGGTTACATATTCGATGGACATTTCATCCAGAACAGCGATCCGCTTACCCCTGACAATATTAAAATGGCCGGCCAGAGAGGCACCCAATGTATTGGCATTTTCATTCAACGTCCGGTAAGTGACAGAGCTTCCCGACCCGCTTTCAAACAAAGCGGTCCGCCCGGGGCTGTACAAAGCCCATTTTTCCATCCAGTCATGCTGCCACACCTTATTCATCTTCTACATTTTATAAAGAGACACACCGAAAGCCAATCCTCCGCCTGAACCTATAAATGCCACGATGTCACCTTCTTCAATCCTCTTATTTTCCATCCATTGGCCAAAAGCCATTGGCAGGCACGCAGAACCTGTATAGCCATAATGGTGCATGATCGTGGCCGCTTTTTCCCTCGGCAGGCGGAGGCGGTCCATGGTCTCAAAAATACTGTTGATATTGATCTGTGTAAAAAAGAAATGATCGATATCCTCCAGGACGATCTTATGCTTGTCACACAGTTCCACCAGCATCGATGACCATATCTCGGGATTGATCTCGGGTGGGATCTTTTTGACAAATTTCAGCTTCTGATCCTGATGCGCAACAGCCTCTTCCGTGACGGGATGCCTGGTACCTCCATAATAGATGCCCATCCACTCGTTGTACTGTCCCTGTGTCATCAGCTTACATCCTATCATGCCCGTTCCGGGGGCTGACCGGCCCAGGACCACCGCTCCAGCTCCATCGGCAAACAAGGTCACCGTCTTTTTATCCTGCAGGTTGAGGTATTTGCTCATCGCATAGGCCCCTGCCACGACGACATAACGATATTGGCCATCGGCCTGGATGTATTTACTTCCGGTGTCCAGCGCGGTGACAAAGCCGGCGCATGCCGTATTCAGGTCAAATGTACCCGCATTATGCAGCCCTAAACGGTCCTGGATTACGGAAGCTGTTGATGGAGAAATAAATTCAGGCGTATCAGTGGCAATGATCAGCAGGTCGATATCATCCGGTGCCAGGCCGGCGTCTTTTATCGCATTGCTGACAGCTGCTTCGGCAAGGTCGGCAGTACTCTCATCAGGCGCGCACCAGCGCCGCTCGCAGATCTGCACTTTCTCGCACAGCCACGTGTCTACGTCCTCACCAAGCAGATCGTTGAAGTACTGATTGGTCACGACCTGTGAAGGAGCGTACCAGCCGCTGCCGATTATCTTAGCGTTGTAGTTCATATTTTTTTCTTTGATGCCTGTCGTAAAATAAGACCAGGGAACCGGTGACAAAGGCCGAAACAATCGCCAGCGCAGAGGCCACGGCAGGGTTCCTGACCGCTCCGGTCGTATAGGGCGTCAGCTCGAGGTAATAGACGCTGAAATGTACCAGAACAGCTACAAGGGACGCTGCTATGACCGATGATGCGGGAGCATCCCGGACAAAAACGCCGAAAAGCACCGGAATAAAGGCTGCGGAGAAATAAGCGTACACCCCGTTCTGTGCAAGGATGCCCACGCTCAGGTTAGGATCGACCAGCTGATTGTAGCTGATAAGGATCGTAACGAATGCCAGGCCGATTATGACAAATTTATTGACCAAGTTCAGGTTCACTTTTTCGGCAGCCGGTCCCATCACAGGCTTGATCAGGTCCTGGGTGATCGTGATCGATAACGACTGGACCAGGGATTCAAGGGTGGACATGCCCGCCGCCAGAAGCCCGAAAACCACCAGGACACCCACACCGGCAGAAAACCGTTGGACAACATAGGTCGACATCATGCTGTCCAACCTCACGGGCTGGCCGGCCAGGGTCAGGCCAGGGAACATCATTCTGCAGAAAAACCCGGTGAGCACCACACAGAAAAACACACACAGGACGCCAATCGAATAGATGAGGTATTTATTGATATCTTTTTCCGATCTGAGCAAGAGGGACTTGGTTATGATATGCGGCTGGCATACAATGGCCATACCTACGATAAAATTACACACGATCACCTCAAACCAATCCCGGAACAAAGGGCTCTCCGGGTTAAAAGACCTGACCAGGTATGGATCGATCGCATCCAGACGATGTATATAATCTCCGATGCTGCCCCCAAAATAGCCAAAGCCGGAAGTGATCAGGATAACGGCAACGATCAGCTTCAGCACTGCCTGGATAAAATTGGTATACACCAGGGAATTGGCCCCGCCAAACATCATATATCCGAAGACAAAAGCGACAATGCCGATCATGACGTAGACCTCATTGGCGCCGAGAGAGCTGCTGATGATCTTGGTAAGACCCACAGATATCAGGACCAGAAATGTGATCAGCAATAAAGAAAAAACAGCCAGGATCCGGGCCATGACCTTGCTGTCAAACCTGTTGCCCGCCCATTGAGCCAGGGTAAGGGCGCTTGTAAAATGTCCGTGCTTTCGGAAGCTTTTGCTTAGGATGATCAACGAAATAAACAGACCCAATGGCAGAACAATACCCATGGCGACAAAGGCTGACCAGCCGTAGTAAGCTACAAATCCCGGATTGATGATAAACGTAGCTGCGCTCGAGATGCTCGCCGCAAGAGAAAAACCCACGACGATAGCAGGAAAGCCGGCACCCAAGGCAAAGTCCTTCAGGGTTTTGGTCTTTTTTGCGCCCCTGTACACCAGAAAGATCAGGATCGCTGCATACAATATCAAAAGTCCGATGGTCGCCTGCTTTAAGTCCATGTAAGAATTTTCTAAACCAACCAAATATTATAATGTTTTCCGGGATAAACCATAGCTTATTCCCCAAACATTATTTCAATCGCTACAAATTTCACCGAATAATTCATACATTTCTACTTACAATTATAGTATTTTTAATATGTTATATTGAAATAATTTTTTATAAATAGTTATATTTCAATATATTATTGATCATAATTTAAGTATGACCATGTGCGCTTTTAATTGACATTTTATTACACATCAGCCGGATTCAGCGCTATTTTTGCCGCATGTAATACAAATTTTTAAAATAAAATATCAACAAATGAGCAGGTTCAAGAATAAAATTGCATTAATAACCGGTGGAGCAAGCGGTATCGGAAAGGCAACGGCACAGCGTATGTCCGACGAAGGTGCCACGGTCATCCTATGGGATGTATCGGATGACAGAGGACAGGAAACTCAAGCTTCAATGACAGCCAAAGGCCGGAAGGCATTATACCAGCATGTGGATACGACAAACAAGGTCCGCATAGGGGAAGCCGTCAGCGAGGTCATCGCTCAGTACGGCCGCATAGACATCCTCATCAACAATGCCGGCATCACGAAAGACGCCACGCTGCTCAAAATGACCGATGAACAATGGGAGCAGGTGATCAATGTCAACCTGACAGGTGTATACAACTGCACCCGGGCCATTGCTCCCATCATGGCCGAGCAGCAATACGGCCGCATCATCAATGCCTCATCCGTCGTGGGGCTTTTCGGAAATTTCGGACAGACCAATTACGCAGCTACTAAAGCCGGGCTGATCGGTATGACACACACATGGGCAAAAGAGCTCGGACGTAAAGGTATCACGGTCAATGCCGTCGCGCCCGGCTTTATCGCGACCGAAATGGTGCGGCTCATGCCACCCGAAGTGCTGGCCGGCATGGAAGCCAAAGTCCCCGCCAGGAGGCTCGGAGCTCCTGAAGAAGTGGCCGCATTATATTGCTTCCTCGCTTCCGATGAAGCATCCTATATCAATGGTGCGGTGATCCGCATCGACGGCGGGATCGCTCTTTAAGAAATGAGATCATGAACCATATGACGGCTACATCTCTTTTTTACAAAAAGAACCAGGATCGATGAGCAGGTTCCAGCAATTTGTCAGGTCTGTCTTCCCCGGAGAGGCCGTCCTACTGGGCAAAGCCTCCAAAATCACCGACCCGGAGAAAAAAGCGATCCTGGATCTGGTCATCCGGGCCGCCGCCGGTCAGGAAGACAACCTGGCATTCGACCCGTCGATCGACAAGCGAAAATACAGCTACATCAAGGAATGGTGCATGGAAAAGCTTGCCGAGGTCGACGTCGACATGAAGCTCAGCCGCCTGTTGGCCTGGGAGCAGCAGATCCTGCTTGACACCATCGGTCAGAAAGACGAAAAACAGTTTCTGAATACGATCAGGGATATAAATGCAGGTGATTTCAACTTCGTCAAATGTTATGAAATAGCCCGCCTCTACCGGCACTACCTGCAGGTCCGGCTGCGTCTCAAAGAAGTGGAGCTCATCCACACCTTCCTGGACCGTTACCGGAACGAATACGAGATCAGCCGCCAGCTCAACGATAAGATCCACCAGGCAACTACGGAGATCCTCAATCATTATGCCCGGAAGCAAAATCTTAACACGGAGTGGATCGACACACTCAGCAATATATTTTTCAATGAGTCGAATGACGGCTACACCCGCCTCCTGGCGTGGATCCGCCTTGTATTCATAGCCAACAGCAGCAACGATTATTCTTTCCTGGAAAACCATTTCAGGCATTTCGAGGAAAAGCTGCTTGACTGCACCTTCTACTCACGGCGTATCATGGCCAATTTTTACAGCCAGTACCTCCTGTTCTATGCCAACAGGCAGCATTTCAAAAAAGCTGCCTATTACGGCCGGCTATCAGTGAAGCTGAAGAACAACGACTATCTGTATTACGTCAATAATCTCGTCGCCGTCCTGCTGCGGAGCAAAAACACAAAGGAAGCTCTCGCCCTGCTGAACGAGACCTCATCACTGGCTGCTTCCTCCTCCAACTTCCACAACAAGGTCAATCATATCTCCTATTTCATCTTCGCGCTGACTGACTCCGGCAAGGCACAGCTCGCTGAAAGCCGTGGATTTGTCTTTTACAATGTGTACAAAAAGGAGATCTTCAATTACCGGTGGCATTTATTTTTCACAGCATGGTTCAGGGCTATGACCATCAGCGGTAAATACAGGAACCTGGTAAAATTGTATAAATTTTATCCTAAAATAGCCAATCATGAATTAAGGCATCAAAAGGCCCAGCCGGGATTCCCGTTCCTGACCTTTCTCTATGAAATAGCCCGGTATAAGCTGGGCGAATCAGATATCACCACCCTGAAACACCAATTATACGCGCTCACCGGCACAGACCAGGCCCCTTTACCCGAAGATATCAGAGAAACGGGTAAGATGGTCCTGAAAAAGGAATGGGAGAAGGTGTTCCAATGATCATTCGAGCTACAGCTTACGATCAGCTGTGATCAATGTACATGGCTCAGCAGCGCTGAGGTAAGTAACGTATCTCTTCTAATATGATCGTAGAAGGCAAAATTATAATTATAGCCCCGGGTATAAGAATTAATAATCAAAGTATCTGAATATGGAATTTTGAAAGATCCATTCTGCTGTACGTTTTTCTTTATATGATTGATCTCGATCCAGACATTCTGACGTCTCTGGGGATAGGCATTAAGCCAGCCGAAATAGACTTCACCATTTTTTAAAGGGACAGACAGCCCGATGTCTCCTATACCATAAAAACAACCGTCATCGAACAACTGAAAAATAAGCTGCCGAAGCCGTGAAATCCTGTTTTGATTAAATTCATATCGGGAACAATTTCCGATGTATAACCATTCGCCTGCTCCATATCTTTCAGCTTGCTTCATCGAGTCAAGCGAGCATATCTTGTATACTTTTTTTAATGAGACCCCGGACAGCAGATCTGCGACGCCCCTTTCCTGCAGGTATTCTTTGAAATCATCCTGATCTGTTTGATAGATGTTCACAAAGGTATGGCCGAGATATAACAGCTCCCTTTCCTGCCGCTCAACGCCATCCCTGATCAAAAGGGTCAGTTTTTCTTCTTCAGGAAATAAGGACCGGTAGCTATGCCATTCTTCAAAGAAAAGAAGAACAAGAAGACCTATAAAAGAGAATTTGATATTAATCATTTATGGTGTAAACAGAGGTATGTTTTGTAACGGGATTTACTGATTCCACTCTAAGATCTTTTAATACCCCATTGTATTTGAAAGGTAATTTTTCCGAAACTATTTGCCTGCGGGAATTCATGACCTTCATCTCAATATTACGAATGGGGCTGAACAGGCTCAGATCGATCCGGATATTCCTTCTGCCGTCAACCAATCGGGCCTTATCTATTTTCGGCATAAATACGTAATCACATAACAGGTCAGCCTTGTCTGATCTGATCATTTTATTCAACTCATTGCGTATATCCGGAAAGTCCATATAGTCATGGTTTTTATGGGAATAAAGTGATCTGAAAAAGCCATTTACCAGGAGCAGGGAATCAAAGCTTCTGTCAAACTCATCGCTGTGCTTCCACTTAGAAGACGATAATTGGGCAAGGATGCGCTCATTTTCCCTCGCATGTTTTATATTGATCTCTCTTACGCTCTTCCCCAGTTCGGAAATATCCGATCTCTTTTTATTCCCAAGCCAGGCAAAACAGATTTTCATGCCGGTAAATAAAACGAATAAAATGATGCCCAGCCATCTAAAAGACATAAGGTCTATACTTTTAATCGGAACGAACGGAATACGGATTTATTGCTCTTACATTATTTGATCAGCAGAGGACAGGCGGAACAGGCCCGTTTTCCGGAAAATAAAACAGGGTAAAGTAAAATGATACTCTACCCTGTTCCGCAAAATGATCTTAAAGGAAGCCCAAAAGATCCCCTTATTACTTTAATGCAGATTTCCCGCGCAATCAGGTCAGGAAATAATGACCGGCCGGCGATCAGTTGATCTTTTTGTCAATAAACTTACCGATGGTCTTACCGGCCTTTTCATAAGCCTCTTCGATACGCACTCCCGTATCGAAATCATAACCCGTGGCATCCCGGCCAGGGATGTTCTCGATGGTCATAGTCGCCAGCTCCTGACCAGACTTATCTGTAAAGCGGACGATGACATTGATGGAAGCATTTTTCCTCATAACACCAACATTAAAGCCCGGCTCGGTAAATGTCGTCTCGATAGTCATTTTATAGTCGGATTTGTTATTTTCATCAAAATCGATGGCAGGGCAATGCTCCTTCAGGCCTTGCTCAAAATGCGGCTGGTATCTGGTCTCACGGTCAGAAACCCATTTTTTCGCCCAATCATCACCTTTACCGGCTTCTTTTTTGTTGTATTCATCTGTTTTTTTGGCTACGTACTCATCGCTGGTTTTAAATTTTCCAACACCCATATTATCATATTTGTAGGCCAGCTCAACTTTTGACACTCCCTTTAAAAAACCAAGATCGCCGGTCAGCTTTACTTTCTGTGAGATCCCGGCTGCCGAAAGGAATGAGATGAAGGCAAAGGTCAGCCAAATTGTTCTTTTCATTTTATTCTTTTTTTTGAGTTATTGAATGAGATTCTGAAGTTTAAAAGTAATCAAATTTATAATTTTCCGTATCTCATAAATGAATGAGAAAGGTCTAGCGGAAAGGAGCCTTGCTTTCTAAAAGCGGACCCCTTCAAAGGTAAGGCCATGAGCCGGCACTGAAAACGCATAGGGAAGCATCTGACCGCTAAGCGCAAGCTCCTTCAGCCGCGCCATATCCAGCTTGCCGACAGCTACATTGACACAGCCGCCGACAATGAGACGTACCATGCCGCGAAGAAAACGGTTGGCTTCGATATGCAATTCCAGGCGACTTTCTTCACACTCCCAGTGACAATAAAGCATCGTACAAAGATTGGTCTTATTGTCGGAGCCTGTTTTGGCAAATGAGGAAAAGTCAGTGAGGGAGCCGATTATGGCTGCAGTCTCATTCAGCGTGTCCAGCGAAGAAGGGCTCAGGCGGTCCAGGTACCAGCTTACAGTGCGGATAAACGGATCCTTGGATGTGTGTATCCTGTATATATAACGCCTGGAAACAGCAGAGAAGCGGGCGTGAAAAGTTTCGTCGACCCGGTCGACGGAATGGATCACCACATCCAGCGGCAAAAGCTTATTGACCTTAAATATAAAATGACCGGGCTCAAATTCGCCATCCGTATCGAAATGAAAGGCATATTCCCGCGCATGCACGCCGGCATCTGTGCGCCCACAGCCGGTTACCCGCACCGGCGTCCTAAAAAAAATGCCCAGCGCCGTTTCAATTACGGACTGGACACTTGTTCCATTGGGCTGCCGTTGCCAGCCGATATAATTGGTCCCGACAAAGCTGCAATAAGCCAGGTAACGCATTATGCGACCTTCAGATTGGCCTCGATCCTTGAGCCTGCGAGCTTGGCTTTGGCATATTCGAGATCGACGACGAGTTTTTTGATATTTTTCTGAGAAGGCAATTCGTACATATCATCCATGAATATAGCTTCGCAGATGGAACGCAGCCCTCTCGCACCGAGCTTGTAATTCAGGGCCGTCTCCGCGATAAATTCAAGGGCCTGGTCCGTGATCACGAGCTCTATCTTTTCATATTCAAACAGCTTGGTAAATTGTTTGATGATAGCATTACGCGGTTCGACCAGGATGGATTTAAGCATGCCCAGGCTGAGCGGATCCAGGTAGGTCATGACCGGAAGGCGCCCCAGCAATTCAGGGATGAGGCCGAAGTGTTTGAGATCCTGGTGCATGGCGTATTGATACAGGTTGGTCTGATCGACCTTTTCCTTGACCTCGTGGCTGTAGCCGATGACCTGTGTATTGAGCCGGCGGGCGATGATCTTATCCAGGCCGTCGAACGATCCTCCACAGATGAAGAGGATGTTCTGCGTATTGACCTTGATGAGCTTTTGCTCGGGATGCTTACGGCCACCCTGCGGCGGCACATTGACATCTGTACCTTCGAGCATCTTGAGGAGGGATTGCTGAACGCCTTCGCCCGATACGTCACGCGTCAGGGATGGGTTGTCACTTTTACGGGCTATCTTGTCGATCTCGTCGATGTATACGATCCCCTTCTCCGCTAAACGGACATCATAGTCACAGACCTGGAGAAGACGGGTCAGGATGGATTCGACGTCTTCACCGACATAACCCGCCTCGGTAAATACCGTCGCATCGACGATAGCAAAGGGCACATTGAGCATGCGCGCAATACTTTTGGCCAGCAACGTCTTCCCTGTACCGGTGGGACCGACAAAGATGATATTCGATTTTTCTATCTCGACATCCTTATCGTTCTGGTTAAGGCGTTTGTAATGATTGTGCACAGCGACAGCCAGCGTCTTTTTAGCCTGGTCCTGGCCGATCACATAGTTGTCGAGGTATTCTTTAATTTCTTTGGGCGTGCGTTTTACAGCATCGCTGTTGAGCAGCCCTTCAGCGGGAGAGCGGTCGAAGATTTCCTGTTCGATGATGTCATAAGCCTTCTCCACACATGATTCGCAGATGTGGCCATCCAATCCTTCGATGAGGATGATGGCGTCGTTTTTGTCCTTACCACAAAAGGAGCACCTGTGTGAATCTTTACTTCTTGCCATTTTTGAAAATTTATAAAGCCCTGTCCGTAATGGTCAGACCATTACGGACAGGGTCATGAATATATTACTGCTCTTTTTTCAGCTTAGCCGGGTTGGTCTTATCCAGAACCTCATCAACAAGGCCGTAATCCCTGGCCTCCCCGGCAGTCATCCAGTTATCCCGGTCACAGTCCCGTTCTATGGTGTCATAATCTTTTCCGGTATGTGCAGCCAGGATATCGTACAATTCTTTCTGCATCTTTTTGATGAGCTTGTAAGAGATCTCCATATCAGACACCTGACCTTCCATACCACCAAGCGGCTGATGGATCATCACCCGGCTGTGATACAGGCAGGTGCGTTTGCCTTTGGTGCCTGCGGCAAGCAGAACCGCGCCCATAGAAGCTGCGAGGCCGGTGCAGATGGTAGCGACATCAGGGGTCACATACTGCATCGTATCATAGATACCCAGGCCGTTGATCACGGATCCGCCCGGGCTGTTGATAAACATCTGTATGTCGCGTTTGGGGTCGGTGCTTTCGAGAAAGAGGAGCTGGGCCTGGATCACGTTGGCTACATAATCATTGACCGGCACACCCATGAAGATGATGCGGTCCATCATAAGACGGGAGAACACATCCATGCTGACTACGTTCATCTGACGCTCTTCGATCACAGCCGGAGTAAAGCCGTGAATATTGGGTACAGATACGCTCATATATTTGTCCAGGTGCATGCTGTTCATATTGAGATGCTTGGTAGCGTACTTTCTAAATTCATCATGTGAAAACATAAAGATTCCTTTTTTTAATTGATCGAATTATTTCAATGGATAAATAAAAAGAAACTGAAAAAGTTTAAAAGCCCGCTCCGGCAATGCGTGTCAGGAGCCTTACAGGAAGAGGATCGTACCGTCGGAGGAAGGATCAATTCTTTTCCTGATCTTCATCTGCAGACACTTCAGCCGCTTCCTCCTCATGAGCAGGGTGATGGTGGTCATGCCCATGATCGTGATTATGCTCCGTTTCCGCTTTTTTGACAAGCTTGTCATTCAACGCTTCGATCTTTCCATTGTATTCATCCAGGGAGATCATCGTCTCCGGAACGTTCATCTGTCTGATCATCAGCTCGGCAAGCTTGGCCATATAGATCTGGTCTTTCTTGCGTTCGATCATTTTGGGATTCTTGTACGCGTCATCGAGGAAACGCTTGTACATATGCTCCGGCAGGCTTACCCCGCCAAAATAGCCGCTGATCTCGGCCATCAAGGCGCGCTGTATCTCGGCATCACCGACATTGATACCGTATTCCTGATCGATAAAGCCTTTGATCCATGACCATTTGTAATCTTCCTTGTATTCGTCGAGATGGTATTCCAGGGCATGCTGATTGAGCCGGGCGACCTGGGTAAAGAACTTTTTATAATAATCATCATCGAGATCCAGATCGAACTTCTCCATGACAAAATCCTTAAACCCATCAAAGAACAAGGCGTCGCTGTTACCACGGTGGGCGTTGTAGTGATTGTCTTTCAGGATACGGACGATGTCATCCTCCGATTTGATGCTGCCATTCGGATCGAGCTTGCTAAAAAAATCATCATTGATCTCGGCAAGCACTTTATTTTCAATCCTGCTGATAGTGACCTTGAATTCTGGTCCTATATTCTCTGCGCCTTCTTCATTTTCCAGCTTCAGCACCTGTCTTGCGAGCATAGATCCGTTATCCGTCAGGTCATTGATATTGATCGTCAGGGTTTCTCCTACCTTTTTACCGGTAAGCTGATCGCGAAGCGGCTCTTCTTTGACAGAGCGCACGGCATAGCTGAAGGTCATAGCATGTCCGCCGTCTTTGTCAGCGCCATTTTCCTGCTCGATAGCATCGAAGGTCACCAGGCTGTCTTCGTTGACGGGCTCGCTGCTTTCCTGCATGCCACCCACGTCGTAACGGATGGATCTTAATTGCTCTTCGATCTTATCCTGGTCTAGCTCAGGGAGGAAATATTGCAGATTACCGGCGTAGTCAAGCTCATCGGCGTCGAGATCAGGCTCCTTGACAAAGAGCAGGCTCGCGTTAAAATCCTGGATATCGTCGGTATCGAACTTGTATTGCAGGTTCTCATTATCAAAAACAAAATTGGAAAAGGTCTTGATACCCTGTTTTTCCAGATATTCATAGGCCTGGTTAACCAGGTTTTTATTGACAAGATCGACCATCAATTGGGTACCGTAGAGATTTTTGACCAGGTTGACCGGTGTTTTCCCGGGCCGGAAGCCTTTGATCTTAGCGGATTTAGCGGTTTTGTTCAGCTCTTTTTTAAACAGGTCCCTGATCTCGGAAGCTTCAAGTACGACATCGAGCTGAAGGAGGTGTTTGGTTCGTTCTACCGGATTGATGATCATCTTTATTAAAATTTATAATAAAATAAATGGAGGCCCAAATGGTTCAAAGTAAGCTCTAAAGCGCATTTTGACCAGGTAAAAGCTTCCTTTGAGATTTTGAGGTGCAAAGGTATGATTATTCTCCCAAATAATAAGACGATAAATTGTGGTAATTGCATTTTACGACTGTTGAAATACAGAACATTACTTACATTTGCGACATGAAACTTATCAGAAATTTTTGTGTCATCGCGCATATCGACCATGGGAAGAGCACCCTGTCGGACCGCCTGCTTGAATATACCAAGACCATTGCGGAACGCGACATGCAGGCCCAGGCTCTCGATGATATGGATTTGGAGCGCGAGCGCGGAATTACTATCAAGAGCCATGCGATACAGATGTATTACCATCACGAAAATGGCAATGTGTACACCTACAATATGATAGACACCCCGGGACACGTGGATTTCAGCTATGAGGTCTCCCGTTCGATCGCCGCGTGTGAAGGCGCCCTGCTGCTCGTAGACGCCAGCCAGGGCATTCAGGCGCAGACGATCTCCAATCTTTTTATGGCCATCGACCACGACCTGGAGATCATACCGGTGCTGAATAAGGTCGATATGGATAGCGCCATGATCGACGAAGTCTCTGACCAGATCATCGACCTTATCGGCTGCAAAAAAGAAGAAATACTCCTGGCGAGCGGAAAGACGGGCCTGGGCGTGGAAAATATACTCAAAGCGATCGTGGATCGCATCCCTCCGCCAAAAGGCAACCCGGATGCTCCCCTCCAGGCTTTGATCTTCGACTCCGTATTTAACTCATTCCGTGGAGTGATCGTATATTTCAGGCTGATCAACGGTATCATAAAGAAAAACGACCGGGTGCGCTTCTTCCATACCAGCAAGGAGTACTCGGCCGATGAGGTCGGTATCCTGCAGATGAGCATGGTTGAGAAGCCGGAGCTCCAGGCAGGAAATGTAGGCTATCTTATCACGGGCATCAAGGTCTCAAAAGAGATAAAGGTCGGTGATACCGTTACCCTCGCCAAATATCCCGACACAGAGGAGATCAAGGGTTTTGAAGAAGTGAAGCCCATGGTATTTGCCGGCATCTACCCTATCGACAACGACGACTTTGAAGACCTGCGGGACAGCCTAGAGAAGCTCCAGCTCAATGACGCCTCCCTGACATTCGAGCCGGAAAGCTCCGTGGCCCTCGGATTCGGATTCCGGTGCGGCTTCCTCGGCATGCTGCACCTCGACATCATCCAGGAAAGATTGTCCAGGGAGTTCGACCAGGACGTCATCACGACGGTGCCGAATGTAATGTACCATGCCTACCTGACCAAAAATCCCAATGAAAAGATCATCATCAACACGCCGAACGATCTTCCGGAGCCGACCCTGCTCGATCATGTGGAAGAGCCTTACATCCACGCTCAAGTGATCACCAAGCCTGAATACATCGGCGCGATCATGTCGCTGTGTATGGACAAGCGGGGCATCCTGACCAAACAAACATACCTAACCACCAGCCGTGTAGAGCTGACATTCGAGATGCCGCTGGCCGAGATCGTGTTTGACTTCTATGACAAGCTGAAATCAATATCCAGGGGATATGCATCCTTCGACTACCAACCGTTGGACTACAGGAGGTCAGAGCTTGTAAGGCTCGACATCAAGCTCAACGGCGAAAACGTGGATGCGCTGTCAGCCCTGGTGCACAAGTCGAAAGCCGAAGAGCTGGGCCGTAAGATATGCGCCAAGCTCAAGGACCTGCTGCCCCGTCAGCAATTCCTCATAGCCATCCAGGCCGCGATCGGGGCGAAGATCATCGCAAGGGAAACACTGTCGGCAATGCGCAAGGATGTAACGGCAAAGTGTTATGGCGGTGATATCTCCCGTAAGAGAAAACTCCTCGAAAAGCAGAAGGAAGGAAAGAAAAAGATGCGACAGATCGGAAGCGTGGAAGTACCGCAAAAAGCCTTCCTTGAAGTGCTCAAACTGAACGATTAAAACAAAACATCAATTTATATGAAATATCTGAGTTTAATATTTTTTGCCCTGAGCCTGTCCTTTGTCTCCTGCAAAAAAGATACAAAGGCAGGAGGACAAGGATCGGGCGCTGATCCTGAAGCCTATGTAAGCTACAATGGGCAGACACGGCAGATCGCCTACCAGGACACTGTCAAAAACAATAAAGGCGTGCAGTTCGAGCTGACCTTCCGTGGCGGGATGATCGACGGATCGGCGCAGATAAAAGTAAGAAAAGACGGTAAGCTGCTGGAGAACAAAGACTTCAAGGCCGACGGACGCGTCAAGCAGATCATAATGCACGACATCAACGGTGACGGAGAGGAGGATTTTCTTTTCTACACCAATACCGAAGACCCGACGAGCATCGGCAATCTTTACGGCGTGATCCATGATGGCGGCAAAATAAAACACGTCTATATTTCTCCGTTCCTGAAAGAGCCGTATGTAAACAATTATTTCGGTCGTGATTCATTTTACGTTGCAAGCGGAAATATCTACCGTACATTTCCGAAATACGATCTGAATAAGCTGAGACAGAAAAAAGATTCCGGGAAAAAATGGGTGCTGACCTATAAATATGAAGGCATCGATACCATCCCTGTCAGCAACGGGGAAGTGCTTTAATGCCTGTTATCTATCCCGGCATGATCATAAAAAAAGCGGTTGAAATACAACCGCTTTTTTTATGATCATACGCTTATCTTGCAACAGTTACGATATTCATACTGTTCTGAGGACCAACAATACCCGCCTTCACAAAGGACTTCTTGACATCTTCCTGCAGGCCGTGGAATACATACCAATAGTCATCGGGATGGATCCACGCCTGGGCAATCAGTTCGACCGAGTTGTCCGACAGCTTGTTGACAAAGACGGCAGCCTGAGGCGTCGTAAGCGTCTTGTCATTAGCGCTTATACGATCCAGAATGATCCGTCTTGCCTCATCAATATCCTGTTCCGAGTCAATGGCAAAAGTGAGGTCACAACGAAGGCTTCCTTCTGCAGATATGTTGACGATGGCGCCGCTTGTAACGGTGGAGTTGGGCAAGATGACCTTTTTGCGGTCATCTGTCAGTAAGATCGTATTAAAGATCTGTATTTCAGCCACAGTGCCCGTAAATTCACCAATTTTGACGAGATCCCCTACCTTATAAGGCTTGAAGATAAGGATCAGCACGCCACTGGCAAAGTGCGAAAGATTGCCCGACAAAGCCATTCCGACAGCCAATGCGCTGGCCGAAATGATGGCCACAAAAGAGGTCGTAGGGATACCGACCTGGCTGGCCACCGTCAGCAACAGCATGACCTTCAATAAAACGCTGACGATCGAGATCAGGAACTTAAAAACAGACGGATCAACACCCCGCTTTTGAAAGCTTCTGCCCAACAGGCCCGTGATCCACGAAATAATCCTCAAACCTGCAACAAGTATGATAATTGCAGCTAAAACCTTGGGCCCCCATACGATGAGCAGGTTTTCCAAAAATGTCAATAATTTTTCCATACAAAACAATTTTATATTTAATTAGGACGCATTTCTGCTGAACAGGTCATCTCACTATACGACCGCATGCCCGGTTTTTTTGTCTATCCTGAAGACAGCTATCAGGGCTGATACAGCGATAACCGACATGATCATACATGTATTCCATAACGTCACATAACCAAAAGACCTGATGATCCACATCCCGATAAGCGGTGATAGGATCATCGACGTGCTGTAGGCAAAGGAGTAAAAGGCGAGATAACGGCCGAGGCTGCGCTGCGGCGCACGATTGGCCACATAGGTCTGCATAAAGGGCATGGCCATGATCTCGCCCAGGCTTATGATGACCATACTTAACACAAGCCACGCAGGATGATGTACCCAGTTGAGGATAATATACGAAAAACCGGTCGCGAGCACCCCGGCCAGGATCAGCTTCTGATTGTCGATCCTGCTACCGACAAAATACACAAAGGTCATCTCAAGGAAAAATACGACAAAGCCGTTGACCGCCATAAGCGAGCCCACCTTTGCCTCATTGATCCCGTATTGGTCCTTATAATACAGGGGAAGGGTAAACAACATCTGGAAGAACACGCCTGCAAACAAGATCACACACAGGATAAAAAGCAGAAAGATACCGTCCCTGAGCGGGCTATCCCGCCCCTGATCATCCGGGCCGGCGGCGACTATTTCTTTCTGTGAGAGAGGCTTGTTGAAATACTGCCGGAAAAGAATAAGAAAGACAAACGCTGCTGTCAGGCAGGTGAGTCCATCCGCCCAGAAGAGCCATGTATAGGATATCGTCGCAAAAAGGCCACCGATCGCCGGACCTACCGTATAGCCCATATTCATGGCCATGCGGTTGAGAGAATAGCTCTGTGTCCGGTTAGCCGAAGTTGTAAACATAGTTATCGAGCTTCCGTTAGCCGGTCTGAATGCATCGGAGATCGTACTCTGGAAAAAAATGAGCACCAGCAGAGCGTGAAAATCTGTCACATGCGCCAGCAGTAACCACCCGATGCCGCTCAGCACCAGGCTGGTAAACTGAATTCTGAAGTTGCCATACCTGTCAGAAAGCCATCCGCCTATCAAAGCGCCGGCCATCGATCCGCAGCCATAAGACGAGAGCACCCAGCCAGCCTGGATGCCCGTAAAATGCAGGTGATGTGTAAGATAAATGCTCATAAAAGGAAAAACCATAGAACCTGACCTGTTGATGAGCATGATCAGGGATAGCCACCAGACCTCTTTCCTTATCCCGGAATAGGAATTAATAATAATTTCTCTGGTTTTGTGCCTTAATGACAATTTACTATGAATTTAATACTGATAACGAAACAAAGCGGTGTAGCCAATATACCAGATAAGGCCCGGCCGGCGAATACGGCCGCCTCCCTATCGGCAAAATAAACCGGCTATCGTGCTTCCTGCTCCCAAGGGTCGCTTAGCTATGAAAAACCACCTAAAGGTACGCGGTAAAAGCCGATGACCGCCGGAAAATGAGAAATAAAAGTTAAGGGGGATGGGTGCGGATCAGGTCACACAATATGGATATCGGGTTGTTTACTTTTCCCTGATATACAAAGGACGCACGTTGCATGTATACAGCTTATTACCGGGACGTGGTCATCTCCTGCTTTGCCTTATTTAACCACCGGGGGACACCACGGCACAGCGTGCTATTGAAAATACACACCCGTATAATGTTATGGCTAAAAATGCCGTGACATCTACCAGGATCATGGCAATGCTGACAATCAAAAAAGTAAACATCCCGATATGCAAGCCACAGCCCATAAACGGCAATGATCCAGCCGCTTCTGAAACCCCATTCTCTCCTTAGCCTTCCCGCCTGTGATAACGAATCATTAAAAACCAATTCAGCAGGCACCGGTTTTTAATCCAAAATATTAGTCCTACATTTGGCGTTTTATTCGACAACCTGTTTCATGGCTGACGCTCATCTTTCTCTTTCTTTCCCGTGGTGGTACACATCTTTGTGTATATTGACCGGGGTAGTCTTTGCGGTATTGATGTATCGAAGGTTCGATTTTGATCATCCATGGTCAAAATGGGCCAGGCCGTTGTTATTCATCCTCCGGACCTTATCCGTTGCCATTATCTGTTTCCTCCTTTTAGATCCGGTATTGAAGCATATCCGGTATGACGAGATCAAACCGACCATCGTCATAGGCGTGGATCAGTCGCAATCGGTAGGATTTGCTCTTGGCAATAATCAGAAAGCTATCACGGAGAAAGTAGAAGCGCTCAGCCGGGAGCTCGGTGGCACTTACAATGTCGTCACACAATCGATAGGTCATGACATCGATAGTAAGATCACGGAACAGTACGACAGATCATCAACCAATCTCAACCGGTTTTTCCAGAACATCAATGAAGGAACTGGCTCCCAAGCACCCGGGGCCGTCATTCTCTTGAGCGACGGAATCTTCAATACCGGTCCCAGCCCGCTTTTTGAAGCTTCCCGGATCAAGGCACCGATCTATACCTTAGGTGTGGGCGATACCCTGCCTGCCAAGGATGTCAGCATACGCAACATCATTCACAACGAGATCGGCTTTCTTGGGGATATATCCAGGATCCAGGTCGATATTCAGGCCTTTAACCTGAAAGGGCATAGCTCCACAGTCACCATCAGCCAGCAGGGTCAGTCCCTCCAAAGCAAGCCGGTCACCATCAGCGACAACGATTATTTTACGACGCTCGACTTCCAGATCCCCCTCAACAAAGCCGGCCTGCAGAAATACGTCATCACGGTAAGCCAGCTACCGGGAGAAGTGACTTTAGCCAATAACACCAAAGAGTTTTTTATCGATGTGCTGGACAGCAAGCTCAACATTGATCTTGTAGCAGCTTCACCTCACCCGGATATTTCGGCGATCAGGTATGTCATCGATGAAAATAAGAACTATGACCTCAAGATCCATTACCTCTATGAGGCTGTGCAACTCAGGGAGAAATGCGACCTGCTCATCCTGTACCAGGTCCCGACCGTGAATGCGTTCAATTCGTCATTCGAAAATCTATGGAAGAGCATACAGAACCGCCCCATCCCTACCCTGTTTGTGCTGGGCGGGCAAAGCAACCTGCCCAGGTTTAACCAGATCCAGCAGACCCTGCAGGTAAGCGGCAGCCAGGCAAGTATGAACGATGTATACGGGATCTTTCAGCCCAATTTCCCGGTTTTCACGGTCGAGGACAGCTGGAAGACAGCGTTACCTGCCCTTCCTCCTTTGCAGATCCCCTTCGGCAGCTTCGTAGCGGGTGCGAATGCCCACATATTGATGAATCAAAAGATCGGCAGGGTCGAAACCAAATATCCGCTCTGGCTGATCGGCCAGGAAAACAATAAAAGGACCGGGGTGATAGCCGGCGAAGGCTTATGGCGATGGAGAATGGGCGAGTCCGCAAGAACAGGCAGGACAGAGGTCTTCAACGATATACTCGGCAATACGATCAGGTATCTCGCCACACGTGAAGACAAACGCAAATTTAAGGTCAGAACCGATGAACGCACCTATGAAATAACAGATAACATCGTCATCACCGGTGAATTGTATAATGACAATTACCAGCTGGTCAATGATGCGGAGGTACGTCTTGTCATCACGGATCCGGGTAAAAAGGAGTTTAGATACATCCTCGACCGGACGGACAATGCCTATAAGCTCGATATAGGACAATTGCCTGCCGGCACTTATAACTATAGCGCTAAGGTCAACTTTCAGGGCAAGGAGCTTACATCGGGTGGAAGCTTCACGGTCAAAGCCGCGGAGAAGGAGCTGTTTGACCTGGTGGCGGATTTTGGGCTCCTTCGCCAGATCAGCGACGAATCGGGGGGGAAGTTCCTCCGGGTCGATGAAATAGATCGCCTTGCCAGCCTGATCAGGTCGAACGAAGCCATCAAGCCGGTCATTAAAAGCGATAGAAAGACCGATCCTCTGATTAACCTGAAATGGATATTCGGCCTGCTGGCATTATTATTAACAGCGGAATGGCTGCTCCGCAGATACATGGGGAGGTACTGACATATGGATTTCGGACGCCTGGATGATATCAGCCAAGTTGATTTCTCGCTCCCGGAGCAGGATGCGTTTTATTTCAGGAACAAGGGAAATGATCATCTTGATATCTTACTCGGGGCTACAGGCTGGAGCATGCCCAAATGGAAAGGAACCATCTATCCGGTGAAGGCAAAAGCAGCGGACTTTGCAAGGATCTACAGCCAGCAGTTCGCTACCGTTGAATTCAACACAACTTATTACCAGGTGCCTCCTGAAAGCCTGATGGAGCGGTGGTATCAGCAGACCGTGCATGATTTTGTGTTTTGCCCCAAGATGTTTGTCGGCATCAGCCAAAGCTCCAATCTTGCCATGGGCAATTCTATCCTGCCTGACTTTCTCCATCGAATGACCCTTTTCAAAGAAAAGCTCGGCCTGATATTCATGCAGATGCCGCAGTCATTTTCCGTTGCAAAAAGAAAGTCACTGGAGAATTTCATACGTGCGTGGCGACCGGGCATACCGTTATCGATCGAGATAAGGCACGAGAGCTTTTTTCATAAAGACGTAGCCGGACCGCTCGCTCAGATGATGGCTGAAAGCGGGATCAACTGGATGATCACTGATGTCGCCGGCCGGAGGGATGTCAGTCACGGGCAAATCACCACTCCGTATGTGGGTATCCGTTTTGTAGGCAATAATGATGAAAGCGATTTTAAGAGGATAGATAACTGGATAGAGCGTTTGCTGAAATGGAAGAAAGCCGGCGTTGAGGTCGTGTATTTCTTTGTCCATACGCCCGGCAATATGTCACCGCATATACTATGTGACTATTTTGCAGAAAAATGGGAAAGTAAAACGGGAATTGTCCTTAAGAAGCCTCAGGTGGAGAAAGGATTGTTCTGAGCACGGGTTTCCGGTGTCAGAAATCCATACTTTACTTATATCTTGACCATCTTCTGCACTTTCAATCCCTGTATAGCTACAAAATAAACACCTGCTGAAAGATGGCCTATATCCAGGCCGGAGCGCAGTATCTCCGCCTTACCACGCCATACCTTCTTTCCTGCAAAGTCATACACTGACATAGCCCTGTCGGCCCATGCCTCTTCCCACCTGCCATATAGCTTCTCTCCCGCAGGATTAGGATAGAGCATAGGGACATCGTTCTTTACAATATCTCCGGTCAGGGAAGCAGGATTGTCCAGACCCAGCGTATCACACGGGCTGCCATCCAAAGGACCGAGGTTGAAGTCCGGCATATTGCCTAATGACATACCCGTACAGCTTGGTTTCACCAGTCCCGCGTACTCAAAGTCACAGGCCAGCCCTTCCTCCGACGGATGGTGAATGACGGACGAACGGAAG
>Ga0206118_100253_pt1 | contig 38617 bp, 36 predicted proteins | sample 3A20Ametagenome_FD_177999 | JGI IMG/M metagenome (GOLD analysis project Ga0206118, IMG submission 177999) | Enriched microbial communities from leaf-cutter ant dump, University of Wisconsin, Madison, United States - 3A20A | ecosystem: Environmental > Terrestrial > Nest > Insects nest > Nest dump... | reverse complement strand
GTCTGGTGATGACGGCGGAGGGGTTCCACGCGTACCCATCCCGAACACGACCGTTAAGCCCTCCAGCGCCGATGGTACTTGGACCGCAGGGTCCTGGGAGAGTAGGACGTCGCCAGGCCAAGAAGAAAGCACCCTTAACCGGGTGCTTTTTGCGTTGTGTCGTGATTAATTGGATTCCACTGCTTCTTCGCCTTCGGCTACGATATGACGCAAAGTCACGGCCGCGAGTATGGAGAGGATCGCGATGCTGACTGCGCTCGTTGCCGCTGAGACATTGAGTCCAGCCGTGAAAGCTGCCTTCGTCTCCTCAAGCAAACCGGGAGGAAGTTTTTGCGCTACCGAAGATGCCCCTGCGAGGCTGTCTCTGACAGCCTCGTGGACATCACTTGCCAGCGTGTCGGGTATCTGGTCGAACATCCGGCTGCGATAGACAGCAGTTGTAAGGCTCCCCATCGTGGCAATGCCAACCGCCAGGCCGAGTTCCTGCACAGTCTCGGACATGGCCGAGGCTGATCCTGCCTTCTCTGCCGGAGCGGTGCCTACGACCAGATCTGTGCCAAGAGCGGCGATCGCGCCAAGGCCGAGGTAGACGAGTGAAAACGCGACGGAGACCTGTGCAATTCCGGATGGCTCGCTTCCGAGGAATGCGAGCATCAAATAGCCGATAACCGACAGTCCGAGTGCGACCGCTATCACATACCCGGGTCGGATACGCCGAGATGCAAGCGGTGCCGCTATGCCAGCGGCAAGCATAGCGAGCGCCGGCGGCCCCATCCAAATCCCCGCGACAAGCGGCGGAAGGTCTATGACCAGTTGCAAGTACTGGGTGACTAGCAACATCGTTCCGCCGACGCCGATAAGGCCTACAAGAAGAACGATCAATGCGATGCTGAACGCCCGGTTAGCAAAAAGATTCAGGTCAAAGAGAGGACTCTTCAGTCGGCGTTGTCGCCGAACAAATAAGATCATAAAGGCGAACCCGCCGACAATCGCAAGCGCGGTACCGGCACTGAGCCCGTTATTCGCAATCTTTTTGATACCGTAGATGATGGGCAGCAGGGCCAGGAGCGAAAGAGCGACGCTTAGAATATCCAAGCGGCCAGTCTGCGGTGCCCGGTACTCCGGAAGAAGAACCGGTGCAGCTACAAGCAAGAGCGCTACGACCGGCACCGCGACGAGAAAGGCCGCCCCCCACCAGTAGTGGTCCAGCAATATTCCCCCCACAACCGGGCCAGCCGCCATGCCGAGCGCGAACATGGTCGCCCACACTCCAATCGCTATCGCACGCTGGCGCTGGTTGACGAACATGTTGCTAATAAGTGCGAGCGTTGATGGCATCAGTGTCGCGCCCGCTACTCCAAGCACTGCGCGTGCTAAGATAAGCATGGAGGCACTGGTCGAATAGGCTGCGAAAACGGAAGCGATTCCGAAGGCAACCGCTCCGACGATCAGCAGCTTGCGGCGCCCGATGCGATCACCCAGCGTTCCCATTGTAATGAGGAAGCCGGCGATCATGAAGCCATAGACGTCCACGATCCATAAGGCCTGTGCGTTCGTTGGCTGCAAATCGATTGCCAGCGCCGGCAGCGCCAGATGCAACAGCGTCAGGTCAAGCCCGAGCAGGACGGTTGGCAGGGAGAGAAGCGAGAGCCCGACCCATTCGCGCGGGCCGGCGTTTTTTGCGGCCTGAATTGTGCGTCCGGCCTGTACTTCAGTCGTATATGAATTTGCCAAGACAATCACTCCTTCTGACGTTTAGGAAAACCTTTTTCTCCTCCATTCGCAGTTGTTTACGTCGAGTATACGTGTATATTGATATTAAGTATAATGATTGTTAATAATGTTTCTATCACTACAAATGATGGAGGTGTATTTCTTGGAATTAAGCGACTTAAAGCTATTTCAAGCAATTGCTGAGGAAGGGAGCATCTCTGGGGCAGCGAAGCGACTGGAATACGTTCAGTCCAATGTAACGGCAAGGTTGCGTAAACTTGAGGATGAATTGGGAGTCCTTCTTTTTTATAGAAAACCTAAAGGGGTTCAGATTACAGAAAAAGGCGAACTATTCCGCAAGTATGTCGTGTCCATATTGCAGATGGCAGATGAGTCGATCAAAATACTCCAAGATCACGATCAACCAACGGGTTCATTAAAAATAGGGGTTGTTGAAACGGTCACATGCGGTAATTTCATGAACCTAATTGCCTCTTATCAATCGAAGTACGAACAAGTAGCACTCAGTCTACAAACAGGAAACTCCGTTGAGTTGATGGATAAGGTAAAGAACTTTGAATTGGATGCCGCTTTTGTAACCGGTAAACTGAATGCAACAAATTTTGTTATCGACTATTTAGTAACGGACGAACTTGTCATACTATCTGGCAGGGCATTAGAAGTCTCTGCATTAAGAGAGCAAAAGTGGGCAATCTCTCCAGCAGGTTGTCCTTTCCGAGTGAAATTGGAACAATGGTTGAAGGGTGAGGGAGTAGCTCTAAGTAATTTCATTGAAATTAGCTCATTAGAAACTATTCTAGGCAGTGTGAAAGCTGGGTTGACGTCTACCCTTCTACCTAAATCGGTATTAAAAGGTGCATATGAAGATTTACATGTGTACCCTGTACCAGAAGCGTATCAATACATTGAAACCGGTCTTATTAGACGAAGAGAAGAATACATGAGCAATGCTTACAAATCCTTTGCAAATCTGGTAAAGGAGGGAGGCCTGTAAAATAGGTGTCCATTGCGAGCTTGAAAGTGTGATACAATCGATCGATTTTTTATACATTCTTTCTGACTTCCTCTAAACAGCCAAAACAATGGAATTTTTGTTATATAGTAGGGGGAGCCGAAGGGGAGAATCGATTATGAAGCCTCCTGACGCGCGGGAATACCGATTAAGACGGGGGGAAACGCTGTGATAAAAAAGGCAGGGACGGGTATTTTGGCGGCGGCATTGGCGTTCGGGACATTCGGATGCAGCGGAGGCGGAGAAGGAGGCGGCGGAGATTGGGATCCGCTCGACAAAAACGCGGAAACGAAGCTTAAAGTAATGTACTGGAGCATGGAGCAGTTTCAACGGGAATACGGAATGCTGTTCCAGAACGAATTTCCCAATGTAGAAATCGAGGTCGTGAGCAGACAAGGAATATTCAATGACACGTCCAAATCCAGAGAGCAAATATTTAATGAGCTTGTGGATAAGGAGCAGCCGGATGTCCTGTTCCTGTTCGAACACGAATATGAAAGCATGGCGAGGAATGGCAAACTGCTGGATCTGGACGTTCCGATCAAGATGGGCTCGTACGATATGGAAGGATACAATCCGGCGATCCTTTCCCTGCTCCGCAACGAGGGCGACGGCAAGCTGTACGGGCTCAGTCCCTTTTTCACGAGCGAAGCGCTTTTCTACAATATCGATCTGTTCAACAAACATAATATCGAGCTTCCCCGGGATTCGATGACATGGGACGAAGTATTCGAGCTGGCGAAGAGGTTTCCCACGGACGGTGACGAGAAGAGCAGAATTTACGGATTTACAATAGACGGGTTCATGCCTCCTTTGTTCAGTACGCTGAAAATCGGGGCTGCGCAAAATCTGCGCGTATTTAACACGGAAGCAACCGAAGCCCAATTGAACAGCGACGCCTGGCGCAAAGTATTCGAAACCATAGTCGGGGCCGTTAAATCGGGTGCATTCTATCTGCCGACGGAAGAGGAGCAAAACAAGCAGATGAGAACGCTGGAAGACGATCGCTTCGTCACGGGCCGGTCGGCAATGACCTTCCAGCCTCCGCACCAGGTCGGCGCGCTCCTTAATGCGAAGAACTCCCTTAAGGACGTTACACCGGTCAATTGGGGCCTGGTCACCGCGCCGGTCGATCCCAACAATCGTACGCAGAGCGGCTCATACGATTACAGCGCGGTTTTCGCGATCAATTCGCAATCGAGTAATGCCAAAGCGGCTTGGGAATTCATCAAGTATGCGAACTCGGCGAACTATGCCCAGATCAGGGCGAATTCCAGCAACGGCGAGTTATTCAGCCGTACGGAATTCAATCGTCCTCAGGACGAACGGGATATGGCCGCATTTTTCAAGCTGGAACCGAAGGCGGAGCTCCGCAGCGAGTTCAAGAACCTTCCGGAGGGATTGGACTGGATCGTAACAGAACTGATGGCCCGGGAGCTTACGGCAGTGGCACACGACAAAAAAACATTGGATGAAGCGATCCAGACGATGCAGGAGGAAGCGCAAACGACGCTCGTCAGCATGAAAGCCAATCAGAAAAAATAAATCGCGCAGATTGCTTACCCAGGCTGTTCACGGGCGAGAACGGAACTCATATTTGTTGAACAAAACCTCCATACTATCCCTGTAACGCACAGGAGCGGAGGGAGCGCATGTCCGTATTCAAAACGGCAACGCTGATCGGAGTTTGCGTGTCGGCGGCGGTCGCCTGCGGGTACAACCAGACGCAGGCGCAGCCGCTCAAAAAGACGAGGGCATACTACGAAGAGCGGGAAGAAGTCGTATGGGAAGTGCCGATGAAGGAGAAGCTGATCGCCCTTACGTTCGACGACGGCCCCAATCCCGTCACGACTCCGAAAATTCTCGATTTGCTCGCGGAGAACGACGCCAAATCGACCTTTTTCGTAGTCGGCAAACGGATGGATCGATATCCCGACGTCGTAAGGAGAGAAGCGAAGGAAGGTCATGAAGTCGCGAATCATACATACAATCATCTGTATCTGAACCATCGGATCAGCCAGCAGCGGTTGGAAGATGAGCTTAGCCGGACCGAAAAGCAGATTGTAAGCCTGACCGGAAAGCACAGCCTGTGGTTCAGGCCGCCGGGAGGTTTCTTCAACGATTCCGTTGTTCGGATCGCGCGAGAGCGCGGCTATACGATGGTGTTGTGGTCGTGGCATCAGGATACGAAGGATTGGAGTTCTCCCGGAACGCGCAGAATTGTTGACAGGGTGCTGAAGAACGTTCGCAATGGCGATATCGTGCTGTTCCACGATCATGTCGAAGGATCGATGCAGACGGTTCAAGCGCTGGAGACGATTCTTCCCGAGCTGAAGAGGCGCGGTTACAGGATGGTGACCGTCTCGGAGTTGATACAGCATAAGAAATCGAACACGTTGCTCGGAAAACCGCAGCCCTGAATAGGAATGAGCCTGCTCCCTTGAGGGCAGGTTCGTTTTTTTATACTCTGAATCGATTTTTTACACATTGGCATTAGATCTAGGAAATTTATGAAATTTTCGAGGAAAGTCAGATATGATGAGGGGGAGTTCTATCTACATAGGGGGTTGTTCCGTGAAAAAAACCTTTGTTACTTTACTGAGCCTCGTGCTGGTATTCGGCTTGCTAAGCGCATGCAGCGGAGGAAGCAAGAAGGAGGGGGAACTGGCGCCTCTCGGCAAAGACGAAGAAGCGAAAATCAAAGTGATGTTCTGGGATCAATCCATTTTTTTTCAGGAATACGGCAATATGTTTACGACGCAGTTTCCCAACATTGAGATCGAAGTGGCCAATATGCAGTCGATTTATAACCAAAGCGCTGCGGAGACGATGGAGGAGCAACTGGACAAGTTTCTCGAAGAGCGCAAGCCGGACGTGCTGATGCTTCATACGGGAGAATACGAGAGGCTCGCTCAGAACGGGAAGCTGATGGCGCTGGATTCGGTGATCGAGCAAGACCAATTCGAGACGGAAGGCATTCATCCGGCCATTCTTAAGCTGCTGCGGGAGCAGGGAGGAGGCAGGCTGTACGGACTATCTCCGGAGTTCTCCAGTTCTGCGCTCTATTACAATATCGATTTGTTTAATAAATACGGCGTCGAGCTGCCAAGAGATTCGATGAGCTGGGAAGAAGTGTTCGAGCTGGCTAAACGGTTTTCGACCGAGGGAGACAAGGATTCGAAAATATACGGCCTCTCGACGGATACCTACTTGAACCTGTCCAATCTGATTCAATTAATCGGCACCAGCCAGGACCTCAAAATGCTGAGCGCAGACGGTTCATCATTCAACATTAATACAAGCTCCTGGAAAAAAGTATTCGAATCTGTGATTGGAGCCGTGAAGTCCGGGACGTTATATGTTCCTGACCAAGAGGCCAAAGCATTCAACTTCACGACGATGGAAGAGATGTTTCAGCGCAATCTGTTCGTGATGGGCAGGTCGGCCATGGCGGTGAAAAGCAGCTACGAGGTGCAGCAGATTCTTCAAGCCAAAGAGATGCTAAAGGAAGTAACTCCGGTGAATTGGGGAGTCGTAACGGTTCCGGTTGATCCGAACAATCGGAATCAGAGCAGCTACTTCAACTTGGGCAGCATCTTCGCGGTAAGCGCCGACTCTGCGAATCCGCGTGCGGCTTGGGAGTTTATCAAATATATTAACGGCGATCCGTTCGCCAAGCTCAAGTCCAAATCTCTCTACGGCAGCCTGCTGAGCCGCATCGAACATAATCCGGATAAGGACGGACGCAGCATGGAGCCGTTCTATAAGCTGGAACCGAAGGCCAATGTGAACAACGAGTATACGAAAGCGCCGATTAACTTCTTCGGAACGCTGAACGCTCTGGTCGAGGCGGAGATCGACGCTGCTCTGAACGACAAGAAGACGGTGGAGGAAGCGTTAGAGGAGATTCAGGAGAAAGGAGAAGCCGAATTGCTGAAAGCAAGGAAGGCCGCTGAGGAAGCAAACCCGTCCCCGTCGGCTTCGTCCGCGAACTCCGAGTCGGAATCTTCGTCCCCGTCCCAATAGCGGCAGAAGACGGCGTACGGAATCCAAGAGAAAAGGCTGCTGCGCACCATGCATATGGACGGTTGTTACAGGTATCCTCGGATACTTGGAACAGCCGCTTTTTATTTTCCGAAAAGGGATTCGGCCGGTCATAACGCATGAACGCGACCGTACATATGTAAGAAGGGGAAAGGGGAGAGGGCGATGGAATGGTGGGCGATCTGGCTCATTGCGGCCGGGTTGTTGCTGATTGCCGAGCTGCTGACGCTGACCTATTACATGCTGTGGCTAAGCGCGGGAGCCGTGGTTGCGGCCGTCGTATCCTTGTTGGCGCCGGACGACTTTTTGCTCCAATCGTTGATCGGCGGGGTAGCCGCTCTCGCGCTAACGGGCTTGACCAAACCGCTGACGAGAAGGTTCAAGGTAGGGAAGGGCTTCCGCGATGCGCATGAGGATTTGGTCGGCAAACAAGGCGTCGTGATCGCGAAGATTTCCCCGGATCGTCCCGGCATCGTCAAGGTCGGTTCCGAAACGTGGAGCGCGGCTTCCAAGGAAGAGCTTGACCCGGATGAACGGGTAACGGTCGTCGGACGAAGCTCCACTGTGCTCGAAGTTCAAAAAACGGGAGGTAATCCTGAATGATGTACGTCGTATTTCTGATCGTCATCGTGATCGTATTGGTCGTGGTGCTGTCGATCAAGATCGTGCCGCAGCAGAGGGTCGGCGTGGTCGAGAGATTGGGGAAATTCAACCGGCTGCTGACGCCCGGCGTGAACGTACTCGTTCCGTTCATCGACAACGTTCGCGTATTCCACGACCTGAGAATCCAGCAAGCGAACGTGCCGCCGCAAACGGTCATTACCAAGGACAACGTCCAGGTGCAGATCGATACGATTATTTTCTACCAGATCGTCGCTCCGGAGCAGGCTACATATGGAATTTCCGATTATGTGTACGGAGTGCGCAACATTACGACCGCTACGCTTCGTCAAATAATAGGGAACATGGAATTGGACGAGACGTTGTCCGGAAGGGAACGAATTTCTTCGAACATTCGTCTGGCGCTGGACGAAGCGACCGAGAAATGGGGCGTGCGCATCGAGCGGGTCGAAGTGCTGGATATCAAACCGCCCAGCGACATTCAGGAAGCGATGGATAAGCAGATGAAGGCGGAGCGGAACAAGCGCGCGATCGTCCTGGAAGCGGAAGCGGCGAAGCAGGATTTGATATTGCGGTCCGAAGGGGATAAGCAGAGTAAAATCTTGAAAGCGGAAGGCGAGAAAGAGGCGCGCATTCGTCAAGCGGAAGGCTTAAGGCAGGCGCAGGAGCTGGAAGCGCTTGGAGAGGCGAAGGCGATTCTGGCGGTGGCCGAGGCCGAGAAAGCGAGAATCGAGATGCTGCGGGAGGCGGGACTCGACGAGAAAGTGCTGGCATACCGCTCGTTCGAAGCGCTTGGGGAGATTGCCAAAGGCCCGGCGAACAAGGTGTTCCTCCCCTCTAACGTTGCGGAAACGTTAGGCAGCCTGGGAGCGATGGGCGATTTGTTCAAGTCTAAGGGGTAACAGGAGAAGGAGCTGTCCGCGGTTATGTAGAGCAGGATTTAGGACAGCTCCGTCCGCCTGATTAGAGCACTCTTCTCGCTGTAATGTAACGTTTGGAGTAGCTGCTCAATTTGCTGACGATAACGCCGTTGACGCTGCCGCCGATCGTATTATGGATGAATTGCCCGTTGCCGATGTAGATGCCGACGTGATTGACTCTGCCCGGCTTGGATACGCTGAAGAAGACGAGATCGCCTCTTTTCAGATTGCTTTTGGACACGTAGACGCCTTGCTTGCTCTGCGCTTGGGAGCCCCACTTCAGGTTGACGCCTTGCTTGGCGAACACGTATTTCGTGAAGGAAGAGCAGTCGAACCATAGTTTGGAAGGATTGTTGACTCCGAATTTGTATTTGACTTTGCCTTTAAGCTGCTGAGCTGCGGAAATGACCGCATTCGCTTTCTGGGTCGACGTCGCGCTTGCCGACACCGTGGTCGCCGCATGAGCGGACGGTTGTTCCAGCGCGCCGATGCCCGTCGCAAGGACCGCGAAGCAGGTCGCGCCGATTGCGATTTTCTTGAGCCGTTGTCCGAAGTTCATGTAAGTCCCTCCTGAAGTTGTTCTAGGTGACAAAATGGAGTATATCATGTTGCTTGTCCCTGTATTGAGAAATTAAGGGCATCTTAATGTTGGGAATATGTGGCGTCTGCCGCTCCACGTCTTCGTATTCCGCAATAAGCGTTCAAATCGATCGGTTTAGCGATTGACGGTTCGAGGTTTCGTCTTCTATAATTAATAATTATCGGATAATTCTGTATATTTTAAGAAATGAAACGTTTCCATGAGGAAGGAGAGGATGCGCGTGCGGATGCGCGAAACGAATCGGAATCGAATCTTCGTCTTTACCGGACCGGACGGTTCCGGAAGAAAATCGGTTGCGGAAGCGGTCGGCCAAACCTTCGGCATGGAGAAGATCGTTTCTTACGCGACGAGACCTCCCAGACCGGGTGAAGTGAACGGACAGGACTACGTGTTCGTCAACCATGACGAATACCGGGAGCTGGAGCAGCGGGGCGAATTTCTCGAAAGCGTGGAAATCGACGGTCAGTTGTACGGCATTCGCAGCGCGGATATCGAAAGCAAGCTGGATCAGCACGATTCCGTCTATCTGATCTTGAATCATGAAGGCGCTAGCATTCTTAAACATATTTACGGGGATAAAGCGGTACGCCTGTTTCTCTACGTGGACCGGAGGACGGCGGAGGATCGTCAGCGCAATCTGGGCCTGCCGGAAGAGGTCATCGCCAAGCATCTCGGGCACTATGAACGGGAGCTGGGCTATCGCGCCTCCTGCGAGCATGCATTCGAGAACTACGATCTGGCTCAGACGACCTACGAGATTACGAACACGCTGGAAACTTATTTGCAGCGGGATCTGGTCGACAAGGATTGAGCGTACTCGGAAACGGCCGTTGACGGGAATGGAAAGACATGGTATTGTAAGGCTACAAATTCAATAATCGTAAGCGGAAGCACCGCAAATTTCGACGCGTCAGGCGTCGGGGTTTGCGGTTTTTTGTTTTCCGGGAAGGAGGCGGACGATGATCAAGAGGATCGTGGTGGCGGCGGAGGAACGGGAGTACGTCGCCAAGCTGGCGGAATATTTGCGGGAGGAGGAGAAGGAGTGGGAGGTGGCTGCCTACACGCATAGCGGCGCGTTGAAGATGGAATTGCAGGGCGGCGGGAAGATCGACGCGCTGATCGGAGAAAGGGAGATGGTAAGACGTGCGCTGGCCGATGGAGGGAAAGCGGGCAAAATTATCGTTCTGGCGGACGGGAACGAAGGCGGGGAAGAGGAATGGGAGAAGCTTGTCCGCTATCAGCCTTTGCCGGCTCTGCTGAGCGGCATCCGAGGGGCGCTTGGGATGGAAGGAGCCAAGCTGGAGGGGGGATGCCAGGTGTGGACGGTATTTTCGGCCTCGGGAGGCGTCGGCAAGACGACGGCGGCGTTAAACCTTGTTCGCCAAGCGGGGGAAAGGGGACTGCGCGTTCTCTATCTCAATTTGGAGGAGCTGAACGCGACATCGCTTCTGTTCGGCAGCGGAGAGCCGGACGCCTTGTCCAGCCTCCTCTACGCTCTGCAGGCGCATCCCGAACAGTGGGACGAGCTGTCGCGGCGGCTGTGCCGGCATCAGTCGCAATTGCGGGCCGACTATATCGATGCTCCGGAGCATCCCGGGGAGAGGCTCGCCCTCGTTCCTGAGATTACGGCCGATCTGCTCGACAGGCTGAGACAGGCGAACCGGTACGACGTCATCGTCGTCGACCCCGACTCCGGCGCGGGGGAGTGGCACCTCAGCCTTCTTCGGCGAAGCGATCGGATCGTCTGGCTGACGTTGGACGACGCGCAAGGTTTGTTGAAGGCCGAGAAGCTGCTTCGCTACTGGGAGCCCCGTTTGGAAGGAGCGGCGTTCCATCCGACGTTCGTCATGAATCGGGCGGTGGGAGCAAGGCCCGTTAATCGCTGGACGCTGCCGGGAACGGAACCGGCGCTTACGCTTCCGTACATTCCGCAGTGGAAGGCGGTCGACCAGCCGGGAAGATTGCTCTCTTCGCCTGCATACTCCGGGGCGGTTGAACGGCTGCTGGACATCCTGGGGGCGGGAACCGGAGGTTCGTCTGCGGAGCGCAGGAGGAGGGGAGAAGGACATGGCGGACAGCGGACTCACGATCGAGGAGTTGGTTGAACTCCGGAACGCCGTTCGCGCCCGTATGACTTGGGACGATTCGATCACGGACGACGACTTGCGGAAGCTGATCGAGGACGAGCTGTTTCGCGGAGAACGGGCAAGGCGAATGACGGCGGGAGAGCGCAAGGCTGCGGTAATGCGTCTGTATCACTCGTTTCGGGGGTTGGACGCGCTTCAACCGCTGCTGGAAGACCAGGAGATAACGGAAATTATGATCAATTCCCATAGAGAGATTTTTATCGAGAAGCGAGGGGATTTAAGGGCGGTCGATCTTGGATTCGAGAGCAACGAGAGGCTGGAGGATCTCATTCAGAGCATCGTCGGGCGGGTGAACCGGATCGTCAACGAGGCTTCTCCGATCGTGGACGCCCGGCTTCCCGACGGCTCGCGGGTGCATGTCGTGCTCCCGCCGATTGCGTTGAAGGGGCCGACCGTGACGATTCGTCGGTTCCCGCACCAACCGCTTGGCATCGAAGATTTGATCGCCAAGGACGCGATCTCGAAGGAGGCGGCCGACTTTCTGCGGGACATGGTAACGGCCAAATACAACTTGTTTGTCAGCGGGGGCACCGGCTCGGGCAAGACGACGTTCCTCAACGCTTTGTCCCAGTGGATCCCCTCCCACGAAAGAGTCATTACAATCGAAGACGCCGCAGAGCTGCAGCTTCGCGGGATCGCCAATCTCGTCTCGCTGGAGACGCGCAACGCGAACAGCGAGGGCAAAGGGCAACTGGGCATTCGCGAGCTGATTCGGGCGTCGCTGCGGATGAGGCCCAACCGGATCATCGTCGGCGAAGTCCGCGGCGGGGAGGCGCTCGATATGCTGCAGGCGATGAATACCGGGCATGAAGGCTCGCTGTCCACGGGGCACGCGAACGGCGCCAAGGATATGATCTCCAGGCTGGAGACGATGGTGCTCAGCGGAGCGGATTTGCCGGTGCCCGTCGTCCGCCAGCAGATGGCTTCGGCGCTCGATATTGTCGTTCATTTGAGCCGCTTCCGGGATTCCAGCCGGCGCGTGGCCGAAATATGCGAAGTGACGGGAATCGAGCAAGGCGAAGTTCGACTGAACACGCTGTTTCGCTTCGAGGAGGAAGGGGAGCGGGACGGACGTATCGTCGGAAGCTTGCGCAGAGTCGCTCACCTTCGCGATACGGGCAAGCTGCGCCATGCCGGATTGCTGAAGGAGGAAGGGGGATGACGGATTATTCGGTCTATCGTCTCAGCGCGAAGGAGAAGGCGTGGGCGCTCTTCGTCGGCTGCGCGGCCTGTTACGCGATCATATGGGTATTGTACCGACATCCGGTTATCGCAGCCATCGCCGCTCCGCTCGGACTCCTGTATCCAAGGCATTATGCTCTCAGCCTATGCCGGCGTCGCAAGGATAAGCTGAGACAGCAGTTCAAGGACGCCCTGCAAGCGTTGACCTCCTTGCTGTCCGCAGGAAGGTCCGTCGAGAACGCCTTCATGGCTCTCGAGAACGACTTGGTGCTGCTGATCGGCGACAGCCGCTCGGATCTGATCAAAGAGCTGAGAGCGATCGCCAATCGGCTGAACAACGGAGAGCAGCTCGAAACCGGCTTGCAGGACTTCGCGGCGCGATCCGACTTGGAGGAGGTGAGGAATTTCGCGGAAGCGATCGCGATTTGCAAGAGAGCGGGAGGGGATCTCGTAGAAGTGGTGAGAAGGACATCGCTGCTCATTTCCGAGAAGATGGACGTCGAGCTGGAAGTGTCGGTACTGATCGCGCAGAAGAGATTCGAAGCGAGAATTATGATGGCGATGCCCTTCGCGTTCGTCGGGATACTGGGCTTCATGGCTGCCGATTATATGCAACCGATGAGAGAAGGGATGGGGATCGTCGTGCTGACGGTTTGTTTGCTCTTGCTGGCGCTTTGCAGTTGGTGGATGATGCGCATTATGGATATCAAGCTATGAGCGGATGGCTGATTCAGATCTTCTGTGCGGCGCTCCTCGTTGCCTACGCTTGCCTTGTTGCGATGTCCTGGCGTGATCTGAAAGGGCAGAGGATCAGACTGCGTACAGATCCGTTTGCGGTTGTACTGCGGATTCCCGCTGTGCAGAGAAGAGTGCTGCCGCTGCTGGACAGGGCGCGCGTCTCGTTGGCTTTGTTAAACGGAGGTGCTTGTTCGGAAAACAAGCTGATTGATTGGGCGGCTGAAGGAGCGGGACTTGCCTATGCGGCGCTGACGGGCATGAGCGTGCTGGCTTGGGCGACGGATACGCCGGAGTTGCTCGCCGTTGGAGGGCTGCTCGGAGGGCTGTTGCCCCTGCTGCGGATGAAGGAGCTTGCCGGACAAGTTGGCAAACGCCGGCAGAGCATGGTAACGGAGCTGCCGGAGCTGCTAAGCAAGCTGCTGCTGATGGTGAACGCGGGAGAGAACGTCATGCGCGCTTTGGCCAGGTCGGCCGAGAAGAGGAGAGCCGCCACCGACGACAATCCTCTGTACGCGGAGCTGAGAGCGGCGATCGAGAGCATGAAGCGGGGCGAAAGCCTGGCGGCGGCGCTCGAAGAGTGGGGAAGAAGATGTGCGATTCCCGAGGCCAAGCTGTTCGCGACGACGGTGCTGATCAACGCGAGAAGAGGCGGGGATGCGTTCGTTCCCGCGCTGCGGGAGCTGACCAGGCAGATGTGGGAGAAGAGGAAGGCGATCGCGAGAACGATGGGCGAGCAAGCCTCGTCGAGGTTGGCGTTTCCGCTGACAATCGTGTTTCTGTTGATCATGGTTCTGGTCGGAGCTCCGGCCATATTCATGATGTGAGAGATCAAACTGACGAATAGAAAGGATGATAGGAATGATCGGTTTTTTGTATCAATACGGACTTAATGCTTTTCGCGCCTTGCGCGACGACGAAGAGGGAATCGGCACGCTTGAGCTGGTGTTGATCGTGGCGGTGCTGATCGCTATTGTGCTCGTATTCCGGGAAGAGATTATCGGATTTCTGAAGAGCTTGATGGAAAAGGTTGAGACCAAGTCGGATGAAGTATTCGATTAACCGAAGCGGGAGAAAGCACTCGGGAGGCGGATGGGGAATGAAGGACTCGTCCGGTTCATTTACGCTCGAAGCGTCGATGCTGCTTCCCTGGGTGATGATGCTGACGTTTATGCTGCTCTTATTTGCCTTGTACATCTCGCAGGGGGCGCTGGTGTATTACAGTTCTTCCGTTATGACGGAGCGCGCCGCGTTCGGCTGGTCGAACTCATCTTCCGACTCGCTCACAGGCGGGTATCCCGCAGGCGAATACGATGGCCTGTACTGGCGTCTGACCGACGATGCCCTCGTGCAGAGCCTGTTCGGACTTGCCTCGGGAGAAGCGGGAATACGGGTGGAGGTCTCCCCGGGCATGGCGCCGGGGGAGGGGGGCTCCGCCGCGGATAAGCTTAAGAGCGCGGCTTATGCCGCTTCCGCCAAGCACAGCGTCGGCTCCGGGGAGCTGGGCTATCGGAACTTCGGCATTAAGCGCGAGATCGATGCCGAGCTCGTCAGCTCTTGGTTCTCGGTGCCGCTTGCCCGCTTCAAGGGAGGGGGGGCGGCCGAAGCGAAGGTGTCCGCGCTTGTCGTGGAGCCAGCGGAATTCGTCCGCTCGTTCGACCTGGTTCGCTACTACGCGGCCAAGCTGCGCAGCGCCCCGGAAGGGAAAGAGAAATATCGCTCCCAGGCCGGCGAAGTCTTGAACAAGCGCAAAACGGCGCTCGGGAAAGGGGGAACCGGGGGATGAAAAAGGCGCGGCGACGGGGGACGTCGGGATCCGTCTCCGTCTACTTCATAGCGGCGACGGCCTCGCTGTTCCTGCTGACCGCCCTGCTCATCGATTTCGCCCGCATTGCGGCTTTCCGCAAGCAGGCGGAGCTGTCGGTCAAGTCCGGCGTGCGTTCGGCGATGTCGTCGTTCGATCCGCTCATTTACGCCAGATACGGATTGTTTATCCGGGGCGGGGAAGCCGCGAATGACGTATTCCGGACAACGCTGGAAGGGAACTCCCCGTCAGGGGACGGGGATGCGTTTCCGTTCCTGGATACGCGTTGGGAACAGGCGGAGGTAACGGAGAGCCGGCCGCTTGCCGGCCACGACGTCTTCCGCAGGCAAGTTCTCGAAGAGATGAAGTACAAGGCGCCGATCGATCTTGCGATCGAGGTTGCTGCGCGATTCAAAGGGCTGTCGGGCACGATGAAGGAAGCGACGCGCACCGTGGATCTGCTGGAGAAGATGCGCAAAGCCTACGATCGCAGGGAGAAGGCGTTCGACGACGCGTACGACAGCCAGACGGAGCATGGCGAGAAGGCGGAACGGAAGGCCGAATCCGCTCTTGGCTCCGCGGGAGGAATCATAGGGGGCTATGACGACTATGTCTCGAAGAGAGAGGAGGACAAGTCACGAAGGGAATCTCTTAGGCGATGGGAGGAGGAGAAAAGCGCAAGGTTGGACAGCGGCGAAGATCCGGAAGAGATCGAGATGAGCAGGCCGGAAGGTCCGCGTTACGAGGCCGAAGTCGCCGCATACGAGTCTCGTGCCGTCTCGGCGGCGAGGGAGCTCGGGAAGGCGGCCGATGAAGCGCGAGCGGACTCCGATAGCTTTGTCTTCAAGGCGAAGGAAGCGCTGGGCAAGGCCAGGAGAGCGAACGAAGAGATGATGTCCATCGTCGAGCATTCGCGCGGCACGGCGGCACCGATCGGCGCGGCGGACGAAGACGCGATGGAAGCCGAGCATCGACAAACGATGGAGGAGCTTCGCAGGTCCGCGGAAGATTTAGTTTTGTCGCCTTCTTTCTTCGAAGAATACGAAGCCGAGATCGATCGGCAGTACGCACAAGGGTTGGCACTGGCAGGTGAGCTCGGCTCCTTGTCGTCCTTGATCGGCTCAGTTCCGGGCTCAACCGGAATGGGAGCGGCGTTAAGCGCCGGGGAGGCGCGAGCGAGAGATCGTCTTTCCGAGTTCTCCAGCGACTATGGGCCGGGAGGAAGAGTCGTTGAGAAACGGTTGGAGATTTTGGAATCCCGTCGTTCCTACGACCAGGAGCGCAAGCAGGAGGAAAGCAGGGCCGAATCCGAGTGGAGGAGCGCGGGAAACTTTCTCGGCTCGTTCTCCGGAAGATTGAGCTCGGATGAGGAGAAGGCAAGTTTCGAGCGGACGAGCGCGCTGTATGCAGCCAACCGGGAGTGGAATCGCGCCGAAGAAGAGGCCGGTCGAGCGCAGAGAAGCGGAGATTCTTCCCAGGGGAGAGACGAGGCGATGTCTTCGGTCAACGGCTTGCTGGATTTGCTGGAAGGAGCGGTGACGGGAGCGAGGGATCAGCTCTATTTCTCCGAGTATGCGCTTGAAAGAATGACGCATTTCGCTCCGTCGTCGGCGAAGGAATTGCTGGGCGGAGGGGAGGTTTCCCTGGATGTTCACAGCCAGGAGACCGAATACATCCTTTACGGAATGAATCATCCTTCCGGCAACATCGCGGCGGCGTACGGGGAAATTTTCGCTTTTCGCCTCGCGGTCCGAACGATGGAGGGGCTGATCGAGTGCCGGGCGATGGGACATCCCTTGCTCGTCCTGGCTGCGGCCCTCGTCTACGGAATTACGCAAGCGATGGCGGATATGGGAGCTTTGCTAAGCGCCGGCAAAATCCAACTGTCGAAATACTTGAAGGTGGATACGTATTACACCGATTATTTGCGCCTGTTTCTTTTGCTGCATGGAGGAGGCGCGAATCCGACAGCGAGAACGATCGCGTTGATGGAGCACGCTTCCGGTCTCGACTTTAGCGGCGCCTACACATATGCGAGCGGGGAAGGGACGGCATCGGTCCGGTTGTGGTTTTTCCCCGGCTTGCTGAAGGCGATGGGGAAAGTTGGGAACCTGGGCGGATCGATAAAGGGGAATCGCTATGAGGCGACGTATATCGCGGATCATTCCTACGTATAGACGGACGCGATCGGACCGGTCCGGGTCTGGCAGCGTGACGCTGGAGAGCGCGCTCGTCATGCCGATCTTCCTGCTGTTTATTCTGTTTTTGATCTTTCTCGCACAGACGGCGGTTATCTCCATGGCGCTTCACGGTGCATTGTCGCAGACGGCGAGACAGGCGGCTGCCGCATGGTATCCGGTGGCGCTGGCGACGGACAAAGCGAGAGGGTCGGAACTGAACCGACAGATCGAGCAGTGGAACGACAAGTGGCAAAGCGTGGCCGATTCGTTGCGTGAGTACGGACAATGGCTGCCTGCTCCGATGAACGAGTGGGCGGAACGGGCTTCGAGCGTATCGTTCTCGGTGGAGGAGCATGCTGCCAAGCTTGCGTTCGGAGAACTGATGAAGCAGTTCGCGGATCGGCGCGTGTTGAGGCTGTCCGACGTTCGACTGACTTCCGTCGGACTTCCGGACGTCGAGGACCGCGCCGACGCTTACGTGACTCTGGAGGCGGAATATACGCTGCCGATGCGGGTTCCATTTCTGGGGCGAAAGCTTGTCCTACGGGAATCGGCCAGAGAGCGGGCATGGATCGGCGGAAGTCCTTCGACCTCCCGACAATCCGAGGATGAGCAGTCAGGGGATTCGTTCGAGGTTTCGTTCGTGTCGCTCGAGCCGAATCCGGTGAAGCCGGGACGCAAAGCGACGCTTGTCATACGGACGGCGCCCGGAACCGTCGTCGATCTGTCCGTCCTGTACAAGAGCGGTCCGAGCCAAGCGAAAAATCTCGGGAGAGCGACCGCCGACGCATCGGGCTTGGCGACATGGACATGGCACGTTTCCGGAAGGACGACGCCCGGCCAATGGGGCATGCAAGTATCGAACGGGGAAGGCGGAGTCTGGCAGCATTCGTTCGATGTTGCGGGCAAGGCCGCCGCGAATGAGGAGGAGAAGCGTTGAACTGGGGAGAGTGGCTCGTTGCCGGGACGTTGTTGGCCGCGGCTTGCTGGACGGATTTGCGCAGCATGCGGATTCCGAACGCTCTGAATGCCGTCTTCGCAGCGGGCGGTCTGGCGTATCAATGGTTCGCGTACGGAGGAAGCGGGTTGATCTGGGCTTGTATCGGGGCGCTGTGCGGCATCGTGCCGCTGTACGCGATGAACCGTCTGGGCGGCATCGGCGGCGGGGACGTCAAATGGTTCGGGGCGTTCGGCACTTGGGCGGGGCCTGCGCTGACTTTCGAGCTGCTGCTGGTCTCCGTGCTGGTCGGGGGAGGAATCGCCTGCGGAATTTTGGCGCTGAGAGCGCCCGGCTTGCGAACGCTGGGAAAGAAGCTGAAGTGGCCATGGGGAGAGCACCCGGCAAGCGGGGGAAGGAAAACGAAGTTTCCTTTTATGCTGGCGGTTGCTCCCGGATTTCTGATTTTACTGGGGAAGGGATAGAAGCGAATGAAGGCATTGCCGCTATCGGTAAGGTTCGAGCAGCGCAGAGGACATGTCATGGTCGTGGAACGCGATCCGTCGTTGTCGCGCAGCGAGATCAACGAGACGCAGCTGCGCATGCTTCAGCGCTGCGAAGTTCGTTCGCTGCTTCCGCTTGAAGTGGAAGAGTGCGACGGCAGGATCTCGCTAAGGTATTCTTTGGCCGGAACTAGGATGCTGTCGGAGGCGATGCGGGCATCCTGGTGGTCGATGAGCGAGATGATGGAGGCGTTGTGCAAGCTTGCGGATACGCTGGAGGAGTGCAGGTTGATTATGCTGGACGTCGAGCGGGTCCGGCTGCAGGACGAATTCATTTTCGCGGGGAACGAAGTTCAGGATTTGCGTTTTACTTATTTGCCTCTCGTTCTGCCTTCGCCCAATTGGAAAGACGATCTGGAGCGGTTGATCGTCAGATGGATGATGCGCGTGAAAGAGCCGGACGGGCCGATCTTCCAGCAAGTTTTGCGGTTGGTGTCCGGCGCGGAATTCGTACCATCCGCATTGGGACGATTAGGCAGGGCATATTTGGCCGAAGCGTCTGGAGGAGCGGCATTTCCTTCTGCCGGAGTTCGCAAGGAGGAGCCAGGTGCGCCGCCTGTCCTATGGCCGAAGGCGGCAGCGCTTCGACAGGCGGAAGAAAGTAAGCCGAGGAGCCGTTCGTGGGATCTTCTGCAGCCGGCTACCGAAGATCCGCAGCCGGTGTCCGAGCTTTGGGGAGAGCCGTCGCAGCATCGATACGACTCGGTAAGACAGAGGGACGAGGAGAACTCTGAAGAGGATGGCAGCGGCGAACGATTCGATCCTGCGCGCTGGCGAATCATCGTCACCTGCTCGGCGTTGCTGTTGCTGGCAGCCGCCTGGAAGTTCGTATACCTGGAACGGCCGGGCCAGCAGCAATTGCTGCTCTGCGTCTGCTTGACCTTGATCGCCGGAGCGGCGGCAATTCTGTTCTGGAATGGTCCGCCTGTGCGGCTTGGGCCGTTCCGCCGGGGAGAGGCGTCTACCGAACCGGGACCGAGAGAGATCGAGGCCGCCTTCCGCAATCGATATGCGGCGGACGAAGCAAGCGGAGTCGGCCCTGGATGGTCGCCTCCGGGGTTTGCCGCGGCGGCATCCAAGCCGCGGGAGCGGGATTCGGGAGACCCTCGTATTCCGGAGAGCGGCACGATTACGCCGGAGACGACGTGGATCTCCGGACAGGAGCGGACCGCTTTGCTGGATCGGCAGTCTTCATCGGCAACGGAACCGTATTGCTTGGTGTGGAAGTCGAAACACGAGCAGTTTCGCATCCCTCTGCGCGGAGATTCCCTCGTCATCGGACGGTCCGAGGAGGCGGCCGACCATGTGGACGAGACGGACGGGATTTCTCGCTCCCATGTCGAGTTCGTGAAGGTGTCCGAGCAGTGGAAGGTGAAAGACCTGGGCTCGCGCAACGGGTCGCGGCTTAACAACAAGCCGATGGCTCCCTATGAGCTGTATTCGCTTCAGCCGGGAGATTGCCTGACGCTGGCTTGTTCCCAGTACCGTTTTCAACTGGCGGAGGGGAGTTAACCGAAACTATCGTACAACGGGCCCAAGAACAGCGAATTCGGAGGGGAATTAATCGAAATTATCGTACAACGTGCTCCGAAAGAGCGAATTTGGAGGGACGTTAACCGAAACTATCGTACAACGCGCCCAAGAAGAGCGAATCCGGAGGGGAGTTAACCGAAACTATCGTACAACGTGCCGAGGAAGAGCGAATTCGGAGGGGAGTTAACGGAAACTATCGTACAACGTGCCGGGGAAGAGCGAATTCGGAGGGGAGTTAACCGAAACTATCGTACAACGTGCCGGGGAAGAGCGAATTCGGAGGGGAGTTAACCGAAACTATCGTACAACGCGCCCAAGAAGAGCGAATCCGGAACAGCATAAAGAAAAGCCCTAGCGGGACAAGTCCCGCAGGGCTTCTTCGAGTTTGGGGAAGGCGAACTTGAATCCGTGATCGAGCAGCTTGCGGGGCATCGCCTTCTGCCCGGTCAGCACGAGCGTGCTCATCTCGCCGAGGGCGCCGCGCAGCAGGAAGCCCGGAACCGGGAACCAGTGCGGCCGCTTCATGGCTCTGCCGAGCGCCCTGCCGAATTCGTCGTTGGACACCGGGTCGGGGGCGACCGCGTTCACGGGGCCTTCGATCGACTTGTTATCCAGGCAGAACAAGATCAGGGAGACCATGTCCTGCAGATGAATCCAAGGCAAGCCCTGCTTGCCGTCGCCGATGCGTCCGCCTCCGAACAGCCGATACGGCAGCCGGATCAGCGGGAAAGCCCCGCCTTCCCGGGCGCAGACGAGCCCGATGCGCAGCTTGACAAGCCGCTTGGCGGGAATCAGATCGGCCGCCGCTTCCCAGTGGACGACAGTCTCGCCGAGGAAGTCGGCGGGCAGCGCTGGGGACGATTCGTCGAAGACTTGTTCGCCGGAGTGGCCGTACAGCGAAATTCCGGAAGCGTTCACGACGACTTCCGGCGGATAGCGCATGCGCTTCACGTGCTCGGCGATCCGTTCCGCGGCCTGCTCCCGGGAGCGGACGATCCGCTCCTTGGCCTTGTCGGTCCAACGCTGATTAATCGTCTCCCCGGTGAGGTTGACGATGCCGTCGAAGCCCGACAGGCGGTCGGGATCGGCCTCCCATTCATCCCAGGTCACGTACCGAGGGTGGGGAAGCGCGCTGTCGTAGGACGCGGCGGCCGCCTTCTTCCTCGTGACGATCCACACTTCGTCCCCTCTAGACAGCAGGGCGTGCGTTAAAGCTTTGCCGATAAACCCGGTTCCTCCGCACAGCAACAAGCGCATGCCGCGCCCCCTCCTCGGTAACGGTTATTCCTTGTCGATGGAGACGATCGTTTTCTGCTCGACCGTGCCCGCGTCTCCGTCTATTTTCTCAACGATATATTGGAATTTGACGGAAGTGTCCGGATCCCAGGAGTCGACTTTCTCGGCGATTTCCGGGGTGACCTGGAATCCCGTCGGACCTTGCTCGGTCTCGATTTCGACGGAGTGGCTATCTTGAAGGCCAACGTATTTTCCCTTAGCTTCGATCCGTTCCGGAGAAGCGGACGGGCTCGGATTGTCCGAGTCGGGCGTCGGGCTCGCGGACGGACTGGCCGATGCGGAGGGGCTGGCGGACGGAGAGGAACTCGAGTTGTCGTTGCCGCTGCAAGCTGTCCCAATCAACGCCAGAGCCAGCAAGGCGGCTCCCAGTGTCATCGTCGTTCGGTTGCGTTTTTTCATCGTGTTGATGCACCTCCTAAGAGGTTAGACGAAGAATGTCGGCAAAGGTTTCGGTTTTTTCCGAACCTTCGCGGTGGATACGGTTATTTCAGCAGGTGGCTGTAAGCGGAATAGTCGATTTCCTTCTTCTCCAGGAAGCTGATGAGACTCTTGTGATCGCGAGCCGGAGTGGCGCGTATGTAGCCCTCGATACAGTGTTCCTTCGTCACTTCGGACGCGCCGCTCTCCACGGCAATCTGCCCGATCTTGGCTGCGATGGAATGGCTTGCAATATCGCGGAATGGGGTCGGAACCGGAGACACGAGCGTCTGCAGCATTTCCTTGGACTCGGGAGTCCACAGATCGCGGCTTCGTTCCACCCAATAATTTTGCCAATCGAGCTTGGATTTCCCGTCTCTCTGCGGGAGCACCTTGAGGAATTTGCGGAACATGAAGAAGCCGCCAATGCTCATGAACAAGACGAGCACGACCGTCCAGAACGCGATGAAATAAATAAACCAAGTTGGGGTCTCACCCATAACGATCACCTCATCTTGAAATTATACCGCATTCCTAGATTTATTTCGACGTTCGCGATACAATAGGGAAATAATTGCGACAACAAGCCCCGGACGTTCGGAAGGGGACGGAGCGAAAGGCGAGAGGAGCCGGAAAATGTTGAAAATCGGATCGCATGTTTCTTTTTCGGACAAGGGTTTACTAACGGCCACGAAGGAGGCGTCCTCTTACGGATCGAGCACTTTCATGATCTATACGGGCGCGCCGCAGAACACCCGAAGGAGGCCGATCGAGGATCTATACATTCCGCAGGGCAAGGAAGCGATGGCGGAAGCCGGTATCGGAGAGATCGTCGTGCATGCGCCTTATATCGTGAATCTGGGTTCTTATAAGGAAGATACGTATCGGCTGGCGGTCGATTTCCTTCAGGAGGAGATTCGCCGGACGCACAGCATCGGCGTCAAGAACATCGTGCTGCACCCCGGCGCTTATACGGAGAAGGACCCCGAATACGGCATCGCGCGCATTGCCGAGGGGCTGAACGAGGTGCTGGAAGGGACCAGGGAGACGGACGTAAACATCGCTCTGGAGACGATGGCGGGCAAGGGCACCGAGATCGGCCGCTCCTTCGAGGAACTGGCGCAGATCATCGAGCGCGTCCGGCTGAACGAGCGGTTGACCGTCTGCCTGGACACCTGTCACATTCACGATGCCGGCTACGATATCGTGGGCGACATCGACGGCGTGCTGCGCAAGTTCAACGACGTCGTCGGCGTTGACCGGATTGCGGTCGTGCACGTCAACGACAGCAAAAATCCGCTCGGCGCGGCGAAGGACCGTCATGCCCCGATTGGCTCCGGCTGGATCGGATACGAGGGGATCGAGGGAGTTGTCAGCCACGAGCTGTTGAAGGGCAAGCCTTTTATTCTCGAGACGCCTTGGATCGGCAAGAACGAACGCCCGATGTACGAAGCGGAGATCGCGATGCTCAGAGGGGACGCCGAAGAGAGATTCGGAGGCGAGTTCATGGTCGACGTCGAACGGCTGCACCATTTCTTTGACAAAGTCGGCATCGATTCCCGCCTGTACGTGCTGAGCACGTGGGAACTGCTGAAGTCCGACGCCAAAGCGAGAAAAGCCGACCCTCGCGAACCGATGGAGCGGCTGTACGATATGCTGATGGAAAATCGCGTGTTTCCCGAAGATTACAGCGAAGAAGCGGTGAACCATCGCTTGCTCGCTTACTTGGCGGGCGAAGAGTGGCTGTCCCAACAATAACTTTCCTGCCTGACTGCAGGCAGCGTCCATAAGAGAGGTAGAAGAAGAACGATGAGTCACACTTACCAGACGCAAGGCAACAAACGGCTGGATGACAAGAGCGTGCGGGCCCGCATGCTCATCTCCTGTCCGGACAAGGCGGGAATCGTCGCGGCGGTGTCCCAATTCCTGTACGAGCAAGGAGCGAATATCGTCCAGTCGGACCAGTATACGATGGACCCGGAGGGCGGCATGTTCTTCATGCGGATCGAGTTCGATCTGCAGGAGCTGGAGCAGCGCCTGCCTTCGCTTCAGGAGGATTTCACCCGCGTCGCAGACCGCTTCTCGATGAGATGGAGCGTCTTTCGCGCGGCGCGCCGCAAGAGAATCGCGGTGTTCGTCTCCAAGGAGGACCACTGCTTGCTGGAGCTTCTCTGGCAATGGCAGTCCGGAGACCTGGACGCGGAGATCAGCATGGTCATCAGCAATCACGAGGACATGAGAGGAATCGTGGAATCGTTCGGCATTCCGTATCACTACGTGCCGGTCACGCCGGATACGAAAGCCGAAGCCGAGCAGAAGCAGCGCGAATTGACCGCCGGCAAGGTGGACTTGATTGTGCTCGCCCGCTACATGCAGATCGTGTCCCCGAAATTCATCGAGCAGTACCACAACCGGATCATTAACATCCATCACTCCTTCCTTCCGGCGTTCGTCGGGGGCAAGCCATACCAGCAAGCTTACAATCGCGGGGTTAAGCTGATCGGGGCAACGGCACACTATGTAACGGAAGAGCTGGACGGAGGCCCGATCATCGAGCAGGACATCCAGCGCGTCAGCCATCGCGACAACGTCACCGAGCTGAAACGGATCGGACGCCATATCGAGAGGATCGTTCTGGCCCGCGCCGTGAAATGGCATGTGGAGGACAGGCTGCTCGTCTATCAAAACAAAACCGTCGTGTTCGTGTAAGACAATGTGCCATTAACGAAAACTGCGTGTTACAATCAATCGAGCGCTAACTGTACGACTGCGGCGCAATCGCCGGCAGCGTACGCGAATAGACAAGAGGAGGGCTCTGTTTCATGACAGCCAGCACGAAAACGATCGATCAATTATCCGTAACGACGATCCGCACGCTTTCCATCGACGCGATCGAGAAAGCCAAATCCGGCCACCCGGGCATGCCGATGGGAGCCGCCCCGATGGGGTATCAATTGTTCGCCAAATCGATGAAGCACAATCCGTCCAATCCGCAATGGATCGACCGCGACCGGTTCGTTCTGTCCGCGGGCCACGGCTCGATGCTGCTCTACTCCCTGCTGCACTTGAGCGGGTACGATCTTCCGATCGAAGAGTTGAAAAATTTCCGCCAATGGGGCTCTCTGACTCCGGGGCATCCGGAATTCGGCCATACGGCCGGGGTAGATGCGACGACGGGCCCGCTGGGCCAAGGCATCGCGATGGCTGTCGGCATGGCGATGGCGGAAGCGCAGCTGTCCGCTACGTATAACCGCGACGGCTTCGAGGTTATTAATCACTTTACATACTCGGTCTGCGGAGACGGCGATTTGTCCGAGGGCGTCGCATCGGAAGCCGCTTCGATGGCTGGCCATCTGAAGCTGGGCAAGCTGGTCGTCCTGTACGATTCCAACGATATTTCGCTCGACGGCGAGCTTGGCCTGTCGTTCTCCGAGAACGTCGGCCAGCGCTTCGAAGCGTACGGCTGGCAGTATCTTCGCGTAGAGGACGGCAACGATCTCGATGCGCTGAACAAGGCGATCGAAGCCGCGCAAGCGGAGCTGGGCAAGCCGACGCTGATCGAAGTGAAGACGGTCATTGGCTACGGCTCCCCGAACAAGGGCGGTAAGGGCGGCCATGCCGGTCCGCACGGTTCCCCGCTCGGAACGGACGAAGCGAAGCTGACGAAGTCGTTCTACGAATGGCCTCACGAGGAATTCCACGTGCCCGAGGAAGTGCGCGCTCATTTCGCCGGGATCAAGCAGGCGGGCGAACAGGCGAACGCGGCTTGGGAAGCTCAATTCGCGAAGTACAAAGCCGCTCATCCCGAACTCGCGGCGCAATTCGAGCAGGCGCTGTCCGGCACGCTGCCGGAAGGCTGGGATGCGGATCTGCCGGCTTATTCCACAGAGGACAAGCCGCTGTCCACGCGTGTCGCTTCCGGCAACGCGATCAACGGACTGGCCAAGAACGTGCCTTATCTCGTAGGCGGCTCCGCCGACCTGGAAAGCTCGACGATGACGCATATGAAGGGACTGTCCGTCTATAAGCCGGGCAGCTACGACGGCCGCAACATCTACTTCGGCATTCGCGAATTTGCGATGGCCGCGGCGATGAACGGCATTATGCTGCACGGAGGCTTGAAAGTATTCGGCGGCACGTTCTTCGTGTTCACCGATTATCTGCGTCCGGCCGTTCGCCTGGCGGCTCTGATGGGCTTGCCGGTCGTGTACGTCCTGACGCACGACAGCATCGCGGTCGGCGAAGACGGCCCGACGCACGAGCCGATCGAGCAGCTCGCTTCGATCCGAATTATTCCGAACTTGACGGTCATCCGTCCGGCCGATGGGAACGAGACTTCCGCGGCATGGGCGTACGCGCTGCAGAACCGCGACAATCCGGTCGCGCTCGTGCTGACCCGTCAGAACCTGCCGATCCTCGAAGGCACGGCGGCTTCTGCCCGCGACAACATCGCCAAGGGCGGCTACGTCATCTCCGAAGCGGCGAACGGACAGCCTCAAGGCATCCTGATCGCGACGGGCTCCGAGGTGCAGCTGGCGGTCGCTTCCCAGAAAGCGCTGGCCGAGCAGGGCATCCACGTTCGCGTCGTGAGCCTGCCGAGCTTCGACCTGTTCGAGAAGCAGGACGCGAGCTACAAGGAAAGCGTGCTGCCGAAGGCGATCAAAGCCCGTCTGGCGATCGAGATGGCGCATCCGTTCGGATGGGAGCGTTATGTCGGCGACAACGGAGCGGTGCTGGGCATCTCCACGTTCGGTGCTTCCGCGCCGGGAGACCGCGTCATTAAAGAGTACGGATTTACGGTCGACAACGTCGTTGCCGAGTTCAAAAAATTGGTATAATACAGACAAGGGAGCTGGAGAGAAACGATGTCGCAGTTCAACAACGTATCCGTAGTCAAGAAAGCCAACGTGTATTTCGAAGGCAAAGTCACGAGCCGCGCGGTTCTGTTCGAGGACGGAACCAAGGTCACTCTGGGCATCATGCTCCCGGGCGAATACGAATTCGGCACGGCGCAGAAGGAAATCATGGATATTCAAGCGGGAGAGCTCTCCGTGCTGCTTCCGGGCAGCGACGAATGGCTGGACATCTCCGAGCCGACGAAGTTCGAAGTGTCGGCCAACTCCAGCTTCAAGCTCAAGGTCAAGACGGTAACGGATTACATTTGCTCGTATCTCGACTGAGCGAATTCCGATAACGCCGGACAACCACTGCCGCCGAAGCAAGCGGCGGTGGTTGTTTTGCGTGAGCGCCGTATTCGGGTGTGGAGGCTTTAATCATGAAAAAGAGACTGTTGGATTTCGTCATGCTTGCGACGGGAGCGCTTCTGTTCGCGCTCTCGGTCAATCTGTTCGCGATTCCGAACGAGTTCGGCGAAGGCGGCGTAACCGGCGTCACGATCATCCTCTATTATTTGTACGGATGGTCGCCGGGCCTCGTCAGCCTGATTCTGAATTCGTTCCTGCTCATCGTCGGGTATAAATTCCTCGACCGGACCACTGTGGCGTATACGGTAATTACCGTTCTGCTGCTGTCCCTGTTTCTGTATTTGACGGAAGGCATGCGCATCGAGTCCCACGAGATTGTCGTGAACGCGATTTTCGGAGGGGTGATCGGCGGCGCGGGCATCGGCATTATCGTCCGGGCGGGCGGAACGACGGCCGGCTCGGTCATTCTGGCGCGGATCGCGCACAAGTACCTCGATTGGAACGTCAGCTACGCGCTGCTGTTCTTCGACCTGCTCGTCGTGTTCGGATCGTACTTCATTATCGGAGCCCAGGCGGTTATGCTGACGGTTGTCATGCTGTACATCGCGACGAAGGTGATGGATTTCATTATCGAGGGGCTTAATCCGAAGAAGGCGGTCACGATCATCTCTACGGAGCATGAGAAGATCGCCGACCAGGTCAACACGCTGATGGATCGGGGAGTGACGGTGCTGCACGGTCACGGATACTATACGAAGGCCGAGAAGCAGATTCTGTACATCGTCATCAGCAAGCAGGAGCTCAGCGTGCTTAAGCGCATCGTGAAGGCGGTCGACAAGAACGCGTTCATTACGATTCACGACGTACGCGACGTGTTCGGGGAAGGGTTTATCGAATTGTCGAAATAGTTCCCCATCGGGGAAAGCAGGGCAGGGGCCGACAACTGTACGATCGGCCCTGCTGCGGAAGAACAAGCCGGTCAGTCTTGACCGGCGATATAATCTTGAAGCTGAAGGCGCTGATACAGCGGCAGGCCCGACAGGAGGCAGCCGTACTTGAAGGCGCCTTGCTTGCGTTCGATGCGAATGATCCGGGCGGTCATCGGTGGAAGCTGCGATTCCTGCAGGAAGTGGATGACGATGAACATATCGTTCTCCAGCGGAAATTCCGATTCGATCTGGAGGCCATCCTCCGATAGGTCGAGCAGGCGGCCGCGAACGGATTGCCCGCGAAAGCCTCCGTCGCCTTCCCATTGATAGACGGACATCATAAGCGGAATGTCCAGCGGAACCCTCGTTTTCTTGCGGCGGTCCGATCCTTCCGAGTGGGCCGCGGCATCCGTCGGGAGTGCGGCTTCGAGAGCCGCCGCGGAAGGTTCTCCGATCCTCCGGCCGATCCAGCTCTCGTACACGCGCGCGAGAGCCGCGAGATCGAGCTCTCCGTATCCGGCGGCTTGTCCAAGCTGGAACAGGCTCTTGGCGGACTCCAGCATCGGGGTCGAGACGCCGAGCGTATCGGTCAGAACGGACGACAGCTTAAGGTCCTTCAGCATGAGCTCCAGCGAGAACTGTACGCTGTAGTCCTCCTCGATGATTTTTCTTCCTTTCAGCTCCGCCTGTTTGCTGGCTGCTCCGCCTCCTTGCACGACGCGGAGGAAGGCGGACGCGTCGATGCCGCTCTTGGCGGCGATCGCCATCCCTTCGATCAGGCCCGCAGCGTTGATGCCGACGATCGTGTTATGGGCGAGCTTGGCGTTCGCACCGCTGCCGCTCGGTCCCATATAGATCACTTCCCGCCCCATGGCCAGCAGCAGCTCTTCATGCTCGGCAACCGTCTTCCGGTCTCCTCCGGCCATGAAGAGCAGCGTGCCTTCGATGGCGGCCGGCTTGCTGCCGGTGACCGGCGCGTCAATGAAATCGCTGAACCGGTTCGCGGCTTCGGAGGCGAGCCGCTTGGCAAGCGCCGGAGAGATCGTGCTGCTGTCGATGATCGCCGTGCCGGGCTTCAGCGCTTGAAACAGCCCGCTGTCTCCGAAATACACTTCTTCGATCGCCTGATCGTTGCTGATCATCGTGATGACGACGTCGACGCGCTTGGCGATCTCGACGGGAGAAGCGGCGACGTCGGCTCCGAGTTCAACCAGGCGGTCGGCTTTGCCCGACGTGCGATTGTAGACGAGGACGGGATATCCTTTGCGCAGCAGATTGGCGGCCATCGGCTCTCCCATCGTGCCGAGGCCGATAAATCCGATCGATTTCATCTGAATCGTCTCCTTGTTCGATGTATGTCTCTATTATCCCGTTCTTTCGCCGTTAGCGGAAGAGTTCGACTGCAATTCTCCGAAATTCTTTTCACAAGGGGTGGAAATGAAATTCCAAAAGTGATATCATATAAATATCAAATAAATATTAGAAAGAGGTGCAGCGATGACGACAACGAAAGCTTGGCATGTGAACGGATTTCTGGCGCTGCTGCTGGCGTTGGCATCTATTGTCGGAAGCGTGGTTCTGTTCGTCAATGCCGGCTCGGAGACGAGCGGCTTCCCGGGTGCCGAGCCTGAAGTAAACGGCTGGTTCATTGTCGGGGGAATTGTGCTGATACTCGTGTTCATCGTTCTGCTCACTTCGCTGACGATCGTGCAGCCGAATCAGGCGAAAATCATTACGTTTTTCGGACGGTACAAGGGGACGATTACGGAGAGCGGCCTATGGCTGGTCATCCCGTTTACTGGCAAGACGAAAGTATCGCTGAAGGTGCGCAATTTCAACAGCCAGACGCTGAAGGTGAACGACGCGGAGGGCAATCCGATCGAGATCGGCTGTGTCGTCGTGTTCAAGGTCGTCGATACGGCGAAGGCCGTGTTCGACGTCGACAACTACAGCAAGTTCGTGGAAGTGCAGAGCGAGACGGCGATCCGCCATATCGCGGCACACTATGCCTACGACACGTTCACCGACGAACAGAAGCCTTCGCTTAGAGGGAACGCGGACGAAGTGTCGCAGGAACTGACGCGCGAGCTGCAAACCCGGCTTTCCCTTGCGGGCGTACAGGTGCTCGAGACGCGGCTTACCCATCTGGCGTACGCGCCCGAGATTGCCAGCGCAATGCTGCAGCGACAGCAGGCGATCGCGATTATCGCGGCGAGACAGAAGATCGTGGAAGGTGCCGTGACGATGGTGGAATCCGCGCTCCAGCAGCTGAAGGACAACGGCATTGAGCTGGACGGGGAACGTCGCGCAGCGATGATCAACAATCTAATGGTCACGATCGTATCCGACCGGGCGGCGACGCCCGTGATCAACACGGGTACGATGTACGGGTAACGTACGATGGCGAGGGAAAAGAAGGCGTTCCCGCTGCGGCTGGACGCCGAAATTCACCGCGCGGTGGAGAGGTGGGCGGAGGACGAGTTCCGCAGCGTGAACGGGCATATCGAGTATTTGCTACGCGAAGCGCTGCGCAGGGCCGGAAGGCTCCCGACGGGGAACCGGCAAGCGCCGCCGCCCGACTCTTCTCCGGACCATACGGAATAATAAATCGGAGCCTGCTTGCATCCATCGGGGATGGCAAGCGGGCTCCTCTTTTTTTAATCCAAATAGACGGTATCGTATGGGTGCTCGATTGTGAGGCGGCGGAATTCTCCGGGCGTCAGCTTCAAATAATGACGGAAGATTTTGCCGAAATAGCTGGGGCTGTCGAATCCGCAGCGGGCTCCGACCGACTGGATGCTGGCATCGGTTCTTCGCAGCATCGTTACGGCGGCTTCCACTCTTCTTCGCTGAAGATAGGCGAGCGGCGAGTCGTTCTCCTTCCGCTGGAACAGCCTGCACAGATAGGAGCGGGAGACGCCGCAATGCGCCGCGATATCTTCGAGCGCGAGCGGACGCGCGAAATTGTCGCGCATGAATCTTTTCGCCTGGCGGATCGCCGGATGTATGCCCGTCTCCTTGGCGGCGTAATTGGCGTCCGGGCGAAGAAGCGAGAGCAGCCATCTGTACAGCAGAACGGAAAGCTCGGCCGGGTCCGACAGCCGATCGACGGATACGGTGCGGTACATCTCCCAGAAAAGCGCGAGCGGCTGGGATTCGGCCGATAGCCGGACGACCGGCCCGTGCTTCTCGACGATTCTGTCCCACATGCGCAGCACGTCTTCCCCGCAGGCGTTCAGCCAGATGAAAGCCCAGGGCTGCGTGCCCTCCGGCGGGTAGTAGTATCGCTGCTCGCTCGGCACCCGGACGAGAAAGCCGCTCCCGACCGGAACTTCCCAGGTCTGTCCGTCCGTGTCGACGCGGCCCTCCCCGCTTAACGTGTATTGGAATATCACGTGTCCCTTGTCGCTGCGGACCCGGCAATCGTTCCCGTAGCCGGCTTCGGCGTCCGTCGTCCAGCCGAGCGAGTCGAGCGTCATATAAGGCAAAGCTTCGGAAGGGCGAAAGGCGAATGATCCCGGCTGCAGCATGATGAATTCTCCCGGATAACATTTTTTCATTCATTATACTATATGAACCGAAATATAAGGGATATTTCATTTTCGATTCCGATCATTGAGGTCAATATTGTTATAGAAAAGTGGAATATGTTCAGATTGTCGCCGCTATACCCGCTTGATAAGATAGAGCCATCTTTAATATGCGATCCACGAAGGAGCCTCGATGGGAATGACAGATCATCAACCGCAGTTTCAAACACGCTGTATCAGCTCGCTGGCGAAAGTCTTCGCCGACGAGGCTTTGTCGGAAGCGCCCCGCAATCGCGGGACGGCGCTATGGTCGGAGACGTATGCTTTCCAAGTCGCGTATCGTTCTGCCGGCTCTCTCTATCCGCTGCGCGTCGTCGTATCGTCCGAACTCGCGCCGTGGACGGTTGTGCGTTCGGTCGGTTTGTCCCCTTCGGAGCTGCCGACGTTCGCGCATTCGGACGATTACGTGTTGAGAAAGGCGCCTGGACTGTACCCCGATCCGCTGTACCCCCTTCCCGAGGCCGGCTTGCGCGCCTATCCGGGGCAGTGGAGAGCGCTGTGGGTTACGGTCGAACTGCCGACGAGAGCGGCATGGGAAGCGGCGGCAGGTTCCTCCGATTCCGAGGGCGTTCGCGCGTTTGCGCTGGACATCCGTTTCGAGGACGAGGCCGGAACGTCTCTGGGCAGCGAGCGATTCGAGCTGGACGTTCTGCCTGCCGAGCTGCCGGAGCAAAAGCTCGTTCATACCGAATGGATGCACTGCGACTGCCTGGCCGCTTACTATAAAACGGAAATTTTCGGAGAGAAGCATTGGGAACTGATCGAGTGCTATGTCGAAAATGCAGTTCGGCACGGCATGAATATGCTGCTTACGCCGCTGTTCACGCCTCCTCTGGATACGGAGATCGGAGGGGAGCGGCCGACCGTCCAGCTCATCGACGTCGAGCGGACGCCCGAGGGGGAATACCGCTTCGGCTTCGGCAAGCTGCTCAGATGGGTGGAGATGTGCGACCGCGCAGGCATTCGCTACCTGGAATTCTCCCATCTGTTCACCCAGTGGGGAGCGAAGCACGCACCCAAGATCGTGGCGACGGTTACCGAAGGCGGAGAGACACGGGAGCAGCGGATTTTCGGCTGGGAGACGGATGCGGCCGGCGAGTCCTACCGCCACTTCCTGTCCCGGTTCCTGCCGGCCCTCGACGGCTTCATTCGCGAGCATAAGCTGGAGGACCGTAGCTACTTCCACGTCTCCGACGAGCCGAACTTGGAGCAGCTTGAAGATTACCGGAGAGCGAGCGCCATTCTGAAGGAGCACCTGGGGGCGTATCCTTTTATCGAAGCGTTGTCGGATTACGGCTTCTACGAGCAAGGACTCGTGCCGGTTCCGATTCCGGCGAATGATCATATCGACAAGTTTCTGGAAAACGAGGTTCCCGGGCTGTGGACGTATTACTGCTGCGGGCAGTCGGTCGACGTATCCAACCGTTTCTTCAACATGCCGTCGGCGCGCAATCGGATTTTGGGCTATCAGCTCTACAAGTACGGCATCAAGGGATTTTTACAATGGGGCTTCAACTTTTGGAATACGCAGCATTCCCGGGAAGCGATCGATCCGTACCGGGTAACGGACGCAGGAGGCGCGTTCCCTTCCGGGGATGCGTTCGCCGTGTACCCGGGAGAGGAAGGGCCGCTCGATTCGATTCGCTGGGAAGTGTTCCGCGAAGCGCTGCAGGATATGAGAGCTTGCGAGCTGCTGGAATCGCTGTCGGGGCGGCAGGAAGTGCTGGAACTGCTCGATGCGGGCTTGCCGGAGCCGATCACGTTCCGCAATTATCCTCGGGAGGCGTCCTGGCTGCTGGCCAAGCGGGCGGAGATTAACGAACGGATTGCCAAGCGGGTTGGCGTATAAGCGCTCTATCGGTCATAGCTAAAGGGAGGAGAATGCAAGGATGAAAGAGAAATTGAATATCGGCATGATCGGACTGGGGGCGCGAGGCGCTTCTCTGCTGGAAATGATCGTTCGCAATGCGAAGGACGTCGAGGTCGCGGCGGTATGCGATCTGTACGAGGATAGACGAGAGGCGGCTGCGGACCTGGTGGAGCAAGCCAGAGGCAAACGTCCGACCGCATTCGCGCGGTACGAGGACGTGCTCGCGTTGGCCGACATCGACGCCGTCGTGATCGGCGCTTCCTGGGCGGCCCATCTCGACATCGCCATTGCGGCGATGGAAGCCGGCAAGTACGTCGCCAGCGAAGTCGGCGGAGCTTATTCGGTTCAAGAATGCTGGAAGCTGGTAGAAACGTACGAGAGAACGAAAACGCCGGTGATGCTGATGGAGAACTGCTGCTACGGCAGAGACGAGCTGCTGGTGCTGAACATGGTGAAGCAGGGCGTCTTCGGGGAGATCGTCCATTGCGCTGGAGGTTACCATCACGATCTTCGCGGCGAAATCGCGGGCGGGGAGGAAAACCGGCACTATCGGCTGAACGAGTACATTCATCGCAATTGCGAAAACTATCCGACCCACGAGATCGGTCCGATCGCGCGGGTGCTGGACATTAACCGCGGCAACCGGATGATGTCGCTCGTATCGGTGGCTTCCAAGGCAAGCGGAATGAAGGATTACATCAAGCGGGAGAAGGGCCTGGAGCATCCTCTGGCCAGCGTGGAATTCGCGCAAGGGGACATCGTGACGACCGTCATTCGCTGCGCCCGCGGCGAGACGATTACGATTACGCTCGATACGACGCTGCCGCGATCGTATTCCCGGGGCTTCACAGTCAGAGGGACGAGAGGCATGTACATGGAGGACAATCAATCCATTTTCATAGACGGGCAGCACGATGAGCACCACTTCGACTGGAAGGGCCAGTGGGGCAACGCGGAGAGCTACTACGAGCAATACGACCACCCGATCTGGAAAAAATTCGTCGAGGACGGCGTCAAAGGCGGCCATGGAGGCATGGACTGGCTCGTGTTCGAGGATTTCTTCGACTGCGTCAAAAACGGTAAACCGACTCCGATCGACGTCTACGACATGGCGGTATGGATGAGCATCACCGCGCTATCCGAGGAATCGATCGCCTTGGGCGGGCATCCGGTCGCGTTTCCGGACTTTACGAACGGCAAGTGGACGACGAGGCGTTAGGAGGCAGACAGCTTGAATTTGCAGCGTCTTTGCGAAGAAATCCGCCTTCCCGCGGAAGCAATGGAAGTGCTTGAAGCGTACCGCTCGATGGACGAAGGAACGTATGAGGGCCACAGAAGCGCGTTTCACGATAACCATGTTGCTTTTTTTGCAGAAATCACGCGTGATTCGCAGTACAGGGGGCTGCTGCTGTATTTGTTCCTCCGGTTTGCCGTCGATGCGCACGAGCGGTACAGGGCGCTTGGGATCGGGGACGACGTCTATTTCGATACGTTTTCCGACATTCGGATCTGGTGTCTGAACTGCGCGCGCGACTACGGAGAGTATGGGATAGAGCAGTACGGCTGGCTGCAGGAGCACGTCCAGCTCAAGCTGTTCCGTCTCGGCCGGCTGCAGTTCCAGCCCTCTGCGATCGACCGCGACATCGTTGTGGACGGCAGGGCTGTCTTCCGCGGGCAGATCGTGCTGAACGTACACATTCCCGAAGGTGAGCCGCTGGATACGCGCTTGGCGGAGGAGTCTTTCGCGCGCGCCGGGACGTTCTTCCGCGGCATTGCGCCGGTATACATGTGCCATTCCTGGCTGCTGTATCCGGAGCTGGTGAACATTGTGTCTCCGGATTCGAACATCGCCAAGTTCCAGCGCTTCTTCCACATCTACGACATGAATCCTGATTCGCGGGAAGCCGAGCAGCGCATCTTCATCCGGACGTCGGACGATCCGTCGGCCTATGAAGCTCGCACAACCTTGCAGCGCAGCGCCAAGACTTACCTGGAATCCGGCCGCAAGCTCGGCAGCGGCTCGGGCATCTCGCTCGGGCGTTTACGCTGAGATTGCGTCGCGTACGCGTCAAACCCGCCCGAGCGTCTAGGCTCGAGCGGGTTTTTGGCGTATCGGTTCGCCGATAGAGCCGCCAGGCGTGCTAATCCGTCGGCTGCCTCCCGTCATCGGGCCAATAGAGCCGCTGGGCGAGCTTATCGGTCGCCTGCCTCATGTGTCCGGGGCTATAGAACCGCCAGGCGTGCTAATCCGTCGGTTGCCTCTCGTGATCGGACCAATAGAACCGCTGGGCGTGCTAATCCGCCGGTTGCCTCTCGTGATCGGGCCAATAGAGCCGCTGGGCGAGCTTATCGGTCGCCTGCCTCATGTGTCCGGGGCTATAGAACCGCCAGGCGTGCTAATCCGTCGGTTGCCTCTCGTGACAGGGCCAATAGAACCGCTGGGCGAGCTTATCGGTCGCCTGCCTTCCGTGGCCGGGGCTATAGAACCACCAGGCGTGCTAATCCGTCGGTTGCCTCTCGTGATCGGGCCAATAGAACCGCTGGGCGAGCTTATCCGCCGCGCCCCAGTCCTCGAAGGAGAGAGAAGGGAAGCCTGCGCATAGAGGGCATATTTTAGAAATTTTCTTCTTGTCTTTCGAGAATACGATAGACTATAATACGGACTATAGTCTTGAAAGATTTTATTCTGGAATCGATACCATATTCACGAGGTGTCGATTAAAATATCAATCTGGAATCGATACCATATCGAGTGCAGAACCACACCGAACGCAATGAACGCAGCGCCACACCGAACGCAATGAACGCAGCGCCACACCGAACGCAATGAACGCAGCGTCACACCGAACGCAATGAACACAGCACCACACCGAACGCAGTACACATATCACCACACCAAACGCAATAAACGCAGCACCACACCAAACGCAGCCACACTACGAACACTACGAACACTGCGCATATTGCGCCACACTTAAGCACATCACGCCAGGAGGGGAACCGAATGAAGTTCATCGAGGTGAACGGGATCAAGCTGTCCCGGCTCATGATCGGCACGGGCGACATCAGGAAATGGAATAGCACGGAGATGCTGGATCAGTTTGCGGCTGCCGGAGGAACGGCGATCGATACGGCTCATCAATATCGGGAGGCCGAGAAGATCGTCGGACAATGGCTGCGGGAGACCGGGAACAGGGACAAGATGGTCATTATGACGAAGGGCGCCCACCACGACGACGGCAGTCCGGGAGCACGGGTCACTCCCGAAGCGATTCGCAAAGACTTGTCGGAAAGTCTGGAACGGCTTGGCACCGACCGCATCGATCTGTATGCGCTTCATCGGGACGATCCCTCCGTTCCGGTAGGTCCTGTCGTCGAGGAGCTGAACCGACAGCTCGAAGACGGACGGGTGCGGGCGATCGGCGCCTCTAACTGGACGTATTTGCGAATCAAGGAAGCGAACGAATATGCGGCAAGCCATGGTTTGCGAGGATTTATGTTCAACAGCGTCAATCTCAGCTTGGCGAAGGCGAACGAACCCCGGTGGGAAGGCTGCGTATCGGCGGACGAAGCGACTGGCGATTGGCATAAGGCGAATCAACTGCCATTGCTGTCCTGGTCGGCGCAGGCGGGAGGTTTCTTCTCCGGTCTCTTCTCCTCCGAGGATCGTTCCAATGCGGAGATGGTCAGAGTCTACTATAGCGAGGACAATTGGGAGCGATATCGCAGAGCGGTCAAGCTGGCCGAGGAGAAACAGGTGACGCCGAACCAGATCGCCCTGTCGTTCGTGCTCAACCGGCCGTTTCCGACCGGGGCCATTATCGGTCCGCGCAGCGAATCCGAGCTTAACGATTCGTTGCAGGCGATGAGCATCGAGCTGACCCGGAAGCAACTGGAGTGGCTGAACCTGGAGAGAGAGGAGCTGGCGGAATGAGAGAGAAGCTTGCGGCGCAGCTGTTTACGGTGCGGAACGAACTGAAGCGCGACTTTCCCGGCACGTTGAAAGAGCTGAAGAAGATGGGCTGGGCTGCCGTTCAAATCGACGGGCTGCACGGCAACGATCCGAAAGAGATTGCCGCGGTCATGCGGGAGCTTGGGCTTAAGGCGGCGGGCATGCACGTCGGGCTGGAACGCATGAAGAACGACTTGGAAGCCGTTCTGGAAGAAGGCCGGCTGTTCGACACGAAGGACATCATCTGCCATTCGCTGCCGGAGGGGCTGCAGAACGAAGAAGGCTATCGCTCCGTACGTGGCGACTTGCTTGCCGTCTCGGCCAAGGTTTCCCCGCTCGGCTTCCGGGTCGGCTACCATAATCACGATTTTGAATTTCATACCGAGATCGACGGGCGATACGCGCTGGACTACGTGCTGGAGCCCGACGCCGATCGTCCGATCTATGCGGAGATCGATACTTACTGGGTGAAGAAAGCGGGCCTCGACCCGCTCGCCTATATAAGCAAATACGCGGGCCGCATGCCGATCCTTCATCTCAAGGACATGACGGCCGACGACAGACGTTATTTCGCGGAAATCGGCAGCGGCGTCATCGACTTCGCTCCGATCGTCCGCTGGGGAGAGGCCAGCGGCGTCGAATGGTACGCCGTCGAGCAGGATTATTGTCCGGGCAGCCCGCTCGACAGTCTGGCTCAAAGCTTGGAATACTTGACCGAGAGGATGCCGTCGATCGAAGGGTAAACCCAAGATGGAGAGGAGCTGGCACGATGCTGCTAACGGAAGCGAAAATCAAAGAACGTCTGCAGGAGCTGGAAGCGACGAGATACCGGGATGCGATCGCCATCGAGATTTTCCGGTGGACGGAGGACGAGAGCGGCGAAGTCGCCCCCAAGCCTCCCCAAGAGGAAGGAAGCGCGACGATCCGCCTCGGAGAAACGTGGGTCGGTCGGGACAGATACGCCTGGCTGTCGCATACCGTGGCAATCCCCCGGCAGTGGGCAGGGCGCAAAGCGCTCGGGCGGTTCGACTTTGGCGACACGGGCGGGGGCAACAACTCCGGATTCGAATCGCTGTTCTACTTGAACGGAGCCCCTTATCAAGGCGTCGATTCCAATCATAAGGAAGTGTTCTTCCCGCAGGAGACGATCGGTACCGACATCCGAATCGATATCCGGCTATGGTCGGGGCTCGAAGGCGGAGGCCCGCCGAAGCCGCGCAAGCATACGATCCAGACGGCCGAGCTGTGCTGGCTGGACGAAGCGACGGACGATTACTACTATACCGCGCGGGCGGCGCTGGAGACGATCAAGACGCTCGACGCGAATCATCCGGACCGTATCCGGC
>Ga0206118_100250_pt1 | contig 39895 bp, 32 predicted proteins | sample 3A20Ametagenome_FD_177999 | JGI IMG/M metagenome (GOLD analysis project Ga0206118, IMG submission 177999) | Enriched microbial communities from leaf-cutter ant dump, University of Wisconsin, Madison, United States - 3A20A | ecosystem: Environmental > Terrestrial > Nest > Insects nest > Nest dump... | reverse complement strand
GCGCAAACACCGAGGCGGTGGCCTTGGCCGACAGCGCCAGCGGCACCGCCAGCGTGGCGAAACCCACCGCCAGGATCGCGTAGCCTTGCGCCAACATGTGCAGGCGCCCGCGCCCCAGCAGCAAGCGTGCCAGCGCCGCGTACAACACCGCCACGCCCAGCGCGCACAGCGCCAGCGGCATACGCTCGCCCTGCAACAGGCAGGCCTGCAGCGAAAACGCCACCAGCGGCGTGCCGAACAGCAGGCAACCGTCGATGCGCGCACTGCCCGCCGTCGCCGCCTTGCGCGCGTACAGCAACGGCAGCAGCAGGTAGAAGCCGAAGAACAGCAGCAGGAACGGCTCGGTGCTGGCGAACTTGGCCGGCGAATACTGCAACACGCCCCACGCCGTGCCGATGCCCCAGGTGAAGGCGAAGCCAAGCAGGTTGAGGACGCGCCACGGCCGCACCCATGCGATGGCGAAGATGCCGGCGTTGAGCACCGCGTAATACGAGAACAGGCCGACGTGGTTGCCGCTGCCGTCGGACAGCCAGATCGGCGCCATGAACCCGGCCAGCACGCCGAGGATCGCCAGCGTGCGCGACTCCTGCAGCACCGCCATCACGCACAGCCCGGCGATCAACACCACGCTGATCGCGAACGCCGGCAACGCGTCGATCATGCCGTAGTTCTTGAACGCGGCGAACACCACCAGCAGCAGGATGCCGATCATGCCGCCCTGCACGGCCAGCGCGAAGCTGCGGTGGCTCTCGCGCCTGCGCCAGGCGAACACCAGCCCGGCCAGTGCCGCGGCGCTGATGCCGGCCAGGCGCAATTCCATCGGCACGCTCAACCAGCCCGCGTCGCTGGCGTATTTCAGCAACGCCGCCACGCCGGCCAGCATCACCAGCATGCCGACCTTGATCGGCACGTTGCCGGAGGTGAACCACTGTTTGACGCGCTCGACGCCACGCTCGATGAAATTCGGCTCCGGCGGCTCCGGCGGCGTCCAGGTCTTCCGCTGCCGGTATTCCGGCTCGGCGCGGGCCGCGGCGGGACGGGCTGCTGGACGCTCCGGCAACGGCGGCAATGGCGGCGGTGGCGCCACCGGTGCGGATGCGGGCGTTTCCGGCTCCGACACCGGTTCCGGCACGGCCGGCCCGACATCCTCCACGACCGCCACCGGCTCGGCCACGGCGGCAGCCCGTGGCGAAACCGCCGTAGTGGTTTCCGACTCCCCGGCCCGGTGCGCGAACGCCTCTTCCAGCGCCGCCACCCGCCGCTTCAGCGCGGACACCGATACCAGCGCCATGACCAGCAGCACCGGCACCGCCAGCAGCAGGGCCACCACCAGCAAACCCAGGACCACCCACATCTCGTCCATTCCTCGTCCTTGTCCCCGCGGGGTGCCGCACATCCTTGACGGCATGCCCCGGAAACGCAAGACGGGATGCACCCGCCAACGGCAGCAACCATGCGCGATCGGCGCCGGCGTGCCCGGAGCGGCCCCGGGCATCAGGCGCGGCCGGAAGCAAGGAAACGACCAAGGGTGCAGGGCTTTCCCCGGTACGGCCGCACCCCGGATAAAACGAGAATTGTTTTCATTTACAATCCACGCCCTCGCCAACCTTCATCCCTGCCGAGGGTCCCGTGCCGCACGTTCCCGCCATGCCAACCGGTTGCCTTCCCGCGCCAGCGCCGGCGCGATTCGCCCGGTGATGGCCGCCATGACCCCGCATCGCCCGACCCGCTGGTATCGCCTGAACCTGTGGCTGCACCGCTGGTGCAGCCTGGTGGCGACGCTGCCGTTCCTGATCCTGTGCCTGACCGGCACGGTGCTGATCTTCCACGAGGAAATCGACGCGGCGATGGGCGTGGTGCCGGCCAGCGTGGACGACGTGCGCCCGCGGATGCCGTTGCAGGCGTCCATCGACGGGATACTGGCGGCCAACCCCGGCGAGCGCGTGGCCAGCATCGGCATCGACCCCAAGGAACACCCCGGCCTGTTGCTGCTGGTGACGGTGCCGACGCAGGCGCACAGGTTCGAGGACATGAAGCTGCGCTTCACCGAACTGGCCACCGCGCTGCCGACCGAACACGCCTTCGACCCCACCTCCACCCTCACCGGCTTCCTGCTGGAACTGCACGCGCACTGGTTCCTCGGCATGCCGGGCGAGCTGATCGGCGCGCTGATCGCGCTGCTGGTGCTGATCTCGCTGCTGTCGGGCGTGGTGGTCTACTGGCCCTACGTGAAGAAGGTCGCGCTCGGCCTGCTGCGGCGCGGACGCGGGCCGCGCCTGCGCCAGCTCGACCTGCACAACCTGATCGGCGTGGTGGTGCTGGGCTGGGCGCTGGCGGTCAGCCTGACCGGGTTCCTGCTCGGCTTCGGCACCGTCGCCACCAGCGCCTGGTCGTACACCGCCTTCGCCGAACTGCGCGGGCAGCACGACGACGCCGCGGTCGATGCGCGCCGGCCGCCGGTGGACGCGGACACGGCGATGGCGGCGGTGCAGCGCCAGCTTCCGCCGGACTGGCACATCGCCTCGCTGATCTTCCCCGACACCGAGTTCTCCACCCGCCACCACTACACCGCGCTGGCGGTCGGCCCTTCCGGGCTGGAAGAGCGCCTGTACCGCGTCGGGCTGGTGGACGCCGGCAGCGGCGAGGTCGTCAAGTTGACCGAAATGCCCGGCTACATGAAGGCCATCGTGCTGTCGCAGCCGCTGCACTTGGCGACTACGGCGGCCTGCCGCTGAAGATCCTGTGGACGCTGTGCACGTGGCTGACGCTGTTCATCACCGCCAACGGCGCATGGCTGTGGTGGGACCGGCGCCGCAGGCGCAAGGCGGGTGCGCGATGACCGGCGCGCGCGCGATGTGGCTGGTGGTGGCGCTGGCGCTGGTGTCCGTCGCCGGCATCGTCGGCATGCTGCTGGCCGAAAGCGGTTGGGACGGGTTGTTCTTCGCGATGACGGCGCTGCCGCTGGCGGCCGGTTTGTGGTTTTGGTGGCGAGTTGGCAGGCACTACCGAGGTCATACGTAGGTGCCGGGCTTGCCCGGCACGGGGCGTGGCCGGTAAAGCCCCATGCGGGGCAAGCCCCGCATCTACGCAGTGCGGGGTTTTATCGGCAATGCCTCATGCGGGGCAAGCCCCGCATCCACGAGGGGCGATGCGCCCGGTCAATGCGATGCCTGGTGGGTGCCGACCGTTGGTCGGCACTATCGTTCTCGCATGAAACCCACCAGCGCTGCACGCCGTTGCCCGGCCAACGGTCGGGCACCACCGATGCCGCAAACAAAAAACCGCCGGGAGCGGTTTTTGACATCGCTTGTCGATGGCCCGAAGGGTTGCCACCACGGACGGCGGCAACAAAAAAGGGTGCCACTGGCACCCTTCTTCGTCATCCAAGCGTGCTGCGGATCAGGCCGCGACCACGCGCACCATTTCCAGGCACTTGTTGGAGTAGCCCCACTCGTTGTCGTACCAGCTGACCAGCTTGACGAAGGTGGAATCCAGCGCGATGCCGGCGTCGGCGTCGAACACCGAGGTGTGGGTCTCGCCGCGGAAATCGGTGGCCACCACCTTGTCCTCGGTGTAGGCCAACACGCCCTTCAGCGCGCCCTCGCTCTGCGCCTTCACCTCGGCGCAGATCTCGGCGTAGGTGGCCGGCTTTTCCAGCTCGCAGGTCAGGTCGACCACCGACACGTCCGAGGTCGGCACGCGGAAGCTCATGCCGGTGAGCTTCTTGTTGAGCTCCGGGATCACCACGCCGACGGCCTTGGCCGCGCCGGTGCTGGACGGGATGATGTTCTCGAGGATGCCGCGGCCGCCGCGCCAGTCCTTGTTGGACGGGCCATCGACGGTCTTCTGGGTGGCGGTGGCGGCGTGCACGGTGGTCATCAGGCCGCGCTTGATGCCCCACTTGTCGTTGATCACCTTGGCCAGCGGCGCCAGGCAGTTGGTGGTGCACGAAGCATTGGAGACGATGGCCTGGCCGGCGTAGGTGGCGTGGTTGACGCCGTACACGAACATCGGCGTGTCGTCCTTGGACGGGGCCGACAGGATCACCTTCTTCGCGCCGGCATCGAGGTGCTTCTGCGCGGTTTCCTTGGTCAGGAACAGGCCGGTGGATTCGATCACCACGTCCACGCCCGCCTCGTCCCACTTCAGGTTGGCCGGGTCGCGCTCCTGGGTCAGGCGGATCTTCCTGCCGTTGACCAGCAGGTGGCCGCCCTCGACCGCCACGTCGGCCTTGAAGCGGCCGTGCACGGAGTCGTACTTGAGCATGTAGGCCAGGTAGTCCGGCTCCAACAGATCGTTGATGGCGACGACTTCGATGTCGCTGCCGAAGTTCAACACCGCCGAGCGCAGCACGTTGCGCCCGATGCGACCGAAACCGTTGATGCCGACCTTGATTGCCATGTTCGAGAACTCCTGCGGCCGCAGATGCTGCGGCGGGGTGGAAGGGGACCCGCATTGTAGCAGCCGGGCCTGCCCGGCTGGCCGCGGCGCACATGACGAAAGCCGCGTGCGGCACACGCGAAATCATGAACCCGTTCTGAGTGCAAACGCCTGTTTGATCCGGATCAAGGCGAGCGCGCGATGCCGTGCGGAGACTGGCCCCACCCCACCACGCAATGGAAACACGCAATGCGCAAGACCTCCGCCCTGCTGCTCTCCGGCCTCGCCGCCGCCATGACCCTGGCCGCCGCTCCCGTCATGGCCCAGTCCAAGGGCGACTGGACGCTGGGCGTCGGCGTCCACGCCGTCGACCCGAAATCCGACGCGGGCGACCTCGACGGCTCGGCGCTGGGCCTGGGCGCGTTGCCGACCAAGGTCGACAGCGACGTCAAGCCGACCGTCACCGCCGAGTATTTCGTCGCCGACAACCTCGGTATCGAAGTACTGGCCGCGCTGCCGTTCAAGCACGACGTGAGCATCGACGGCGTCGGCAAGGTCGGCCAGACCAAGCAGCTGCCGCCGGTGGTGTCGCTGCAGTACCACTTCGCCAACGGCAGCAAGGTCACCCCGTTCGTCGGCCTCGGCGTGAACTACACCAAGTTCTTCAGCACCGACGCCAAGGGCGCGCTGGAAGGCACCCGGCTCAAGCTGGAAGATTCGTGGGGCCTGGCCGCCCATGCCGGCCTGGACTTCGCCGTCAGCGAGAAGGGTGCGCTGCGCGTGGACCTGCGCTGGGCCGACATCGACACCCGGGTGAAGGTGGACGGCAACACGCTCGGCACCGCCAGCATCGACCCGCTGGTGTACGGCGTGGCCTACGTCTTCAAGTTCTGATCCACCGGCACCCTCCCGCCATCGCGGGAGGGTGGCTTCCCCCCGGGCCTGCATGCGATCCGCCGCGAGCCAAGCGCGACGGGGGCGCATGCAGGCCCGCCTCTTTCGGCACATGGCTGCGATGATGCCGCCGCTAGAATGCGGCGATGAATACCGCCACCCGCCTTCCCGTCTTTTTCTCCGGTCTGGTCCTGGCCGCAACCGCCCTGCTCCCCGCCACGGCCTCGGCCTGGGGTGCGCAGGGCCACCGCCTCGTCGCGCGCATCGCCGAAACCCGGCTGGAACCGCGTGCGCGGGCCGAAATCGACCGCCTGCTGGCCACCGAGCCCGGCGCGACATTGGCCGGCATCGCGCCGTGGGCCGACCAGTTGCGCGCCGAAGACCCCGACCTGGGCAAGCGCTCGGCCGGTTGGCACTACGTCAACATGGCCGAGGACGATTGCATCTACGACCCGCCCAAGCATTGCCGCGACGGCAACTGCGTGATCGAGGCGTTGAAGACGCAGAGCGCCCGCCTTGCCGACCGCAGCCTGTCCGACGCCGAGCGCCTGCAGGCGCTCAAGTTCGTCGTGCACCTGGTGGGCGACATGCACCAGCCGATGCACGCCGGCTACGGCCACGACAAGGGCGGCAACACCTACCAGCTGCAGTTCGACGGCCGCGGCACCAACCTGCACTCGCTGTGGGACAGCGGCATGCTCAACACGCAGAAGCTGGACGACGACCACTACCTGCAACGCCTGCTGGCCCTACCCGCCCCGGCCGGCGTCACCGTGCCGGACCTGCAGCGCGACCCGGCACGCTGGGCCGAACAGAGCTGCCGCATCGCCATGCGGCCGGGCGTCTACCCCGCCGGGCACACCGTGGGGGATGCCTATGCGAACAGCTGGCGCCCGGTTGCCGAAGCGCAGTTGCGGCTGGCCGGCGAACAGTTGGCGGCGCTGTTGAACGAGCTGCTCGGCCCGTAGATGCGGGGCTTGCCCCGCATGTGGCCTTGCCGGGAAAGCCCCGTGTGGGGCAAGCCCCACACCTGCCCGGCGCGACAAGCGCAGATTCCTCGTGGATGCGGGGCTCGCCCGGCATGAAGCTTTCCCGCTGAAGTCCTTACCGGGCGCCCGCGGCCGCATGCTCCATCAACGCGGCGGCCTGCCCACCCGCACCTGCGCCTGCCCCTGCACCACCTCGAAGGTGAACGCATAGGGCAGCGTCACCGGCACTTCCTCCACCTGCGCGGCGCCGGTGCAATCCCCTGCCGTCACCGGCACGGTGCCCGGGGCGAAACGGCAGATCGCCGCCGGGCGGAAGCGCCAGCCGCGCACGGCATCGGCCGCGGCCTGCAACAGCGCCCCGTTGCGCGCCTCGTTGCCCGCGCCGCATTGGCTGTGCGCCAGCAAGGGGAAACCGCGCTGCACCTGCCCCTGCGCATCGACGACGACGTTCAGGCATACCGTCACCGGTGGCAATGTTTGCCGCGACGCGGTGGCCGGCAATTCCGGCAACGGCGCATGCAGCGGCTCGGGCATGCGGAACACCTCCCTCCCCGACAATTCGTAGGCCTGCACCTGCCCCGCCTGCCCGCCGGCGGATTCCGGCGCCAGCAGGCGCTGGCCGATGGAGGAAACAGGTTCGGCTTCCTCCACCACCGGCGACGTCGCGCAGCCGGCCAGCGCAGCCAACAGGCCAGCCATCCATGCCGGAATCACCGCCCGTTGGCACTTCGTCACGAGGCGCTGCCCCCGGTTTCGGAAGTCGTCTCGTCCATGTCGAAACGCACCGGTATGCGTACCTGCCCCGCAACCGCCTCGCCATCCTTGCGGCCGGGATTGAATTTCCATTTCCACGCCGCTTCCATCGCCGCCTCGTCCAGATCGGCATGCCCCGAGCTGCGCTCCACCGCGACATTGGCGGCGGTACCATCCGCGGCCACATCGACCTTCAGCATCACCTCTCCGGTGTTCATGCTGGGCGGATAACGCGGGGGCGACATGTTGGCAAATCCCACCGTGCTGGCCGGTGCATCCGCCGGCTCCACGCTGATGCGCCCCTGTCGGGCCGGCCGGCTGGCCTCCGGTTGCATGTCGGCGATCAACACCCCCATCTTGAACAGCGAGCTGCCATCACGGGTGCTGACTCCAATATTCGCCTCGTTGCCGTTCTTCACCGTCAGTGATGGCGAGGCAACCACCTTGCCGCCTTCGCTCAAGGTGCCGGACAAGGTGGACATGTCGGCATCCAGCTTGTCCAGCTTGAACTCTCCGGCCCACTCGCGCCCGGCCTCGGTTTTCAGGGCGAACGCGAACGGCTTGCCCGCCCTTTCGCGCAACTCGAAATCACGGGCTTCACCATCCACGTCCACATGCAGCTTGATGCTGTAGTGCGCCGCATCCGCCGCAACTTCATGCGCCTGCGCAGGCTGCGCCGCCCACGCCGCAAAACCCACGGCGGACGACAGCGCCGCCGCCACCATCACCATCGCGAACCATTGCTTCTTTCCCGGTACCGGACGCTTCAACATGGCAATACGCTCCTTCAAGGGATGCTGGTCCTGCCAGTGGCAACCCACCGGCAGGGGAGACTCCGCCAGCCCGGTCTTGAGCATGGCGTTGGCATAACTGCGGCGTGCGCCATCGCCCCGGGCGATCACGCGCTCGTCGCAGGAAAGCTCCTGGTCCTCGCGGCAGCGGCGCAACGCCAGCGGCAGCAGCGGGTTGAACCAGTACAGGCACTGCAGCAGCGCCAGCAGCGCATTGATGGCGATGTCGCCGCGGCGCAGGTGCACCCGTTCGTGCAGCAGCACCAGTTGCCGCTCGCGGTCGCTGTAGCGCTGTTCGAAGCCGGCCGGCAGCACGATCCGCGGCCGCCACAGGCCGACCACCGCCGGCAGGCCCGCGGTGCTCCCCGCCTGCCACAGGCCGTCGTCGCGGCGCCGCAACCGGCCGAGCCCGCGCACGAAACGACGCTGCTGGCGCAGCAGCCAGAGAGCGACCGACGCTGCGCCAAGCAGCCAGAACGCCCCCAGCAGCAGCGGCCACGGCAGCATCCGCGCACCCGGTTGCAAGGCCAACACGTCGGCCTGCATCAGGTTGCCGACCGCCGCCATCGCCACTGCCTCGACGCGGGGCGCCGGCAACAGCACCGCCACCAGCGCCACCGGCACCGCCAACCACAGCAGGTAGGCGGCACTGGCGCCCAGCCAGCGCCGCACCGGTACGCGCAGCGCCAGCACCAGCGCCATCGCCGCGCTGCTGGCCAGCGTGGTTTCCAGCAGCAGGCGCAGGACGTCAGCGTTCATCGTCGAGCTCCTCCAGCAGCCTGCGCAGTTCGGCCACGTCGTCGCGGCTCAATTTCCGGTGCTGGCTGAAGTGCGCCACCAGCGGCGCGACGCGGCCGTCGAACAGGCGTTCGAGCAGGCTGCTGCTTTCCTCCAGCACCCAGTCCTCGCGCGCGACCTGCGGCGAGTACAGGTAACGCCGCCCATCCTTCTCCGCGCTGATCGCGCCCTTGTTGAGCAGGCGGTTGAGCAGGGTCTTGATGGTCGGCTCGGCCCAGTCGCGCCCGGCCAGCGCGGCGACCACTTCATCGGCCGCGAGCGGATGGTTCCGCCACAACACCTCCATCACCACGGCTTCGGCAGCACTGATCTGGATCATCGTTTACGTCCGTAATTTTTATTGATTACACGGGTAAACGGAAAATCTGTCAAGCACCTGATCCCGGCTTCATGGCCGCCATGCTGCAATGCCCGCTCCCGTGCACATCACCGCGCCATGCCCCACCACCTGACCGATACCGACGCCGCCGTCGACTGGCTGCTGCAACGCATCGACGGCCCGCTGCGCATCGCCGCGCCGCTGGCGCTGGGCAAGCCACACCGGTTGCTCAATGCGCTGTACGCGCGGCTCGAACATGACGCCACCCGGCCGTTACAGCTCTACACCGCGCTGTCGCTCAACCCACCGCTTGCCACCGGCGACGGCCTGCAGGCGCGCTTCATGCGGCCGTTCATCACGCGCCACTTCGGCGCGGACTTCCCGCGCCTGGCCTATGCCGATGCGATGGCGCGCGACGCATTGCCCGCGCACGTGCAGGTGGAGGAGTTCTACATGCAGTCCGGCGCCCTGCTCGGCTCGTCGCAGGCGCAACGCTGCTACACCAGCCTCAACTACACCCACGCCGCCGACGCGGTGGCGCAGCGCGCACCGCAGGCCATCGTGCAGAAGGTGGCCCGCCGCGAGGGCAGCACGCGGCTGTCGTTGTCGTGCAACAACGACATCACCCAGGACACGCTCGACGCCATCGCCGCGCGCGGCCTGCCGCCGCCGCTGCTGGTCGCCGAGGTCGATCCCGAGCTGCCCTGGCTGGGCGGCTCGGCGACGGTGGATGAAACGTTCTTCGATGCCGTGGTGACGCCGCCGGGGCCGCATCCCCGGCTGTTCGGGCTGCCGCGGCAACCGGTGGCCGACGCCGACTACGCCATCGGCCTGTACGCCAGCACGCTGGTGCGCGACGGCGGCACCCTGCAGATCGGCATCGGCACGCTGGCCGACGCGCTCAGCCATGCGCTGGTGCTGCGGCATACCGACAACGCCCGCTACCGCCGGATCATCGATGCGCTCGATCCGCGCTTGGCGGACAGCCCGCTGGTGCGCGACATCGGTGGACTGGAGCCGTTCGCGACCGGGCTGTACGGCTGCAGCGAGATGCTCAACGAGGGTTTCCGCGCACTGGTCCAGAGCGGGGTCATCCGCCGCAAGGTGCACCACGATCCGGCACTGATGCAGCGCCTGGCCGACGGCGGCGCCAGCGGCGAGGACCATGCAAGGCTCGACGCCGAGGGCGAATACCTGCACGGCGCGTTCTACCTCGGCTCACCGGAGTTCTACGACTGGCTGCGGCACCTGCCCGGGGACGAATGCCGCGCCATCGGCATGCGCCGCATCAGCGAGATCAACCAGCTCCACGGCGACGAAACGCTGCGGCGGCTGCAACGCCGGCAGGCGCGCTTCTTCAACTCCTGCATGATGGCCACCGCGCTCGGCGCGGCGGTGTCCGATGCGCTGGACGACGGCCGCGTGGTATCCGGCGTCGGCGGCCAGTACAACTTCGTGGCGATGGCGCACGCGCTGGCGGACGCGCGCGGCGTGCTGATGTTCCGCGCGCTGCGCGAGGACGGCGCCGCCACGCAGTCCAACGTGCGCTGGAACTATGGCCACACCACCATCCCGCGCCACCTGCGCGACATCTACATCGACGAATACGGCATCGCCGACCTGCGCGGGCGGACCGACGAGGACTGCGTGATCGCCATGACCGGCATCGCCGATGCCGCATTCCAGCGGCCCCTGCTGCAACAGGCGCTCGCCGCGGGCAAGCTGGCGCGCGATTTCCGGCCCTCCTTGCACTGGCAGCACAATCGCGCCGACGACCTCGCCGCCCGGCTGGCGCCGTTCCGCCGCGACGGCAGCCTGCCCGACTATCCGCTGGGCAGCGATTTCACCGCCATCGAGCAGGACCTGCTGCGCGCGTTGGCATGGCTGCAGCGCAACACCCGCACCCATGGCGGGAAACTGCGCACGGTGGTCGCCGCGCTGCGCCACCCCGCAAGCGATAGCGATGCCGGCCACCTGCAACGCATGGGGCTGGAACAACCGGGAACGCTTGCCGAGCGCCTGAACGCAAGACTGTTGCGGCTGGCGCTGGCACGCACCGCGAAGCCTTGAGGCGTTGCCGCCGGGACAGGCCGGCGAGGCGGGTTTGCGCCCGCCTGCGATGTCAGAAGATCTCGGCCACGCAGCAGCGCAGCGACCCGCCGGCCGCCTCGATGGCGTCCAGTTCCACGCCTCCGGCCACGAAGCCTGCTGCCGCCAGCGCCTGCAGGCTTGCGTCGGAAAGCGCATCGCGTGCCTGCCGGCTCATCCACACCCGCTGCGCCGACAAGGCGATGGCGTTGCCGGCGAAGGCAGCCTGTTCGGCCGCCGAAAGCCGGATCACATGCGGGCCGTACAGCGCCTCCAGCACCACCTCCACCTGCGCCGGTTCGGCGAACCCGTCCGCGCAGGACAGCGCCGCGCGCCCGGCCAGCAGCGCCAACAGCACGTTGGTGTGGTACTCGCCGGCAGCCAGGTCGAACAGCCAGGTGGCGCGCAATCCCAGCGCGCGGTGCATCAAGGCCGCACCGGCCTCGTCGCAGCGTTCGGACAGGCCACAGAAGCCCAGTCCGCGCGCCCGGTCGATGACCAGCGAACCGGTCAGTTCACACGGATGCTCCTGTGTGGACAGGTCGATTTCGCCATAGCCCAGCACCTTGGCGAAGAACCCGCGGATGTCCCCGCGCGTGGCCTCGCGCCGGCGCACCGGGTGGCGCATGCGGCCCACCACCAGCCGTTGCGGCGCGGTGGCGAACACGTTGTTGGGGAACACGCCATCGGGCATGCCGGGGTGGCCGGGGAAGCACACCACCGGCACGTCCGCCGACAACGCCGCCTGCAACTGGCGGTGCTGGTGCAGCGCGCGGGTGCGGTCGAAGCCGTCCGGCGCGGCCATGTAGCGGTTGTCCCCGGCCGATTCGGCGGCATGGGCGAAACCGTCGGGCGCGACCAGGAACGCCGCCTTGGCCGTGGCCGGGCCGAAGTCCGGCGCGCACCGGCGTGCGGCGTCGAGGAACGCGGCGGCATCGCGGGTGATCATTCCGGCGCCCTCCTCCCGGTCACCGGGTTGCATCACGCGGCCTTGCTGCCGGGCGCCGCCGCGGTGGCGGTCATGTAGCCGAACAGGTTCTTGGGGTCGGCCATGTCCGGGATCAGGCCGGCATCGCGGCCCATGCCCAGCTCGCGGGCGTAGTCGCGCATCAGTCGCAGCGAGGAGTAGTCCTCCAGCGCGAAGCCGACCGAATCGAACAGCGTCACCTCGGCGGCGTCGCGGCGGCCGGCCGCTTCGCCGGCCAGCACCCGCCACAGCTCGCACACCTGGAACCCGGACGGCATCTGCTGCAGTTCGCCCTCGATCCGGCTCTGCGGCTCGAACTCGACGAACACGCTGGCCCGCTCCAGCACCGCGGCCTCCAGCTCGGTCTTGCCCGGGCAGTCGCCGCCGACGGCGTTGAGGTGCATGCCCGGGGCGATCATGTCGGCGCTGATAATGGTGGCGTTGGTCTTGTCGGCGGTGGCGGTAGTGACGATGTCCGCACCCTCGGCCGCCTCGGCCGCGTCGGCGCAACGCACCACGCGCAGCGCCGGCGCCGACAGCGCCAGGTTGGCGGCCAGCTTTTCGGTGGCGGCCGGATCGACGTCGAACAGGCGCACTTCCTCGATGCCCAGCAGGTGGTGGAAGGCGTTGGCCTGGAACTCGCTCTGCGCGCCGTTGCCGACCAGCGCCATCACCTTCGAATCGGCGCGCGCCAGCAGGCGCGCGGCCATCACCGAGGTGGCGGCGGTGCGGATCGCGGTGGTCAGGGTCAGTTCGCTAATGACCGCCGGGTAGCCGGTGGCCACGTCGGCCAGCACGCCGAAGGCGACCACGGTGGACAGACCCTTAGCGGGGTTGCCGGGGTGGCCGTTGACGTACTTGAAGCTGTATTCGCGGTCGTCGCAGATCGGCATCAGCTCGATCACGCCCACCGGCGAGTGCGAGGCCAGCCGCGGGGTCTTCTCGAAGGCCTGCCAGCGGCGGTAGTCGGCTTCGAGGTAGTCCACCATCCGCGACAGCACCGCCGGCAGGCCGTGGACGGCGACGATGCGGGCGATGTCGGTGGTGGTCAGCAGGGTGGTGGCGGTCATGGAAGGCTCCTGGCAATGGGCGGCAACCGCCCCGATGCCCCCATTCTGCCGACGGCAACGGCAAGGCGATATGGCACTATTGCCGGCGAATCGCCATCCTGCTGCCATAACGCCACCTATTCCTGCCACTTTGCCCAATGGACGACCTCGACCATCGCCTGATCGCCAAGCTGCGTCATGACGCGCGCACCCCGCTGGCCGAGCTGGCCAAGCAGTTGCAGGTATCGCGCGGCACGGTCGGCAACCGCCTGGCCCGGCTCGAACGCGAAGGCATCATCTCCGGCTACACCGTGCGCCTGCGCCCGGACAGCACCCCGGACGACATCCGCGCCTGGGCCTGCATCGCGGTGGAGGGCAACCAGCATGCGGTGATCCGCGCCCTGCTCGGCGAGCCGGGCGTGGCCGAGCTGCACGACACCAACGGCCGCTGGGACCTGCTCGCCGGCCTGCAGGTGGCCTCGCTGACGGAGCTGTCGAACGTGCTCGAACGCATCCGCGGCATTCCCGGCATCACCGCCACCGAGACCAGCGTGCACCTGAAGACGCTGCGCGGCTGACGGCCGCGGCCCCGCCATGCTCAATGAAAAAGGCCGGGGACAATCCCGGCCTTTCTCGTTCGCTCGAAACCCGCGGCCGTTACCTGCCGACCTGCGCCTTCGCCGCGGCCACCACCGCCTCGGTGGTGATGCCGAAGTGCTGGTACAGCTTGTCGGCCGGAGCCGAGGCGCCGAAGCTGTCCAGACCGATCACGGCGCCGTCCAGGCCGACGTAGGCACGCCAGAAGCCGGTGACGCCGGCCTCCACCGCCACGCGGGCACGGACTGCATTCGGCAGCACCGATTCGCGATAGGCCGCGTCCTGGCGCTCGAACACGTCGGTGCACGGCATCGACACCACGCGGGCCTTGATCCCGGCCGCATCCAGCTCGGCCTTGGCGGCCACGGCCAGCGCCACTTCCGAGCCGGTGCCGATCAGGATCACGTCCGGGGTGCCGGCGGAATCAGCCAACACGTAGCCGCCACGCTCGATCTGCTTGACCTGCTCGGCGCTGCGCGGCTGCGGCGCCAGGTTCTGGCGGCTGAACACCAGGCAGCTCGGGCCATCCTTGCGCAGGATCGCCGCCTTCCAGCTCACCGCCGACTCGGCCGCGTCGCAGGGGCGCCACACGTCGTTGTTGGGGATGTAGCGCAGCGAGGACACGTGCTCGACCGGCTGGTGGGTCGGGCCGTCCTCGCCCAGGCCGATGGAGTCGTGGGTGAACACGTGGATGACATGCGCCGGGATCAGCGCGCTCATGCGCAGTGCGTTGCGGGCATAGTCGCTGAACACCAGGAAGGTGGCGTCGAACGGCAGGAAGCCGCCATGCAGGGCCAGGCCGTTGGCGATCGCACTCATGCCGAACTCGCGCACGCCGTAGTGCACGTAGTTGGCGTCCGGGTCGTCGCCGACCACGGTCTTGCTCGCCTTCCACAGGGTCAGGTTGGAACCGGCCAGGTCGGCCGAGCCGCCGATGATTTCCGGCAGCAGCGGCGCGAAGGCGCCGATCGCGTTCTGCGAGGCCTTGCGCGAAGCGATGTTCGGCGCCTCGGCCTGCACCTGGGCGATGTAGGCGTCGGCCTGCGCGACGAAGTCGGCCGGCAGCTCGCCGTGCGAGCGGCGGGTCAGTTCGGCGGCTTCGGCCGGGAACTGCGCGGCGTACTTGTCGAACAGCTGCTCCCACTCGGCCTGGCGCAGGGTGCCGGTGCCGCCGGCGCGCCAGCCGGCGTAGATGTCTTCCGGAATCTCGAACGGGCCGTATTCCCAACCCAGCGCCTTGCGGGTGGCTTCCAGTTCGTCCTTGCCCAGCGGCGCGCCGTGGCTGGATTCCTGCCCGGCCTTGTTCGGCGAACCAAAGCCGATCGTGGTCTTGCAGCAGATCAGGGTCGGCTTGTCGAACTGCGACAGCGCCGCGTCGATGGCCGCCTTGATGCTGGCCGGGTCGTGGCCGTCGACGCCGCGCACCACGTTCCAGCCATAGGCCTCGAAGCGCGCCGGGGTGTCGTCGGTGAACCAGCCTTCCACTTCGCCGTCGATGGAGATGTTGTTGTCGTCCCAGAAGCACACCAGCTTGCCCAGGCCCCAGGTGCCGGCCAGCGAGGCGGCTTCGTGCGAGATGCCTTCCATCAGGCAGCCGTCGCCCATGAACACCCAGGTGCGGTGGTCGACCACTTCGAACTCGGGGCGGTTGTAGCGCTGCGCCAGCAGCTTCTCGGCCAGTGCGAAACCGACGGCGTTGGCCAGGCCCTGGCCGAGCGGGCCGGTGGTGGTTTCCACGCCGGGGGTTTCATGGTGCTCCGGGTGGCCGGCGGTCTTGCTGCCGAGCTGGCGGAACTGCTTGAGCTGCTCGATCGGCAGGTCGTAGCCGCTCAGGTGCAGCAGCGCGTACTGCAGCATCGAGCCGTGGCCGTTGGACAGCACGAAGCGGTCGCGGTTGAACCACTTCGGGTTGTTCGGGTTGTGGCGGAGGTAGTCGTTCCAGAGCACTTCGGCGATGTCGGCCATGCCCATCGGCATGCCGGGGTGGCCGGAGTTGGCGGCCTGCACGGCATCGGCGGCGAGGAAACGGATGGCGTTCGCCAACTGGCGGCGGGTGGGCTGCGTCATGATTTCGTCGGGTAGGGAGGCTCCCGCGGAGCTGCGGGCCGCCCATTGTCCCACATGGGACGCGGGCGGGTCAGGCCATGACCCGCCCGGCACCGCAGGTTTCCGTAGGTGCCGGGCGTGCCCGGCACGGGCTTCGTCGGGAGAACCCCATGCGGGGCAAGCCCCGCATCCACGACCGTGCGAGTCCGCCGCCGGTTACTCCTCGCCTTCGCCGCGCGCGACCAGTGCGGTCAGGGCCAGGTCGCCGGTGACGTTGAGTGCGGTGCGGCACATGTCCAGGAAGTGGTTGACGCCGAGGATCAGACCGATGCCGACCGGGTTGACCCCGACCATCGCGCAGATCAGCGCCACCACCGGCAGCGAGCCGGACGGCACGCCGGCGGTGCCGATGCCGCCGAGGATGCACACCACCATCACCATGAACTGCTGGCCGATGCTCAGGTCCACGCCGAAGAACTGCGCCAGGAAGATCACCGTCACCCCCTCGAACAGCGCGGTGCCGTTCTGGTTGGCGGTGGCGCCCACGGTCAGTACGAAGCGCGAGACCTTGCGCGGGAAACCCATCTGGTCGGCCACCCGCAGCGCGGTGGGCAGGGTGGCGTTGGACGAGGCGGTGGAGAACGCCATCAGCGTGGCTTCCTGGGTGTCGCGGAAGAAGCCCCGCGGCGAGCGCCCGGCCAGCCTCACCGCCAGCCCGTAGCTGACGAACATGTGCAGCGCCAGCGCCAGCACCACCACGCCGACGTAGGCGCCGAGCTTGACCAGCAGGCTGAAGCCGAAGATCGCCGCCAGGTTGAACATGAAGCAGGCCACCGCGTACGGCGCCAGGCGGATGACCAGGTTGATCAGGGTCATCGAGATCTCGAACAGGCCCTCGATGCCACGGCGCAGGGTTTCCACCTTGTCCGCCGGCGACAGCACCATGCCGACGCCGAACATCAGCGCGAAGAACATCAGCGACAGGATCATGCCGTTGTCCGAGGCCGCGTGCATGACGTTGGACGGCACGATCGACAGCAGCATGTCCATGCCCCTGGGCTGGTCGCCGATGCCGGCCACGATCTCCTTGCTGCGCTCGGCGTTGTCGGCCAGCAGCTGCGCGGCGGTGCCCGGGTCCACGCCGGCGCCGGGCTTGAGCAGGTTGACCAGCAGCAGGCCGATCAGCACCGCCACGCCCGACAGCACCACGGTGAAGGCCAGCGACTTCCAGCCGATGCGGCCCAGCGAGCGGATGTCGCCCATCTCCGACACGCCCATCACCAGCGCCGAGAAGATCAGCGGCACGATCAGCATGAAGATCAGGTTGAGGAACAGCCCAGAAACCGGGTTGGTCAGGTAGGTGGTGACAAGGTGCACCCAGTCCGCGCCGGGGCTGGCCATGTGCACGATCAGGCCGAACAGCAGGCCGATGCCGAAGCCGATGCCGATCTTCCAGTGGAACGGCATGCCAGCCGAGGTCGTCGCTGCGTTGGTCATGCGGGTACTTCCTTTGCAGAGAAGCGGCGAAGCTTAGCAGAGGGGTTTCCGGCCCCACCCTGCCATCGGTTCATGCCCTCCGGGCCGCCATCGGCCCGCGCCGCAGACGGTTGCCGCCCCGGCCAGGCGGCGGGCGGGCAGCCGCAGGCCGCGGCCCGGTTACCGGTCCCCCGGATACAGGGGCGCCAGCACCGGTGCTTCCGGCGCGGCGGCGCCGCGCCAGCGCGGCCCGCCGCGGAACGCTTCGCGCAACCGTTCGCGCACCTGCGCCAGGTCGTCCCCGCCGCCCCAGCGGGCGCGCTGCATGCGCTCCAGCGCCTGCCGCTGGGCCGGGTCATCGAGGCGGGCGATTACCTCGTCCACGCTGCCGACCCCGCCCATCCCGACAAGGATGTGGGCGACCTCGTCCAGCGCGCCGACGTCCAGCACGCGGCGCAGGTCGGCCAGTGCATGGCGCCCCCCGGGTACCGGTGCGGTTCCCCTGCCGGCCGGCACCGCGGCCGGGCGCCGCCGCGACAGACCCCACAGCAGCGTGGCCAGCCACAGCAGGGCGAAGCCGGCGGCCAGGCCCGGCCACCGCCACGACGGCCGCGCCGGCACGGCCACCGCCACGGCATCGCCACCGGCCACCGGCGTCGCAACCGGGGGGTGCGCCAGCGGCGGCGCGGCGACTGCACTGCCCGGTGCCACCTGCAGCTCCAGCGCCGGCAGGCTGGCCACGCGCTCCTGCCCGGCGGTCACGTCCCACCAGCGCAGGCGGATGCCAGGCACGGCCAGCGCCCCCGGCTGGCGCGGCACGATGGCGTAGCGCCGGGTCAGCGTCAGCTGCGGGCTGGCGCCGTCGAAACGTTCGTCGTACTGCACCGGCTCGGCGAACACCTGCGCCGCATCGCCCAGTGACGGCACCGGCAGGTCCGGGAACTGCGCGCGCGTGGCGCCCACCGCGCGCGCTTCCACCTCCAGCGTCAGCGCCTCGCCGGCCCGCGCCGCCTGCGGCCGGGTCAGGTAACGCAGTTGCAGCTCCTTCAAGGGCAGCCACGGTTGCGGCGCCGCGGCCGGCAGCGGCCGGACCTGCAGGACCTGGTCCGGCGCGCGGGCGCTGAGCCGGCCGTTGTCACGGCCGAAGAAATCACCGAACAGGCCGCCCACGCCACGGCCACTGAAACGGGCACCGGCCAGCTGCAGCGGCCCGCTGCGCTCGGGCACCAGCAGGAAACGCCGCTCGACCACGTTGTAGCGGCGCCCGCCGACCTCGCGCACGAAGCTGCGGTCGTTGCCAACGCGCTGCAACGACGCGTTGGCCGGCGTATCCAGGTCCAGCTCGCCGGAAGCCAGCTGCGCGGCGTAATACAACCGCACCACCACGCCCACGCTCTGCTGCACGTAGGGATGGGGGTCGTCCACCTCGGTTTCGACGAAGGCCGGCGCATTGTCGTCGCGCCCGGCCACCGGCGCGTCCTGCACCGTCAACCGCAACGGGGCGGTGACCTGCGCACCCACGCGCAATGCCGGCACCGCCAGCACGCCGCCGCGGCGCGGGGTGAGGACGACGCCGAACAGGGCGATGTTGCCGACGCGGCCATTGGCCATGCGCACCTGCCGCCCGCTGCTGCGCTCGCCGAGGATGAAATCGGCCTGCAACGGCGCGTAGTCTGGCTCCGCGCCGGGCTGGTCGGTTTCGATGTTCAGGGTGACGCTGTCGCCCGCGTCGATCGCGTCGCGGTCCAGCCACGCGCGCGGTTGCGCCAGCGCGGTACCCGCGCACAGCAGCAGCCATGCCAGCAGCAGGTAGCGCGCGCCGGTGCGCATGTCGTGCCCGTTCATCGTCCTTCCCGCCTGCGTCGTTCGTGTTCGAGCTGGAATTTCGCCTTCAGCAGCGCGCCCGGCTCGTCGGGCACGCGCTGCATCCATGCTTCCACCGCCTGCCGCCGCTCGCGCTCCTGCGGGTCCATCGCCGCCTGCGCGGCGCGGGCGTCGGCCGGCGCGTTTTCGCCTTCGCGCGCCTGCTGCTGGCGCATCGCTTCGGCCATGCGCTGGCGCTGGGCCTGGTCGGCCTGCTGCTGTTTGCCGGGGTCTTCGGTTTGCGGTGGCTCCGCCGGTGACGGTTGGCCGCTGTCCGAGGTGGGCTGGCCATTGCGACCCTTGTCCTGCACATCCGGGTTTTGCGGTTTGTCCTGCTGGCCCGATTGCGGCTGGCTTTGCGGTGGCTGCCGGTCATCCTGCCGCGATGGATCGCCCTTGCCCTGCGAATCCTTGCCCGGTTGCGGCCTGGACGGGTCCTGCTGTCCGCCGCCCTGCTTGCCATCGGGTTGCTGCCGGCGCTTGCGTGCGGCATCGACCATCGCGCGGTTGGCCAGCGCGTCGGCCATGCCCGGTTGCAACCGCAGCGCATGGTCGTAGGCGGCAATCGCTTCGTCGTACTGCCCCTGCTGCGCCAGTGCATTGCCGAGGTTGTACCAGCCCTGGTCGCTGTCGATGCCTTCGAAACGACGCTGCGCGGCGGCGAAATCGCCATTGCGGTATGCCGCCACGCCCGCGTCCAGTTGCCGGTGTTCGCGCTGGTCGGCACGTTGCCACCAGCCGCCCTTTTCCGCGGCCTGCACCGGCAGCGCCAATGGCAGGGACAGGCACAGCAGCAGCGCCGCCGCGCCGCGCGCGGGCCGGCGGAAGGCGAGCAGCGTTAGCAGCATCAGCGGCGGCAGCAGCCAGTAGCCTGCGTCCTGCCAGCTGCGGCCGGCATGTTCATCGCGGCGCTGGTCGTTGCCGCTGCGCGCCTGCAACACGCCCAGTGCGCGCAGGTCGGCATCGTCGGCACTGATGCGCGCATAGTCGCCGCCGCCAGCGGTCGCCAGTGCGCGCAGCGAGGCTTCGTCCAGCCGGGCCTGTTCGATGTGGCCATCGCGGCGGCGGTAGGCCGTGCCCTGCGGCGTGCCCAGCCCGATCACCGAAACCCGGTGGCCGGCGGCGCGGATGCGCAACGCCTCGGCACTGGCGGCGGCATCAGCCCGGTCGCTCAGCAGCAGGATGTCGCCATCGTGCGCGCCGGCCTGTTGCAGCAGGCCGGCGGCCCACGCCAGCGCCCTGCCCGCGTGCTGGCCGTCGGCCGGCATGATCTCCGGCGCCAGCGCGTCCAGGAACAATGCGACATTGCCGGCATCGTCGGTGAGCGGGGCCACGGTGAAGGGGTCGCCGGCATAGACGACCAAAGCAACCTCCCCGCCCTTGCGTTCGTGCAGCAGCGCGGCCAGCTTGGCGCGCGCCTGCAGCAGCCGCGAGGGCGGCAGGTCGGTGGCGCTGCTGCGGCTGGACAGGTCCAGCACGATCACCAGTGGCGTCCGCGTTTCCCACAGCGGCTGTTCGATTTGCCGCCAGCTCGGCCCGGCCAACGCCAGCACGGCCAGCAGCACGCCGGCGAGCAGCGCCAGCGCGCCACCGACGTGACGACCGCGGCCGCCCTCTAGCAGGTGCGCGAGCAGGTGGGGGTCGATCGCCGCCTGCCAATCGGCGCGGCGCCGCTGCCGGTATGCGCCGACGGCCACCGCCACCGGCAACAGCAGCAAGGCCCACAGCCAATGCGGGCGCAGGAAATGCAGGGAATCGAACAGGGTCATCGCCGCGGCCCCGGCCAGATCAGCGCGGCGACGCCCAGCAGCAATGCCGCCGCCAGCGGCCACGGGTAGCGCTCCAGCCACGGCCGCAGCGCGGGGCCGGCGCTCTTCACCGGCTCCAGTCGGTCCAGTTCGGCATAGATGCCGGCCAACTCGTCGGTATTGCGTGCGCGGAAGAAGCGGCCGCCGGTTTCCCTGGCGATGCGCACCAACGTATCCTCGTCGATCGGGTCCTCGCTGCCGGGCAATGTCATGCCGAACAGCGAGAGCCCGCCGCTGCCGCCGAAGGCGATGGTGTGCACGCGCACGCCCTCGGCCTTGGCCAGCTCGGCGGCCTTCAGCGGTTCCAGCACGCCAGCGGTGTTGACGCCGTCGGTAAGCAGGATCAGCACGCGCTGGCCTTCGGGCTGCTCGCGCAGGCGCTTGACCGCCAATCCGATGGCGTCGCCCAGCGCAGTCTCGCGCCCGGCCAGGCCGACCACGCTGTCGCGCAGCTGCTCGCGCACGCTGGCGCGGTCGGCGGTGAGCGGCGTCAACGCATAGGCGCGCTGGCCGAACACCAGCAGGCCGATGCGGTCGCCTTCGCGGCGTTCGAGGAAATCGGCCAGCACCGCCTTGGCGGCGGTGAGGCGGTCCACCACCCGCCCGCCCAGTTGCATGTCGGCCTCGCTCATGCTGCCGGACAGGTCCACGGCCAACATCATCTGCCGCGCCTGCCGCGGTGGCTCCACCGGCGCGCCCGCCTGCTGCGGGCGCGCGGCCGCCGCGCACAGGGCAATCCAGGCCAGCCACGACAACAGCAGGCGCAGCGAGGGCCCGCGGCGCACCGTCATCTCCACCTGCAGGCGCTCCGGTTCCCAAGGCACCCGCAGCGCCGCTACGCGGCGTGCCGACAGCGGCCACCAGCGCATCAACAATGGCAACGGCAATGCCAGCCACATCCACGGCCAGGCGAAGGTCGGCAGCAGGCCCGACAGCAATTCGCGCGCAGCGTCCATCAACGCCGCGCCTCCATCAGTGCGAGGAAGCGGATGCGTGCCAGTGCGCACAGCCGCGTTGCCTGCCCCGCCTCCATGTCGCGACGATAACCGCCATCGAGCAGCAGGCGACCGTCGCCTTCGCTGAAGGCGTGGCCTTGCCTGCCGTCGAGGAAACGCAGCCATTGCTCACCTTGCAGGTGCACCGCACGCGGTGCGGAACGGCGCGCGGCACGGCGCAACAGCTCCGAAGCGGCGGCAATCCGCGCGACGGGCGTGTCTGCGGCGGCCAAGGCCGTATCGAACAATGCCAACCAACGCTGGCGGCGGCGCCGACGCCGCCCCCGCAGCCATGCCAGCAGCAGCAACGCCACGGCAATGGCTGCGGCCAGCAGCCACCAGCCCGGCGCCGGCGGCCACCAATCCGGCGCAGCGGGCAGGTGCACGTCCCGCAGCGGCAACGGCGCGCTCACCGGCCTCCCCGTTGCACGCCGGCCGCCAGCCATGCATCGCTGGGGTCGTCGCTGGACAGCACCTGCACCTGGATGCGCCGGCCCGGCAGGCTGCCGCACAGCGCCTCGATCGGCGCGACGAAGGCAGCATCCCAGGCTTCACGCGCCGACGTGCTGGCAAGGTCCAGTTGCATCCGTCCATGCGGCGTGGACAGCGGCAGCACGCAGTCCGGCGGCTCCAGTTCCAGCGGATCGACCAGCAGCAACAGGCGCACGTCCACGTGCATCGACAACGCCGACCAGATAGCCGGCGCGACGGCCAGCGCACTGGCCGGGTCGGCCAGCACCAGCGCACGCGCGCCCGGGTGCAGCAAGCGTGCGGCCTGCTCCAGCGCTGCCTGCAATCCACTACCGCCAGCCGGCGGCGGTGCGCGGTACCAGCGCGCCAGCGCATCGAGCACGCGCAGGACGCCGCGCGTTCCGCCCGCCGGCGGCACCAGCCCGCCCTGCCCGCCAGCGCACAATGCCGCCACCCGGTCGCCATCGCGCAATGCCGACCACGCCGCCACCGCCCCGGCGCGCGCGGCCTGCACCGACTTGAAGCGCACACGGGTACCGAAATACAGCGCTAGCGCGGTATCGGCCACGATCAGGCTGACCCGCTCGCGCTCGCTCTGGAAGGTCTTGGTGTGGGTGAAACCGGTGCGGGCACTGAGTTTCCAGTCGATATGCCGGGCATCGTCGCCAGCCACGTACTCGCGCGACTCGGCGTACTCCATGCCACGCCCGCGCTGGACCGCCACGGCACGACCGACCGCCCCGCGACGGCCACGCCGTGGATCGATGCCGCGCGACGCCAGTCGCCGCAGTGCGATCAGTTCGGGCAATCCGGGGACAAGGCCATCGGAAGCAGGAATCGACGAGCCGGGAGCGGGGAATGAAGCGTCGCCACGAACGGGCGGCCCACCGGGTACGGCCATTTCCCGTTCCCCATTCCCCGTTCCCCGCTTCATCACGGCAACGGCACGCAATCGAGCAGCGCGGCGACCAGGCGTTCGCCATCCCAACCTTCGGCGGCCGCTTCGTAACTGGGCAGCACGCGGTGACGCAGTACGTCCGGCGCCACTGCGCGCACGTCGTCCGGGGTCACGTAATCACGCCCGGCCAGCCAGGCCTTCGCCCGCGCACAGCGTTCCAGCGCGATGGAGCCGCGTGGGCTTGCGCCCCAGGCGATGCGCCGCGCCAGCGCAGGGTCATGCGCGCCGGCATCGCGCGAAGCCAGCACCAGTTCGACCAGATAGCGCTCCAGTTGTGGCGCCACGTGCAGCTCCAGCACCGCGTGCCGCGCCTGTTCGACCTGTTGCAGCGACAGCTTCCGCACCATCGCGGGCCGGGTGTCCATCGCCTGCAGGGCGCGTTCGCGGGCCAACCGCAGGATCTCGACTTCGGCACCGGCATCGGGATAGCCGATGCGCACGTGCATCAGGAAGCGGTCCAGTTGCGCCTCTGGCAACGGGAAGGTGCCCTCCTGCTCGATCGGGTTCTGCGTCGCCATCACCAGGAACACCGGCGGCAGCGGGTAGGTGGTGCGCCCGACCGTCACCTGCCGCTCGCCCATCGCCTCCAGCAACGCCGACTGCACCTTGGCCGGGGCACGGTTGATCTCGTCGGCCAGCAGGATCGGGTGGAACACCGGCCCCGGCTGGAACTCGAAACGGCCTTCCTGCGGCCGCCAGATGTCCGTGCCGGTAAGGTCGGCCGGCAACAGGTCCGGGGTGAACTGGATGCGCGCGAAGCCGGCATCGATGCGGGTGGCCAGCGCGCGGATCGCGGTGGTCTTGGCAAGGCCGGGCGCGCCTTCGACCAGCAGGTGGCCATCGGCCAGCAACGCGATCAGCAGGCGTTCGACCAGCAGCGACTGGCCGACGATTTCGGTGGCGAGCGCGTCACGCAGGGCGATGAAATCGCCGTGCAATCCGTTTCCGGCAGCCGGTTGTTCCGGCGGAGTGGGAGGCAGGTTCATGGCCGCAGTTTGACCGATCCATCGTGAAATGGTTCACCGCCCACGCAGGCAACGGAAAGGGCCGCCTCGCGGCGGCCCTTTCCAGACACCCAGTGGCCCGGCTCAGTTCGGCTTGGCCACGCGCAGGATCTTCGGCGTCACGAACACCAGCAGCTCGGCCTTGTCCTTGCTGCGGCCGCGCTTCTTGAACAGGTTGCCGAGGAACGGGATGTCGCCCAGGAACGGCACCTTGCTCACGCTGCTGCGATCGCTGAATTCATAGACGCCGCCGATCACCACGGTCTGGCCATCGTCGACCAGCACCGCGGTATTGATCTCGCGACGGTTGATGACCGGCACCGTGCCATAGCTGGTCACTTCCATGAACTCCTGCACTTCGTCCTTCTTCACGTTCATGTTCAGGAAGACGCGATTGTCCTGGGTGATGGTCGGGGTGACCTTCAGCTCCAGCACCACTTCCTTGAACTGCACGTTGGCCGTGGCCGCACCGCCGGCGCCGCCGCCACCGGAAATGGTGACGTAGCCGATTTCCTTGCCCTGCTTGATCACGCCCTCGCGCTGGTTGGCGGTGACGATGCGCGGGTTGGAGACCACTTCGCCACGTCCCTCTTCCTGCATCGCCGACAGCTCCACGTCCAGCGAGAAGCCGCCACGCAGCAGGGTGTAGGCGATCGCACCGGGGGCAGTGTTGGTAAAGGAACCTGCCGGCAGGTTCACGTTGAGCCCGCGGTCGGTAACGGTGTTGCCGTTGGTACCGAGGGAGCCGCCATAGGCATCGCCCCTGCCGGTGGTCGGGTTCATGTTGTTGACGTTGACACCGAACCTGGCACCCAGGTCGCGCGCGAAGGTATCGGTGGCGATGACGATGCGGCCCTCGATCAGCACCTGATCCACCGGACGGTCGATCACCGCGATCAGCTCGCGCATCTGCGCGATCTTCTTCGGGATGTCGCTGATCATCAACGTGTTGGTGCGTTCGTCGGCCACGATCATGCCGCGCGAGGACAGGAAGCCGTTCTCGCGCTGGTTGCCACTACCACCCGAACCACCGCCGCTGTTGCCGATGCCCTTGGCCTCGGTCAGGGCTTTGAAGATCGCATCGGCGTTGTGGTAGTTGATCTGGATGTAGTCGGTGACCAGGTTCTCGCGCTCCTCGAGCGCGATGCGCGCGTCTTCCTTGTCCTGCTCGAACTTGGCCAGCTCCGCCTGCGGCGCCACCCAGATCACGCCGCCGTCGCGGCGCTTGTCCAGGCCCTTGGCGCGCAGCACGATGTCCAGCGCCTGGTCCCACGGCACGTTGACCAGGCGCAGGGTCACGCTGCCCTGCACGGTGTCCGAAGCCACCAGGTTCAGCCCCGATTCCTCGGCGACCAGCTGCAGCACCGTGCGCACAGGCACGTCCTGGAAGTTGAACGTCACCGGCTTGCCGCTGTAGCCGCGCGCGGCTACCGCCGCGGCGGCCTGCGCCACGGTCTTGGCGGTCACCGAACCGGTGGCCGATGCTTCCTGTCGTGGCGCGATCTCCACCACGTACTCGTTGCCGGTCTGGTAGGCCAGCGATTCGAACGCGCCCTGCGTGCTGAGCACCAGCTGCGAACCATGTCCGGAAGGCCGGGCATCGATACGCTGCACCGGCGTGGCGAAGTCCACCACGTTGAGCGGACGCTGCAGTTCGGCCGGCAGGGTCGCGTTGCCGACGTCGACCACGACGTCGTTGCCCTGCGTACGCAGGTCGGGGCTCGCGCCCTGCCCGTCGAACTGCAGGATCAGGCGGCCGGCGCCGTCGTCACCGCGCTTGAAGTCAACCTTGGTGACCGCGACCGTCGCCGCCGGCTGCACCGCAGCGTCGGGGACGGTATCGGCCGCGAAGGCCATGAACGGAGAGCCGCAGGCCAGTGCCAGCGCAACTCCCAGTGCGCGGGCATGGACCATCGCTTGGCGCCGGGCGGGACGCAGGCTCAGGGCTTTGGAAAAAGTCATCGTGCTATCCCCTAATCAATCAACGATCGTCCAGTGCCAGCGAGGCCGGGCGTTCCAGCCAGCCGCCAGCACCGTCCGGCACCAGTTCAATCAGCTCAATGCCGTCTTCACGCACGGCGGTGATGCGGCCATCGCTCTGCCCCAGGTACACCCCCGGGCGGACGCGGTAGGTCACCTTGTCCGGCCCCATTACCAGCGCGACCATGCCCGCTCCTTTGCCGATGGTGCCAACCATGTCCAGGCTGTCGAGCGGGAAGGCTTCCAGCGGCTCCTTGCGCCGGTTGGGATCCGGGCGCAAGCCGCTTCCCCCGTCCGGATTGACCCAGGCATCGCTGAACGGATCGCGCAGCCCCTGCGCCGAGTATTCGAACGTCTCGAACTGCTGCATCACCGGCAGCGGCTCCAGCGGCTCGGCCGGCCGTGCACGCACGTCGGCCATCCACTTTTCCAGGTTGGGCGCATCCCCCGGCGTGCTGCTGATACCGCGCGTGCAGCCGGTCGCTACCAGCAGCAGCGCAAGAACGCCGCATGCATTGCGAAGGGAACGTGTCATCGCTTGCCCCCCTTCTTGCGCGCGGCCTCTTCGGCGGCGGCCTGCTTTTCCTGCTCTTCCAGCTCGGTATCGTCAAGGTAGCGGTAGGTCTTGACCGTGCCGGACAGCTCCAGCGCGCCACTGCGCGCGGAAATGCTGCCCTTCCCGCCCTTGGGCTTCAGGTTGATGTCGTGCATGGTCAGGATCACCACTCGCGGCAGCGAAGCCACGCCGCTGACGAACGCCCCGAACTGGTGGTAGCTGCCCACCAGGCGCAGGGCGATCGGCTTCTCGGCGTAGAACTCCTTGGGTACTTCCGCGCCGGGCTGGAACAGCTCGTTGTTGAGCCCGCTGGACAATGCGGTCTGCGACACGTCGATGATCAGGTCCGGCATCTCGGTCTTGCTGGGCAGTTGCCGCAGCATCTGCTGCAGCACCTGTTCCATCTGTGCCAGCTGCTGCTTCAACGGGTCCAGGTTGACCGCGCGCTTCTGTTCCTTTTCGAACTCCTGGCGCAGGGTGACTTCGCGCTGCTCCAGTCCCTCCAGTTCCTCGGTCATGCCGCGCACGACGAGCAGGTAGGAAAGAACGACGATCAGCAGCGCCAGCAGCACGCAGAACACCAGCTTCGCCTGCTTCGGCCAGTTGCCGATGTTGTTGAGGTCCAGGTCCTTGAGGTTGGTTTTCTTCTGGCTCACGAGCGGGCCTCCTTCTGCGCCGCGGCGGCGGGCGTGGCCGGTTCCTGCGGCTCACCCGCGGCCGGTGTGGCAGCGGCCGGCGCCTCCGCCTCACTTGCCGGTGCCGCAGCCGGTGTAGCCGCATCGGCGGACTCCGGCTCGGCCGCAGCCGCGGCAACCTGGTTCTCACCCGGCGCCGGCAGCTTCACCCGCAGCACGAACACGTAGGGCAGCGACTTGATGTCCACCCCGCTGCCGGAGGATTCCTGTGCCTTGGCCTCGATGACCGACAACTCCGGGTTGGTCATCCAGCCCGAGCCTTCAAGGTTGCGCATGTAGGTACTGATCCGGGCGTTGGACTGGGTGCGTCCTTCCAGGGTCAACAGGTCGCCTTCCTGCTTGAGCGAGGTCAGCACCACGCCATCCGGGATGGTCCGCACCAGCGAGTCGAACAGGTGCACCATCTGCGAGCGCTTGCCCTGCAGCTCCTCGATCACCTTCTTGCGATCGAGCAGGCGCTTCTTCTGGATGTCCAGCCGGTCGATTTCCTTGTTCTGCTCCTTGACCTTGGCGATCTCGGCCTGGAGGTAGCCGTTGCGCTCGTTCTGGCCGCTGATCTGCTGGCTGTAGTAGAACCACAGCAGCAGCGACAGCACCACGCCGGCCACCGCGGCCAGGCCGAGCATCGAATAGAACTCGCGCTGCCGCTGTTTGCGCCGCTCGGCGCGCCACGGCAATAGATTGATCCGTGCCATCAGTCGAACCCCCGCATGGCCAGCCCGGTGGCGATCATCAGTGCCGGTGCGTCCTGGGCCAACGCGTGGGCCTGCACCTTCTGGCCCAGCGTCATCTGCGCCAGCGGGTTGGCCACCGAAGTGGCCACGCCCAGCTGCTCCTCCACCATCGCCGGCAGGCCCGGCAGCGAGGCACAGCCGCCGGCCAGCACGATGTGGTCGACGCGGTTGAATTCGCTGCCTGCGTAGAAGAACTGCAACAGGCGGCCGATCTGCTGCACCGTGGCCTCCTTGAACGGCTCCAGCACCTCGACCTCGTAGCTCTCCGGCAACCCGCCCTGGCGCTTGGCCAGGCCGGCTTCCTCGTAGCTCAGGCCGTAGCGGCGCATGACCTCGTCGGTGAGCTGCTTGCCGCCGAACACCTGTTCGCGGCTGTACAGGCTGCGCCCGCCGCGCAGCACGCTGAGCGTGGTCATGCTCGCGCCGATGTCGACCAGCGCGACGACGCCGTCGCTGGCCACCGGCAGTTCGCTGGCCACCAGCGCGAAGGCGTTCTCGATGGCGAACGCTTCCACGTCCATCACCTTGGCCGTCAACCCGCCCAGCTCCAGCGCCGACTGGCGCAGCTCGACGTTCTCCGAGCGCGAAGCCGCCAGCAGCACCTGCACCATCTCCGGATTGTTCGGGACCGGCCCGAGCACCTCGAAGTCCAGGCTCACTTCGTCGATCGGATACGGGATGTAGTTCACCGCCTCCAGTTCGACCTGGGCCTCCATGTCGTTCTCGTCCAGCTCGGCCGGCATCGGGATCACCTTGGTGATCACCGCCGAACCGGCCACGGCCGCGGCGGCACTCTTGGCCTTGCTGCCCGAACGCGCCACCGCGCGCCGGATCGCCTCGCCAACCGCCTCGACCTCGACGATGTTCTTTTCCACCACCGCATTGGGCGGCAATGGTTCCACCGCGTAGTGTTCCACGCGGAAACGGTTACCGCTGCGGGAAAGCTGAAGCAGCTTCACCGCAGTCGAACTGATGTCGACACCGATGATCGGTGTCTGACTTTTTGGGATAAGCCCCACGGTTTCTCCCCTGCCGACGGGCACTTGGACGCTAGTGTTGCGTCCGCGCATTAATAATGAATTTGTGGCGGTTGGCAACTCCCCTGCGTGCAGGCCGAGAAATCCGTCACGCCAGCAGAGCCGCTTCCCACCGATTTGTCCCCTGGGAGCGCCCCCAGCCGCTCCCGGACATAATCTATACTCTGCGGCCACGAAATCCGCAATCTGGACCTCGCTTGATGCCACGTTTCCGCCGCTGGCTGCGCTGGCTGCTGGCCCTCTCCGTCGCCCTGGCCCTGGTGGGCGCGATTGCCGCAGGCGCCCTTTATTACGTCGTTTCCTCGAAATTGCCGGACGTGCACGCGCTGCGCGAGGTGGAGCTGCAGGAGCCTATGTACGTCCACGCCCGCGACGGCCGGCTGATGGCGGTGTTCGGCGAAACCCGCCGCTACCCGGTGCAGATCAAGGACGTGCCGCTGCGCCTGAAGCAGGCCTTCCTGGCCACCGAGGACGCCAATTTCTACGAACACGGCGGCGTGGACTACAAGGGCGTGGCCCGCGCGATCTGGCTGATCGCCAAGACCGGCTCCAAGGATGGGGTGCCCGGCGGCTCGACCATCACCCAGCAGGTGGCCCGCCAGTTCTTCCTCAGCAACGAGGTCAGCTACACCCGCAAGCTGGCCGAAATGCTGCTGGCGCGCAAGATCGAGAGCGAACTGAGCAAGGACGAGATCTTCGAGCTGTACCTGAACAAGAGTTTCTTCGGCAACCGCGCCTATGGCATCGGCGCCGCCGCCGAGTACTACTACGGCAAGAAGCTGGCGGAGCTGGAGCTGGACGAGATGGCCTCGCTGGCCGGCATCCCCAAGTTCCCATCCAGCGGCAACCCGATCAGCAACCCCGAACGCGCGCGCCAGCGCCGCGACAACTACGTGCTGCAGCGCATGGCCGAGCTGGGCTTCGTCAGCCAGGCCGAGGCCGATACCGCCAAGGCGGTGCCGATGCACGCCGCGCCGCACGAACCGCCGGTGGAGGTCCACGCCCCGTACGTGGCCGAGATGGTGCGCCAGGAGATGATCGCCAGGTACGGCGGCGACGTGCTCAACAAGGGCTATCACGTCACCACCACCATCGACGGGCAGATGCAGGACGCGGCCACGGCCGCGGTGCATGCCGGCCTGATCCAGTACGACCATCGCCACGGCTGGCATGGCGCCGAGCAGCATTTCGACGTCGATGCCGGCGACGATGCCGCGGCACTGGCGCGGCGCATTGCCGGCATCCCGGCCCAGTCCGGCCTGTTGCCGGCCATTGTCGCTGCCGCCAATGCCGACGGCAGCCTGGCCGTGGTGCTGGCCGACCGCACCGAGCTGGTGCTGGCGGCAGCTTCCAGCCGCTGGACCTCGCGGGCGCCGGCCAAGCTGGCCGTGCGCGGCGACCTGATCCGGGTGCGCGCCGGCGACAAGGAAGGCGAGTGGCTGATCGACCAGATCCCGCGCGGGCAGGCCGCGCTGGTGTCGCTCGACGCCGACAGCGGCGCGCTGCGGGCGCTGGTCGGTGGCTTCAGCTTCGCCGGCAACAAGTTCAACCGCGCCACCCAGGCACGGCGCCAGCCCGGCTCCAGCTTCAAGCCGTTCCTGTACGCGGCCGCGTTCGACAAGGGCTTCAACCCGGCCTCGATCGTGCTCGATGCGCCGGTGGTGTTCCGCGACCGCCGCGGCAAGACCTGGCAGCCGCAGAACGATGGCGGCGGATTCCGCGGCCCGATGCGCCTGCGCGAGGCGCTGGTGCAGTCGCGCAACCTGGTGTCGGTGCGCCTGCTGGACAGCATCGGCGTGGATTTCGCGCGCAAGTACATCAGCGAATTCGGCTTCGAGGAGGCCGAGTTGCCGCCGAACCTTTCGATGTCGCTGGGTACCGCCTCGCTGACGCCGCTGTCGGTGGCGCGCGGCTACGCCACCTTCGCCAACGGCGGCTCGCGTGTGGATACCTGGGTGATCGACGAGGTCAGGGACCGCGACGGCATCGTGCTGTTCAAGGAAAACCCGGCACTGGCCTGCCGCGGTTGCGGCGGCGTCGCCCCCGGCGCCGCGCCGGCCAGCCAGGTGGTGGACGGCTTCAATTTCGGCTCCGCGGCCCGGCCCGTGGCACCAAAGGAGGTTGCCGGAACGGAAGCCGAGGCACCGGTGGCCTCGCCGATGAACCCCGATGCCCGCACCGCGCCACGCGCGATCGACGAGCGCACCGCCTACCAGTTGGTGTCGATGATGCGCGACGTGGTCCAGCGCGGCACCGGCGCCGCGGCCCGGGTACTGGGGCGCGAGGACGTGGGTGGCAAGACCGGCTCTACCAACGACCATCGCGACGCCTGGTTCTCCGGCTTCGGCGGTCCACTGGCCACCACCGTGTGGGTCGGCCGCGACGATTTCCGCTCGCTGGGCTACCGCGAATATGGCGGCCGCGCGGCATTGCCGATCTGGATCGACTACATGCGCGTGGCGCTGAAGGATGCCCCCGTCGCCCGCAACGACCCGCCGTCGGGCATGGTCGAGGCCAGCGTCAACGGCGCCACCGAATGGATCAAGGTCGAGGACCTGGACCGCCTGCAGGAATTCGACTTCGACCAGAACGAACAGGCCGACGACGCCGCGTTCGACATCTTCTGACGAGGTTCCCACCGGGGCGGGCATCCGTGCGCGCCCCGGCACCGGCCTGCGGCCGGCACATGCACTGACGGAGGCAGCCCGATGCCCCACCCCGGCCAGCAGGTACAACGTGGTGAGCGCGAGCGCCAGCGGATCGCCCAGGAGGCGGCCCGGCTGGTCCGTGAGAGCGGCATCCACGACCTCGACCATGCGCGGCGCAAGGCCGCCCTGCGGCTGGGCATCCACGACGAATCGCGGTGGCCGCGGCAGGCGCAGGTTGAAGCCGCGTTGCGCGAGCAGCAGCGATTGTTCGATGTCGGCTCGCAGCCCGAAGCACTGCGCCTGCGCCGCGAATCGGCGCTGCAGGCCATGCGCTTCCTGCACGCCTTCAAGCCGCGTCTTGTCGGCGCGGTGCTTGCTGGAACCGCCGACGCCAACAGCCCGGTGGTCCTGCACCTGCACTGCGACGATGCCGACGCGGTGCAACGCTTCCTGCACGAGCAGCAGATCCCCGCCGAAGCCCGCACCCGCGGCGTGCGGATCGACGCGCATGCGTCGCCGCAACGCGTTCCGGCCTGGGAGTTCGTCGCCGACGGCATCGCCTTCGAACTGGTGGTGCTGCCCGAGGACGCGTTGCGCAACCCGCCGCTGTCTGTCGAGGACGGCAAGCCGCTGCCACGCGCGGGACTGGCGCAAGTACAAAGCCTGATGCATACAGAACAACCGTAGGAGCAACGCAAGTCGCGACCGGGGCCTTCCCCGTGGAGCCTTGGTCGCGACTTGCGTCGCTCCTGCAGTGGCCATCCCTGCCCCGGAAACGAACAAGGCCCCGCAATACGGGGCCTTGTCGGAAAGCAGCCGTCGCCGCGATTACCTGGCGTAATCGCGCACGTCGTGGCCGGTGTAGACCTGGCGCGGACGGCCGATCTTCATTTCCGGGTCGACCTGCTGCTCCAGCCAGTGCGACACCCAGCCGGCGGTGCGGCCGAGGGCGAACATCACCGTGAACATCTCGGTCGGGATCTGCAGCGCCTTGTAGATGATGCCGCTGTAGAAATCGACGTTCGGGTACAGCTTGCGGGCGACGAAGTAATCGTCTTCCAGCGCGGCCTTCTCCAGCTTCACCGCCACGTCCAGCAACGGGTCGGTGACGCCCAGCTGGCCCAGCACCTGCCGGGTCATCTCGCCGATGACCTTGGCGCGCGGGTCGAAGTTCTTGTAGACGCGGTGGCCGAAGCCCATCAGGCGGAAGCCCGAGGTCTTGTCCTTGGCCTTGAGCACGGCGGACTCGACGTTGTTGGTGCTACCGATCTCTTCGAGCATCTTCAGCACCGCCTCGTTGGCGCCGCCGTGGGCCGGGCCCCACAGCGCGGTAACGCCGGCGGCGACCGAGGCATACGGGTTGGCGCCAGTGGAACCGACCAGGCGCACGGTCGAGGTCGAGGCGTTCTGCTCGTGGTCGGCATGCAGGATGAACAGCAGGTCCAGCGCCTTGACCACGTCCTTGTTCAACTCGTACTTGCCGTCGGCCGACTCGAAGGTCTGCTTCAGGAAGCGGCTGACATAGTCCAGCGAGGTGTCCGGGGTGTTGGCTGGCAGGCCCTTGCCGTGGCGGTAGATCAGCGCCGACAGAGTCGGCACCTTGGCGATCAGGCGCACCGCAGCCTTGCGGCGCTGCTCGGCGTCGGCCAGGTCCAGCGAGGCGTGGTACGTGGCCGACAGCTGCGCGATCGAGGCAGCCAGGATCGCCATCGGATGCGCGTCCTTGGCGAAGCTGCCGATCAGCGTGTTGATCGATGCGTCGACGCTGGCTTCGGCGGTCAGTTCGGCTTCGAACGCCTTCAGCTGCTCGGCCGACGGCAGTTCGCCGTTGATCAGCAGGTAGGCTACTTCGACGAAGCTGGACTTCGCGGCCAGCTGCTCGATCGGGTAACCGCGGTACAGCAGCACGCCCTTGTCGCCATCGATGTAGGTGATGGCCGACTTGCAGCTGGCGGTGGCGGTGTAGCCGGAGTCGTAGGTGAAGAGACCGGTTTCCTTGGTCAGCTTCGAGATATCGATGCAGCCATTGCCCAGCACGGGTTTGACTACGGGCAGAACGACCGACGTGTCGCCGGCGTTGAGCGTGACCTGATCTAGATCGGACACAGTGCGCTCCTCAGTGGGGAAAGGCGCCCAACCCGACGAGGAATGACGGCATGGACGCGTGAACAGAGTCCGCGGCCTCGCCACGGATCAGGCCATTATCGCACAGCAGCATTTGTTGATCGCACAGACCAAAGTTCTATGGACCTGCGGATGCGGGACACTGCATCGCGAGCACGCGGGATGCGCGTTGCGAATGGTTCAGGCAGACGGCGCGGCCGACAGCGGAGGAACCTCCGGCATCGCTTGCCCGTGACTCACGGGGTCGCCCGTTCCGATGGACGGCACAAAGCAACGGCCGCGCGATGCGCGGCCGTTGCCAGGGCAGGACAACCGTTCGATCAGCGCGCGTAGCGCTTCTGGAACTTGTCGATGCGGCCGCTGGTGTCGATGACCTTGTGCTTGCCCGTGTAGAACGGGTGCGAAGCCGAGGAAATTTCGACCTTGACCAGCGGGTACTCTTCGCCGTCTTCCCACTTGACCGTTTCCTTGGAGGACATGGTCGAACGGGTCAGGAACTTGAAATCGGAGGTGACGTCGTGGAACACGACGTTGTGGTAATCGGGATGAATGTCGGCCTTCATGGGCTCACACCGTGTGGGCTGGTGGTCAAGAGCGGCATTATAGGCACGGCCGCCCGCCGGGGGCAAGCCGTGCCGCCGCCGGCTCAGGCCGGCAGCCCCAGCGCCCGGCGCACCTGTGCCTCGAAGCGCGCCTGTTCGTAGCCGAGCAGCAGGGTGGTGTTGTCCGGCGCGCCGGTCTGGCGGTTCCAGTCCACCACGGTGGCGCCACGGGTATGGGTGCCGGCCAGTTCGACCGACAACGGGCGCCGTTCGAGCCGGGTGGCGCCTTCCGGCTGCAGCGCCCAGGCCATCGCCAGCGCGTCGGCGGCGTACCAGCGTTCGCCGCGGCTGTCCTCGGACCACAGCCGGGTCTGCCGCGAGATCAGCTCGTAGAAACGCGCCTTGCCGGTGTCGGCGGCCAGCCATTGCTCCACGTCCCGGTGCAGCAGGCCGTGGGCGACGGTGGCCTCCCAGTCCGCCACTTCGATGTGCGGGAAGCCGGTGAACACGATGTGCGCCGCCTCCGGGTCGAAGGCGATGTTGAACTCGGCCACCGGGGTGATGTTGCCGTGGCCGGTGATCGCCCCGCCCATCACCAGCATGCGCTTGACCCGCTGCGGCAGGGTCGGGTCGAGCTTGAGCGCCAGCGCGATGTTGCTCAGCGGCGCCAGCGCGACCAGCACCAGCTCACCCGCGTATTGGTGCGACAGGCGCAGGATCGCCAGCGCCGCGTGCTCGGCTTCGGCGGCGCGCGCCGCGGCCGGCAGGTCGACGTCGCCGAAGCCGTCGCGGCCATGCACGTGCGCGGCGTCTTCGGCCGGATGCACCAGCGGGTCGGGCGTACCGGCGAATACCGGCACGTCCTCGCGCCCGGCCACTTCGCACAGCTTCAGCGCGTTGCGCACGGTGTGATCGAGGCCGACATTGCCCGCCGCCACGGTCAGGCCGACCACTTCGTGGCGTTCGTCGGCGAAGGCCATCAACAGCGCCAGCGCGTCGTCGACGCCGGGGTCGGTGTCGATCAGCAGGGGAATCTTCTTGCTCATTATCTACTTCGTTTCTGGTTGGGGACCGAGTCTGGCACCTCCGTCATGGCAGGGGAAGCCATGTGCCCTGCGATTGCTGCAGGAGCGACGACAGTCGCGACCAGACCTGATCGGGAAAGCCCAGTGCGGGGTAAGCCCCGCACCTACAGGTTCTCGTGAACGTTCACGCCGATGCGTAGCGCGCGGCACCGCCGACCCAGCGTGCGACGATACGATCGGCCGCGGCCGGATCTTCCTGCAACAGGCGTTCGGCCAACGCATGCACCGCCGGCAGCAGGGCCGCGTCGCGGGCAAGATCGGCGATGCGGAAGGCGGCCAGGCCGGTCTGGCGGGTGCCGAGCAGTTCGCCGGGGCCGCGCAGTTCCAGGTCCTTCTCCGCGATCAGGAAGCCGTCGCTGGTCTGGCGCATGGTTTCCAACCGCTGCCGGGCCATCGCCGACAACGGCGGCTGGTACATCAGCACGCAGCTTGACGCCGCCGCACCACGGCCGACGCGACCACGCAGCTGATGCAACTGGGCGAGGCCGAGGCGCTCGGCGTTCTCGATGATCATCAGCGAGGCGTTGGGCACGTCCACGCCGACCTCGATCACCGTGGTGGCGACCAGCAGGTGGGTTTCGGCGACCTTGAACGCGCGCATCGCCGCCTGCTTCTCGGCGGCCTTCATGCGCCCGTGCACCAGCCCGATGCGCAGCTCCGGCAACTGTGCCGACAATGTCTCGTAGGTGTTCTGCGCGGCGGTGGCCACGACTTCATCGCTCTCGTCGATCAGCGTGCACACCCAGTACGCCTGCCGCCCCTGCGCGCAGGCCAGACGGATGCGCTCGACCAGCTCCGGGCGGCGCTCAGCGCTGAGGACGCTGGTCTGCACCGGGGTGCGGCCGGGCGGCAGTTCGTCGATGGCCGACACGTCGAGGTCGGAATACGCAGCCATCGCCAGCGTGCGCGGGATCGGCGTGGCGGTCATCACCAACTGGTGCGGCACCACGCCGGCGGCGGCGCCCTTGTCGCGCAGGGCCAGCCGCTGGTGCACGCCGAAGCGGTGCTGTTCGTCGACGATGGCCAGCGCCAGGTCATCGAACACCACGTTGTCCTGCATCAGCGCATGGGTGCCGACCACCACCTGCGCATGGCCGGAGGCCACCTCCTCCAACACCTTGCCGCGCGCCTTGCCGGTGACCTTGCCGGCCAGCCACGCCACGCGCACGCCCAGCGGTTCGAGCCAGCCGCGCAGGTTCGCCAGGTGCTGCTCGGCCAGCAGTTCGGTCGGCGCGGCCAGCGCCACCTGCTTACCGCGCTCCACCGCCAGCATCGCCGCCAGCGCTGCGACCACGGTCTTGCCGGAACCAACGTCGCCCTGCACCAGCCGCAGCATCGGATGCCCGCGCGCCAAGTCCTTGCGGATTTCGTCGAACACGCGCCGCTGCGCGGCGGTGAGGCGGAACGGCAGCGCGTCAAGCAATGTCTTCGCCAACCCATCGCGCCCGCGCAGCGCGGGTGCACGCTGCCGTTGCAGGGCGATGCGCTGGCGGCGCTGGCTGAGGTGGTGCGCCAGCAACTCCTCCAGCGCCAGCCGCCGTTGCACCGGGTGGGTGCCGGCGGCGAGTGCGGCGAGATCCACATCGGCCGGTGGGCGATGCATGGTCAACAGGGCCTGCCGCAGCGATGGCAGCGCCATGCCGGCCAACAACGCCGGCGGCAGCACTTCCAATGTCGCTTCGTCCGGCAAACGTTCGAGCGCCTGCCCGATCAGCTTGCGCAACGTCGCCGGGCCGATGCCCTCGACCGCGGGATAGACCGGGTCCAGCGCTTCGCCGAGCCCGGGTTCTTCGCCCTCGCCCAGCACGCGGTAGCTGGGATGGACGATTTCCAGCCCATGCTGGCCGGGGCGCGGCGTGCCGTAGGCGCGCAGACGCGTGCCGACGGCGAACTGCGCCACCTGCGCGGCGCGGAAATGGAAGAAGCGCAGTACCAGCGTGCCGCCGGAGCCGTCGCTTACCGCCACCCGCAGCATCGGCCGGTAACGGAAGCCGCGTTCGACCGCTTCCACCCTGCCCTCCACCTGCGCCGGCAGGCCGGCCTTCAGCGCGCAGATCGGCAGCAGGGTGGTGCGGTCCTCGTAGCGCAACGGCAGGTGCAGCCACAGGTCCTGCAGGCTGCCGATGCCGCGCGCCTGCAGCTTGGCGGCCACCGACGCGCCCACGCCGGGCAGCACCGTCACCGGCGTTTCACCGCTGGCCGCCAATGCCGGGGTGGATGCCCGCGTTCGCGCCATGCGTGGCGGTCAGTCGAGGATCATCACCGCATCGACCTCGAACGCCGCGCCCTTGGGCAGGCCCGATACCTCGATGGTGGAGCGGGCCGGGAACGGCGCCTGGAAATATTCCTGCATCACCGCGTTGACCTTGGCGAACTCGCCCAGGTCGGTCAGATAGAGGCCCAGGCGCACGATCTTGTCGAACGAACCGCCGGCCTCCTCGGCCACCGCCTTGAGGTTGTCGAAGGCGCGGCGCGCCTGCACCGCGACGTCGCCGGCGACGATGTCGCCGGTGGCCGGGTCCAGCGGGATCTGGCCGGAGAAATACACGGTGTTGCCGGCGCGCACGGCCTGCGAATACGGGCCGATCGCGGCCGGTGCCTTGGCGGTGTTGATGATCTGGCGGGACATGGAAAGCTCCGGTTGGGATAAAGGCGGAACATTGTACCGCCCGCCTTTGCGTCGCCGGTTGCCACGACATACCGGGGAATGCCGGGGCTGGACAAAAATTCACCAGCGCTTGCGGAGGTACGCCGGGAAAGGGCCGCAGCGGGTTATCCACAAGTTGTCAGTGTGGCGTTGCACACCGGTTGTGGAGAAATCGAACCCTGCCATCGGGATACCGGTGGGTGCCGACCGTCGGTCGGCACCGGCCCTGCGTGCGCATTGGACCACCCCGCCGCCCGACCCACGGTCGGGCGCCACTCCCACGGTGGTTATTGCCGGCGCACCGACTGCACCACCGACAGCCTTCGCAGCCGGCGCATCACCTCGGCCAGGTGGGTGCGGTCGCGCACCTGCAGGTTGAAGCACAGCACCGCGGCATTGAAGTCGCGGTCCAGATAGTCCACCCGCTCGATGTTGGAATGGCTCTGGGCGATGGCCGCGGCCAGTTGCGCCAGCACGCCGGTGCCGTTCTCCACCTCCACGATCAACGCGGTGTCGTAGTCGCCGACCACGCTGCTGTCCCAGCCGATCGGCACCCAGCGCTCGGGCGACTTGCGCAGCTCGGCCAGGTTCGGGCAGTCCATGCGGTGCACCACGATGCCCTTGCCGGCGGTGTGGTAGCCCATGATCTCGTCGCCGGGGATCGGCTGGCAGCAACCGGCGAAGCTGATGACGCCGCGCTCGCTGCCGTTGATCAGGATCTTCTCCTGCACGCGCCGGGTACCGCCGTCGGCGCGCGGCTCGCCATGCGCCATCAGCGCCTGCGCGGCCTGCGTGGGCATCCAGTTGCCCAGCGCGACATCGGCCAGGAAGGCCTCCAGCCGCGGGTAGCGGTGCTCGGCGAGGAAGGCGTCCAGCCGGCCCTTGGGCAGGCGTTCGATCGAGCTGTCCATCGCCTCCAGCGCACGGTCGAGCATGCGGTGGCCCAGTTGCACCGCGTCCTCGTGCTCGAGCTGCTTGAGCTGGTGGCGGATGGCGGTGCGCGCCTTGGAGCTGACCACGAACTCCAGCCACTGCGGCTTGGGCGCAGCCGACTTGGCGGTGATTATTTCCACCGTCTGCCCGCTGGCCAGCCGGGTGCGCAGCGGCACCAGCTTCTTGTCCACGCGCGAGGCCACCGCGCGGTTGCCGACGTCGGTATGCACGGCATAGGCGAAGTCCAGCGCGGTGGAGTTGCGCGGCAGGGCGAGGATCTTGCCCTTGGGCGTGAACAGGTAGACCTCGTCGGGGAACAGGTCGACCTTGACGTTGTCGAGGAACTCCAGCGACGAGCCGGCCGAGCGCTGCGAGTCGATCAGCTCGACGATCCACGCATGGGCGCGGCTCTGCGCGCTGTTCGGCGATTCGCCGCCGAACTTGTAGGTCCAGTGCGCGGCCACGCCGCGCTCGGCGATCAGGTCCATTTCCTCGGTGCGGATCTGCACCTCGATCGGCGAGCCGTAGGGCCCGAACAGCACCGTGTGCAACGACTGGTAGCCGTTGGCCTTGGGGATGGCGATGTAGTCGCGGAAACGGCCGTCCAGCGGCTTGAACGCCGCGTGCACCGCGCCCAGCGCGTGGTAGCAGCTGGGCACCGAGCGCAT
>Ga0206118_100249_pt1 | contig 39998 bp, 38 predicted proteins | sample 3A20Ametagenome_FD_177999 | JGI IMG/M metagenome (GOLD analysis project Ga0206118, IMG submission 177999) | Enriched microbial communities from leaf-cutter ant dump, University of Wisconsin, Madison, United States - 3A20A | ecosystem: Environmental > Terrestrial > Nest > Insects nest > Nest dump... | reverse complement strand
AGCCCGTGTGATACGCTGGGTCTGGACAATCCTGCTTCCCTGACCGGAGATATTGTAAAGAACGATGTCCCTATGCTCTATCCTAATCCTGCGGGAGAGAAGCTGTATGGCAGGTGGGAAGAGGCATGGGCCGACAGGGCTATGTCAGTGTATGACTTTGCAGGAAAGAAGATTTGGCATGGTAAGGCGATAGTGCTGCGATCCGGCTTGGATATAGGTCATCTTTCAACAGGTGTTTATTTTGTAGCCATACAGGGGGCTAAGGTGCTGAAGGTGGTAAAAGTATGAATGTGAAAAATACGTCCTGCATCGCGCAGGATCAGATATAAAAATGAGAAGATTTGCCTGCCGATGTACTTTCCTCTTCGTCAGTTGTAATGAGATATTTAATATTGTTATTCTGTTTGATACACAGCCAGTCTATTTTTTATACTCATAACAAGGGCCTAATTGACACTGGCAAAACGAAACCAGCTCATCAATCGATTCTAAGTAGTAGACCCTTCAGATATTCTCCTTCAGGATGATACAGGTTGACCGGATGATCTACGCCCTGAGACAGCTGCTTAAGGACCTGGATCCGTTTGCCGGCATCGATTCCGGCTGCAAACACAATGCTCCTGAAAGTGGCACTGTCAATAGCCTGGCTGCAACTGAAGGTCAGCAGATAGGCGCCGTCTTGAACCAGCCTCATCGCTTCGGCATTCAGCCTACGGTAAGCAAGGGATGCCTTATGGCGTACGGCATGGCTTTTAGCAAAGGCAGGAGGATCTACAATGGCAAGGTCAAAAGAGGCTGAAGACTGGGCCTTCAGCCATTCTATGACATCTGCCCGGAATGAAGTATGTCTTTCCCCGACGCCACTGACCAACCCTGCATTTGCCTCTACCAGGTCCATCGCCTTCTGGCTCGAATCGATGCTCGTAACGGATGATGCGCCATTAGCAAGCGCATAGACCGAAAATCCTCCGGTATAACAAAAGGCATTGAATACATTCCGCCCTTGAGCCAACTGCCCAACGAGAAAACGATTATCGCGCTGGTCCAGGAAAAAGCCGGTCTTCTGCCCTTCGACCCAGTTTATTTTGAAATGGTGACCATTTTCCAGAGCTATTGTTTCATGGTCAGAGCCTTTAAGAAAGAAATCTGCCTCACCCGGTTTCAGATGTAAGGTAGCTGAGCTTTTGCAGTATATGGTATTTAACCGTTTATCGAATATATTGTCCAGAGAGTCAGCTATCAGCTTGACCTGTCGGAACATACCCATAGAGTGGCATTGTACGACGGCATTATTATTGTAAATATCGATGATCAGGCTTGGCAGGTCGTCCCCTTCGCCATGAACGAGCCTGAAGCAATTGGTCGATGAGGAAACGAGTCCAAGATTTATACGCATCTGAAGTGCCCGTTTGAGCCGCTCTTCATACAAACCATCGAAATATGCTTCCGGACTGAAAGCTAATATACGGATGCTGATGCTACCGTTCTGCTGATAATGACCATAGCCCAGTACCCTGTTCTGGTAATCGCTCACCGAAACCAGCTCTCCGTCATTACAACCATGCTCTACCTGAGCGATCGCCCCGGAAAAAACCCAGGGATGGCGTCGTTGAAGTGATGCTTCCTTTCCTTTCTTTAGGACAATTTTCTTCAAGCAGTATGTTATTAAAATTCACCGGTATATAATGGAAATCCTTCCATTTTTTTATTGACAGAGGCTTTGATCTGATTGATCTCCGTTTCATTATCAATATTCATCAGGATATGATCTATCCAATCCACAACCTCCCTGCAGTCCTCTTCTTTGAATCCTCTGGAGGTTACAGCCGGCGCGCCGATCCTGACACCGGAGGTTATTGCCGGGCTTTCGGTATCAAAAGGCACCATATTTTTATTGACCGTAATATCGGCTTTTATAAGGGCATTTTCAGCTGCCTTGCCGGTCACTCCTTTGGAATGAAGATTTAGCAATACGAGATGGTTGTCAGTGCCACCGCTGAGTATATCATACCCCTTGGCGCGAAAAGCATCAGCAAAGGCCCTGGCATTCCTGATCACCTGCTCTATGTAGGTCTTATAGTCCGGCTGTAATGCTTCATGGAAGGCAACCGCTTTGGCTGCAATAACATGCTCCAACGGCCCGCCCTGCATGCCGGGAAATACACCACTGTTCAAAACGGCCGACATTTTGATCGCCTTTCCTTTGGCCGTCGTCCTGCCCCATGGATTGTCAAAATCCCGGCCCATCATGATGATCCCCCCGCGTGGTCCACGGAGTGTTTTATGGGTAGTGGAAGTGATAATATGACAGTATGGCACGGGATCGTTGAGGAAGCCTGTGGCAATAAGGCCGGCCGGATGCGCAATATCGGCCAGCAAAAGGGCTCCCACCGAATCCGCTATTTCCCTGAACCGGCGATAATCCCAATCCCTGCTGTAAGCCGATGCACCACAAATGATCAGCCGGGGCTTTTCCCGGGCAGCTATTTCAGCGACCTTATCCATATCGATAATGCCGGTTTCCTTTTCCACTCCGTAGAAAACAGGGGTATAGACCTTACCGGAATAATTGACAGAGGACCCATGCGACAAGTGACCGCCATGAGACAGATCAAAACCCAGCACCTTGTCATAAGGTTTTAGGCAGGCCAGGAATACTGCAGCATTGGCCTGAGCTCCGCTATGAGGCTGAACATTGGCATATTCCACCCCAAACAATGTCTTGAGACGATCGATGGCGAGTTGTTCGATCTCATCTACCACCTCACAACCTCCGTAATATCTTTTTCCGGGATATCCCTCTGCATATTTATTGGTCAATACGGTACCCATGGTTTTGATCACTTCTGCCGAAGCAAAATTCTCCGAAGCGATCAGTTCAATACCTTCTCTTTGCCGTTTAAGCTCTTTGGCCACCAAGCCCTGAATTACAGAGTCCATTATCAGAAATTTTAAGGCGCAAAGGTAACATTTCTTCTATAATTGACAGGCAATTGTACACATGTGGGGCATTTCATCCGTTGTAATCAATATTGAATTATCTTTATCCTAAAAATCGGCAATAATGAATTTTAAATTCGGTATAGTCCTGTTGCTTGCTCTCCCGGTCGTATCCTGCTCCAGTTGCAAGGAGGATGATGAAGGCTACGGACCTTTCAAAGACAAGTTTCCGGTCGAGTTCAATTACCTGGATCTACAGAATGAGACTCCAACACACATATATACCTCCGATGGCAATGATATCATCTATTCCTTACCTGAAAGGGAGGAAGAGCTCAATATCCAGATGAACATTGCAAAGAATCAGATAAATTATATCAAGCTGCTCGGTCCGGATCAATCCGAAATCAAGGGAAAATACCGGGACGGGGTTACCGAAGTTGTGCTCGATGCGCAGTATTCTCTTTCAGGTTCCGTTTATACATTCACCAAAGATATTTTCACACAGGTCCTTACATACAAGGCGGAGAGAGCTACCGATACAATGACCATGAAAGGGATCTGCTGCGCAAGATATAATAACGGTGTCAGAAAAGACAGGTCGACCGTTATCCAGGTCAGCGGTTATACCCTTGAAGATGAAAAGGCCAAGGTCGGAAGCGGAGATACGCTATATTACAGGATCTTCGATGCGCGCCTGGTAAAAAAACAGTAAGGAGCCACCGGACTCCAGAAGCCGGAGTTGACAAGTTTATTTTTATTTGTTGCACTTTTTTTTTCTATTTGTGAGCTAAAACTCAACAAAGGTGACAAACGTCGTACTATCCCTCGGCAGTAATATCGAACCGCGTAAAGAACACCTGGACCGGGCCGTCAGCCAGATCCGGACCTGGTCCGGAAAAAAGCTGCGCCTGTCAAATATCTATATCACGGAGCCCTACGGTTACCATTCAGAGCACGAATATCTCAACATGGCCGTCGAGCTTGGGACCAGCCTGACTCCCCAGGAGATCATGCAGAGAATATCGGCGCTGGAATCAGAGATGGGAAGGCACAGAACAAATGACAGGATCGAAGACCGCACTATAGATATCGACCTGTTGTTTTACGGGGGAGAGATCATTCATGAAAAGGATCTGGATGTTCCGCATCCGAGATTGCACCAACGCAACTTTGTCCTGGCACCGCTGCTGGACATTGTCCCTGACCTTTTACATCCTGAATTAAAAAAGCCGGTATGGGAATTATATGATGCGTGTAAGGACAAGAGTGAGATACGTATTCTCGAATGAGCCAGCTTTTGCCATATAAGTATTTCTGCATCGAAGGCAATATCGGAAGCGGGAAGACCACGCTAACCAAGATGCTGGCCCGGGAATATGATGCGCTCACATTGCTCGAGCAGTTCGATGAGAATCCTTTCCTGCCTGCTTTCTATGAAGACAGGGAAAGATATGCCTTCCCGGTCGAGGTATTTTTCCTCTCCGAGCGGCACAAACAGATGCAGATCGAGCTCAGTGTCAGCAATTTATTCCATGAAACGGTCATTGCTGACTATTGCTTTTACAAAACGGTGCTTTTCGCGCGCGAGAACCTTGACCCAAAGGAATTTTCACTATTCTATAAGCTATACCAGCAGTTAGATCATCAATTGGTCCAGCCTGAGCTCATCATCTATCTCCACAGACCTGTCGATGCCCTTCTGAAAAATATAAAAAAAAGGAACAGGCCGTTCGAGCAAAAGATCAGTCCCGGTTATCTTTCGTCGATATCCAGTGCCTATCTATCCTATCTGCAATCAAGAGAAGATACACCTGTTATCATATTTCACATGGATGACGATGATTTTGAAAATGATCTTACCAGGTATAATGCTATTGTAGAAAACCTGATCACCGGAAAAGATATCAGGGGCGTGCGTCATATCTACCTGTGAGGAACGACCGGGATGGTTGCCGGTTTTTTACAGGAATAATGCAAAATAAAAAAGGAAGCCAACCCGGCTTCCTTCTATTTTTCTTATGAATGTATCATTATATTATACCCACTCCATTGCATATGCAAATGCGGTCAACTGAAAGGGCAGCACCACCCAAAAGAATGTAGGCACATAAATCAACATCGCAATGATCAACACTGTAGATACAGCAAAAATGGTCCACTGCGTTTTGGTATTTGTTTTCTTCTCTTCCTGGCTCATTGATCTTGATTTAATGCGCCAAAGATAGTAAAACACCATCAAACTTTCCAAGCGATGAACATATATAAACCAAAACAAATATTTTTTCAATACATATCACCTTTCCTTTGTACCTTTAGTATGACTAAGTCCTATAAGATTACAGACCTGTAATATTTTGTCCTGGCAGGATAAAAAATACCGCTCTTATTTTAAATACCTTCCGGGGATTACCCGTTATAGATATCACCGAAAAAAATAAAAACGATAATATATGTTCAACAAGGCTTTATTCGCTCCGCTGTTACTATTACTTACCTTTACTTTTTTCCTCTCCTGCAAAAAGAGCAGGCCGGTCTCTGAAAAGAATCCATACATCTTCGCCAATACATCTGGTATGATCTCGAAGGCCCAGCCTCTCAGGGTCGTATTCGCCAATAATATGGTAGAGCCACGGGCTGTAGGTGGTTTTGTCCAATCAGATGCATTTTCGATCTCCCCTTCTGTCGAAGGACGGGCCGTATGGCAGGATGAAAAAACGATCATCTTTCAGCCAACAGATCAGTTTGTCAGCGATAAAAATTATAAGATCAATATCGATCTCGGCAAATTACATGACAACGTACCTGCCGAATATAAAAACTTCAGCTTCGATATACGCACTATTAAACAGGACGTCATGCTCCGGTGGTCCGGATGGGATACACCGTCTTCGACCGACTACACAGAGCAGAGCTACAAAGGTACGGTTCTGACTGCCGATGTTGAAGATGCTGCAAAGGTCGAGTCTCTGCTAAAAGCCCAAATAGGTGATCAGGACCTGACCATCCGGTGGGCTCATAACAATAATGGTCTTGTTCACGACTTTTCCATATCCGGCATTAAAAGAAACGCAGCAAAACAAACGATAAGCGTCATGCTGGACGGCAGCCCGATCGGTGTTGATACCAGATCGGAGGAAAAGGTAGACGTAGCGCCTGTAGAAGACTTCCGGGTACATGATCTTTATTTCAATAATGAAGATGATTTTTACTTTACGCTCAATTTTACTGACCCGGTTCTCACGACACAGAACCTGACAGGGCTGATCACCATCGACGGTTATGAAGATGTCATCACATACGCTATCCAGGGCAACAATATTAAAGTATACCCTGCCACAAGGCTCACCGGCGATCAAACGATAAGGGTCAGCCCTACCGTCAGGAACACGCATAATGCCTCGCTCGGCAAACCATGGAGCAAATCCGTCAACTTCATGGATACCAAGCCGTCGGTCCGTTTTGTCAATAAAGGTAACATCATGCCGGAAAGCGACGGGCTGATCCTGCCTTTTGAAGCCATCAACCTGAATGCTATCGACGTGGAGATAGTCAAGATATTCTCCAACAATATACTTCAATACTACCAAACCTACAATGGTTATGAGGACATGTATGATGTCAACCGCGTCGGACGCATCATCCTCCAGCAAAAAATACAGCTGTCCAGCCTTAACTCAGCTATCAACAAGACGTCATGGGTAAAATACGGGCTCGATCTCAACAAACTGATCACAACTGACAAAAATGCGATCTACCAGATACGTCTGGGATTCAGAAAGGCCTATTCGACCTACGTCTGTAAAAACGGTGAGGCCGATTGGAAAGAAAAAGAGCTCATGCCGGGCGAAACATCCTATGATGAAGGCATAGAAAGCTTCTATGATGGCAATTATAATGGCTTTGCAGAAGAGTTTGACTATGAAAACTACAATTGGGATGACCGGAACAACCCCTGCAAATCCATGTACTACAATAAGGAGAATTTTGCCGTCCAGAGTGTGTATAAGTCCAATATAGGCCTCATTGCCAAAGGGAATGACCGGGGAGATTTCTTTGCAGTTACCACTGATCTGAAGACGGCCAAACCCATATCGGGCGCTGAGGTGATATTTTACGACTTTCAGCAGCAGATCATAAGCAAAGGCACCACGGATGGCGATGGCTTCCTCAAGATAAAGCTCGCCTCCAAACCGTTTATGGCAATAGCTGAAAAAGCCGGTGACAAAAGCTACCTCTTACTGGACGACGGACGTTCTCTTTCACTAAGCAAGTTTGACATCAGCGGTGAAGAATACCAGAAAGGGCTCCGGGCCTATATTTATGCAGAAAGAGGTGTATGGCGTCCCGGCGACTCTATCTTTCTCAATTGTATCATCGAAGATAAGGCCAATACGCTGCCTGCCTCTCATCCCGTACAGCTGGAGTGGCGCGATCCGCGGAATGTCGTCGTATCCAAACGTGTATTCAGCTATTCAAAAGGCAGCATCATCCCGATGCATCTCCTGACCTCATCCGATGCTCCGACAGGTATCTGGTCGGCAACCGTCAAAGTCGGCGGAGCGAGCTTTACAAAATTGCTCAATGTCGAGACCGTCAAGCCCAACCGGTTAAAGATCAATTTTGAGCCGGATAAGAACCAGCTGATGGCGGGAGCCTCTACGGTCAATGCAAAGCTCAATAGCTCCTGGCTGATCGGTACGGTTGCGTCCAATATGAGGACCGTGATCGAAGCCAATCTGCGGAGCAATAATCAGCCCTTTGAAAAATATAAGGACTTTGACTTTACAAATGCCGGCTCCAATAAGAGCTTTCAGAAAACTGTCTATGAAGGCAGTACGGACAATACCGGGAATGCTGATGTCAACCTGCAGCTTAATGCCAATAACGACATCCGGCAGATCAGCAATGTCGTATTCAAAACAACCGTTTTTGAGCCGGGAGGTAATTTCAGCATAGACTTTACATCCGGCAAATATTCGCCCTATAAGGCATATGCAGGCGTCCACGTACCTAAAAATACCTGGGGGGAGCCTACCATCGCCGAAGGGAAGGATGCTCCAATAGAAGCTGTGGTAGTCAACCAGTACGGTAAACCCATTTCAAATATCAATACGAGCATCACAGTATACAAAGTTGACTGGAGATGGTGGTGGGAAGGCGATTACGGCGATGCAGGATATTATACGGGCAACTTTAATTCCGTACCTCTGAAGACCTATACAGGGAAAACCGGAACGGATGGTCTTGTCAAAATGAGCTTCAAGCCTTCAGGCTGGGGAAGATACTTTATCACTGTCACGAGCGATGCCAGTCCGCATACAGCAGGTACCTTCCTGTATGCGGGATACCCTGATTATGCCAGCCTCGAGCAAATGGCCAATGTAGCCACTTCTCTCCCACTCGGCCTGGACAAAAAGGAAGTAAAAATAGGAGAACCGCTCAATATCAGCTTTAGCGCTCCGGCCAACAGCCGGGCCCTGATAACGATCGAGAACGGCAACACGCTTGTAGAACAAAAATGGTATGACTGTAAGGAAGGCGCCAACAAAATAACGATCCGGACAACAGACGAAATGGGTTCCAATGCCTATGCCTTTGTATCGCTCATACAGCCTCATAACCAGACCGCCAATGACCTTCCGTTGCGTATGTATGGCGTCTTGCCTTTTAAGATCCAGAATCCATCGCTCGTTCTGACACCGGTTCTGCAAATGCCGGGCGAGATCCAGCCTGATAAGAAGGTCGACTTTACGGTATCGGAGCAAAACGGCAAAGAAATGTATTATACGGTAGCTATTGTCGATGAAGGCCTGTTGGATATCACAAAATTCAGAACACCCAATCCCTATGATCATTTCTATGCGAAATCAGCCCTTGCACTCAGAACCTGGGACCTGTATGACTATGTCATCGGCGCCTATGGCGGACGGCTTGCGAGTATTTTTGCCGTGGGTGGTGATATGGGAGCCGCCCAGATCGAAGGAGCTCCCAAAGCCAATCGTTTTGTTCCGGCGGTAGTCCATCTTGGTCCTTTTAAATTAAAAAAAGGTGAGAAAGCCAGGCATAGCTTTATGCTAAGCAATTATATGGGCTCTGTCAGAGCAATGGTGGTGGCTTGTAATGAGAAGGCCTTCGGATCTGCTGACCAGACCGTCAAGGTTATCAAACCGCTTATGGTAGCATCCACCCTCCCGAGGGTTCTGAGCCCGGGCGAGACATTCAATGTGCCTGTCAATGTCTTTGTTACGAAAGACCATATCAGGAATGTATCGGTTTCTATTAAGGATCAGAGCGGTACGGTCGTCGCTCAAAAAACCGGCACCCAATCGCTCTCATTTGACAAAGCAGGTGAAAAGATGCTTTACTTCCCGGTCATAGTAGGAAACAGAGAAGGCAGATCAACCATCCAGATCACAGCCACCGGGGGCAGCGAGTCGACAAAAGAGACCGTGGAGATAGAGGTCCGGAATCCCAACCTGCCTGTCACTATATCAAAAGATTATGTTATTCAGGCCGCCCAGAGCCTGAATATCGAAAACGCAAGAGTCGGCATGGAAGGTACCAATTCGGCCATGCTCGAATTCTCGACCTTCCCGTCGATCAACCTGTCCGGAAATCTCGACAAACTGATCGATTACCCTTATGGTTGCCTGGAGCAGACGATCAGCAAAGCATTTCCGCAGCTGTTCCTTAAGGACGTAGTAAGCCTGAGCCAGGCTAACAAGGACAGGATAAAGTCAATGGTAGATGCCGCCATCAGTAAGATCACGGCATTTCAGAATGCCGAAGGCTGGTTTAGCTTCTGGCCGGGGTCATCCTATCCTGATCAGTATACGAGCAATTATGCCGGCCACTTTATGGTTGAGGCCAGGAAGGCAGGTTATGTAATCCCACAGGCCACTTACGAAAGCTTCCTTTCCAATCAGAAAAAGATGGCGAGGCTCTGGCAGCCCAAACAGCTGCAAGCCGGGCTCTATCCGCATAATGCAGACATCGATCAGGCTTACAGGCTATATATCCTCGCACTTGCAGGAAACCCTGAGCTTGGAGCAATGAACCAACTCAAGGAGATAAAAACCACAAGTACGCCATCCAGGCTGTACCTGGCAGCCGCTTATGCGATCATAGGCAAAAAAGACGTGGCCAGGAATCTGATTGATAATACAGACAGGAATATACAGCCTTATGCCGAGTTTGGTTATACATTCGGTTCTGACCTGAGAGATGAGGCGATCCTCCTCAATGCTCTAACGATGGTGGAAGACAAAACCAATGCTGCAACTGTGGCACGGTCTGTTGCGCAGAAGCTGGGAAGCCAGGGATGGTATGCTACATACAGTCTATCCTACGGAATTTGGTCAGTTGCCGGGTATCTCAGAAAGTATCCGCCGGCTGGAAACATCAATGCTACTTATGTCGTAAACGGCAAGACCATTGAGGTTAACGAGCCGCGATCGGCCCACTATGTTGAGTTCGGTCCCAAGACCAATCTCCAGAGTACAAAAATAACGAATAGAAGCAACGGAGTTCTGTATATTAATATGGTCCAGAAGGGCAAGCCGGCATTGTTTGACCAGACCACCCAGGCCGATAATATCTCTCTTGCCATCAGCTATACCGATAAGAACGGGAATAAGATCAATCCTGCAAACCTGAAAAAAGGGACAGAGTTCTATGCCATAGCTACCGTCAAAAACACATCAGCATATACAACTGAACTGCAGGAGCTTGCCCTGACACAGATCTTTCCCTCCGGCTGGGAGATCGTCAATGACAGGTTACAGGAGGGTGTCGTGGACGATGGTTCGCATTATTTTGACTACCAGGATATCCGCGATGACAGGGTCAATACATTTTTTGACCTGAAATATCAATCGGCAAAATCATTCCGCACAAAGCTAATTGCCGCCTATTCCGGAAAAAGCTTTATACCTGCATCGACCTGCTCCGCTATGTATAACAATACAGTATCAGCACGGGTACCCGGTATGTGGGTCGTGGTTGAATAGACATTCTTCTGGCAGGGATACCAGGATCATATGAAAATAGTAAGGGCTGCCGACTTTTGGCAGCCCTACATTCAACCTATCAAATTATGGAATAACCTTGATTCATAAAACCAGAGGGTATTTGAGTATTTCATTCCCGGATACAATGGACGGCACGCGGTGTAGTACCCTTGACGTTCAGATAAGGGCTTACATATGGTATCCCCAGATTGAGCCCTCGCAGGATCAACAAAAATGAGGAGAGCAATACGACATATGGAATCGCTTTATTGACCCTGTTCCTAAGGCTCATGCTGATTTTTTTCATTCCAAATAAAAACAGTGAAAACACCGGTACCGTACCCAGACCGAAAAAGGTCATGACCATAGCGCTTCCTAAAATATTTCCCGTCGAAACAGCAGCCGCAACAGCCAGGTATACAAGTCCACAAGGGAGCAATCCATTGGCCAGTCCGAATAAAAAAGGATTGCTCATTATACCTTTTCTGGAAATAAGTTGGTAAAGGCCATTTCTGAATCCTTTGAAAAAAGGAAGATCTGCCTCCGGAATTTTATGAGGCAGAATCTTCCTTAACGCTATATAACATACTACAAAACCAACCAAAACGGACAAGAGCTGCTGATAACCCGCTATATAAAATGCGTTGCCCAGAAGTCCGAAGCATAGTCCTAACAGCAGATAGGTCATTGATCTCCCACTGTGGTACAACAAAATATTTATTGCATGACGCTTTCCTGACGCCCATGGCATAACTATTGCCAATGGACCGCACATACCGATGCAATGCAGGCTCCCGGCCACACCTATGCTAAACCCGGTCAGGATAAAAGGCCACATAGTTATCTTACTGTATAATCAAATGATTGGTAATAGGATTTACGGCCGTTGATCCATGACATTCTTACATGATACAGCCCTCTGACGAAATCCGATTTGTCAAACCGTTGCTTTCCCTCAAGAGGCTTCAGCTCGAAATACCTGTCAAGTCTCTTATCGGAGGGCCGGATGATCTCTATACCTCCTGAGACGACGGAGTCAGAGACATTCAATGGCAGCCGAAGCTCAATAAAGCCATTGCTATCCACCAATGCAACACTTCCCTTGTCAGAAACAAAGCTCGCAGATTCGTCGATCAGTTGCTGATGCTTCAATTCTCTTTCATAATATTTATCATCCATCATATCGATGCTTTGCTTAGAAGAGAGCAGGACCATACCTCCGATACCCAGGACGAAGACAATAATAACGGTCATAATTCCATATCCCCAATTCATATTTTTCTATTTATTTAAAAGGTCCGAGAAAGGTTGTTTCTATTTCATCTATTTTTTCACCATTGGCAAATAAGCCGATCCTGATATGATTGCTCCTTTGTTTGACGTCTTTCTGATCAAGAATCACAAAAAAGGTCAGATCGGTCAGCGCCTGCTTCTTCAGCACCGGCTTTTGATCGATCATTCTGATCGAACCGGGAATATCCATCAGCTTCAATTCAACCTTATAATCTTTTGGCTTCTTATTCAGTATCTTAGCCTCAAACAGATTGCTGATTTTATTATCGGGGAGCTCCTGGTACAGCTGTCCTTTGACCCTGCTGATATTACCGGATATAGGCCTGGCAGTGGCAACCAGGGTCACCATGATAGCGATAAGGAACAATAATATACCTGAATAAGCCTTGATCCGGGAAGTAAAGACAAATGGTTTCTTTTCCCGAATCTCCTTTTCGGAGGCATACCGGATCAACCCTACCGGTCTGTTTATTTTGATCATTACCTCATCACAGGCGTCAATGCACGCAGTACATCCGACGCATTCCATCTGGATCCCATCCCTGATATCGATTCCTGTCGGGCACACTATGACACATTTTTTGCAATCGATACAATCCCCTCTTTTTGTATCTTCTTTTTTTGATATTTTACCCCTTGGCTCGCCCCGTTGGTAATCATAGGATACCTGCATGGTGTTCTGATCCAGCAGGACGCTCTGCAGACGTCCATAAGGGCATATCGTCGTGCACACTATCTCTCTCACAAATGCAAATACACTATAAAAAGCAAGGGTAAACAGGACAATGCCGCTTAACAGGGTCAGATGCTCACTTACAGGTTCCCGGATGATCTTTAGCAGCTCATCCGTACTGATAATATAGGCAAGAAAGGTGTTGGCAATGAGAAAAGAAATGGAAAGAAAGACGAAGTGCTTGAACCCCTTGATCCTGATCTTCTCCCAGTTCCAGGGCATTTGGTCCAGCTTTTTTTGTTGTGAAGGGCTGCCCTCGATCCACCATTCGATCTTCCTGAAAAGACCTTCCAAAAAGACAGTCTGAGGGCAAACCCAACCACAAAACAATCTGCCGTAAATGACAGTAAACAAAATGATAAAAATAATCAGGGTAATCATGCCCACAGCGAACAGAAAAAAGTCCTGCGGCCAGAATATCTTCCCGAATACGATGAATTCTCCCTTTGGAAAATTGATCATAAAGAAAGGTCTTCCCTGATATCTTATAAAAGGCATCGAAAAAAAGGCAATGAAATAAACAAGATTGAGATAGTTCCTCCAGGACGTAAACTTTCCCTGTACCTTACTTACATAGAACCATTTACGCTTCCCGTCATCGGTCGTATCGCTCATCCTGTCGCGAAAAGCCTCATTGCCTGTATCGTAGATCGTATTTTCAATCATTACTTTAACGCTTAATTACCGCCTGTGCTATCGACCGGGGCCTGTGCAGCTTCGGCACCGGCTTTACGATCATAGAACTCACCCTGCTTTTCCTTGGCTCCCGGTGGATTGGTACCATGCAGGGATTCTACAAAACTTGCAAGCTGAGCGATCTGGTTGGCTGAAAAATCTTCCTGCCAAGGCTTCATCCCCTTTTCCACAACACCATACTTGATCGTTTTAAATACATCCTTGATGCTTCCTCCGTGAATCCAGTAATCATCCGTCAGATTAGGACCGACACCTCCCTGTCCTTCAGCGCCATGGCATGCGACACAGTTACCGGCATAGAGAGCTTTACCTGTCGCGATACCGGCCGCATCAAGCATGGTTACATTCGTCTCATCGACCAGGTTGGCCTGACCTGCCAGGTATTCCTTCTGAGCAGCCCGCGCTTCGGCAACAGCGATCTTATATTCTTCGATCTGGTTAGGAGCGGAGTACGCAACGTGATAACGATACATATACACTATGGCAAAAACAATGGAAACGGCAAAGCTTACCGTAAACCATGGAGGAGTAGCGTTGTCGAGCTCACGTATACCGTCATAGCTATGCCCTGTATCCAGTTGTCCTTCTTCTTCGACAGGGCGTAGCTTATTGATCCTGGCCCATAACTTTGCGAAGCTCCAGGAAGATTCCGCAGCACCTTCCTGACGGATCTCATGATAAGCCTGGATGCCGGTAAAATATTTGATCCAGGCTATGATCACATAGATGGCGATCAACTCTACAGCGATCACCAGGTACATGATCATCCTGAGCGGGCTTATCAGTTCCGGCAATCCTCCGTTCGAAGCATGTGCACTATGAGCGAATAAGGTGGAGAAAATCAATACAAGAATAACGGGAGCTGCTCCGATGCTTTTTTTCTTCTTTTCCATTTCACCGGCATGATGCGTGGTCATTGCAAGGTGAAGTGTATTGGATAAGATGACGATTATAAGTAAAAGAATACCGGCAAAGGCAATTAAGACCCAATCATATGCTGCAAGAGAAGAAAAGGTAGAGGCCGGAGCAGCGGCACTCCCGGCCGCAGCATCCTGTGCGAGCGCCCATGTCCCCCTTCCCAGGACCATGGCGATAACCAGCACCGGCAGAATTATATACTTAATATGCTTATTCATTTTGTTGTCTTTGATTTTAATGGAATTATTTTCGTACTTGGCCGTCGTCCAGCGGCAGGTTCTCAAAATATTCGATCTCCTTGCTGTCGGAACGATAGGCCCACAAAATGACGATCGCAAAGAACGTCACGAACAGAACCAGTGAAATAACCGGATATATTGAAACTCCCGATATTTTTGTCAGATAAGTTGTAAATTTCATTGTACATTATTTTTTGTTTTAACATCAGTACCCAGTCTTTGCAGATAAGCAATGAGCGCAATAATCTCCTTGTCGCTCTGGATCTTTATTTTATCCTTTTTAAGATTGGCAACTATAGACTCGGCCTGTTTTTTCATATCGTCGTTGGCTTTTGCCTCATATCCGTCGGGATACGGTACGCCGAGCTTACGCATGGCATGTATCTTACTGTTGGTGGTCCCTGCATCGACCGTCTTTTCGAAGAGCCATGGATAGGGAGGCATGATCGATCCCGGAGCCATCGATTCGGGTTCCAGCATGTGATTGAAATGCCATGAGTCAGGGTATTTGCCGCCAATCCTCGCAAGGTCAGGACCCGTGCGTTTGCTTCCCCATTGGAAAGGGTGATCATAGACAAACTCGCCGGCCTTTGAATAATCACCAAAACGAGACACCTCATACCTGAACGGGCGGATCATCTGTGAATGACAATTGTAACATCCTTCTTTGATATAGATATCACGGCCTTGCAATTCAAGCGGTGTATAAGGCTTGACGCTTGAGATCGTGGGGACATTGGTATCGACCAGGAAGGTAGGGACCATTTCCACCAGCCCCCCGATGCCCACAACAATGAGGCTCAGGACCAACAGTGTAACAGGACGGCGCTCCACCCAGCTGTGCCAGTGCGCCCCCTTAGGCTTGGCAAACTGGCGGGGCAAAGCAGGCGCTTCAGCATCCTCTGTTTTGACAAACTTCCCGGATCTGGCTGTTTTATAAAGATTATAGACCATAAGCACAACACCGGCAAGGTATATCGTCCCCCCGATGGCTCTCAGGATATAGAATGGCACAATGGTCTGTACAATATCCATAAACTGGTATTGCAGCTGGCCCTCAGGGGTAAAGGCAGACATCATAAAATACGAACGGAAGGCAGCCCAGTACATCGGGATGGCATATAGCAGAATACCCAGGGTCGCGATCCAGAAATGTGTAGATGCCAGCTTCACCGAATACAGCCTGGTGTTAAAGAGCCGTGGAAACAGCCAGTAGACCATTCCGAAGGTCAGGAAGCCGTTCCAGCCCAGAGCTCCGATGTGTACATGCGCAATCGTCCAGTCGCTGTAATGTGAGATCGCATTCACATTTTTCAATGACATCATCGGGCCTTCAAAGGTAGCCATACCATAACAGGTAACAGCGACGACAAAGAATTTCAGGATCGGGTCTACCCTCACCTTATCCCAAGCTCCACGTAATGTAAATAAGCCGTTGAGCATGCCGCCCCAGCTTGGCAACAGCAACATGACCGAAAACACGGTTCCCAGCGATTGTGCCCAATCCGGAAGCGCTGTGTACAACAAATGGTGAGGTCCTGCCCAGATATACAGAAAGATCAGCGACCAGAAATGCACAATGCTCAGCCTGTAAGAATATACAGGCCGGCCCGCAGCTTTGGGGAGGAAGTAATACATCAATCCCAGATAAGGTGTGGTCAGAAAAAATGCAACCGCATTGTGGCCGTACCACCATTGAACAAGCGCATCCTGTACGCCGGCGTACCATGAATAGCTCTTCATAAAGCTGACAGGCAGCTCAAAAGAGTTGACAATATGCAGCATGGCGACCGTGACCCACGACCCGATAAAGAACCAGATGGCAACATATAGATGCCTTTCCCTCCTGGTTAGAATGGTACCAAACATATTGATCCCGAAGACAACCCATATAAGCGTAATGGCGATGTCCAGCGGCCATTCCAGCTCGGCATACTCCTTGGCGGTCGTAAAGCCCATAAGGAGCGTCACGGCAGCGGCTACAATGATCAGCTGCCATCCCCAGAAGTGTATTTTGCCCAGAGCTTTGCTCCACATAGGTGTTTTCAGCAACCGTGGAATCGAATAGTACACGGCTGTAAAAATGCCGTTACCGACAAATGCAAAGATCACGGCATTGGTATGCACAGGACGAAGCCGGCCAAAAGTAGTAAACTCCAAACCGAAGTTCAACACCGGGAAGGCAAGCTGAAACGCAGCGATCACGCCCACGAGCATACCAACAACACCCCACAGTATCGTCGCTATGGCAAATTGCTTCGGCAGCTCGTTGTCGTACTGAAACTTTTGTAATTCCATCTGATTTAATTTTTATTTTTCGTTTTTATTTTTTCTTCAAAAAGGATCCGGTTGGCCGCGGAGAACTGATCCTCAAACTGGCCGTCCTTATTGCTCCACAGGAAAGCCACTAAAAAGCCGCCCGATATCATCAGGCTTATTATCAACAGGATAACCAGTGCACTCATGATCAGTCATTTAGTTTTAAGAATCTACCCACGATGCCGCTCAACGTATAGGTCAGGAAAATAATGGTCAATGAGCTCAAAGGCATCAGGATGGCGGCGACCATGGGCGAAAGCATGCCCTGAACGGCAAACCACAGCCCTGCAATATTGTATACAATGGAAACTGCAAATGTAAAAAGGATGATATTCCTCCCACTTTTAGCCAGCCGCATAAATTCCGGCAACCTGACCAACCTGGCCCCGTCAAGGATGCCATCAGCGGCAGGTGTAAAATTGTTGACCGAATCGCTCACGGCGATCCCGACCTCACTCTGCTTCAGGGCGCCGGCATCATTGAGGCCGTCTCCGATCATCATGACCTTATGGCCCAGTGTCTGCAGCGTTTTGATATATTCGAGCTTTTGTTGCGGCCCCTGCATAAAATAGCTTTGGTTACCGGGGCCGATGAGACGATCCAGATGGTCTTTCTCCCCTTCATGATCGCCGCTGAGCACGGTGACCTTAAAGCTGCCCTTCAGCTTTGCCATCAACAGCTCAATCCCACTTCTGTAGCTGTTCCGGATACTGAAGCTGCCTCTTATCTTTCCGTCGACAGAAACATATACCATCGATGTGGCTATGACCTGCTGATCACTCTGAGTTCCGGTAAAGGCCGAAGAGCCGAGTTTGTAATGACAGTCATTATACCAGGCTTCGATCCCGAGCCCCGGATGATTTTTAAAGCTCTCGATCCTGATCTCGCCACCGGAAGCCATATGATCGGCAATCGCACGGCTCAACGGATGGCTTGATTCTCCGGCCAGCGCGCTTATGATCGCTTTTTCCTCTTCCGTCAGTGTTGCACCGGAATAGACAACCTTGTTATGAAAGTGGTCTGTCAGTGTTCCGGTCTTATCAAAAACGATGTGATCGATCTCCGACATATGCTCCACCACGTCATGATGGCGAAGATACAGTCCGTTCTTGCCATATAACCGCATGAGCCGGCCGAAGGTAAAGGTAGCGGTAAGCAGCAAAGCGCATGGACAGGCAATGATAAACACCGACGTTACAGCATGCCACATAATGTCCTGTCGCCCTTCGCTAAGCCAATAAGCAGCCGTCAGGGATGCGATGACCATCAGGATCAGGGTAAAATGCCTGCTTAGCAGATCGATGAATGAACGGCTGACCGATTTATCCTTAAAGGCATTGCGATTCCATAGATTGGTCAGGTAACTTTGTGAAACGGTCTTAACCGCGATCACCTCTATTTTCTCTCCTGTCTGCTTACCTCCCGCATATACAAGCTCTCCGATGCCTACTTCCACAGGAAGGCTTTCACCGGTTACAAAGCTGTAATCGATCAGCGCCTTGCCTTTCGAGACGATGCCATCCACCGGGATGATCTCGTCAGGAAGGATGATCAATACGTCATCGGCCTCCACCTGCTCGATCGTCTTGCTGGTTACCTTACCACCATTGAGCCAGCGAACAGCGATCGGGAAAAATGATCTGAAGTCACGGTCAAATGACAGGGATTTATAAGCCTGATCCTGTAAGAGTCTACCTACAAGCATAAAAAATATGATACCTGACAAGCTGTCGAGATACCCTGAGCCCGTACCCCAGAATATTTCATAAAGGCTTCTGAAAAAAGTAATGGCAATAGCCAGGGCGATAGGCGCGTCGATATTCAGATAGCGCTCTTTGAGAGATGACCACGCCGAAACGAAAAATTCCTGGCCGGAATAGAATACCACAGGCAACGACAATCCCAGCATAGCATAACGAAGAAAGATCCGGATCGGTTGCTCGATCTCTATTCCGCCTGCAAAATATTCAGGCAGGCTCATCATCATGATATTGGCAAAACAAAACCCGGCTATGCCAAGTTTATATACTTTTTCCCTGTCAGCTTTTTTGACATTCCTGACATCGCTGTCCGACAGGCTGATATACGGCTCATAACCGATCGAAGCAAGGAGACATGCCAGGCCGGACATGCTGATCTCATTATGATCGTACACTATAAATGCCTCTTTTTTGACAAAATCAACCCGGGCTCTGATGATGGACGGATCTATCCTGTGCAGGTTTTCAAGCAAAAAAAGGCAGCTGCTGCAGTGCATCTGGGGCAAATAAAAACGGACATGACTCTGACCGGCATTCCTGAACAGCAAAAGCTTCTGCTCTACGTCCGCATTATGCAGGTAATCAAATTTTCCTGAGTTTGCCGTAGCCTGCATGGAGATCCCGGGCCTGTCATTATAGAGGTAATAGTCGCACAGGCCTTTATCGTGCAACAGCCCATATACCATCTCACAGCCCTTGCAGCAGAAGACAGCGTCATACGATCTGATGGCTTCTTTACATTCCGCACCACAGTGGTGGCATACAATGCCCGTCGATGGCCTAGTTCCCGTTGTCATAGCCTGGTTTATTTTGCGGTGAAGCATGAAGGATAGGCATAGTGGAGGCGGTGAAGTTTGCTATCCTGGAGATCAGCTCATACAGCTTCTTTTTCTCTACTTCGAACAGGTGCCGGAAACAATCAGCCATTTCACGGATAGGAGGATAATTTTCAAGCAGACGGCTTTCAAACGTATTGATATAATCAAGGATCTTCTGGTCCTTGAATTGTATCAAACGCACAAGCTCACTGATGTTCCCCGGTATGGAGGCAGCGTGCTCAAGCTTCCTGGCGGCATCGACAAATGCTTGGAATACCAGCTTTCGTTCAAAATAAGCCAGGCTTTCAAATTCATTTCTGATCCGGAATACAAGGAGGGATTGAAGCTGAAGATCAGGATCGACATCCGGGTCGACACACAATAATATGGCAGACTCAAGCACAGAATCGGCAACAGGATAGAACTCCTTATCCAGAAGTCTGCACTGATTTTCAATTGCTGCTGCCATATTTTCCATCAATATGATTTATAAGGCAAAGATGGACAGACAACAGATCAGAAAATATGACAAATCAGACGGCAGAATATGATTTTTGTCATGTTTTGACATAGAGATCCCGCGTATACTTCTAATGATGAAAACAGCACAAATGCCGGTAACACCGCTGACAAGCTGATAACTTGTAGTGATGGGCTCTGCCGGGTTGATGTAACCCTGACAGGTCTGACCGGGAATAGCCGGTTGTCCGGTTGCCGGCAATTAATATCTTTGCGTTCCAGAATTTGCCACGCAAACAGATAATAATTTAGAATAAGATGAAATATAACGAGTATAAGCAGCTATTTGATGATATATTGGAAAACCCCGGTCCGGCATCTCCTTATGACGATGAAATGTATCTGAATTATACAAAACTGAACAGATCCAGGACAAAACGCTGGGATAAACATTTAGTACTGGATGAAAAGCTGGTTGCTCAACTAAAGCAGATCTCAAAACCCCAGCATTGGATCATCATCACAGAGCCTTGGTGTGGCGACGCTGCGCACATTGTCCCGTTCCTAATAAAGATTGCGGAGCAAAACGAAATGATAAGCTACGACATCCAGTTACGTGACAGTGAGCCATTCCTTATAGAGAGCTACCTGACGAATGGGACCAAAAGTATACCCAAGCTTATTGCACGAGATAATGACGGGAATGATCTTTTTGTCTGGGGACCACGCCCGCAAGAAGCGCAAAATATAGCGGATGAAATGAAAGCCCTTGAGGCGGATTTTGAAAGCACAAAGATTGCTCTGCAAAAATGGTACAATGATGACAAAGGCAGGTCACTTTGCCGTGAGTTATCCGGGCTTGTAGGAATTGAGGATGCTGACGAGAGAATGGTCATATCACCGGAGGCAGCCAAATTCGATTGACTTTGACCTGCTTTACTTTGGACAAGCAGCATTACAACAAGGTCCAGATCAAAAAGACATGTAACGACATCTCAGAGTCGCTATATTCTGTATTTCGAGCAAAAGCACAAAGCCAAAAACTATAGGCTATACTTATAGCTCCTCTACACCTTATGCAGCCATACGACCCGGGAAATCTGCGATTGGTCCAAAAATAGTTTTTCCATGATTATTATTTCTGACTTTTGCACTTGTTTTAAAGTAGTGTGACAGATCTGTCAGAGAAAAACTATTGTGACAGAAAGAATGAAAATAGAGATGGTGAATAAATACAAGATCTTTGACTATTTTATAATTGTCTCAAGATTTTTACTCGCTATAGTTTTTATACAGTATGGTTATAGCAAATTAACACAGGGGCAATTCGGACTATCGGTGGAAGAGCTTGCAAAGCCGGTAAAAGAGCTGAGCCTGATGCAGATCGGGTGGTTTTTGTTCGACCAACAACCATTCAAAGCATTTATCGGGGTTAGCCAGATCATCTGCGGGATCTTACTTTTACTGAACAGAACTGTACTGATCGGCGCGCTCTTATTTTTACCGATCGCGATAAATATTCTCATCATCAACCTGACCATCATGCCGAAAGGATTGGCCAATCCCCTTACAGGACGGTTTATATTGTACATCCTGCTTGATCTGCTGATCTTTTATCACTATAGGATCCAAACGATCAACGCCTGTCAGGTGATAACTCAAAAGACGAAACCAAAGTTTAAGCACAAGATCTGGCTGTACCTGATCGTCCCTGTTCTGGCTCTGATCCTGGAATTTACTCCTGCTTTGCCGGCATTACTACATGGATTTATAACACAGCCCGGAGAAATGTGGAGTTTAATAAAAGAAACGATCGGCTTGGTTTCAAAAAATCTTTAAAAACTACTGCCGGTATGAATGGCAAAAAGAAGCGTTAAACGGAATATATCCATACTTCTTATTTGGCTCTTTTTATAATTTAGCGGATTATAAAATAGCTTCGTTAAAAAATTTGAGAGATCACATGTGAATAATCATAAAAGGCGGCAGCTTGCCCTTTTTGCGGATAAAAAAGAAGCAAAGGAAATTGAGGATACCCGGAAAAGGTTCAATCCTGAACAATACCGGTTGATCGACGCTCATGTAACACTTTGCAGGGAAGACGAGATCGAAGATATTGCCATCGTTCAGGACAACCTTGAGAAGCTTGACTCTCCCAAAATAAGGATACAATTTGGACAGGCAACGAAGTTTGACAATGGCTTGGGTGTCCTGCTTCCCGCACTGGGCGATAATGAACAATTCCATCAGCTCCGTTTGAAAGTATTGAATGGCTTAGGGACAACCGTTCACCGGCATCAGCCTCACATCACATTGATGCACCCAAGAAATTCAACATGTACCGATGAGATCTTTAGAACGATCCGGGATGCTGACTTCCCTAAAGTCATGATCTTTGAAAAAATTTCTTTAATAGAGCAGGTGAATGGCGGAAAATGGCAGACCTTGAAAACATATACACTAAAATATGTTTAGAATAAGACTATAAAGGTATATTGGCCGTTCTGATAAGGCGGTCATTATCCCGGATCCTGATCTTTTTACCTTCAAGCTCGATGATGCCGGCGGCGTTAAACTCCGACAGCAGTCTGATAACACTCTCAGTCGCCGTACCTATATAATCGGCCAGCTCTTCGCGGCTCAGGCGAACATTGATGGTTATCCCGTCGCCCTCAAAGCCATAGGTCGCCTTCAGGAACAGCAGGGCTTCGGCCATCCTTTCCCTGACATTCTTCTGCGAAAGAGAAACGATGTGCTCTTCAGCCTTCTTCAGATCGTTACTGATCAGCTTGAATATTCTTTGATTGAGCTTCGGTTCCCTGGCCGACAATTCAAGAAAAAAATCCTTATCGATCACGCATACGGCACAATCCTCCAATGCAATGGCCGAAAGTCGGTAACGTTCATCCGTCAGCAGGGCCCGGTACCCGATTATGTCTCTGTCCTTTGCAAGGCGTATGATCTGCTCTTTGCCATCCAGACCGATCGTTGTAAGCTTGATCTTACCCGAATATACGCAAAACAGGCCCGTGGGACGGCTATTTTCAGTAAAGAGGTATTGCCCTTTGCGATACACGGTACACGCCTTGTGATCGTTCAGGTCGCTGATCTGGTCATCAGACAGAATAGAAAACACGAAATGTCCCCTTAATGTACAATCCTGGCATTTCCTTTCCTGAACTAATAGCGGTACCCTCATTATCTTGAAATAAAACACAAATATAATCTACAACTCTTAAGCGGGAAAGATGTTTACCCATTAATAATTTAAATCTTCATTACAAATTTCAGTGATATTTTGGACCGGTTACTTTCTGATATTCATGCATGCAGAATCTGTGAAAAATATCTCCCCTTAGGTCCTAACCCGGTTATCACCGTATCATCAGATACAAAAATTCTCATCATTGGGCAGGCGCCCGGTATCAAGGTTCATAAAAGCGGCATACCGTGGAATGATCAGAGTGGGAAGAACCTGCGCAAATGGCTGGATGTGTCGGACGAAATGTTTTATAATTCGGGCATCTTCGGCGTTATGCCCATGGGTATGTGTTATCCCGGCAAGGGGGTCAGGGGCGATCTGCCGCCAAGGCCGGAATGCGCTCCCCAATGGCATGATAAGGTCATCCGTCATATACATGATCTCCAGCTTACGCTCCTGATCGGTATCTATGCCCAGAAATATTATCTCCAGCAACGCGGGTTTAGTACCTTATCGGAGAACGTCCGGAACTTCCGGGATTTTCTACCCGATTTTTTTCCGCTTGTCCATCCTTCCCCCAGGAATATTTTATGGCAACGGCAAAATCCATGGTTCGAGAGCGATGTCGTCCCAGAGCTACAGTTGACCGTTCATCAGATCATCGACCGTTATTTATGAGGAGTCTGTAGAGCTGTTCCTTCAGGCTGCCCGATACATAAAAAGGCATTTTGGCCTGACCATTCAGCTTGCCGGATCTTAATAAAAAATCGTTGTAGATATCCTCCTTAACCATATTTATCACGGGGCATCGCATCAGGCCGTCCGCCCTGTAGCTCCTGTACAGCGGCAGGTTACGGGATAAATGGCTGTCAAGACCGGCAAAATGGTCTGTATTCCGGTCATCGCTGACAATGAAAAAACAATAGGAGGAACGTCCTTCCTTGATATCCGAGGTCATAAACATCTCTCTTATACCTGGCAATTGGTTGATAGCACAATACCTGATCAGCTCTTCCCTGATATGAATGACAGGTATGATCTCGCCCGAGTTGTTGATCATTTCGTTGATCCGGCCGTTCAGCCTGAATCGTAGCTTCTCCGCATCGGAAAAGATCAGCACATCACCCTGCAGCATTCTTACCAGGCCGCAATAATTGGTTATTACCATGGCGTAGGGGACATTTTCCTGCACACTGTTGACGGGGACAGCAGTGGCATTTGGAATCAGCCGGCCTTCCGGGCTGAAGTTTTCAGAGCTTAGTTCAATAAATTCATAAAAAACAGCGCTATCGGTATTGAGGATCATATGTTCCGAATTCAAAAACTCTGAGCAGCCAAAGAATCCCTCCGTTGCATAGTAGGTTTCATAAAAGTCCGTGTCTTTTCCCAGGCAGGACAAGATCTCACTCTTATAATGACCCAAGGGCATACCGCTATGCACATACAACCTGAGATGCGGCCATATATCATGTATGGTCCGGGCCTGGTAATGATCCAGTATTTTCCTGAACAGCGGCAGGACATAGGAAGGGAAGCCGGTCACCGTTCCGATGTTATATCTGTATGCATTTTCTGCTATAATATCGGTCTTCTCCTCCCAATCGGTCAACGCATGGATCTTTTTCCCAGGCACATTGAGAAGTGAATACCACGAGGGGCTTTCATGGTAAATAATGCCGCTCATAAATCCTGCTCGCAAACAGGGAAGATACCCATAAGCTCCTACCCTTTGCGTTGCTCCGGTGAAGTCCGTACTCCCGCCCACAGTCAGTATCTTACGAAGCAGAATAAAAGGAGAAACACCATTCATCAACAGCCGGGGAATCAGCTGACGGCTTGAACGGATCAGGCTCCGGATAAACGTTTTCGTATAGGGAATATGTTTCTCCCTGTTGTTACCCGTACCGCTTGTCAGGGCAATATATTTAAAGAGCTCATCCCAGATAATGGGCTTTTCCGTTCTCAGCGCCCGGCTTATCCAATCGGTGTAGTATTCGTCATATTCAACAACAGGGATCGTTTCATTAAAGCAGGAATAGAAATCCGTACGATCTTTCCATTGTCTTATCCTGAAATGGGATCCCAATTCAGTGTTGACCAGATGCCCAAGAATACGATGAAGGATTTCAGACTGATCAGGGCGGAGCTTCATTTTAAATAACGTCGTTTATTTCCATCAATATTGCCAAAGCGTACCACCAATAGAAAAACCGGCGCCCGTACCCACGATCATCATTCTGTCGCCACGCCGGATCCTTCCATCCTCTATAGCCTGATGCAGGGCCAAACCGGCCGAACAGGACAATGTGTTGCCGTACTCCCTGATATTTACGATCATCTTTTCTTCTTCCAACTGCAGGATCTTTTCGGCCAGCAATAAGCCCGGCAAGCTTGCCTGATGCGGTATTATCCACCTGACATCATCCAGCCCGAACGGAAGGCTGCTAAAAAAAGAATTGAAAAAAGGTCCGACCGTTTCATAAGCCAGCTTAAGCAGCTTTTTGCCGTCCATTCTGAAGTAACGGTTTTCATCCAACGGATGCAGGTGGAAAGGGTAAGCATTGCCCCCTATTCCGACTATATTATAGCGCGAGGCATGCGCATAGGTTTTCATATCGCCATGGATCAGCCCCTGCCCTGCTGTATCCGCCTCGCCCAATATACAGGCAAACGCACCGTCGCCCAGTAAGGAATAGGTTTCCCAGTCATCAGGATTGAGGTGCATGGATGCTATCTCGCTGCATACGATAGCGATCCGGGAATAACGCCTGCCATCAAGCAGCTTGCTGCACACGTCCAGCGCCACTATAAGGCCCAGGCATGTAGCATCTATATCGAAGCCGGGGATATTTCTTTCCGACGGAAAGCATTCCTGGATGAGGCAGGCATTATGTGGTATCGGATGATCGTAGCTCGCTGAAGCGCTGACGACCAGGTCGAGATCGTCATATTTGAGGCCGGCGCTGTCAAGAGCGTTTTGCAGTGCTCTGACCGCCATAGAGGTACAGGTATCTCCGAAGCCCGCCCAGTATCTCTGCCTGACTCCGGAGTGCCGGTCTGTCCAACCGGGCTCTTTATTATGTTTCTTCTCAAGCTCAGAAGATAGTACCGGTGCGCCTGGAAGATATATACCTGTAGAGAGAATTTTAACCGGGAGAATTGAATTGTTTTTCATAAATAATCGATATTGTCTGGTAAAGGAAATTTATTTCGGATGATACGGCGAAATTTGATCATCGGGTCAAAATTTATTTTGTCAAAAAAACGGATAAAAGGCATCTTAAGGTGATTGGCCACACAGAAATTTTTCCACTCCGACTCTATATGCTGCTCAATATGATTTTTTTCCGTGTGATCTTCTATATCAAGGCTGATTTCCACTTCATGCAGGCTGATCTGGCTTACCTGGTAATTCCGCACGCCGTGGTCCTTGTCAGCCAATAAAAACAGCCTGCGGATAAAATCACCAAAAACGAACACACTGCCGCCTGATTGGCGCTCAAAGACCAGAACATCATCATTCCTTCCCTCTATCCTCTCGATCACGCGAAACGGACAGCCACACTTACATGCATAACCAGCATAAGAAAGCACATCATTGAGCTCATACCGCACGATGGGTTGCGACCTTCTGTACAGGTCGGTAATGACAGGATGGAATCGCTTCCGTGACTCATCAAGAAACCTTTCCTGGAAAAAGACGAGATCCTCGTTGAGATGCAGATTACCCTCCCTGCAGGTAAAGGCAAGAAACCCTTCCGTGCACTGGTATACCTGATGTATCTTCTGTTGGAATACCTGTTCAAGCTTCATCTTTATGTCATCTTCCAGCACCTCAGCTACTGAGATTATCTTTTGCGGGCGGATACTGATCTTACCTGATAAATAATCGTCGGCGATTACGGATAAAACAGAGGGTTGTGCGATCAGGATATCAGGATCAAACCCGCTTAATTCCACCATTAACTGCTCGAAAGGCCTGCTCAGATCAAAAAATTGAAAGTGGATCAGGCTGGAATTGGATGACTCGTATAACCTGTTATTCGCCCGTAGGAAGAATGCTATTCTACGGCTGCTCCAGCTCCACCCTATGACCCTGTGGATCATTGCGGCCACCCAGCGGCAACGTTCATTCCGCGATGTCAGGAACAGGCCCCTGTTTCCCGTAGTTCCCGAGGAAAGGCCAACGGCAATGTCTTCGATCATAGGCGAAAAATCACGGCTGTACTCGGCTTTAAGCGCGGTTTCCATAGTCTTATCGTAAGTGATATCCACCGTGTTGATGGTATCAAAATTGGCAAAGTGCTGTGTTTTGGTCATTATCGGCAGATGCATCAGTCCGCCGTTTTCAGGTATTGCCCTGGCATAGTACCGGGAATTTCTGACCAGAAACTTTTCAAGCTTCCGCAGCAGCGCTTTTCTGACCAGGGATAATTTCTCACGGCTCGTTATCCGGTTGAGATAGAATCCTAGTAAATAATATACGATGAATATTCTATCCATTCAATCTATCTTAAAAGAATGATTATGTTCCGTACAATGGCTGGGTATCATAACGGCATCAGGATTGGCCGACCGCCACTTGTGCAACCGCGTCAGCGTATCGCCAAACGCTTCCCAGTCATCTACGATGAGCGATACGATGCCATGTGGCTTATTTAATGTGACTATAGAAGATGTAAACCAGCAGGCATCGGCCACAAGAAAGATCCGCCGGCCTTCATGGCCGAATATAAGGCCCGTCTGCCCTCTGGCATGCCCGGGCAGCTCTACCGCTTCAAGAAGCCCGTCGAACAAAGGCCATGTCCTGCCCAGAATATCATCGTGCATCGCATCTTCATTGTTGAGTCCGATCAGCCTGTCTGTAAAGAATCGAGGTAAAAGTTCCGGCAAAAAGCCGTTTCTGACCTGCCTGAAAGGCTTAAAACGGATCAGGTCCAAAGCTCTTGAATGACAGATATAATTGGCTTTGGTAAATATCTTCAGGTGACCGATATGATCGGCATGCAGATGAGATATGAAAACATGACCGACGTCATCCGGTGTCAAACCCATCTGTCTCAACCGGCTTACAATATCCCGTTCCTCATCATAATATACAGGTGTCGCCCAGCGATAAAGCCGATATGGAAACTTCCGTGTTGCGCTTCTAAAATCAGGCCCATAGCCTGTATCAAACAAGATATAGCCCAAACTGTCATCCTTCAATAACCCGCAGTAAGCTGGGAAGATCAGCTTTTTCCAGCTGCCCCTGCCTCTGGCTATCCATTCCAAGCCGGTCGTATATCCTGTATTCAGCCAGTAAAAATCAGTAATCATCTGCGCGTATTTTCCACCATTCAACAAATTCATCCATACCCTGCGCCACTGTCTGGACCGGTGTATAACCGAGCGATCTTGCGGCTTTTGAAATATCCATCGTCATGCTGAAACGCAGGATCGCCACACCATATCTGGTCAGTGCGGGCTCTTTTCCCGTAAGATATCTGGCAACCAGCTCACTGGCAAAAGCAAAATAATAGGCTGCAAAATAAGGAACCCGTTTATTTTCAAACTTCAATCCAAGCTTTCCGAACAGATCTTTTATAGTATCCCACAGCTTTACAGGCTGGCCGCAGCCGATGTTGTATGCCTGGTTCCAGGCCGGCGCCGGCGCATTCATCGCGTCGTGCACAGCCCTGACGACATTGGCCACAGGTGTCAGATCGACAATATTGTCTCCACTACCGATGATGCGCAGCTTACCCTGATGGTAAGCATGCAGCACTCTCGGCATGATGACCGTATCTCCGCGTCCTATCAACGCCCGTGGCCTCAAAGCAATAACTGGAATTTCCGACTGGAGCATCATCTGCTCAGCGAGATATTTGGTGGTCGCATAATGATTGACCATCGGATCGGGCAGCGGATCATCCTCCCGGATATTGAGCCTGTCACCAAATGTAAAATAAACGCTTGGTGTCGAGATATATACGATCGATCCTACCCCATACTTCCGCGACATCAATAAGATATTTTCGGAGGCTCTTACATTTGCCTCGTAAAAAGAACGATAATCGCCCCACGGAGAAGACTTTGCGGCGCAGTGAATGACACAATCGTAATTATCACCAAGCATGTCGATACACGAACTGTCCCTAAGATCGGCCCGGATATACCTGAAGCCTGTCAACGCATGTTCAATACGTTTCTGGCGGGCAGTCGCGGTCACATTATATCCGTGTTGCAGCAGATCTTCCAGCACCCTGCCGCCCAGAAATCCGTTTGCTCCCGTTATCAATACTTTTTTCTTCATTCTATTAAATATTTAGAAGTTTTCTGCCGGCAATTTTATAGGTCCAGGCGGCCAGCGTCAATGAAGCCACCAGGATGATCATAAATTTTACAACCGGATGGATCGCGACCGGATAAAAGATAATATGCAATGTCATAACGATCGGGGCATGTACGAGATAGGTCCAATAGGCAGACCGCACCTGGAAAGAAAACCACGTTCTCTTCACGATAGATCTGTATTTAAGCGAGAACGCATACAGGGCCATACATCCCGTAAGGGTCTGCAGGAGCGAAGCCACATAAGCGCCATGCCTGATCAGCATCTGGTAATTCTCTGAAGGATTTAAATAAAAGGATTGGAAAAATCCGTTGGCACAACTTAATAAAAGAAAAAGAGCCAATAACTTACCCCAATGCTTTTCGAGCGATGATAGCTTCTCCAGATTGTCTTTCAGGTAAGCTCCAAAAAGAAAAAACAGGAAATAATAAATGAACGAAGGCCATTCGATCCATGTAGTCAGTGGATTTTCGACATACCATCTTTTTCCGTATAACAGACATAGATATAGGACCGGTACACATAAAATCCAATGGATCGATGATATTTTCGGGAGATTACCTGCCCGGAAGTATTTAGATTGAGAAATAGCGATCACAATCACATAATAAAATATCAGGTAATATAAAAACCACAGATGTCCCAGCAGGATCAGATGACTGCTCCAGTTATCCCATGCGGCCGGCAACCAGCTGTCAAATTGCCAGTGAAAGCTATTACCGGTCAGAGACTCTCCGACAGAGAACAGGACAATAATAAACGGAACAAGCGTCAGAATGCCGGTCAGGAAAGGAAATACAATTTTTTTAAGCCGGTTCAGAATATATTTCCGGAGTCCTTTGCGCTCTAATTCGAAAACAAATATCAATCCGGCGACAATAAAAAAAGCCTCCATAATAAAGCTGTGAATGGTCAATACCAGGAAATCAGGCAGCAAATTATCCGTGTTGGGATATTTGACCGGCCACATTCCCGTTCTGAAGACCATAAATGGCACGAGTGTATGCAGCAGGCACCTGAGCCAGGCAGCTGCCACCCGCATCACATCGATCTGCTCCAGCCTTGTTTTCTCCATAATGTATTGATAGTGACCAGCAGGATCAGACAATAAATAAGATAAAAGAGCAAAAGTAACCGGAGCATAAGGCTTTCAGCAAACAGAAGAGTGAAAGACACATATAAAACCGCCTGAAATATCAGGGAAAAATTAAAGCCCCTTAAGCTGCTTCTGTTCAATTTTCCAAGCAGGATGGTCGCAAGAACTATCAGGAAAAAAAGCAAATACATATCCGGTGCAGCCATCAATTTTTCGTAATAAATAAAATACAGCAAATGTAAAAACAATATACATGCGCCCACAAACAACACGAAATCGGGGATTATCACCTTTTCTTCTTTCCTGTAATCCGGCCGGGTGACCGTACCCTGATGATTCATTACAATAACATCATCCACATGCCGGAATTCATTGAGGCCATAGAGTTCCGGCACAGCCGGATCTTCCTTTTGGAACGTACCGAATAAATGATCCCACCAAACGAAGCATCCCCCGAAATTCTTGTTATGATAGATATCCGCCGTTCCATGATGCACGCGATGATGAGAAGGTGTGATCATCACATGATCCAGGAATCCGCTTTTCCTGACAATACTATTGTGATTATAGAACTGGATGAAATAATGGATGCCACCCATTATTACAAAGATCTCAGGGCTCACCCCCAATAAAGCCATGGGTATAAAAAACGGTATCGACGTCAGGGAAGAATACCATGAATTCCTGACACCGAGTGACAAGCTGAAATGTGTCCCCTGGTGATGTACACGATGGACTTTCCAGAACAGCCCGATACTATGATGTAAACGGTGGAGCCAATAGAAACAAAGATCCCAGAGAATGAACGCAGTTATCCACATCAGCCATGGCGGAAGATATCGCATCATATCGAAGGTAAGATGGCGGTAAACGAAAGCATAGATGATTATTTCCACGCCCCGGAAGATCCACAATACGATATGCCCTGAATTTAAGTTGGCTGCAACCTCTGACCAGGGGATCTCTCTATTTTGAATTTTAAGGAAAAGTAATTCTGCAAGAATGAGAATAAATAAAAGACAGGTGCCGAAAAATAATTGCATAGTGGTGATGTTGTTATTTTCAATTTCAAAGTTAATTTTCCGGAATTATATCTGTAAATATATAGCATATTTTAACAGAATTTTAAATTATTCTATCACATTGACCTCCGGGTCTATATGGATGTCAAATCTCTCTCTCACCTCTTTCTGAATGGCCGCAGCCAGCTCCAGGATATCACTTCCGGTTGCCTCGCCGTAATTGACAAGGACAAGAGCCTGCTTCTCATGGGCGCCGGTATCCCCGAATCTTTTTCCTTTAAAGCCGCTTTGCTCGATCAGCCATCCTGCGGGGATCTTTATCTCATGATCGCTGATGACATATGCCGGCATATCCGGAAATTTTGCTTTTAGCTTATTATAATGATCTGGACCGATCACCGGGTTTTTAAAAAAGCTGCCCGCATTGCCCAATATTTCCGGGTCAGGCAATTTGTTCTGCCGGATGGAAATAACAGCCTGCGAAACGTCGGTGGCTTTATAGGGAAAGCTACATGCCATGGTTTCAAGCGTCTTTAATATATCTCCGTAAGAAACATTGGTCACGCCGTCGGTCTTCAGCAATAAGTCGACCGAGATGATGATTATGGTGTCCCTGTGTTCATGTTTGAATATACTTTCCCTGTAACCAAAACGGCACTCATCATTAAAAAATGTAACTATATCGCCCGTCCTGATATCGAATGCCTGCAACGAATGGAACACATCCTTCAGTTCCACGCCATAGGCACCGATATTCTGCATAGGCGCAGCGCCAACCGTGCCAGGGATCAGTGAAAGATTTTCCAGGCCGTTGTAGCCTTTCTTCAGGGTCCACAGCACCGAGCTATGCCAGTTCTCTCCCGAGGCAAAACGGATACGGGTATATCCATCGAGCGTCTCCACAACCTCCCTGCCCTTCAGCATGTTCAGCAGGATCGTCCCCCGGAAGTCACCGGTAAAAAGGACATTACTTCCTCCCCCAAGAAAAAGCCATTTCTCACCGGCGAAAAACCCCCGGTGGAACAGGTCCGTCAATTGCTCAGCCTCAATGATTTCGATCATTTGGTCAGCATAGACGTCACAACGGAAGGTATGAAAATTTTTTATTGAGATCATGGTGCAATAAATACAAAAAGCTTTAATGAAATGAGCAGGTCAAAAACATCAGGATCAGGCATCAAAGGTTTTGGACAATTTTTCGAGGTTGAGGCTGCGGGCCATTGCATCGAATATCTTTCTGTAGGTTCCTTCCTGTGCATATACCTGGTCGTGCGTGCCTGCTTCCACCACTTCTCCGTCCTCCATCACATAGATCCTGTCACTGTCGATGATCTGTGACAGGCTATGAGAAATTACGATCACGGTCCTGTTCTTTTTTATGGCATCCAGGCTGTTTTTGATCTGTTCGGTAGCTATCGCATCCAGGCTAGCTGTCGGTTCATCCAGGAAGATCACCGGCGGGTCCTTAATAAACAGGCGGGCAATGGCGATCCTTTGCTGCTGGCCCCCGGACAAAAGGTGCGCCTGCGATTGATAACCTTCTGGCAGATCCATGATCTGGTCATGTATATAGGCTTTTTTGGCGGCATCGACCACTTCTTCAAAGCTGGCGTCGAGCTTGCCATACCTTATGTTTTCCTCGATAGAGCCTTTAAATATATGATTCTTCTGCAAAACAAGACCTATCTTTTCTCTCAGATGGGTCGTGTCATAATCCGAAAGTGGGATCCCATCGAGCAGGATCTCTCCTTCCGAGGGTTGGTAGAACTTATCCAAAAGGTTGATGACCGTGCTTTTCCCGGCGCCGGACAAACCCACAAAAGCAGTTATAGCACCCGGTTCGATGACCATGTTGATATTTTTAAGGGCTTGTTTGCCATTGGGGTAAGAAAAAGAGACATTCTTTATCTCAAACCGGCCCCGGATGGTTTCCGGGCGGTATGGTCCCGACACCTCTTTTTCCCCGTCGGCCTGCATAATATCGAAAAAGCCTTCGGAATAGATCAGCGCGTCGTTCATCTCATCATAAATCCTGTGAAGCTGGCGTATGGGAGACGTGACATTATTGAGCAACAGAATATGGAACATAATAGCGCCGATCGTCATATTGCCGTCCAGCACGAGATAGGCCGTCAGGATAATGATAATTACGACACCGACCTGCTCGACAAATCCCTTTAGTCCATCATAAATAAAGTTGGTCCGGCGAGTCCTCATTTGGGTGTCGGTAAGCTCATTCTGGAGGTCGATCTGTTTTTTTGACTCCGTCCTCTCCCGGACAAATGATTTGATAACTGTAATGGAATCAATAATGGAGACAATACCCTGGCTTTTGTTCTCCCGGAAGCCACGGAGACTGCGTCTTACTCCTGACAGCTTTTTTGCCTGGCTCTGGCTGATAAAAAAGTAGACCGGGATAATACACAAGCCCACCAGACCAACCATTTTATTGGCATTGAACATCACAATAAGGGCCACCAGCGAATTGGCGACCAGGGGAAGAATATCTATGAAAAAATTCTGAACCAGCCTTGTAAGGCTTTCTATGCCCCTGTCGATCCGGGTCTGCAGCTTACCCGTTTCATTGTCTTTCGAAATAAAAAAGGACAACCGGTAAGTAAGGATCTTGTCGATGATGGACTTTGCCAGATCTCTTGAAACATAGATCCTCAACTTTTCACCGTAGAATTTCTGCCCGAAAGAAATAAAAATGTTGATGATCTCCTTGGCAAACAAAACGATTGAGATCAGGGTAAGGATGTGCACTCCGTCCTTGATGCCCTTTCCTGCTTCGACCAGGGCATTGACGCTATCGACCGTATAGCGGAGGATCCATGCATTGACCTGTGCGGTAAACGAACCTATAAAAGTGAGGATCAGCGTTGCAAAAACCAATACCCTGTACGGCCTGACATAAGGCTTGATGAGCTGATATAAATTTTTAACTTTCAATTCGACCTCTCAATAAAATTAAAATTCGATACATACCGGGTGGTCCGTTGTCGTTTTCCGATTTTGGCCGGCGTCCTTACTCATCCAGGCTTTGTTCCATCAGGCGCTCCTCTTCCGGTTTTTCAGATATCCAGAAAGAATTGACCTCAGTGGAAGAAGCGATTTTTATCAGTTGCTGGTTGATGAGCTCGAGCAGGGAAAGGAACTGAACAATAGCGTGGATCCTGTTCTCACAAGCTGTAAACAGATCCTGGAACGAACAGCTTCCCCGCTTCCTGATAGCATTAAGGATGTCTTCCTTGCTTTCCTGTACGGTGTAAGGATAATCTACAAGCTGGTGCACCTTGCCATCTTTCTCTTCGTTTATCCGGGCAAGGAGGCGGTTGAATGTCCTGATCAGCTGATATAGGTTGGCTGATTCCAGCTCATTATAGCTGACAGACGCATGCTGTATCCTCCTGAGATCATCCTGGATGCTTCCCCGCCGGTGTAGCCGGGAACGAAAAGCCTCCAGGCGTGCCAATTCTTCCGCGACATCCCTGAAGCTCTTGAATATCAGGATACGGTTGACCAGCTCGGAACGGGGGTCTTCCACTTCGTGCGTTTCTTCATTCTTTTTAAGGGGCAGCAGCATCCTGGCCTTGATGCGCATCAGCGTGGCAGCAGTAACTATAAATTCGCTGGCAAGATCAATGTTGATCGCCTCCATGCTGCGGATATATTCCAGGAAATCACCGGTGATCCTGGCAATAGGTATATTCTGTATGTCCAGTTCATCACGTTCGATGAAGAAAAGCAGGAGATCAAACGGTCCGTCGAAGACAGGCAGATGGATATTGTACGTTTCTTTTTGAAGAATATCTGACATACAGCGGCGAAGATAAGGGATTTGGCTTTACTTTTGAGCTAAAAAACAACGCATTGGCACCAGCCGCACGATTGTACCTGATCCCCGTACCCATCGATGATACTGCCGTCGATACGATCCCGGAAGCTACGCTGAAGGTGATCCGCAGCACCAGCTATTTCGTAGCAGAAAGAAGTAAGACTGCCCGCAGATATATCAGGCTGCTGGGGCATCCCAAACCGCAGAACGAGATCACTGTAGCTGAGATCCCCAAGCATGGCAGTCCGGATATGGGCGAGATCAAAGATTGGCTTTCCGGTGGTAATAATGTCGGAATCCTCTCCGAAAGCGGTTGTCCCGGAATCGCCGATCCAGGTTCGGAAATAGTTGCGTGGGCGCATCGCCATGGGATAGAAGTCGTGTCCCTGGTCGGTCCGAGCTCTATCCTTCTTGCATTAATGGCAAGCGGGTTTTCCGGGCAGAGCTTTGTATTCCATGGTTACCTGCCGACCGGCAGAGACGAGCTCGTCAAAAAGCTCAGAAGCCTCGAAAGCCATGCTGTCAAATTCTCTCAGTCACAGATTTTTATTGAGACGCCATACAGGAACAGGAAGCTGTTTGAAAGCATGTTACAGATCCTGCGTGATGATTCACGGCTATCCGTTCATACAGGCCTGACGGGTCTACACGCATCATCCAGGACCATGACCGTAAAACAATGGAAAAGATCCGGAGAAATAATCCTGAAAGATGATGTTCCCGCCGTGTATATCATTGGCTGATATTCAAAGGGCATGAAAAAAATTTGCGTAGTTAAGTAACTACATATATATTTGTAGTCAAATAACTACACAATGAACTTAAGGCGGGATGTATTTCAGGCCATTGCCGATCCGACAAGAAGGGCGATACTACTCCTGTTAGCTTCGCAGTCCATGACAGCAGGTGCGATCGCCTCCAACTTTGACACGGCAAGACCTACGGTCTCAAAACACCTGCAAATACTCACCGAATGCCAATTGCTCGAACAGGAGCAAAACGGCAGGGAGATCTATTATCGTCTGAATCCCGGAAAAATAAAAGAGATAGCCGATTTTATCGAGCCATTCCGCGAAATGTGGGATGACAGGTTCAATAAGCTGGAATCCATCATGAAAAAATACAAATCAAAAAAATAAAATGGCATGGAACGAAAAACAAAGATCAACGCCGAAGAAGGCAGACAGGAGCTGGTCATAACGAGGGAATTTGAGCTTCCGCTGGAGCTGCTGTTCAAGGCTTATGTCGACCCGGAGATCGTCGAGCAATGGATGGGTACAAAAGTGCTGAAGCTCGAAAATAAAAAGCACGGAGGCTGGCAGTTTGAAACAAGCGATCCGCAGGGCAACGTCGTATTTAGAGCCAATGGGGTCATCCATGAGTTTGTACCGGAGCAAAAGATCACCCGGACATTCGAGATGGAGAACACTCCTTTTCCCGTTCAGCTTGAGTTCCTGGAATTTGAAAAGCTGACTTCCGATACCAGCAGACTGAGGATGCATATCCTGTTCCGGTCGGTCGCCGACAGAGATCAGCTGCTGCAATTACCTTTTGCCCAGGGCATCAATATGGCGCACAACCGGCTACAGAATACCGTTGAGAAATTAAAACAGGATTCCTGACCGTAGGAAGCCTGACTGGAATAAAAGAATGTAAGCCAGAATAATTATTACCGGCAACTTATCAATGGAAGCATCCATGAAGACAGACACATTTAAGATGACCATACACATGGTCTCAAGCCTTGATGGCTTCATAGCCAAAAAAGACAACAGTATTTCGTGGCTCGACACCGCTGACAGGTATGAAGATGGAGTTGCTGAAGAAGATGCCGGAGAATTTATGAAAACAATTGACTGCTTTGTAATAGGCGCCCGGACCTATGAACATGCCCTGGAACTTTCAAAAGATTTCGGATGGCCATACGGTGACGTGCCGACCATTGTATTAAGCCACCGTAAGCTTCCTGTCCATAGAAATAACATTCAGATCTATTCATGTGACCTGACCACGCTTGTAGAAGAGCACTTGAAGTCCCGTTACAGGAATGTCTGGTGTGTTGGCGGCGCCATGCTTGTCAGGGACCTTATCAGGCAGCAATTAGCGGGCGAAATAAGGATATCCGTTATACCGGTTATTCTGGGTGATGGCCTGCCATTCTTTGATCACATCGGCCGGGAACAGGCATTGCACCTGAAGGGCATTACAGCCTATAAAAGCGGGATAGCAGAGCTCTGGTATGAAATAAAAAAGAACACCGGACCGGTACAAAATAAATAACATATCAAACAGATATTATGAACCCTAAAGTTGATTTCTTTTTTACTCAAGACCAGAAGTGGCGGGAGGAATTCGGGCAATTGAGAACGATCATCCTCGACTGCGGCCTGACCGAAGAATTAAAGTGGGGCGTTCCCTGTTACACCTTACAGAAAAAGAACATCGTGCTTATGCATGGATTTAAGGAATACTGCGCGCTTCTGTTTATCAAAGGCGCCTTGCTGAAAGATCCGCAGGCTATCCTGATCCAGCAGACGAAACATGTACAGGCAGCACGACAGATCCGTTTCACCGATTTGGAAGAAATAATCAGGATGGAGCCTGTCCTGAAAGCCTATATCAAAGAAGCTATAGAAGTTGAAAAAGCCGGCTTAAAAGTAGATTACAAAAAGACCGGGGATTTCACCATTCCTGAGGAATTTCAACATAAGCTTGACAAGCTTCCCTCCCTGAGAACTGCATTCGAAGCATTAACACCGGGGCGTCAGAGAGCTTATATTTTTTATTTCTCCCAGCCGAAACGCTCCCAAACCCGCGAAGCCAGGGTTGAGAAATGTATGGAACGGATCCTCGGCGGTAAGGGACTGGATGATTAGTAACTATTTACAGGCTAAACAGAAGATCAATTGATAACACACAACCAAATAATTCAAAAAATGGAAAAAACAAAAAACAGATCAGAAAAGAGAAATAAGATCATCTATTGGATAGCAACCCTGTGGATGGCATTGGGCATGCTCTCGAGCGCTGCAGTACAGCTGCTGAAAGTGCAGGAAGAAGTGGACAGCATCACTCATCTGGGCTATCCTATCTATTTTCTCAACATCATAGGTGTCTGGAAGATACTGGGAATTACGGCATTGCTTGTCCCCCGGTTTCCTTTGCTAAAGGAATGGGCCTACGCAGGTTTTTTCTTTGCTATGACCGGAGCAGCGATCTCACACATCGCCTCAGGTGATCCTTTTAATGAAATATTCCCGTCTTTGCTGTTGCTGGTACTGACCGTGACATCCTGGTATTTCAGGCCGGCAGACAGAAGAATTGTTCCGGCCGGCTAAATAAATATATAAACTGTAAATAAATCTATATAGACATATAGCAATATTTAAATTCTAAATAAAAACAACTATGTTCTTATCCTGAGACCGGAGACAAGTTGTGGTAAAAAAATTATCATACATTGAGAAATTTGAAATAAATTCAGCGATCATTCCTAAGCTTATCCGACAGAAGAATAATAGAGAATATGAAAAACAACAAGAAGGAGTTGCCTCAGGAACGGCATGAAGAATTACTCCGAATCTTACAGGCGCGTTTTGAGAAAAATTTAAGCCGGCATAAAGGTATCGAATGGACCAAGGTACAGGCAAGGCTCGAAGCCGATCCCGTAAAGCTATGGTCGCTCAACGAAATGGAAGAGACAGGCGGCGAGCCCGACGTGGTGGCATATGATAAAAAGACGGGTGCATATATTTTTTACGATTGCTCGCCAGAGAGTCCCAAGGGCCGCAGAAGCATATGTTATGATCCGGCGGCATTGGAAGCCAGGAAAGAGCATAAGCCACATGACAGCGCCATAGGTATGGCAGCGGATATGGGCATTGAGATCTTATCAGAAGAGGAATACCGGCAGCTGCAGCAGTCAGGTAATTTCGACCTGAAAACGTCGAGCTGGATAAAAACACCGGCTAACATCAGGAAGCTCGGTGGCGCCCTGTTCTGTGACCGCCGGTACGATACGGTTTTCGTGTATCACAACGGCGCAGATTCCTATTACGCAGCAAGGGGATTTCGGGCATCGCTCCGTGTATGACCATTGCAATAAAAGTGAAAAATATATAATGACTTGTAGCTAATCAGAGAAAGAAACCAATTCCACTCAGATCTTCACAAATTTCCCTGTTATAAGTGGACGGCCCGTCTCCCATACCTGGTAGATATAAGTCCCTGGTGGCTGCGCATGCACCGGTATCCTGATCTCACCATCGTGCCAGTCCTTATCCACCCTGACCAGGTGGCCATTGATGTCATAGATCCGC
>Ga0206118_100248_pt1 | contig 40008 bp, 30 predicted proteins | sample 3A20Ametagenome_FD_177999 | JGI IMG/M metagenome (GOLD analysis project Ga0206118, IMG submission 177999) | Enriched microbial communities from leaf-cutter ant dump, University of Wisconsin, Madison, United States - 3A20A | ecosystem: Environmental > Terrestrial > Nest > Insects nest > Nest dump... | reverse complement strand
ATTTATATGTGTAATATACACATTTTCACAACAATGCACGACATCTTATTTTGATCTTCAACCCCTCAACTCGTTATAGATAATATAATTTGTGTTTTTTTTCTGAGATAGGTTCCCAACCCAATGAAACTATATTTTTCTCTTTATCTATACGGTAATTCAGGTTGATTGCACAAATGCCCTGATCTGGATATGAGATAAGGTGTCGCTATGATTTTCCTCATCGTCAATTGCATAAAGTGAATAAATATATTTTACTCCCGGTGTAAAAAGCTGAAATGTTTCATTGTGAGTTGATTTTGATTATATCTGATAAGATTAAGAGTAAGCTATGTCTCCTTTTCTGGATCAAAATTAGGTTTTATAGAAGGCAGGAGCGGGGTTGATTTCATTTGCGGCGGTATTTGTCGAACGAACGGTAGGATTATTATAAGTTAATTGTAGTAATCTTGATCGCTGATTGAGCGGAATGCAATGACTGTGAATATATTCCCGGAGCGGATACCCGTCAAACTGAAAGTAAGCCGAACTAAATTCCAGCCGGATCCCGGCTCCGGGATATTTATCCTCGTATTCCTCTGCTCTTTTTTTAGCTACGTCAACCTGTTTGCCCTTCCTGTCGATACGGTGATATTGACCGGCAATACGTTATACTGCCCTGCGGGAGACCACACCCTGGTTGATCATGGATACGATGCTTCGGTCGCTGCCCGTAAACTCATGGATCAGAAGGAGCGGGAAGTGATAGATCCTTCTGTGCTGACAAGGTCGGGCAAGGCTTACTGGGTCATATTTATTATAAAGAACAACTCTCCTGAGCCGATAGCGGCACACATCGACGCTTATATGGAGGAAGCATATCTTGACGACAGAGCTGTAACTGTGTGCCGCGATCTGCCGTGTATCGGAGAGCTGAGGCCGCCGGTTGCCAGGCCATATTCTGCCAATATACTCATAGAGCCAGGTGAGCATGTCTTCCTGGCCAGGATCAGCCATTATGACCTTCCGGAGGATTTCCGCCCAAGGGTAAGTGCCATGCAGGCGCTCTACGATGAGGAATACTTCTTTGATTACAGCTTTTTTCTGTTGATATCGGTATTTATGGGGGCAGTATTGTTGCTGGGCATGTTGGCGCTCGGCATATTTGTGGTAGGGAAGGACAGGGCTTTTCTATGGTATGGTATCTTTTGCACATTATTGGGACTGAATTCCTTGAGGATCCTGACCGAGCATTATGTTTTTCTGAATGAGAATCCGATCTATATCACCTTTATCTATTTTAAACATTTTTCGGCAGTGGCGCTGTATGCGAGCTATGCCATATTTGCATTTTATTTTGTCAATGCCGATATGCAAAAGCCCTGGGTGTATCTTGGTGTCAGGATCTTTGTCGTACTATGTATCCTTTCTGTTATTCCCGAGATCGTTTTCCTGGTGCAGGAGAAATATGTCCTCAGCTTCTATTATTATTTTAATACAAGAAATTTTCTGGGTATCTGTTCGATCGTTCTGATCATCTTAATAAGCAGATACCGGAGAGAACCGTTTGTCAAATTTATCCTGATCGGCAGCTCTATATTGATCACTGCCGAAATGATCTCCAACTTTTTGCCGAAAGGCATTGATTCCATGGTAGGAACGGCAGGTGCCTTCCTGGAGCTGGGTGTTTTTGCGCTGGGCCTGAGCTACAGGGTCAGGATACATTATACCAGGAGGCTGCAACTGCTTAATGAGAACATTGAAAAAACACGGATAATTGCCGACCTGCAGGTAGAGAAATCCCGGCTCAATATGACGATCCTTCAATCTCAGATGAATCCGCATTTTATCTTTAATTCGCTGAATTCCATCAACCGGTATATTCTCAAAAATGACAGGGATGAGGCGTCTTATTTCCTTTCGCGTTTTTCCAGACTGATGCGCCTGATCCTTGATAATTCCGTGGAAACATCCATTAAGCTCTCGGAAGAGCTCACCTCCGTCCAGCTGTATCTTGAGCTTGAGTCTCTGAGGTTTAACGGTAGCTTTACCTTCCAGGTCAATATAGAAGAAGGTCTTGATACGCATGGTATTATCGTGCCCCCGCTTATTCTGCAACCGTTTGTGGAAAACTCCGTCAAACACGGATTTGTCAACCGGTCGGGTAGTGAAAGGTTGGTCATTTCAGTTTCAAGATATGGTAGCCAGACGTTGATCAGCATCGAAGATAATGGTATAGGACGCAATGCATCTGCGGATCAATCCTGGCGGCTTAATCCCGGGCACAAATCCAGGGGACTTAAAATTACGACAGACAGGATACGCAATTTCAGCCTGGTCACCAACCAGCCCTGTGATGTCTTTATTAAAGATATTGACACAGAAGGGCAGACAGGGACCATTGTGGGTATTATAATATGAGGCTAAGGCTTGCTGATTCTGAGTGCCAATGATGTGTTACAGCATATTTTTTATCAATGCCTCGTTAAATTCTTCTTTTTTGTCCTGGGACACCGGTAGGGAGCGGCCACTGACTATGACGTGCCCGCCATCGGCCTTGATATACATGTCGACATAGGCGAGATTGATCAGGAAATTCTTGTGTATTCTGAAAAATGAAAAGCCGGTAAGCGTCTCTTCAAGTTCTGCTAATTGCTTTTTAGTCTGTATGGATTTTCCTTCGAGAAAATGAAAGGTCGTCAGGCTGCCTGTCTTTTCACAGTAAATTATTTGATCTATCGGTTTAAATACGATGCCTTCCTCCGTACTGATCGCTATTTTATACTTTTTATGACTGACTTCCTGCATCTGGATATTCTGGAAATTGATCAGGGCTTTGGCGAGAGCTATCTTAAGATCCTCAGTTGCGATCGGCTTGAGCAGGTAATCGATGGCCCCATATTTAAATGCCCTGATCGCATAGCTGTCATAAGCTGTCGTAAAGATCACTTTAAATGAAAAGGGGGCAAGCCTGTCCAGCAGCTCAAATCCATTGATAAACGGCATATTGATGTCGATAAAAACCAGGTCCGGCGCCAGGCCGGGAATTGCAAGCAACGCCTCGTCGGCCCGCTCGAATATACCTGCTATGACAGCTTGTGGTAATACCTCTCCAAGCAGAGTCTCCATGACTTCATTGCAAAATCTTTCATCGTCAACCAGTACAATCTTCATAGTGTGATACGCCCTTTAAAAGCCACATTATCTCAAATTTCCTGAATTTATAACCGGTTTTACCCTTCTTTTTCACGAATGGTATGATTCGGACTGCTAACGGTTATATTTTGACAACCTGATCTAAAAGAACTTAAAACTGTCTTTGAACTGATTGAGCAGGTGGGCTTTTCTTCTACGCGATACCTCCAACTCGGTTCCGTTTTTCATGACCAGAATTCCTCCCTCTCCCTTGACATACCGATCGATGTGATCCAGGTTGACCAGATATGATTTGTGAATGCGGAAAAATCTCTGTTTTTTTAGCAGGTCCTCATAGTCATGAAGAGGCTTTGAGGAGCAGATCGATTTCCTGTTTGTAAAATAAAAGTTGGTGTAATTGGAGTCGGATGAACAATAGATTATCTCATCGAGGCTGACGACGTCAAACCCTTTGGTAGAGTGGATGCAGAGCTTCAGCTGATTTTTATTATCGACACTTCTGATGTTGGACATGAGCGTATGGAGCGGAAGGTTTGTAATATGATTCCGGATCCTGTAGGATGCTCTTCTGACGGCATCCCGTAATATGGATACATCGATCGGCTTGAGGAGATAATCAATAGCGCTGAAACGGAATGCCTGCATCATAAAATCGTTGAAAGCTGTTATAAAGATCACCTCAAAAGCGGGCTCCGGAAATTCTCTCAGGAGATCAAAGCCGCTTTTTCCCGGCATGTCGATGTCCAGGAATACCAGTTGGGGCATCAGCGTTGAAATTTTTTTTTGTGCATCAAATGCGTTCTGACATTTGGCGATGATTTCCACTTCCGGGCACCACTTATTGAGAATGGTTTCGAGAGAGCTTAATGCTCTCCCCTCATCGTCTACAAGAATTGTCTTCATGATAATTCGAAATTTAGCGGTAGATAGATCCTGGCGACCGTACCCCGTCCCGGGAATTCCGGGTCGCGGCTCCTGTCGGTAATTTCAATTTTACATTGAAATTTATACATATTATTTAATATTTCTATTCTCTCCCGGATATTTCCCAGTCCGAAAGGCTGATGGTGCCTTGAGCGGGAGCGCAGCTCGTTGCTTCTATTTATACCGATGCCGTCATCGACAATAGAGCAAATGGCAAGCTCGCCTCTGATCCGGATGGCAAAAAGGATATGAATATCCAGTTGCTCAGCACCGGGCCCATGCCAGATTGCATTTTCAAAGAACGGCTGCAGCAACATGGGAGGTATGAGGATCTCATCAAGATCAAGTCCTTCGTCAATATCGAATTGAGTGGAGAACCGGGGATTGCGGATATGCTCCATCTCAAAATAAAGCTGCATGTAGTTGAGGCTTTCGCGTAGCGTTACAAAGATGTGGCCTGATTGCCCGAGCGTAAGGCGCAGCATTTTTGCAAACCTGGAGAGATAAAAACTTGCCTGATCATTGCGGTCATGGATGACCATGTCATTGATGCTATTGAGACTGTTGAAGACAAAGTGGGGGTTCATCTGCGCGTGCAGCGCCTGCATCCTGCTCTGGGCGAGCTTTTTTTCGAGCGCGGATCTGGTTTTAATTTTTATCAGCTCCCGTAAGAAAAGAAATGAGATCAGGGAGATAGCAACAGTACCGGCTAGGATCAAAAACCAGGTGCGTTGATGTAAAGGTGGCCGGATAAAGAACTCTGTGGCGCACACCTGAGATCTGCCAAACTTATTGACAGCCCTGATCATTACATTGTATTTGCCCGGCTTGAGGCTGCTTAGGGTAAGGTTGTTCTTGAAGCCGATGCGAATCCAGTCCGCGTCGTTGATCTTATATTCGTAATAATAACTCCTCTCTTCCTCAAAATCGATAACTCCGAAGCGGAGCTGGATATTATTCTCATTCCACTTTAAGGCTCTTACGGGTGTGCTTCCTGGAATAATCTCCTCATCATTGATTTTTATCTCCGTGATGGAAAAGTTGCGGAAAAAGTCCTGTTTGTATAATTCTCCCGGTTTTAGATGATAGACCGATAGTTCTTTGAACCAGTAAAGAAAATCCGATTTTTCATCATAGAATAAAGGCGAATCAAGGATCGACTCGTCAGGAATACCGTCAGACCGGTATAGCATCGTAACCTGATCAGTACGCGTATTGATGAAGGAAAGGTTCTGCCGGGTTTCAAACCACCAGTTATCATGGACCATGGGCCCGCTATTATAGATAAAGTCGGATGGTAGTCCATTTCCCGAAAGATAATGAACGAAGCTGTCTTTTTGAATAATGTAGCGAAACATGCCATTGTCGGGTGTATAAAACCAGAGGTTCCCGTGTTTGTCGGCGCTGATATCAATTATGTTCTCGTCAAAGTCCCGCATGCCGCCATATTTATAATGGATCCGGTCAAATTTCCGGGTTTTGAGGTTAAATCTGCACAATCCGTGTCCGGCGAGCCAGATATTGCCTTCACTGTCTTGGGTCAGGCGTTTGATCTTCTTAAATGGCAGGCCGGGAGAGAATGACATACTGTAATGTTGCCAGGTCGAGCTGTTCATATCAAAACAGCTCAGGCGGCCGTTGAAAAATTCAATTACCCACATTCTCCGGTTACCGGTGTCTTTAAGGAGGGAAGTGGCATGACTGGTAAAATAATTTTCCAGGACCCTGCCGTATTTAAGTGTTTTGGTATCGAGCCACATCAGTCCGTAATATACGCCGATCCAGAGGGTATCACCCCTGAAGTGAGAGATTGAATATACCTGGGTATAGTTATTATGACCTCCGTAAAATGCGATCGTTTTTTCGGGCCTGAGCGTCTTTTGATCCAGGATCAGGATCGATGCCCTTTTGTTATCCATGCCCGCATAGATTTTGTTATTGTGAATGCAGGAAGAGGTGATCCCGCTGGTCAGAGAATCGGGGATAACTCCGGAAAAGTCAGTTCGCTGTACTGCTTCGTGATAGAGTCTCTGTCTGAAAATGCCTTTATTGGTCCCGATCCACAATCGTTTTTCATCATCCATAAAGAGCGCGGTTATTTTATGCCCGCTAAACATCTTGTTCTGATTAAAGGAGATCTTGTGTGTCACCGGATCGAGGTGAAACATGTAAAATCCTGAGACACTTTCTTTATTGTGAATGATAAAGGTGCTGTCGTTGATCGATCTGATCCGTGCCGTATAATCAAAAGGATTTCGTGCAAATGGCATCTGTGATTCAACATATTTATTGGAGTTGAGATCAAGCCAGTATATTTTGAGTGATTGAAAAGAAGGAACAAGGATAAATTTATTCTGCGGCATCTGATACTTAGCATACCAGGATGTGGCAGAATCGCTGAACGGTTGTTTGATCAGACCGTATTTCCTGTGATTTGGGGGGACCTTTACGGCTTTTTTGCTTAAAGGGTCAAATATCATGAGGCCGTTGCGCTCATAAGATATCAGAACAGTATGGTTGTCGATCTCCAGCAAATACCTGCCAAACCGGATGGTCTTATTATCCGAGTTGTGCTTGTTGTATCTGTCAAAGCGGTAAGTAAGCCGGAACTGCGGATCAAACATATAGAATCCCGTCCCGGTAGTAAGTATGAAGTTGCCGGATGAGCATTCTATCAGGTCGTGGGTTTGGTTGATAAAATTACGGAAATCTGTAGTGTCGGGAATGGTCAGATTATTTAGCTGTAAGCTCCTTGTGTTTAATACCTGGGCGCCATCCCTTGTAAGAATGCCGATATGGTCTCCCCTTAATTTTTTTAATCTGGCGACTTTTTCTCCAGACAGCCTGACAGGTATAGTGTTTGTATGGAAGTTTTCAAATTCATTGCCATTGAAGCGATTGAGACCATGTTCCGTAGATATCCACAGGTAGCCCTGGTTGTCTTGCAGGAAGCTGCTGACATTGTTATCCGAGAGGCCATCCTTGATACTGTAGTGTATAAAATCTTCGGATAGATATTGTCCCCGCAGATCTGCTGATCCTATCAGAAAGAATAAAACAAGCAGGATCCCGGTTTTTGAAACATTTATCATTTTTTGCACGATCGTACCCTGTAAAGTTACAAGCATTATGAGATAAATGCATACCGCTCATGAAACGGTTTCCGCCGCATGGAAAATAATAATTGTCATTCCTTGCTATACGGATTATCGAATAAAAGTTGTGTTCAGATCTTAAAAAGTGGTTCTTTGGCCTTAAGCGATCCTCCTTATACCGTGCAGCTTATGTGTCAACGCCTTATTTTCATTATGGACAATACCTTCCTGTCTCAATAAGTCCTGACGTACCTTGCCGCTGGCATGCCAGATGTGGTGCATACCTGCCAGGATGCCCACGTGCACTATTTTGCCGTTTTCGTTTGTAAAAAATGCCAGGTCTCCGGCCTGGTGAGATCCGTACGGGACCTCTATACCGCATAATGCCTGTTGAGACGCATTTCTGGGGAGGTCGACGGAAAACAGGCTGCACAGAACCTGCATGAAGCCGCTGCAATCGATGCCCAATATGGTTTTGCCGCCCCACAGATAAGGTGCATTGCGGAATAGCGTGGCATAATGGAGGATGGCACCTGTATCCCATGTGACAGCTTCAACGGTATGGGTGCCCGGGAATATTTCCTGTTCAGTGAGCCGGGAGCCGAACGGGAGATACTGGATACCGGCTGCAGTTTCAGTCAGCCTTACGGGATCGGATACAAAATATTTTCGAACCCGGACATCCGGTGAAAAGTGTTTTCTGTCAGTCCAGCCTTCATAATTGTCATCCATATTGCGGATCCTGATCCAGTCCTTATTGCCTGACTCCAGGACATGACAGGTCTGGCCGTAAAGGATCTGGCTTTCCAGCTCGCTTCCTTCCCCCGGCTCTGCCCGCAGGGGAGCTATGGCCGTGTGGCACTGAATGTCCGTTCCCGGCAGAATGTCCAAATAATTCGGCATAGGCAGTAATTAAATAGTGTGCAATTTAATACATTACAAAATATCATACTACCTTTGCACCTTAATCAAGCAAGAAACATTATTCATGGCTGAAGTAACCGTCGAGACGGCTAAAAATCTGGGTCTGACCCCCGATGAATTTGAGAAGATCAGATCCATCATGGGACGGACCCCCAACTTCAACGAGCTTAGCATATACTCTGTGATGTGGTCGGAGCACTGCTCCTATAAAAACTCCATTAAATATCTGAAAACTTTGCCCCGTACCGGAAAAAAGCTGCTGGTCGGCGCCGGTGAGGAAAACGCCGGCCTGGTTGACATCGGCGACGGCCTGGCATGCGCATTTAAGATAGAGAGTCATAATCACCCTTCGGCTCTGGAGCCGTATCAGGGTGCCGCCACCGGTGTAGGTGGCATACACAGGGATATATTTACGATGGGAGCAAGACCCATTGCAGCCTTGAACTCACTGCGCTTCGGAGATCTGTCACTTTCTCATACAAGGCGACTTGTCAAAGGTGTTGTGCACGGTATCGGGGACTATGGCAACTGCCTGGGTGTACCGACCATCGGAGGGGAAACCTATTTTCACCCTTGTTATAATCAGAACATCCTCGTCAATGCAATGAGCATCGGCGTGATGAAGGCAGGAACAACCGTTTCTGCTATTGCGCATGGGGTAGGCAACAGGGTATTTATTGTAGGTGCTGCCACAGGTAAGGACGGAATTCACGGAGCGACTTTCGCTTCAGCCGATCTTACGGAGGACAGCGCTGAAGATCTGCCTTCCGTTCAGGTCGGTGATCCTTTTCAGGAAAAGCTGCTGCTGGAAGCATCATTGGAAGCTATTCAGACAGGGACCATCATAGGCATGCAGGATATGGGAGCGGCCGGCATCATCTGCTCCACGTCGGAGATGAGTGCGAAAGGCGGAGCAGGCATGAAGATCGACCTGAGCCGTGTTCCCAAACGCCAGCAAAACATGGCTCCATGGGAGCTGCTGCTTTCTGAGAGCCAGGAACGTATGCTGATCGTGTGTAGAAAAGGTGAAGAAGCAAAGCTGAAAGCTGTTTTCGATAAGTGGGACCTGCCGTGTGATGATATCGGGGAGGTGACCGATACAGGAATGCTTGAATTTTACCAGGATGGTCAGCTTGTGGCTGAAATCAATGCGCACAGCCTTGTCCTCGGCGGCGGGGCGCCTGTCTATGACCGGGCATATTCACGTCCGGCTTACCTGGATGATAACCAACGGTTCAGCATCGACCAGATCGCCGAGCCATCTGACCTCGTTGCCGTGGCCAGAAAAATGTGCCAACTGCCCAATCTTTTGTCAAAAAACTGGATCTATGAGCAGTACGATTCCATGGTCAGGACCAATACGGTCGGAAGACCGGCCGATGCAAGCGTGATCAGGCTGAAGGATACCAATAAGGCGCTGGCCGCCACGATCGACTGTAATTCGACATACGTCTATGCCGATCCTTATCTGGGTGCTAAAATCGCCGTGATGGAAGCGGCAAGGAATATCGTGTGCAGCGGAGGCAAGCCTTTGGCTATTACCAACTGCCTCAATTTCGGAAATCCTTATAACGAGGGTGTGTACTACCAGTTTGTCGAAGCTATCAGAGGCATGGGAGATGCCTGTCGCGTATTGGATACACCGGTGACGGGAGGTAATGTGAGCTTCTACAACCAGTCTGTGATCGGGGATGCGACCGAACCTGTGTACCCGACCCCGTCTATCGGTATGGTCGGTATAATCGAAGATCTGCAGCATTTTACCTCATTGGATTTCAAGGCTGAAGGGCATAAGATCTATTTGCTGGGAGAGCAGAAAAATGATATCAGCTCCTCTGAATACTTGCGGGAAATACATGGAGTAGGTGCTTCTCCCGCGCCTTATTTTGATGAGGCGGCTGAACTGAAATTACAATCGGTGCTGATGCGCCTGATAGAAAGCGGCATGATCCGGTCTGCACATGATGTGGCTGACGGTGGTCTGTTCATATCATTGCTTGAGTCTTCCTTCCCCAATGAGCTTGGATTTGAGATACAGTTTCCGTCGGGAGTGAGGATGGATGCGGCATTGTTTGGCGAAGCCCAAAGCCGCGTGGTCGTGACCGTTATGCCCGGAGATGAGGCCCGGCTCAGCGCTATGTGCAATGAGGCCGGATTAACAAATAATTTACTCGGCGAGGTCAAAACTGGCCTGCTCCATATCAACAATATCGATTTTGGTTCGTTGTCCGAATACAAAAAAACATTCAATCATCGTTTGAAAGAGCTCATAGAGCAATAATATCACGTATAAAATCAATTTTAAAATGCGTAAAAACGTATTCTTTTATTTTCTGGCCTTTGCAATAACCATGATCGTAGGTTGTGCAGCTATGAGCCCTAATGGATTTACCATTTCGGGAGAGATCAAAGACGCGGCCAATATGGAGGCAAGCCTCGACCGCCTGGCAATGAACAATCAGAGTATTCCCGTAGGAAAAGCCGCCATTGACGGCCAGGGTAAGTTTAAGATCGCGACGGAAGAGATCCTGAAGCCGGGAGTCTATAAGCTGACAATCGGAAGTAAAATTGCGCCGGTCATTGTCGATGGCAAGGAAAATGACGTTAAGATCAAAGGTACGCTGGCTTCGTTTGATGACCTGAGCTTTGAGATCACTGGCGCCAAGGGTACGGCGGAGTTCCAGGATGCCATCAGAAAGGTCATGGAGAAGACGATGGACGATGCTGCCGCCAAAAAGGCTGTTGAATCGGCTACCAATCCGTATGCTGCTATGCAGATCGCCATGATCACGCTCCGTAAGCCTACCGACGCTCCTGTTCATACGGCCGTCCTGGAAAGGCTGAGACAGCTGGACCCTACATCCGATTTTATAGGCGGGTATCAGTCGATGATCGCCCAGCTGACCGCTCCTCAGCAACAGCAGGGAGGAGGATTGATCTCTGTAGGTCAGCAGGCCCCTGACATAGCTCTTCCTGACCCTGAGGGCAAGGTCATCTCCCTGTCATCTCTCAAAGGTAAGGTGGTGCTCCTTGATTTCTGGGCCAGCTGGTGTGGACCATGCCGTATGGCCAATCCTCATGTGGTCGAGGTCTATAATAAATATAAAGACAAGGGATTTACCGTTTACAGCGTCTCACTGGATGGTGTGGACGACAGAAATAAGGCCCAGATGACGTCCGAGCAATATCAGGCACAGCTGGAAGCATCTAAGACCAAATGGACACAGGCGATTACCCAGGATAAGCTGGCCTGGAGCAATCACGTAAGCGACCTGAAGAAATGGGGAAGCTCCGCCGCCCAGCTTTACGGCGTTAACTCCATCCCCAGGACCTTCCTGATCGGAAAAGACGGAAAGGTAGTTGCTGTCAATCCGAGGACTAACCTCGAAGAAGAGCTGCTGAAGGTTCTTTAATGAGCTGATATGAAAATCATAACAAAACGGGCTGATCAGGCATACCTGGTCAGCCCGTTTTATTTTGCGGGAAATCAACTGTTCCGGTTCTGCATGGAAAGCTTTTTCCTGACCTTGCTGAGAAATTCGGCAGAGACACCCAGGTAAGAAGCAATGTAATGCTGCGGAACGCGGTTGGCCAGATTGGGAAACTGTTCAATGAAATTGAGATATTTTTCTTTGGCTGAAGTTGACAATGTAGAGATGAGCCTTTCCTGCATCAGCGCGATCTGGTTGCGCAACATAAGCCGGAATATCCTTTCGAACTTGGGTATTTCCTTGAGCAACTTTTCTTTGGACTGCATGCTCAATTCCAGGAAGACGGATTGTTCCAGCGTCTCGAAGTACAATCTGCTTGGAGCCAGGTTGTCGTAAGATTCGTAGTCGCTTATCCAGCTGTTCTCTACATCGAGCGAAAGCGTGGTTTCAGTGCCGTTCGGCGAAATATAATACTTCCTGATACAGCCCGATACGAGAAATATCTCAACATTGCAGATGTCACCGGGCCTGATGATAAAGAAACGGCGCGGTACTTTTCTCAAAACCAGGAAGCTGTTAAAAATGGTCAGCTCATCTTCCGTAAAATCTACAAATTGGGATACATTTTCATCAATAAGTTTAAACATTCAGTTTTAGGGTTAGTAGGTTAGTGTAGTTGTGTTTAGCTAAAAGGTGAAGTTAGGGCTTTACTACATATTTCTATATTTTCTATACTGCAAAATGTCAATATTTGATTAATGTTAAAAAAGGTTTATTTGAAGAAATTATTCGATACTTTTTTCCAAGTATGAATTTATTTTAACTTTTTTCGATAAATTGTTTGTATTTGTTCAAAGTGTTAATATGCAAATCTAATAAAAAAATCTTTAGTTTCGGCATTATTTTTATAAATCCTGCAAACATTCCTGCTCAAAACATGCTTTATTTCAACAGATATTATTACATTCATTTTATATTTACCTATAAGAACCCAGACGGTTATGCTAAAAAAGCTTTTACCGGTATTGATATTACTGCTTCCGGTGTGTTCCTGGGGTCAGGTCGAGCTACAGTCGACCTTTATATTGCCACAGGAAAAAGGTGTGGTCTATGATAAGGAGTACAATGTCGACCTCCGCCTCAATACCAATGGGTATTCACTGGGCTTCTCCAGGGGGAGGATCAGAACTTTTTATAAAACAAGCACGTTCTACTTTGATTTTACTTTTCATCGTGATCTGAGGGAAAACAGGCAAAACAACAAGGTCATATTTACACCTACCAATGAGACCTCCACAGCCTTTGTTTATGGAAAAGCCAATTCTCTATACTCTCTTAAAGTAGGAAAAGGACTGAAAAAATACTGGTCTGATAAAGCCTCCAAAAGAGGCGTAATGGTCGGCTATATCATTGAAGGCGGTGTGACGGTGGGCATCTTACAGCCTTATTATCTCAAGGTCGCCGCGCTGAATGAAAATACCGGTCAGACCTACCTGAAAGAAGTCAGATACGGCAAGGGCGAGGACGAACAATTCCTGGACAATTCGAGAATTTTTGGCCGCGCTTCCGTGTTTAAAGGCTTGTTTGAATCCACCATTGTGCCGGGATTACACTTTCAGTCAGGTATCCACTGTGATTTTGGCAAATACGATAACTTCATCAAAGCGCTGGAAGTAGGAGGTATGGTCAATTTATTCTCCCAGCCGGTTCAAATAATGGTCAATCAGCCGAGAAGGCCGTTTTTATTGAACTTTTATGTCTCTCTGCAGTTTGGTAGAAGATCATAACAGGCTTTTACTCATGATTTATAGAAAGGGAAGTCTGTCCATTTGTTACCTTTGTAAGCATTTACAATTCTGCCATGATTGAACTGCCATTAATCTCCAATCAACCTGCTGATCCTGCTCCGAAAAAAGAACGGGTTAAGCGTCCCGACTGGTTGAGGGTCAAATTGCCGATCGGCGAGAAATACCGTCATGTGCGCTCTCTTGTCGATACCCATAAGCTGCATACCATCTGCCAGAGCGGTAACTGTCCCAATATGGGGGAATGCTGGGGAGAGGGAACGGCAACCTTTATGATACTGGGCGATGTCTGTACGCGTTCATGCACGTTTTGCGCCGTCAAGACCGGCCGGCCGCCGGAATATGATGAAGAAGAGCCGATCCGGGTAGCACAGGCTATATTCCTTATGCAGGTCAAACATGCAGTTATTACTTCTGTCAACCGTGATGAGCTGAAGGATAAGGGTGCCGAGATCTGGTATCAGACGGTCGTTTCCGTAAAAAATCTGTGTCCGTCTACAACGATCGAAACGCTGATCCCCGATGTGAAGGCCGACTGGAATGCGCTCGACAGAATGATCTCGGGTGGCCAGGAAGTCGTATCGCATAATATGGAGACGGTTCGCTCGCTTTATCGCCGGGTCCGCCCCCAGGCCAAATATGACAGGAGCCTCGAGCAGATCAAGCTGACCAAAGCTGCCGGCTTACGGACCAAATCCGGTATTATGCTCGGCCTTGGAGAAACAAAGGATGAGGTGCTGCAGGCGATGGACGACCTGCGGCAGCATGACTGCGACGTCTTAACTCTGGGTCAGTATCTTCAGCCTACAAAAATGCATATAGAAATCGCTGAATACATCCATCCCGACCTGTTTGCCTATTATAAGGAAGAAGGGGACAAGCGGGGCTTTGCCTTTGTGGAAAGCGGTCCGCTGGTACGCTCATCTTATCATGCTGAGCGACATATCTGATATTTTGGTCTAAACGATCTGGTTGGTGGCCGGAAATTTTATACATTTAACAAATTTCTGCGTATAACCACATAAAATCAAAGCTATGATTATCAGAACCCTGATTATATTATCCTTGTTTACATCCGTTGGACTTTTTACACATCAGGTCTTTATGAAAGAAGATACAGGCACGATCACGTCAGCACCCGCAGAGGAATCCCACCCACCGGTCAATCCTTTGTTGCAGCCCTGGACGGGGGAATACGGCGGTTATCCTGCTTTCGACAAGGTAAGAACCGGAGACTTTATTCCTGCTTTTGACAAAGCTATGGCCGATGGTCTGGCAGAAATAGATAAGATACTCAAAGATCCGGCGCCTCCTACCTTTGAAAATACAATGCTCGAGCTGGAAAAAAGCGGACAGGCACTTTCCAGGCTTTATGCCATATACGGAGTATGGTCATCAACGATGAATACGCCTGAATTTCAGGAAGTGGAATCGGTCATCGAACCACGGATGACCTCCTATTCTGATAAGATCGCACAGGATCCGAGACTCTTTAGACGTATCGAAACGATCTACAGGAGTGATGCCTACAAAAAACTGAGTCCTGAGGCACAGCGCCTTGTCAAGCTGAAATATTCCGATCTGGTACGGAACGGCGCAAAGCTCAATGAAGGGCAGAAAGCCGAACTGACCGCCTATAATCAGGAATTGTCAAGTCTCTATACCCGTTTTAGCCAGAACCTTCTTGCGGACGAGGGAGAAAAAATGGTAATCATAGGATCGAAAGCCGAGCTTGACGGCCTGTCTCCGGATCTGATCGATGCCGCTTCAGCTGCAGCCAAAGATGCCGGAATGGAAGGCAAATACGTCATCAGGAACACGCGGTCGTCCGTCGACCCTTTCCTGACATATGCCAATAACAGGGCATTGAGGGAAAAGGTGTGGAAGATGTTTGTAAGCAGGGGTGATAACGGCGATAAAAACGATAATAACCAGATCATCGTCCAGATATTGGGGCTGAGGTCTAAAAGAGCCAGACTGTTGGGATTTGAGACCCATGCTCATTGGCGGCTGGACAATTCCATGGCCAAAACTCCCGGCAATGCCATGAAGCTGCTGATGGATGTCTGGACACCGGCCGTAGCCAAAGTTAAGGAAGAGGTAGCCGATATGCAGGCGCTTGCCGACAAAATGGGGCATAAGATCAGGATCGAGCCCTGGGATTATCGCTATTACGCTGAAAAGGTGCGGAAGGATAAGTACGATCTGGACCAGAATGAGGTCAAAGAATATCTTCAACTGGATAAGCTGAGGGATGGCATGTTTTGGGTATCCGGTGAGATATTTGACCTTACCTTCCATCGATTGCAGGGATTGCCGGTCTGCCATCCGGATGTAGAGGTCTGGGAGGTCAGGAATAAGACTACCGGCAGGCATGTCGGGTTATGGTATTTCGATCCTTATGCCAGAAATGGTAAAAGAAGCGGCGCCTGGATGAACGCATACCGCGAGCAGCAGCGTGTCACGGGCGATGTGCCGACGATAGTATCCAATAACTCCAATTTTGTAAAAGGTAAGCCGGGCGAACCTGTCCTGATCTCCTGGGATGACGCCTCGACCTTGTTTCACGAGTTTGGTCATGCTCTGCATGGCTTGTCATCCAATGTGACTTACCCTTCTTTATCGGGCACCAATGTATTTACGGATTATGTCGAGTTTCCCTCTCAGCTGCTGGAATACTGGCTTTCCACACCTGAGGTCCTGCAGAAATACGCCTTGCATTATAAAACAGGGAAGCCGATCCCCCAGGCTTTGGTCGCTAAGATCCAAAAGGCCTCAACCTTCAATGAAGGCTTTGCCACTACAGAATATCTGGCTTCCGCGCTGATCGATATGAAGCTTCATCTTGATAAAAACCCTGTAACCGATCCTGATAAGTTTGAACGGGAAGAGCTGGCAAACCTTGGAATGCCAGCTGAGCTGGTCATGAGGCACCGCACGCCGCAGTTTGCTCATATCTTCAGCAGTGATCAGTACTCCGCCGGGTATTACAGCTATCTCTGGGCCGATGTCCTGACCGCCGACGGGTACCAGGCATTCCTGGAGGGGAGTGGCCCCTATGATAAAAAGGTGGCGAAGCGGTTACTGGATAATGTGTTTTCGGTTGGCAATACCATAGATCCTGCCGAGGGATACAAGAAGTTCAGGGGCAGGGATCCCGGGACCGACGCCCTGATGAAGAAAAGAGGACTTCAGTAAGCGCTGGCAGACAAGCTGATGATCACGGCCTCCAAAAAGGCTTACTTCTGATTTCCTTTTCTGCCGTCCGCAATATTTCGGATCTGCTATTTCTCATTTGATTATTAGTGGATTCAAATTATCTTTGCGGGCGTAATGCAGGAAGGAAGAGAATTAATTTCATACCGGAAATTTGACATTGTCGCCCGCCGTCTTTGTCACCAGATAGTTGAGACCTATCAGGACTTTGACAATGCCTGTATCATAGGTCTTCAACCGCGCGGAACTATTCTTTCTGATCTCCTGGTCAATATGCTCCGGACGGAATTCAATGCAGGTATTACGGAATACGGCCAGCTGGATATTACTTTCTACAGGGATGATTACCGGGACAGGACGAAGACCCTCAGGGCCAGCGAGACAAAGATGAATTTTATTGTAGAAGGTAAAAAGGTCCTTCTGATCGATGACGTCTTATATACAGGCAGATCGATCCACGCTGCGATGTCGGCCTTACAGCATTATGGAAGGCCAGCGCATATTGAGCTGCTGACCTTTGTCGACAGGCGTTTTAACCGGGATTTTCCCATCCAGGCCGATTACAACGGCCTCCGTGTGGATGCAGTGGACGAAGCCTATGTCAAGCTGCGATGGAACGAAGACCTGTCGTCCGCCTCCGTCTATATTTATCCATTTAAATCAGATGAAAAATGAGTGAAGGTCAGGGCCAGTTGAGTACCAAACATTTACTGGGCATTAAGGACCTCACGGTCGATGATCTCGAACTCATCTTTTCCACAGCCCAGAACTTTAAGGAAGTCATCAACCGGCCGGTCAAAAAGGTGCCTTCTCTCCGTGATATCACCGTCGCCAATCTCTTTTTTGAAAACAGCACCAGGACAAGGATCTCTTTTGAGCTGGCAGAAAAGCGCTTATCGGCTGATATCATCAATTTTTCCGCCTCCGCCTCATCTGTATCGAAAGGGGAGACCTTACTGGATACGGTCAATAATATCCTCTCAATGAAGGTCGACATGATCGTGATGCGGCACCCGGCACCCGGTGCCTGCGTGTATCTGTCCAAAAAGATCAACGCTTCCATTCTCAATGCAGGCGATGGTACTCATGAACACCCGACACAGGCCCTGCTTGATGCCTTCTCCATGCGCGATCAGATAGGAGAGCTTAAGGGCAGGAATATTGCGATCATCGGAGACATCGTACACAGCAGGGTAGCCCTGAGCAATATATTCTGCCTGAGGAAGCTGGGCGCCCATGTCAGGGTATGCGGACCGCCTACGCTCATTCCCCGGTACATCTCTGAGCTGGGAGTGGAAGTTTCGTATGACCTGGAAGATACGCTGCGTTGGTGTGATGTGGCCAATGTCCTGAGGATCCAGTTGGAACGGCAGGACATCAAGTATTTCCCTTCCCTGCGGGAATATGCGCGTTATTTTGGTATCAACAGGCCTTTACTGGAGAAGATCAATAAAAATATAGTCATCATGCATCCCGGTCCTATCAACAGGGGCGTGGAACTGACGAGCGATGTCGCCGACAGCCCGGCATCTATAATCCTGCAGCAGGTGGAAAACGGCGTGGCGATCCGGATGGCGGCTTTATTTTTGCTCGCAACACGCGTTGGCTGACGGTTTTGCAAAACGTTAAGAATTAATTTCAGAGGCAATGCGTTAATTTACATCGCTATTTAAACAGCACAGAATGTCATTGATCCGTACACTTTCCATCATGGCTGCACTCTGTTATCTTTCAGCAGCATCAGCACAGTCCGGCTACAAGATCGAGGTTAAGCTCAACAACTACAAATACGATACCTTACTGCTCGGTTACTATCTCGGTGACAAGCAATATGTAAAGGATACGGCGGTATCCAAAAGCAATACCTTTGTTTTTTCGGGCAAAAATGACCTGGATCCGGGGATATATATGGCGGTGCTCCTGCCTCAAAAAAATGTTTTCCAGTTTATAGTCGACAAAGACAACAGGTTTTTCAGCGTTGAAGCCGATGCGGCAAAGCTCAGCAACAAGCTTAAAGCTAAGAACAGTGAAGAAAATACGATCTTTTTTAACTATATCCACTATCTGTCGAGCCAGAAGCCGTTGGCCGACTCGCTGAGAATGAAAATGCGTGAAGCTACGGACACAACCGAGAGTAAAAAAATTGCCGCCAAGGTGGATGAAATTGATCAGCGGGTTTTTGCGATGCAGGATGAGTTTGTCCGGAAATATCCCAAATCATTTACAGCTTCGCTGATCCGGGCTTCCAAAGAGCCTAAACTGCCGGACTATAAGCCCGATGATGATATGGAAACCAAGGTCCGGGGATACAATCATTTCAAGGAGCATTATCTTGACAATATGGAATTCGGGGATGATCGGTTGTTCAGGTCGCCTGTTTACTTCCAGAAAATTGATAATTTTCTTCAAAACATTACTTATCAGCAGCCAGATTCTATTATCCGGTCCCTGGACTATGTGCTGGAAAAGACGAAGCAGATCCCTGATGCCTTTAAATTCTACCTGAGCCATTACTTCAATTTTTACCTGAAAAGCAAGTATGTAGGCATGGATGCGGTCTATGTGCACCTGATCGATAAATATTACAGCAAAGGACAGGCTCCCTGGGTAGATAAAGACAACCTCCAGAAAATGAAGGATGCCGCCAATGACATCCGTCCCACTCTCGTGGGACGTTATGCACCCAATCTTACTTTTATCAATCAGAAAGACAGCGCCGACATCAAGGTCCATGATATTCAGTCTCCTTATACGGTCTTGTTCTTTTGGGCTCCCGACTGCTCACATTGTGAGAAGGCGATCCCCCATGTAATTGATTTCTACGAGAAGTATAAAGATCAGGGGGTAAAGATTTTCGCCGTGTGTACCGGTCTGCTCGAAGAGGCGAAAGATTGTTGGAAAAGCGTTCAGAAAAAACACATGGAGCCTTTTGTCAATGTCTATGACCCGGTATTATTATCCAACTTTAAGGTTATCTATAATATTAAGTCGACCCCTCAGTTTTTTATACTGGATAAGGATAAAAAGATCCTCTCCAAAGGAATCGGTGCCGACCAACTGGACGATGTGATGGGTAAGATCATAGAATTCGATAAGAAGAACGGGAAAAGCTGATCTCACCTCATAACAAGATGGCAGGATGCCTTCCTTTCGCTCCGGTATTTCCGAACAGTTGAATAAGACTCCGGTTGACGTTTTAAAGATATTTATAAACCCGCCACATAAGATGCAAGATATTGGTATTCCGGCATCAGCCGGCCGGCCTTCGCTATCGTGGCACGATCCAGGATGGTGCTTTCTTCCGCTTCCAGCTCCGGAATGATGATCTTGACAAACTGATCGCCAAAGTATCTGGACGCATCCCTCGGCAGCTCGTTAGGCAGATTATCGATCGACATCACATCGATGCTTTCGGGCAGATAAGGCTTTGTTTCAAGATAGGTCCGCCGGTCGATTCCGAATACCGGATCGTCGATCGTGCTTGCCCGGATCGTGGTCGGTACGGATGAGGCGGGGGCTATATCACAGGTTATGTCACCTATGACCGAGATACGGAAATCGATCGAGCTGATATCTTCCATTTTAAAAAATGCGGGAGCATTGATATCCCAGTAGATACAGTTGAGAAAGACATCTGTCACCTTGGTATAGGGCTCAAAAGCAGAGATATAGCCGGCCGGATTGGAATAAAAATCAGACTTGTCGAAATCGCTTCCGTCTTTTCGTTTGACATAATGTTTCGAGGTAAGATGAGTAAAAACAGGTTCTTCATAAGACGCTCCGGTAAGGTATTCTTCCGGGCTGATCTCCCGGATCCTCATTTCCTGAAGAGCTGATATGGCGCCTCCTGCCACCCTACCGCTTCCGGTTACGACGATACGTACCGGTGGCAGAACAGCCGTTTTATATACGGCTCTCGCTTCTTCATAATCGTGTAGATCTTTCAGCCGTGGCCACTCAAATGTGCCTGTCCTCCGCCCATAAGTCCAAATACCGTTGTGCGCGCCTACAATGCCCGCATATTTACCGAAGGCGATCAGCCTGCTCCCTTTTTCATCTTCCAGTGTCTCATAATCGATCATCGTGATCTGTTTCTCAAGGATGGCCTGGAGCAGCTTGCGGTTATGTGCCTGTTTTTTTATGGTATGCGAAAAGAAAAAGTAAGTCTTCCCGGACAGGAGGTCTTTGACCGGGACTTCCTTTACGCCCAGGATGATGTCACTGCCACTGATATCTTCCCTAACCGGGACTCCGGCAGAGAGGTATTCCTCATCGGTATAGCACCTGTGCGGAGACGGCTGAACGATGATCTCAAAGTTATGCGGATTGCCCATGAGCAGTTTACACTGCGCCGGGGTCAAAGCCACCCTGTCATCATGCGGTATCTTTCCCTCTCTTAGTATTCCTATCTTCATCCACTGGTTTGTTAATTGTTGTTTGAGATCAGACTGGCTGGTCGGTATGATTGGCCTTATACAGAACCTTAAACAGCCATAAATATTCTTCTACAAAACGATCGATGCCTAATTTGAAGGACGGGTCGATCAGGCCTGCATTCTCATCAAATCTTGTGTGAAGATGCGGCACGATGAGCATGTATGGGGATAATATACCGAAGTGAGCGCCGATCAGTTGTTGCAGTTGCTGCGCAGCTCTCATGCCTCCCAGCGCTCCGTCGGATGCCGTCACTATCCCGCATGGCTTATGATTGAGCTTGGGAAAGTGATTTAAAAGATTTTTCAAGGCAGGAGTATAGCTGCCGTTGTATTCAGGACTTAATAAGATAAATCCGTCACTGCGGTAAAAGAGATCGACCATCGGAAGCAATTGCTCCGGAGCGCTTCCGTCGTTTTTATAGCTCACGTCATCCAGGGGTATCTGGTACTGCCGGCAATCAAGAAGGTTGACCTCAGCATCAGGCAGGCAGGCCTGGATATAGGTCCGGAGGAAAATTCCGATCCTGATAGACGCACTTTTAGCGGCCTGGCTCCCTGAAATTATCGTGATGACCATTTTGGTTTTTGAGGTGCAAAGGTAATGGTCTTTTACATCTTTTTCACTACTGTAATATATACGGGGAAGTGATCACTGTATCCATAGTTGTATTTATCACCTGAGAAGGTCCTTCTGGGATAGCCTTTGTATTTGCCGGTCTTTTCCGTCAGGAATTTTTCGTTGAATACCCTTGCCTTGTAGTAATGATACCCGCCGGTATGGTCCCGGACCCATTCGGGGGAGACTATGACCTGGTCAAACAGGCTCCAGGCATCCTGATACGCGGTCGTACCGATGCCCTTTTGATAAAAATCGACATATGGGTTGAACATTTCGTCATCTTTGATCCCTTTTTTATTGCCTGTGGCTTTTAGCGAGAAGGTCAGGGATTTGTCAGTGGGATCGTCATTCAGATCCCCCATTACTATCACTTTGGCATGTGGATTGACCGCAAGAACGGAGTCCTTGACCGTTTTACAGATAGTTGCACCCTGCATGCGCAATGCTTCTGTGGAAGCGCCGCCACGTCTTGAAGGCCAGTGATTGACCATGAGATGGACCGTATCTCCGTCCATAATGCCTGCTACGTACAGGGTCTGCCTTGTAAAGATCTTTTCTCCTTTTTCATTGAAGATCGGCAGATTAATAGGCTTGCTGCTGAGGACTGTAAGATATTGGGGCTGGTACAGGAGACCCACATCGATACCACGGAAGTCCTCCGATTCATAATGAACTATCTGAAAGCCTTTGTCCCTGATCAACGGATGGCTGACCAGATCTTCTAGTACCTTTCTGTTTTCGACCTCAGCAACGCCAAGTATGCCGACCCCGTCAGGACTGATATCCTTGCCCAGAGCGGACAATACTGTGGCCAGGCGGTATAGCTTATCCGTATATATGGCGGTATTATATAATCTCGCCCCTTTCGGTGTGAATTCTTCATCCAGCTTCCCTTCTGTATCTAATGTATCAAAAAGATTTTCGAGGTTATAAAAACCGATGTTGATTACTTTATACTGATCCTGGGCTTTTGAATATTGGAAGGAGAATAACAGAATGAATGTTAAGATCGCTGAAATACGTTGCACTTTATTGAATTTATTACACCGCAAAGATATGGACTTCTGTGTTAAGTCATTGTGAATTAATGTCCGATGCTGCCTTGAGGATTTTCGTCTTTGGTAAAGTTGGCCTTCCTGATCCTGAAAAACAGAAAATAATAGAGGATCAACAGGACAAAGAAAAAGGCGATCTTGATGACGAGATATTTTTTGTCCACTTCTTCTGTAGCTGATACGAAAAGATCGATCAGGAAGTAAATAAAGAACGGAATGGTAAAAAGAGCCATCTGCCAGCGCAGCTTACGCTGATTGTTACGTATCATATCGATATGCTCCCTGATGATATCTCCGTCGACATTGCTTACATCATCAGGCAAGGCACGCATGCCGGCTTTTTCTCTTGTCAGCCTGTAGAACATAAACATAACTGAGACGACAGCCACGATCAGTGATATATAGCTGATCGTATCGTCGGGAGTGGTAAAGAGCACATTCAGAAAGAGCAGGATGAATAAAGCTATGATCAGCGTATTGAGAATTTTAAAAGTATTGAACCTACTCGCCTGCAGGGTGTCGGCATACATTTTTTGTAGATATTCTTTCTGCTCTGTGGACATGGTCTCAGTTTTATTCAAACAAAAATAGCTAAAAAAAACGGATAATTTATCAGTGCCTGCCGGATGAGGCCTATTGGCCCTTGCCCTGATGGATTTAATCTCATGGTTAAAAAAACTGCCTGTAGCAAAACGCTCCAGGCAGCTCAGATCAAAAACAAAACGAAAACTTATTTTACAAAAAAATTATTTCCATCGGTATATTATCAAGAACGCAATTTGACCTGCAATTGTTTAGTCTGGCTTCCCCTTTTAAAGGCGACTGAGATCGTATCGTTTGGTTTTAACTTTGTCATAACACTTTTCAGATCGTCGATGGTATTGATCGTCTTATTGTTGATCCCGACGATCACATCATTGGGGAGTAATCCTGAATATTGTGCAGAGCCGCCGTTTTCCAGTTCTACCAGCAGGACACCTGTTTTTGCAATAATGCCGTTTTCTTCTTTATCATCGGTGCTGAGCTCACTTACATTAGCGACAGTGACACCAAGCGTGGCTTTCGCCCCGAGATTGGGACCGGAATAGTTGCCCTGGTTTTTAATGATGTTCTCAACTATGGGAACGATCTGGTTGACTGGAATTGCAAAGGCATAGCCGGCATAGGTCCCGGTCGGCGTGGCGATGGCTGTATTGATGCCAATGAGGTTGCCATTGACATCGACCAGGGCGCCGCCACTGTTACCGGGATTGACAGCCGCGTCGGTCTGAATAAAGTTTTCTACTGCGTCTTTGGTGTGAATAACGTCGATCGACCGGCCCTTTGCGGAAATGATACCCGCCGTTACGGTCGATGTAAGATCAAAGGGATTGCCTACCGCCAACGCCCATTCACCGACCTTTACATCGTCAGAGTTACCATACCTGATGGGCTTCAGGTTGTCGGCATGGATCTTAATGACCGCAATATCGGCATTGGGATAAGTGCCGATCTTTGTAGCATTAAATACACGGCCATCGTGCAGCGTTACTTCAAGCTCATCGGCAAAATCGACCACGTGATTATTCGTCACGATATATCCGTCCTCAGAGACAATTACACCCGACCCTGACCCCTGGGCGGGGCCTCGCTGGCTGAAGAAAAATGAAAAAGGGTCGTTTCGTTGCTGCCTCAGCTGTCGCTGGTAGGCGCTTTCCCTGCTTTCAGCGGCTTTGATGTGTACAACTGCATCCAATGATTTACTGGCTGCAACTGTAAAGTCAAAAGGGACATTGACTGGCGCATAGCTGACCTGGTGGGCAGCCGGTTTTTCGGTTTGGGATTCAATGTGGGCAGGAGCATTCTGGCTTTCGTAGTATTTAAGACCACCCACTGTAGCCACGCTTCCTATCAAACCGGCAAACAATAGTGAAAAAAATTGCTTCATGATGATTAAAATAAATTTGTGTTTTAGTTAAAAGAGTTTTGATCCGTTTTTCAAAATTAACTCTTTAACGCCTTGATCGAATCGCAAGTTAAATGATGAAAACAGGATTAACAAAATTTTAACCACGCCGGCTTAGACGAAGTTTCCTTTGATCTCGGAAGGATCATATTTTTCGTGGTTGAAGCGGAAGAGTTTGGCGGGACGGTGAGGCACATCGGTCTCTACTTCCTTCAGATCGATCAGAAGCCCGGTGCCCATTACTTTTTTCCTGAAGTTGCGGCGATCCAGCTCTACCATCAGGACTGATTCGTAAAGAAGCTGGAGCGAGCGCAGGGAGAATTTTTCCGGCAGGAGGTTAAACCCGACAGGCTCGGCTTTGATGCGCTGCTGAAGGCGGGTAAGGCAGGTGCTGAGGATCTTGTTGTGGTCAAAGGCCATTTCACCGACCTTGTTGATGTGGTGCCAGTGCAGCTCATGGTCCTGTTTCAGCAGGTTGACCTGGTCGATATTGACCAGGGTATAGTAAGCTATCGAAACGACCCTGCCTGAGGGATGACGTCCGACATCGCCAAAGCACATTACCTGCTCAAGGAACAGATTCTGTAAGCCGGTCCTTTCAAACAGAACCCTGTCCGCGGCCTGGTTGATATCTTCCTCTCTGGCTACAAGGTCGCCGAGCAGTGACCATTTGCCTTCATACAGCGGATAGTCACTCTTGATCAGCAGTACCTTGAGCGCTTCCTGATCCAATCCGAATATGACACAGTCCACTGAGATCGCAGTGAAAAAATCAGATGGCTTTGGAAAAGGGGAACGTTCCTTTTTAAGATTTTCCAAAATGATTCAATAGTAAAATGCGGGTCAATAATACGTTTTTCTGCGCACTTGTCCTACATGTTTTGCCACACGGACCACCTGGCATGTATAGCCAAATTCGTTATCATACCAGGCATATACGGTGACCGTCTTTCCATCATTGGATATGATCGTCGACGGACCGTCGATCACACAGGCAGTAGTCATCCCGACGCCATTGCTTGACACATATTCAGGGCTGTTGGAGAAGGCGATCTGCTCGGCAAGCGGGCCGCTTAAGGAAGCCTGCTTGAGCAGATTATTGACCTCTTCGATAGATGTCGGCTTATCAAAGCTCACGTTGATGATAGCCAGCGAAACATTGGGCGTGGGGACACGAACCGCGTTCCCGGTTATCTTTCCGTCAAGGTAGGGCAGAACGGCGGAGATCGCTTCAGCCGCACCGGTGCTGGTGATGACCATATTGATCGCAGCCGCCCGGCCTCTTCTCGGCTTTTTGTGAAAGTTATCGAGCAGGTTCTGGTCACTTGTATAGGAGTGTATCGTCTCGACATGCCCTTTCTGGATGCCAAATGCGTCGTCCAGCACTTTGATAGGAGGGACGATGGCATTGGTGGTACAGGAGGCCGCGCAGAGGATGTTGTCACTGCTTATGTCTATTGACTCATGATTGACACCATATACGATGTTCGGGATCTTTTTACCCGGAGCTGTCAGGATCACGTGGCTTACGCCGGGACGCAGGTGCTCCGAAAGATCTTCTTTGGTTCTGAATACGCCCGTATTATCGATGACGATGGCATTGCCGATCCCGTATTCCGTATAGTCGAGCTCGGCGGGTTTATTGGCGTAGATCAGCAGGATCCGGTTCCCGTTGATGATAAGCTCACTGCCGTCCTCGTTTACCTGGACGGATCCTCCGAACTCACCATGCACGGAATCACTGCTCAGAAGAGCGGCTCTTTTTTCGGCATCCTGCTTTCTGTCTTTCATCTGGGGCCGGATCACGATGGCTTTCAGCCGGAGCTGCTCTCCGCGCCCAGTCTGGGCGATGAGGCGGCGCGCGACCAGGCGTCCGATACGGCCGAATCCGTAAAGGATGACATCCTTTGGCTGGATGTTGTCGGATTGTGCGCCCTGAGCGGTATTGAGCCTGTCGGTCACGAATTCCGTGAGGCTTTTATACTGATCCCTGCTTTGTTTCCAGTGTACTGCCAGGGTGCCGATATCCAGCCTTGCCTGATAGAGATCGTCGATAGCCGCTATTTCGTTGGTGATGGCCATCGTATCTTCAATGGTTACTTCTACATCGCCGAAATTGGCGGCGGATAGATGTTCGTTGAGCAATTGGCTGGGACGGGTGTCATACACATCTTTCCTGAATAGAACCAGCTCGACAGAGCGATCGAATCGCAACTCCCCTGCTTTGCGAAGCAGCTCCAAGGCCATCTTTTCCTTCCGGCGCCATTCGGTCAGGGTGCTTTCATTTCTCTCTTTAAAGTTCTGATTATTTTCCATAAATTATTAATGTGATGACTGTTTTTGAATTTGGCGCAAGATATAAAATTACTTTTTTCGCCGGGCAGGTTTAATCTTATTTTTTAAAATAATCATCGTGTAAATTGTGTATTAACCAAATAATGTTGTTCAGTAGGGGAAAGTGCCTGTGTTCGCTTTAGTAAAGCCGGTTAATCCGGACGTATAAGCGTCTATAAATTATGATCTGTATCTAAAGATTGCTTATTGTTACCTTAGACTCCGGTCTTTTCCACGTTCATTTGCATTTATTGATCCCGGGTTTTCTTTCACCGTGTTTGCACTCAAAAGCCTACCTTTAGGCTGTTAACTCTAACTCTGTTATCCATGTGCCATATCGATATCCATACCCATATTATGCCTTCATCCATTCCCAATTGGGTCAAAAAATTCGGGTATAACGGCTTCATACATTTAGAGCCTCAGGGGAACTGCCAGGCTAATATGATGATAGGTGAGACCTTTTTCCGGAAGGTGGAAGCCAACAGCTGGGATGCGGACATCCGGATCAGGGAAATGGTTGAGACCGGTATTCAAAAGCAGGTCTTATCGACGGTGCCCGTCCTGTTCAATTACTGGGCCAAGGAGAGGGATGCTTACGATACGAGCAGGTTCTACAACGATCATATTGCCGAAGTGTGCAGAGCTCACCCGGATCGGTATTTTGGTCTGGGTACGCTGCCCCTGCAGGATCCCGAACTGGCTTGCCGCGAGCTGGAAAGATGCATCAATGAGCTTGGTCTGACGGGCGTCGAGATCGGCAGCCATATCAATGAATGGAACCTGAATGAAGCTGTTTTATGGCCGGTGTATGAGACTGCCCAACGATTGAACGCATCTATCTTTGTCCATCCCTGGGACATGATGGGACAGGAACGTATGAAGCGCTACTGGCTGCCCTGGCTGGTCGGCATGCCTGCCGAATCGTCCCTGGCTATTTGCTCGCTTATATTTGGAGGCGTATTCGATCGTTTTCCCAGACTACGCTTTGCCTTTGCTCACGGGGGCGGGTCATTTCCTTTTACGCTGGGCCGGATAAAGCATGGTTTTGACGTACGGCCGGATCTGGTCGCCATAGATCATGATGTTTCACCGGAACGATATATCGGCCATTTTTGGGTAGATTCACTGGTGCACGACCATCATACCCTTGAATATAATCTGCGCTTATTCGGAGAAGATAAAATCGCTTTTGGGTCGGATTATCCTTTTCCCCTCGGGGACCTGACGGGAGGAAGGATGATCATGGAGTCGGAAATCTCCGGTGAAGTAAAGGAAAAGATAATGTGGAAGAATGCGATGGCGTGGTTGGGTATCGGAGAAACATCAAAAAAGGACAGCTAACCAGATCACGATCGTATTTGAAATTGAGGATTAATAGGAGGATAGTTGGCTTATCCTATTTTCGACATGTCTTTGTTCCTTTTTAGCTTATCGGCCAGATAGTTGCGCAGGTTCCGGTGCTCCGGCTTTTCGAGCCGGGGATCGTCCGTAAGAATCTTTATAGCTGCATCGTTGGCGAGCTGGAACAGGCCCTGGTGCATCGACAGATTGGCCAGCTTAAAGTCCGCTCCGCCGCTTTGCCGTGTTCCTTCAATGCTGCCCGGACCCCGTAGCTGCATATCGACTTCAGCGATCGTAAATCCGTTGTCTGTTTCCGTCATGGTTTTGATCCTTGTACGTGCATCGGCCGAAAGCTTAAAGCCGGTCATCAGTATGCAGTAGGACTGTTCTGCTCCCCTGCCTACCCGGCCACGCAGCTGATGCAGCTGTGACAGGCCGAAACGGTCTGCATTCTCGATGACCATGACGGAGGCATTGGGAATATCTACGCCTACCTCTATGACAGTTGTCGCCACGAGAAGATTGGCCTGGTGCCGGATAAAACGGCTCATCTCATGTTCCTTATCGGCAGCCTTCATTTTTCCATGCACGACCGATATCTGGTATTCAGGCGGAGGAAAGGAGCGGAACAGGCGATCGTAACCCATCTGCAGATTTTCCAGGTCTACTTTTTCGCTTTCTTCTATCAGGGGAAATACAATAAAAGCCTGCCTGCCTTTGCTTAGTTCGCGATGGAGCAACTGTTCCATTTCGGTTCTTTTAAGCTCATGGTAATGAAGCGTCTGTATGGGTTTCCGGCCGGGAGGCAGCTCATCGATGATACTTACGTCCAGATCACCATAGACCGACATGGCCAGTGTGCGCGGAATGGGGGTTGCTGTCATCACAATGACGTGAGGTGGTAGGGGAGAGGCCTTTTGCCAGAGGGCGGCCCTTTGTTCGACGCCGAAGCGGTGCTGCTCATCGATAATGACCAGGCCGAGCTTGCTGAATTGTACTGCCGGCTCGATGACTGCGTGCGTACCTATCAGGATCAGCAACTGGCCATCGGCAAGGCGTTTGAGCACTGCTTCCCTTTCTTTCTTCTTAGTCGTGCCTGTCAGAAGTGCGACTTCCAACCCTAACGGCTCGACGAGGCGGACCATATTCTTATAATGTTGCTGTGCGAGGATCTCGAGGGGTGCCATGATGCAGGTCTGATAACCGTTGTCGGCCGCGATCAGGGCCGACATGAGAGCGACAATGGTCTTTCCGCTCCCCACGTCGCCCTGGAGGAGACGGTTGAGCTGATAGCCTGAGCCCATATCGGTACGGATTTCACGGATGACCCGTTTCTGGGCATTGGTGAGATCGAAAGGCAGGTGCTGGTTATAGAACTCGTTGAAGTATTGTCCTATCTGGTTGAATACGTATCCCTTGATATAATTCTTCCGGTACAGCTTTTGCAGGATAAGTGTGGACTGATTGACAAAAAATTCCTCGAATATCAGCCTTTTTTTTGCCAATCCCGCTGTGTCCGGATTTTTTGGGAAGTGCATGTGCTTGATGCTTCCAAATCGGCTCGGTAGCTGTAGTTGTCGCAGCAATGGCTCCGGTATCATCTCCGGGAAATCACTGCGGCTTAATTCATTGAGCCAGCCTGCCATAAGCTCTCTCCGGAACTTCATGTTGAAGCCGCTTCGGTTGAGCTGCTCTGTGGTAGAATAAATAGGTAAGAGGTGATCAGGGCGGTCTTCGGTTGACTCGGATTCGAGTTCGGGATGCGGCAGATTTATCTTATTATTGAAAACATTGATCTTGCCGTAGAAGAGAAATTGTTTGCCCCTTTCAAGGAGGGGTTCCATGTATTTGATCCCCTGGAACCATACCAGCTCCATGACCCCGCTTCCATCGCTTACATGAGCGACCAGCCGTCCTTTTCCGCTTCCGGCTATTTCCGTATACAGGATCCTGGCTTTGATCAGTATCCAGTCATCGGTGGGTTTGATATCGCGGATCGGGGTGATCTTCGTTTTATCAATATACCGGTAGGGAAACTGAAATATAAGGTCTCCGATGGTTTTGACATTGAAGGCTTTTTTGAGCAGGTCGGCCTTTCGGGGACCGATACCTTTGACATATTCCAATGGGTGGTTAAGGTCCGGCAAGGGTTTTGATCAAATTATCTGATTATTCAATTCAATTTCTCGTTTCGGTATCACGAATGATCCTGTCTATTTTTTACAGGTGATCGGCAAAAATATATAATATGTATGAAATGCCTGCATGCCGGGAGTCCAAAATAAGGATAACAGTGATGTAAAAACAATCTATATGTAAGATTTTGGTAGCTAATATCTTATGAAAATGGGTCTCTATAATTTGGTAACATATTTTAAATTTTCTTAGCTTTGCCGCTCAAATTTTTAAAAATAATAAAATGCCATATTTATTTACTTCAGAATCTGTATCCGAGGGGCATCCAGATAAAGTTGCCGATCAGATATCTGATGCATTGATCGATCACTTTCTTGCGTACGACAAGACAAGTAAGGTAGCCTGTGAAACACTGGTGACGACCGGACAGGTAGTCCTGGCGGGAGAGGTAAAGTCAGAGGCTTATCTTGATGTGCAGGAGATCGCCAGGGATGTTATTCGCCGGATCGGCTACACAAAGAGTGAGTATATGTTTGAAGCCAATTCCTGTGGTATTTTATCCGCTATTCACGAACAGTCGCCCGATATCAACCAGGGAGTCGAACGTAAAAACCCTGAAGAGCAGGGCGCGGGTGATCAGGGCATGATGTTTGGTTATGCAACCAACGAAACTGCGAACTATATGCCATTGGCCCTGGATCTTGCACATAAGCTGCTGGAAGAGCTGGCGGTGATCCGCCGTGAGAATAAGGATATCACATACCTGCGTCCCGACGCAAAGAGCCAGGTGACCATCGAATATGATGATAACAACAGGCCTATGCGCATCGAAACCATTGTTATTTCTACGCAGCATGATGATTTTGACGCTGATGCTGAAAAGATGCTGGCCAGGATCAAAGCCGATATGATCAATATTCTTATCCCGAGAGTAAAAAGCCAGCTGAAGCCTGAAACCCAGGCTTTGTTCAACGATGATATCATCTACCATATCAATCCTACCGGCAAGTTTGTGATCGGTGGACCTCACGGGGATACCGGGCTCACAGGCCGTAAGATCATCGTAGATACTTATGGCGGTAAAGGCGCTCACGGTGGTGGTGCGTTTTCGGGAAAAGACCCGTCCAAGGTCGACAGGAGCGCCGCTTATGCGACCCGTCATATTGCAAAGAATATGGTGGCCGCCGGCCTGTGCGACGAAGTATTGGTCCAGGTATCTTATGCGATCGGTGTGGCAAGGCCATGTGGTCTTTATGTCAATACCTACGGTACTTCGAAGGTCAATATGACCGATGGTGAGATCGCCCGAAAGATCGAAGAAGTATTCGATATGCGTCCTTATGCGATCGAGCAAAGACTGAAGCTGCGTAATCCGATCTACAGTGAGACCGCCTCCTACGGCCATATGGGACGTGAAAATAAAACTATCACCAAGGTCTTCAACAAAGGTAAGAAAGGTGAGCTGTCCGTCGAGGTTGAGCTGTTTACGTGGGAAAAGCTGGACTTTGTAGACAAGATCAGAGAGGCTTTTGCTATCTAAAATAAAGGTTTATTATTTTCTGATGCATCTATCTGGAAAGTGATTGACAGGTAGATGCATTTTTTTACCCATGCTGATTGATCAAGCGACTTTCAAATATAGTTCGAAGCATGTCATCTAAAAACATGGCTTTTAATCTGAATACTCCTGATGATGACGGAAGGGATATCTACATCGCGGGATCATTCAATGATTGGAATCCAAAGGATGAGCGTTTCAGGATGATCAGACAGACCCATGGCAAATATATGCTGAAGATCAAAGCTGATGATCAGCTGGCTTTTCCGATTGAATACAAATATGTAAAAGGCGATTGGGAAAATGAAGAGGTCACTGCCAGGGGCATAAAAACCAAAAACAGGATTATTGAGAAGTTGAAACGAAGCGTGACGGACAGGGTTCCGCAGTTCAGACACAATGGCAAGCTGCCCAATGATCGCTTCAGGCCCATCATCGAGAAATTTGACAGGTTCCCCTTCCCTTATCTGGGTGTAGAAAGAACCGTACAGATACTGTTGCCCTTCGACTATCATAAGCGCCCGCTCAAGTTTTATAATGTTCTGTATCTGCATGATGGTCAGAACCTGTGGGATCCCAATGCGCCGTTCGGCAACTGGAGCCTGGATCAAAAGATGGCTCAGATGGCTGCGGCCGGCAGGGCCGATATTATCATAGTAGCGATCGATCATGGCGGAACCGAGCGCATCAGGGAGTTTACCCCGATCAATGGAACCCGTGTGGGCAGAGGTGACGGGCAGAAATACCTCAGCGATATCGCCAAGTCGGTCAAGCCCTTTGTCGATAACAGGTATAGAACGCTGCGCGGCAGGGAATATACCGGCCTTGGCGGAAGCTCTATGGGCGGCCTGATTACCCTTTACGGGGGCATCCTGTACCCGGAAGTTTTTGGAAAGCTGATGATCTTTAGCCCTTCCTTATGGCTGATCAGGGATGCCCAGGCTGAAACACCCCGGTTTTATACACCTTTTCCCACCAAGGTATATTTGTATGCAGGTGGCAAAGAGAGCCTGTCCATGGTGCCGTCTATGAAACGGCTGCAACGCGCCCTGGAGAATCAGCACTTCTTTGATAAAATGGTTGAGGTCAAACTGACCATTGACCCAAAGGGCCGCCATACCGAAGCGAAGTGGGGCAAGGAGATCACTGCCGCTATTATCTGGTTGTTTTACCGGTAGAGATAGAGCTATGCAAAAAAACAAAACAAATTTTATTTTAATTTTTTGCATATTATATATTTTCAATAATGTATATACTCAGGACCCATTTATTTATTACCAGTGTGGTAAAATTCAAAACAATCCTGATCTGATCATAAATGCAGGTTTACAAAAGCTCAATCCCAACACCAATGAAGTTATTAATCTGGGTGCAACTCCCATTGGTGGTGATATAGCCTTTCATCCTGATGGAAGATTATTTATGGTGAAAGTCAATGATATATTTGAAATTGATACTATCTCATCAAGCTATCCTGTTTACCCTAAAGAGTTAATTGCTTCCCTTCCGGCGAATTGTATAATGGTAGGGATGACTATCGATAAGGAAGGAATTATCTGGATGAGCGGGAAGGTAGATAATAAAAATTCAATTTGTACATTCAACATGGCTAATGCTACATTTAAAATAATGAGCATGGAGGCTGAAGTCAGTAGCAATAATGTTGGAGTGGATATTGAGTGGTATAACGGAGAATTGTATACAATTGGTATTGATATGCCGGTAACCCAGAATACAACTCTAAATAAGATTAACCTGACGGATTTCTCAATATCTTCTTTCAGAATTTATGGCAGAAGAGGGCTTTCCTATGCTTTGGCCTCAGTAAATGACGAATGTGGCAGCCTTGGATTATATGCGCCTACCGGATTCCCCAATACTAATAATGTCTATACTGATGGTTATTTTGATTTTGATATAGATTTAAATTCTCTTGAGGCGATTGAAAACACCGATATGGGCATTGGGCCGCAAGGGGCAACTTCCCGTACTTCCTGGCTCGGAAGTTATACGCCTTTAGCAATTGATACTGTGGATGTCGATGAAGATAGAGACAACTGCAAATCGCCTTATACTCTTACCGTTCATACCCAAAAAGGGTATTATATGCGACCTGGTATCGAATTTTCTTTGGACGGCATTATCTTCCAATCAGACAGTACTTTTCCGAACCTTTCCCCGGGAAAATATGTAGTCCACCTGAAAGACAGTCTTGGATGTTATAAGTTGAGTGATACGATTCATTTGGAAGAAAGATTGTCAGCTGATCTGCATACAATAAAAACTAGCTGTGGTCTTGATAACGGCTCTTTATTGGTCAAAAAGCCTGATCCTGCTATGAGCTGTATCGTCAGCATTGATGGAAGCCCGTTTGTAACACAGGATTCATTTCCGGGGCTTTCCACCGGTTTTCACCAGGTCGTCGTGGAGTATGAGGGAGGCTGCCGGGATACGAGTATTGTGATGATCGGCGCACAACCCTTGCCGGATTTTAATGTAACTCAAAATATTCTCGACAGCTATTGTGATCAGAATAACGGAAGCGTTCTCCTTATCACCGCTGATCCTGCTAATGTGATCTTTTATTCTACTGACGGTATTAATTATATAAGAGACTCCATCAGGCTCCGTGATCTTGATGCCGGTAATTATAAAGTCTATCTGAAGCATGAAAGCGGATGTAATGACACCATAAATGTGGAGATACAATCTTTTCCCCCGTCATATTTTACGTCGATAGATATCGTGCCTGCTTCTTGTGGTATGGCCGATGGCAAGATCACCGTCAGTACCTCGCAAGCCGGTGGCGAGCTCTTGCTGGATGGCACGTTCACGGCAAATGGCACATTTGATCATCTCGCTCAAGGTGTATATACATTGGAAACAATAAATACTTATGGCTGTGTTACTGATACAACTATAATCATCCCTGGTCAGCATCTGCCCATTATCGAAGATGTTATCAAAAGTGATGCACATTGTAATGAAGCCAATGGAAGCATGACTATACGCAGCACAGAGCCGACAGATCGCTACAGCATGGATGGGATAAATTATCAGGCGCTTAATCATTTCAGCCAGCTGGCAGCCGGTATTTATGATGTTTATATCCAAAATGAAGAGGGCTGTTGGGTGATCAGGCGTGTTGAGATCTTCCAAACCGGTCTGCCAGTGATAGATTCCCTGGATATCACGAACGAAAGTTGTGATCAGAGCAACGGTACGATACGTATATATACCAGCGGCAGTCCAGTCAAATTGTACACACTAAATGAATCACTTACTTCTACTAATCCTGTCTTCGACCAGCTTACGGGCGGCACCTATATGATGATAGTGCAGGATGCCTATGGCTGTGAGCAGCGTACAGCGTTTCGATTGGATAATGAGGGTGCGATCAGAGGCATTAGTTCTATTCAAATAGAGCGGGGCGACTGTGTCCAGCTTCTCTCTAAAGTGTATATGCCGGCGCACATAGAGGAAAAATATACTATCGAAGGTATACCGGACTCTCCGGACGGCATATACCTGTTGGAACCCGGCCAGTACACGGTACACATCGAAAATGGGTACTGCAGTCGTGATACGGTTATAGCCATTCTGCCCGGCAGTTGTGAGCCATTTGTGCCCAATGTATTTTCACCCAACGGAGACGGGGTCAATGACTACTTCAGGGTGGAAGGATCGGGTTTTGAAGTAGTAAAGATCTGGATATTTAACCGTTGGGGCGGAGTGATGTATACGGAAGTCAATGGTAATCGTGGCTGGGATGGAACCTATAAAGGTCATGCTGTAGAACCGGACGTATACACCTATTATGTGGAAGTGAACTATCAGGGCCAGCGTAAGCTCATTGAAGGGAGTGTCGTGGTAGTACGATAAACAGGGCCGAAACGCGATCATTGTATCACGCCATGTCCTGGCGCTTAAATACTCAGAAGCGTAAATTGAGGGCAGCTTTTTGAAATTACTATTAAAAGGAGAAGGATAAGAAGTGATCATCACTTCTATTGGATTTTGTTTTGACCCTTATCTGTGGAGTATGCTATATTCTAAAGTTAACTCCATTAAAGCATCATGCGATTTATTTCAAGACAGTGACTTGTTCTGAGATAGTCTTTTCAATAGGCTTAAATATACCCCTGGCCTTATAGCTTACCATCCAATTACAAGATTATTTTCATTGGTGCAGATCATTTTCGGTTCTGTTTGAGTATCCTGGCTTCTGTATTTGATCGTTTCTCCCACTTTTTTCCACAATAAGATATTGAGTAGTTTGTTCGAGTGTGTGTTATTTCTAATACTTAGGTTCCTGTTTTACATATATTTTAATATAGATATAAATTAAATATGTTAATATGTAATCAAAAAAGTGATAAAATGAGACTGTTTTGATGATATTCATATATAAAAAATGATAATTTGATATTTGTTTGAAAAAAAGTGTGGAGAAAAGTGGAAAAAAGTGGGTCGGCGATCTATTTTTGACTCATAAGAACAGAAAATGTTTGACAGAACCTAATTAATGCAACAGCTATACGGTGAATACGAATGTAGCGTTGATGATAAAGGAAGGCTGAAGCTGCCTTCCGCTCTTCTGCGCAATGTGGGTGGTAACCCGCCGTATAAGTTTTTTGTCAACAGAGGTTTTGAAAAGTGTTTGATGTTGTATCCCGAGAAAGTTTGGGATAGGATCGTTGAAAAGGTAAATAACCTCAACTCTTTCGTGACAGAAGAACGCAATTTTGTCCGCTATTTTTTCCGGGGTTTAAGGGATGTGGCTACTGATTCTGCTGAGCGGATTCTGCTGCCTAAGCCTTTGCTGGAATTTGCGGGTATACAGAAGGAAGTTGTTTTGTTTGGCTACATGGATCGTGTTGAAATCTGGGATAAGGCTGCCTACTATGAGTGGGCTGATATCGAGCCCGATAACTTTGCTCAGCTGGCCGATCGCTTGCTGGGTGACAGGCAGGATCCGTTAACGGTGCCCGGGTTGTGATGAATGCTTATCATCTTCCGGTATTGCCGGTTGAGACCATTGATGTGCTGAATATCCACCCTGCCGGCGTATATGTCGATGTGACATTCGGTGGGGGCGGGCATAGCAGGCTGATTCTTGAAAGGCTGGGTCCCGATGGTCGCCTGTATGTGCTGGATCAGGACCTGGATGTGATCGGTAATATTCCCGGTGATAACAGGGTGATATTTATCCACAGCAACTTCAGGTATCTTAAGCGTATGCTTCGGGTAGAAGGTGTGACACAGGTTGATGGCATTCTGGCTGACATCGGTGTTTCTTCCCATCAGTTTGATAGTGGCGAAAGGGGCTTTTCCTTCAGGTTTGAGGGGGATCTGGACATGAGGATGAACCAGGGACAGAAGCTGACGGCGGCTGAAGTGATCATGACATATGATGAGGCCGAAATGCTGGAAATGTTTTCGGCCCTTGGAGAAGTCAGGAATGCAAAGTCGCTGGTCAGAACGATCGCTGACGCCAGATCAAAAAGAAAGATCAGGACCATTGAGGAATTTATCCACAGCATAGAGCCGGCTATTATGGGCAATAGAGCCAAATATCTTGCCCAGGTTTTTCAGGCGCTTCGGATCGAAGTGAATGATGAGCTGAAAGCGCTGGAAGATCTGCTGTACGATGCTTACGATGTGCTGAAGCCGGGCGGGGTAGCTGCCATAATATCCTTCCATAGCCTTGAGGACCGCATTGTCAAAAATTTTTTCAAAACGGGCAATGTAGAAGGCAAAATGGAACAGGATGAGTATGGTCATATCTTCAGGCCCTTTACGCTGATCAATAAAAAACCGATCGAGGCGGGAGCAGCTGAGCTGAAGGCCAATAACAGGGCAAGAAGCGCAAAGCTGAGGGCAGCAATAAAAAACGGTGCGGCTTAGAGTCGCGCCGGAAGGTCACAGGTATTGTGACAGACATAAAGACTAAGAAAACAACTATTTATATTCTGCATAGCGGCCAACCGGATGCAGGAGGGATTAAGGTCTCAAAACTAGAAACTACACAAATGAAAAAAAATCGTAAACAACACCAAAATTGGCTCGACGATTTTGGTCTGGACATCTTAAAGCGGAATACTCCTTTTATCTGCTTCCTCGGCCTGCTTGGCTTGCTCTACATCGCTAACTCTCACAGCGCAGAGAAAAAAGTCAGCAGGATCCTCTCTCTTAAGAATGAAATCAGGGAACTCAACTGGGAATATCTCACTCTCAAGAGTGAGCTCGTACAAAACAGTATATATTCATCTGTGGAATCAAAGCTGGCCGGTCAGGAGCTGGGCCTGAGAGGTAAGAAGCCTGTTCAGATCGTCGTAACGGAGCCATAATGAAAAAACCTGTTGACAATAAGTACGAGGTTGTAAGAAATTCCAACATTGTGTTGTGGATTTTCAGCGCGCTGGCGGTGTTAACCATCGTCCAGGTGATCAATATCGGCTTTGTCAAAGGTGAACATTATCGCAGCCTTGGACGTCAGCAACGGATCAAGGCGATCGATATCGAAGCTGACAGGGGCAATATCCTCGGTGATAACGGGGAGCTGCTTGCCACTTCCATGCCGTTCTATGATGTATATTTTGATCCGACCGCTTCCAGGCAGTATGTCACGGAGATGAAGAAGAAGGATCGAAGATTTATGAAAAAGGAAGGGGACATCTTTGCTAAGAATATCGATTCGCTCGCATTCTGTATCTCACGGTACCTGATCCCAAACCTGACACCTGATGAGGTCAGGCAGTGGATCGTGCGTAAGCGCAACCAGAATGTGCGCTACCTGTGCCTTGCAAAGGGGATCTCCCATGAAAAGATGAAGCAGGTTAAAAACTTCCCGCTATTCCGGCTGGGGAGGAACAAGTCGGGCGTGATCTTTGAGGTCAGGTCCAAAAGGGTACGCCCTTACGGTGATATGGCGCTGCGTACCGTCGGATATATCCGCGACAATGCTCAGCCGCTCGGCATTGAAGGTACATACAACAACGATCTGAAGGGAGAGGCAGGTAAAAAGATGGTACAGTTCATTTCAAGGACAAAGTACATTCCGATCAATGACCTGACTGAAATAGAGCCGAGAAACGGCAACGATGTCAAGACGACGCTCAACGTCCAGATGCAGGATATAACAAGGGAAGCCCTTCAGCAGTCCCTTGAATATCACAACGCTTCCTATGGCACCGCTATTGTTATGGAGGTCAGGACCGGTGCCATCAAGGCCATGGCCAATCTGAAAAAGGATGGTGGCCAATACCATGAGGATTACAATTATGCCGTCGGCCAAAGTGTGGAGCCGGGGTCTACGTTCAAGCTTGCCTCAGTAATGGCGCTTCTGGAGGACAGGAGGATGTCGCTCGATCATGAGATTGAGGTCAATTATGGCAAGGCAATGGTCAGCGGCCGGGAAATGAAGGACTCTGAAAGCCACGGACATGCAAAGCTCACACTCCGTCAGGCTTTTGAATATTCATCCAACATCGGTATTAGTAAAGCGGTGGTGGAGGCTTATGGAGACAGCAGGCAGGACGTTTTCCACTTTGTTGACAGGATACGGCAGTTCCACCTTGATAAGCTCACTGGCATTGATATCGCCGGTGAAGGTACACCGCTGATCAAGACCCCTTTCAACCTGAAACAGCTATGGAGCAAAACCTCGCTCGCCTGGATGGCTCACGGTTATGAGACCCAGCTTACGCCTTTGCAGATGCTGACTTTCTATAATGCAGTGGCCAATAACGGCAGAATGATGCAGCCGAGACTGGTTTCGGGGGTTTGGTCCCATGGCGAGGAAATAAAGAGCTTTCCGCCGAAAATACTGGTGGAAAAAATTGCGAACGATACAACGATCCGCCTTGCGCGCCAGCTTCTCGAAGGCGTGGTGCTTAATGGCACGGGCAGAAAATATAAGACCGACCTTTATTCTTTTGCCGGCAAAACGGGCACCGCGAGCCTCGATTACGGAGGCGTCAAAAGGGGGCGTTACAGGGCATCCTTTATTGGTTATTTTCCTGCTGACAATCCCGTTTATTCGATCTGTG
>Ga0206118_100247_pt1 | contig 40118 bp, 39 predicted proteins | sample 3A20Ametagenome_FD_177999 | JGI IMG/M metagenome (GOLD analysis project Ga0206118, IMG submission 177999) | Enriched microbial communities from leaf-cutter ant dump, University of Wisconsin, Madison, United States - 3A20A | ecosystem: Environmental > Terrestrial > Nest > Insects nest > Nest dump... | reverse complement strand
TGGTGGACTTCTGGGCGACCTGGTGCGGGCCGTGCAAGACCCTGGGGCCGCTCCTGGAGAAGCTGGCCGGCGAGTACCACGGCGCGTTCGAGCTGGCCAAGGTCGACGTGGACAAGGAGCAGCAGATCGCCGCCGCGTTCCAGATCCGCTCGGTGCCGACCGTGTTCCTGGTCAAGGGCGGGCAGATCGTCGATGGCTTCCCCGGCGCGCTGCCGGAAGGCCAGTTGCGCGAGTTCCTCGCCCAGCACGGCGTCACCCCGCTGGAGGCGCCCGCCGACGCCGCCGAGGCCGAACCGGTGCCGCTGGACCCGCAGGCCCAGGTCGCCGCCTTGCGCGAGGCCATCGCCGCCGAGCCGGACAAGGACGAGCTCAAGCTCGACCTGGCGCTGGCCCTGATCAAGACCGGCGCCACCGCCGAGGCCGGCCCGCTGCTGGACGCGCTGCCGGCCAACCTGTCCACCGACGACCGCGCCATCCGTGCCCGCGCGCGGCTGGACTTCGGCAACGCCCTGCAAGGCGCCCCGGCCGCCGATGCGCTGGCCGCGCGGGTACAGGCCGACGGCAACGACCTGGAGGCCCGCCACCTGCTCGGCATCCACCACCTGCTGGGCGGCGAGGACGAGGCCGCGCTGGAGCAGTTCATCGAGATGCTGCGCAGCGACCGCAACTTCGGCGACGGGCTGCCGCGCAAGGCCCTGATCGACGCCTTCCGCGTCATCGAGGACGAGGACCTGGTCGGCCGCTACCGCCGCCGCATGGCATCGCTGCTGTTCTGAGCCCGCCCGGGCTGCACCACCGCTGCACCCACCATTGGGCCCGCCCCGCCGGGCCCGGCATAATGTGACGTCCGTCATTTCGATGGACGCGCCGCAGCCGTCATGGTGACCCGAGGCGCCGCCGCCCCACGCCTGCCAGGACCCCGGTACCCGTGAGCTTGCCCACCCCGCGCGCACTGCGCCTGACCACCTTGTTGCGGATCGTGCTGGCCGCGCTGTCGCTGGCCTGCGCCGGCAGCGCCGCGGCCCAGGACTGGACCTACCACGCCCGCCCCGGCGACACCCTGTGGGACCTGGGCACGCGCTACCTGAAACCGAGCATTTCCTGGCAGGAACTGCAGTCGTACAACGTCGTCGCCGATCCCTACCGGCTGCCCACCGGGCAGGTGCTGCGCTTCCCCATCGCCTGGCTGCGGGTGGAACCGGCGCCGGCCCGGGTGCTGGCCGTGCGCGGGCCGGTGCAGGTCGTCGATGGCAACGGCCACGGCCAGCCCGCGCGGCAGGGCATGCAACTGCAGATCGGCAGCGAGGTCAGCACCGGCAGCGATGCCAGCATCACCCTGGCCTTCGCCGACGATTCGCACCTGCAACTGCGCGAGAACTCGCAGCTGCGCCTGGACCAGCTCAGCAGCTACGGCGCCACCGGCATGGTCGACACCCGGCTGCGCCTGCAGCGCGGGCGCAGCAGCAACCGGGTGACGCCGGCGCGCGGGCCGGCCTCGCGCTACATCATCACCGCCCCCACCGCCACCAGCAGCGTGCGCGGCACCGTGTTCCGGGTCAGCGCCGGTGGAGACGGCCCTGCCGCGGCCACCGAGGTCGTCCACGGCCGGGTGCAGGTGGGCAACCCGCGCGGCCAGCGGCTGGTCGCCGCCGGCCAGGCCGCGGCCAGCACCGCCGGGCGCGACCTGCCCATGCAGGCACTGCCCCCCGCGCCGCGCCTGGAGCCGGCCACCCTGCGCGTGGAACCGCTGCCGCTGCTCGCCGATTGGCAGGCGCTGCCCGAGGCCAGCGGCGGCTACCGGGTGGAGGTGGTGCGCGCCGATACCCCGGAAATCCTGCTGTTCGCCCGCAACGTCGACGAGCCGCGGGTGCAGATCGACGCCCTGCCGCCCGGCCGGCTGCGCCTGCTGGTGCGCGCGGTCACCGCCGAGGGCATCGAAGGCCATGACGCCGAACACGATTTCGAAGTGGCCGATACCCTGCCGCCGCCGGTCACCCTGTGGCCGCTGCACGGGCAACACCTGCAGCAGGCCCGCCCCCGCTTCGAATGGGCCGTGGTCCCCGGCGCCAGCGGCAGCGTGCTGCAGGTCGCGCGCGAGCCGCAGTTCCGGCAGCCGCTGCTGGAGCAGGCCGGCACCGGCAACCGCCTGCGCGCGGCCACCGACCTGCCGGCCGGCGACTACTACTGGCGTGTGGCCTCGCGCGATGCGCGGGGCCGCACCGGCGCGTACGGCCAGCCCCTGCCGCTGCACATCAGCGACGCCCCGGTGGACCCGCAATGGCAATCCCCGCAAAGCGCGCGGGGCCAACTGACCCTGCGCTGGCAGGCCGGCCTGCCCGGCCAGCGCTACCACGTGCAGATCGACCGCCGCGACGACTTCAGCCAGCCCCTGTTGGACCAAGAGCTGGATGCCCCCGAGGTCAGCCTGAAGCAGCCGTGGCGCGGCGGCACGCTGTTCATGCGCGTGCGCTACATCGATGACGACGGCTATGCCGGCCCCTATTCGCCGGTCCAGCAACTGCAACTGCCCTGCAGGCTCTGCTACGGCGCCGGCGCCGCCGCGCTGTTGCTGCTGGCGCTGTGAAGGCACGCCACGTCCGCCGCGGTTACCGCTGGCTGCTGTTCGCCACCGTGCTCGCCGCGTTGAGCGGCTGGGCCAGCCATGCCCGGCTGTTCTGGCAGGCGGACGAGGGCGTCTACGACCGGCTGGTCGGCGGCTGGGACTACCCGCCCGACGCCCGCCTCGCCATCGTCGCCATCGACGAGCGCAGCCTGCAGCAGCTCGGGCAATGGCCGTGGCCGCGCAGCACCCACGCCCGCCTGATCGAGCAGTTGGAACAGGCCGGCGTCCACCGCATCGCGCTGGACCTGCTGTTCCCCGAGCCGGACCGCAAGGACGCGCGGCAGGACCGCGAACTGGCCGCGGCCATCGCGCGCAGCGGCAAGGTGGTGCTGCCGGTGCTGGCGGCCACCACCGGCGACGAGGCGGTGCCGGTGGAGCTGTTGCCGGTGCCGGCCATCGCCGAGGCCGCCGCGACCCTGGCCCATACCGACATCGAGATCGACGGCGACGGCATCGCCCGCGGCCTGTACCTGAAGGCCGGCGTCGGCTCGGCCTACTGGCCGGCGCTGGGGCTGGCACTGGCCGACACCGGCGGGCCCCTGCCCGGCCTGTCCGACCCGGACGCCGCCACGCCCTCGCCGTACCAGTGGCGCCGCAACAACTACGTGCGCCTGCGCTTCGCCGGCCCGCCCGGCACCTTCCCGCAGCTGTCCTACATCGACGTGCTGGAGGGCAAGGTGCCGCCGCAGCTGCTGCGCGGGCGGTGGGTGATCGTCGGCATGACCGCCAGCGGTATTGCCCCGCGGCTGCTCACGCCCACCTCGAACGAACACTGGATGAGCGGCAGCGAATACCAGGCCAACGTCGCCTCGACGCTGCTCGGCGGCCACGCATTGCTGCCACTGCAGCCGGACGCGCAGGCCGGCCTCGTCATCCTGCTGGTCCTGCTGTGCGCGCTGCTGCTGGCGCTGCCGCTGCCGCAGTGGCTGGCGGCCCTGCTCGCGCTTCCGGCCCCGCTGCTGCTCGGCATGGTGCTGCTGCGCGGCTTCCAGTTGTGGTTCGCGCCGGTCGCGGCCCTGGTCGGCATCGCCGCCCTGCTGCTGGCCTCGGGCGTCTGGCAGCTGCGCTACTGGCGCCGGCTGGCCAACCGCGACCCGCTCACCGGCCTGGGCAACCGCATGCGCTTCGAGCGGACGCTGCAACAGGAGCATGACGCCGCCCGCCGCAGCGGCCGTCCCCTGAGCCTGGTGCTGGTCGACCTGGACCACTTCAAGCACTGCAACGACACCTATGGCCACCGCACCGGCGACCAGTTGCTGCGGCAGCTGGCGCGCACGCTCGACAGCCTGGCGCGGCGCCCACGCGACCTGGCCGCACGCTTCGGCGGCGACGAATTCGCCCTGATCCTGCCGGACACGCCGCAGGCAGGCGCCGTGCGGCTGCTCGAAGAGCTGCTCATGCAGGTGCGCCGCATGGGCATCCCCGCCGGCCACGGTCAGCTGGCCCGGGCCAGCATCAGCGCCGGGGTGTGCACCCGCGTGCCGGCCCCGGACAGCACGCCTTCGCAACTGTACGAAGCAGCCGATGCCGCCCTGTACGAGGCCAAGAAAGCCGGCCGGGACGGCTACCGCTGCGCGCCCGCACAAACGGCCCGGACCGCACCATACGGGGGCGAATGCTAAGCTTCGCCCCATCCTCCCACCTGCCCTGCCGATGAAAGCCAGCACCTTCCGCCACGGCATCAACCTGTGGCCGCCGTTCCTGATGGCCGGCATCCACGTCACCGCCATCCGCCCCGACTACCGCCACGTGCGCGTCGAGCTGCGGCAGCGGCCGTGGAACATGAACTACGTGGGCACCCATTTCGGCGGCAGCCTGTTCGCCATGACCGACCCGTTCTGGATGCTGTGCCTGCTGCACAACCTCGGGCGCGACTACTACGTCTGGGACAAGGCCGGCGACATCGAGTTCGTCAAGCCGGGCAAGGGCGTGGTCGCCACCGAGTTCCGGCTCGACGACGCCCTGCTCGACGAAGTCCGCGCCGCCACCGCCGGTGGCGGGAAATACTTGCGCTGGTTCGAGAACGACATCCTCGATGCGCAGGGCGAGGTGGTCGCCCGCGTGCGCAAGCAGGTCTACGTGCGGCTCAAGCCGGAAGCGCGCGCGAACCCGAAGCAGGAACCGTAAGCGACGGGGGCATCAGCGGGCGAGCATGGCCTGCGGCAACGGCACCCGCAGCATCTCTACGCCATCCCGCCGGGCGTAGGACGGGGTTTCCAGCGCGGTGCCGTCGGCGGACACGGTGATCGGCCGGTGCGCGCTGCGCAGTTCGGCCGGCAGGCCGTCCAGCCGTTCGGCCAAGGGCGTGGCCGCATCCCGCGCCGCATGCTCGCGCAGCCACAGCACGGCACCCAACAGGCGCACCTGCGCCGCGGTGTCCTGCTGCCGGTTGGCGTATCCGCCGTAGGCGGGAGCGGCGATGTTGCCCAGGATGCAGCCGATGGAGTTGGCCAGGCATTCCGGCCGCCACCACGCCAGGACCCGGGCAGGCGGCGCGGGCAACCGGCGATCCTCGGCAATGGCCTGCCGCGCCTCCGGCAGGCAGGCATCGCCCAGCGTCTGGGCAGTACGCGCGAGGGTCTTCTTGCCGCTGTAGAGCAGTGCCCCCAGACGCTGGGTGTCCTGGATCTTCCTGTCCATCAGCATGGCCAGGCCACGCTGCATCGCGAACTCGCCGCGCATGCCATTGCAGATGCCGGCCTCGTCGGGCGACAGCGGCGCAAAAGCCGTGGCGCAGGCGGCCGGCAACGGCGCATCCAGCGGCAGTTCGGCCAGCACCGCCGCGAATAGCGCTTCATTCGCCACCAGCATGGCGCTGCCCACCATCGTCGTCAGCAGGTTGTCGCCATGCGCCATCAACATGCGGCCGCTGCCGGCGTCACGGCACAGCCCGGCCAGTGCGCGCGGGCTGTCGCCCTGCACGTGGGCGAGCGCATGCGCGCCCAGCGGCACCTGCAGGGGACCCATCGCCGGCCACGGCGTCATTTCGCCCTGCGTCAGCGGCGAGTGGTAATGGCCATGCACCGCCATTTCGTCCATCTGCGCCAACACGGCGGCCTGCGGGACCAAGGCCGAGGCCACGGCCTGCGGTTGCCGGCGCACCCGCTCCAGACACTCGGCGGCCTGGCCGAAACTGCACAGTACCGGGCTGGCGACAGGCGGGGCTTCGCCTGCGGCCAGCAGGGGCGGCGGCAATGCCACCGCCTCTTCATCCATCGTGCCCATGCTGATGGCGTTGAAACGAGGGACGTATTCGGCGACATACCACCGCTCGAACGCCCGGGCATGCGCATCGACCCGCGCCTGCCGCTGCTCCGGTGTCAGCCCCTCCACGCCCAGCAACGCCAGCGTGGCGTAGGCATTGCTGCCGGGACGCTCCTGCGGCGCCTCCAATGCAGCCAGCGCGCGCTTCTGCACCGCCGGCACCGGCCACAGCCACGAGGCCAGCAGCACCACCGCTGCCACCAACAGCAAACCCGCCAATCCCCCGGCCACCCGCAACAACGCCTTTCCCACCGCCCTGCTTCCCTGATGTTTCATGGTGTCCCGCATTCCGGAGCCGTCCATCTGGCGCAATCGAGCGATGAACGATAGCCAACGCAGCGGATGCCGCCAACACGCCGGCACCCGGCCGGCCTGTGTGGCGCCATGCTGCACCGCTACAATCCGCCCATGTCGCCCGATACCCCTGCCGCGTCCCGGCCTTCGCTGCAACGCCTGTTCCTGACCGGCCTGCTGACCCTGCTTCCGATCTGGCTGACCTGGGTGGTCATCAAGTTCGTGTTCGTGCTGCTGTCGGGCATCAGCAGCCCGCTGGTGGTGCCGTTGTCCGAGCGGGTCGCCGCCTCGTTCCCGGATTCGCTGGGCTGGATCAAGGTCGAATGGATGCAGGCCACCATCGCGCTGCTGGCCACGCTGCTGGTGATCCTGCTGGTGGGCGTGCTCAGCCGCCGGGTGATCGGCCAGCGCCTGCTGCGCTGGTTCGGCGCGGTGATCCGCCGCATCCCGCTGGCCAGCGTCATCTACGACAGCGCCAAGAAGCTGCTGGACATCCTGCAGACCCAGCCCGGCAGCACCCAGCGCGTGGTACTGATCGACTTCCCGCACCGCGACATGAAGTCGGTGGGGCTGGTCACCCGCGTCATCCGCGAGCACGGCACCGGCCGCGAACTGGCCGCGGTGTACGTGCCGACCACCCCCAACCCGACCTCGGGCTACCTGGAAATCGTGCCGGTGGAGCTACTCACCCCCACCGACTGGACGGTGGACCAGGCGATGAGCTTCATCATCTCCGGCGGCGCGGTGGCGCCGGACAGCGTGCCGTTCACCCGCGCCGGCGAGCGCTGAACGGGGTGGGTGCAACGCTGGTCGTCCCCGGCGTAATCGGGCACTCTCCCCGGCTTGTGCGTTTCCGGAATCCTCGATGTCCTCCAGCCCGCTACGCCTGCTTGCGCTCGCCATTGCCACGGCCCTGATGGTCTCGGCCATCGCTCCTGCCGAGGCCGCGAAGAAGAAAACCCAGCGCACGGCGCAACCGCGCGCGGCCAGCCGCCCGGCGCCGCTGCCGGTCAAGCAGGACAAGGCGGCGCAGCTCAACCGCATCTACGACGAATACTGGGACGCCTCGATGCGGCTGAACCCGCTGCAGGCCACCTTCCAGGGCGACGCGCGCTTCAACGACCAGTTGCCCAACTTCCTGTCGGCCGCCTCGCGCCAGCAGGCGCACGAGTTCATGGTCGAATGGCTGGGCAAGGTCGAGGCGGTGGGCAGCGAGGGCCTGCAGGGCCAGGATCTGCTCAGCTACGAGATATTCGTGCGCGACGCGCGCATCTCGCTGGCCGCCGAGCAGTACCCGTCGTGGATGCTGCCGATCAACCAGTACTACAACCTGGCCAGCATCATCGCCGTGCTCGGCTCGGGTACCGGCGCGCAGCCGTTCAACACGGTCAGGGACTACGAGAACTGGTCGCGGCGCTCGCTGGGGGTGCCGCCGCTGTTCGAGCAGGCCATCGCCAACATGCGCGAAGGCATGGCCGCCGGCGTGGTGCAGCCGCGCGCACTGATGGAAAAGGTGCTGCCGCAGCTGGACGCGGTGATCAAGCCGACCGCCGAGGAAAGCATCTTCTGGGCGCCGATCCGCAACCTGCCGGAGGATTTCTCCGACGAGGACAAGGCGCGGCTGGGCGCCGAGTACAAGCGGATGATCGAATACCGGCTGATGCCGGCCTACCGCTCGCTGCGCGGCTTCATCGCCACCCAGTACCTGCCGGCCACCCGCGACAGCGACGGGCTCGGCGCACTGCCCGACGGTCAGGCGTGGTACGCGCACAGCGTCGCCAGCCTGACCACGCCGGCGCGCACGCCGGCGGAAATCCACGAACTGGGCACGCAGGAAGTGCAGCGCCTGCAGGAGCGCATCACCGCGACGATGAAGGAAGCGCGCATCCGCGGCTCGATGCGCAAGACACTCAACGCGATGCGCAACGACCGCCAGTTCACCTTCAAGGACGACGCCGCGCTGCTGGCGCGCTATGCCGAGGTCGGCCGGCAGGTGGAGGCGGCCCTGCCCGGCCTGTTCGAGCTCCAACCCAGGGCCACGCTGGAAATCCGGCCGGTCGAACCCGGGCGCGCCCTGACCAGCAGCGCCGCCAGTTACCAGCCACCGAGCGCGGACGGCCAGCAACCCGGCGTGCTCTACGTCAACACCGCCGACCTGCCCACGCGCAAGCGCTGGGCGGTGCCGCTGCAATACCTGCACGAGGCCATCCCCGGCCACCACCTGCAACTGGGCCTGCAACAGGAACTGGCGACGCTGCCGCGCTTCCGCCGGCTCGGCGGCGACGTCGCCTTCATCGAGGGCTGGGGGCTGTATGCCGAATCGCTGGGCGAGCAGATGGGCCTGTACGCCGACCCTTACGACCACCTCGGCTACCTGCAGACCACCCTGCTGCGCACCGTGCGGCTGGTCGCCGACACCGGCGTCAACGCCGCCGGCTGGAGCCGCAGGCAGGCCATCGACTACATGGTCGGCAACGCCGACATTTCCGCCGCCGACGCCACCGCCGAGGTCGAGCGCTTCATGGCCCAGCCGGGGCAGACGCTGGCCTGGCGCGTCGGCGAGATCAAGATCCGGCTGCTGCGCGAGAAGGCGCAGACCGAGCTGGGCGAACGCTTCGACCCGCGCGAGTTCCACGCCGAGGTGCTGAAGGACGGCTCGATGCCGCTGGACATCCTGGAAGCCAAGATCGACCGCTGGATCGCAAGCAAGAAGACCTGACCCCGCAGGAGGAAGCGCCATGTACCGGTGGAAATCCCGATTCGCCCCGTTGTGCCTGCTCGCGTTCGCCAGCGCGGCCGGCGCCGCCGCGCCCATGCCGCCGGACCCGGGCATCGACGGCCTGATGCAGCGCTACGACGGGCAGGTCCCCGGCGCCGCGGTGCTGGTGCTGAAGGACGGGCAACCGGTATTCCGGCGCGGCTACGGGCTGGCCGTGGTCGAGGACGGTACGCCGGTCACGCCCGCCACCAACTTCCGCCTGGCCTCGGTGAGCAAGCAGTTCACCGCCGCGGCGATCCTGCTGCTGGCCGAGGACGGCAGGCTGTCCATCGACGACCCGCTGAAGAAGTGGCTGCCCGGCCTGCCGGCGGTGGCCGACGCGATGACCCTGCGGCACCTGCTCGGCCATACCAGCGGCCTGCTCGATTACGAAGACCTGATGGATCCGGCCGACACCCGGCAGGTACACGACATCGACGTGCTGCACCTGCTGGAGCAGGAAAACCGCACCTACTTCGCACCGGGCAGCGACTACCGCTACAGCAACAGCGGCTATGCCCTGCTGGCGCTGGTGGTCGGCAAAGCCTCGGGCAGCGACTTCGCCAGCTTCCTGCACCAGCGCATCTTCCTGCCGCTGGGCATGCACGCCACCTTCGCCCATCAGGACGGTGTGGACGAGGTACCCGAACGCGCCTACGGCTACAGCGAAATCGATGGCCGCTGGCAGCGCACCGACCAGAGCACCACCAGCGCCGTGCTCGGCGACGGCGGCATCTATTCCTCCCTCGACGACCTCGCCCGCTGGGATGCGGCGCTGTACGACGAACGCCTGCTGCGCCGCGCGTCGCTGCGGCTGGCGTTCAGCCCGGCCACGGCGACGCCGGAGCCGGACGTGCCGCACTACGGCTTCGGCTGGCGCATCAACGGCGACATGCTGTGGCACAGCGGCGAGAGCATCGGCTTCCGCAACGTGATCGTGCGCTACCCGAAGCGGAAGCTGACGGTGATCGTGCTGAGCAACCGCAACGACCCGGAGCCCTACCCACTGGCGCTGGCCATCGCCAAACGCTGGCTGGACGCGAAACGATGAAGCTGCTGGCCGGCATCCACCACGTCGCGCTGATCGTCTCGGACTACCCGCGCGCGAAGGATTTCTACACCCGCATCCTCGGGCTGGAAGTGCTCGCCGAGAACTTCCGCGCGCAGCGCCAGTCATGGAAGCTGGACCTGCGCCTGCCCGATGGCGGCCAGCTGGAACTGTTCTCCTTCCCCGCCCCGCCACCGCGCCCCAGCCGCCCGGAAGCCCGCGGCCTGCGCCATCTCGCCTTCCGTATCGCCGCGCTGGATGCGGCCATCGCCCACCTGCACGCCGAGGGCGTGACCTGCGAACCGGTGCGGGTGGACGAATACACCGGCCGCCGCTTCACCTTCTTCGCCGACCCGGACGGACTGCCGCTGGAGCTGTACGAAACCGGCTGAACCTCCCGCGGTCACATCGCCGCCGCCGGCACGTCCCTGGTCCCAATGACTTCCGGCGCATTGCAGGACCGTGGCTGCTGCCGGAAAGATGTCCCATCTTCCAGGGAGGTGTCCGTCCATGCTGCAGATCCGTGGTCTGTCCAAAACCTACGCCAACGGCGTGCACGCACTGAAGAACGTCGACCTGGACATTCCGCGCGGCATGTTCGGCCTGCTCGGCCCCAATGGCGCCGGCAAGTCCTCGCTGATGCGCACGCTGGCCACGCTGCAGGAAGCCGACGCCGGCAGCGCAACGCTGACCACCGCCGACGGCGCCGGCATCGACGTGCTCCGTGACAAGGATGCGCTGCGCCGCCGGCTCGGCTACCTGCCGCAGGATTTCGGCGTCTACCCGAAGGTGAGCGCGCTGGACCTGCTCGACCACTTCGCCGTGCTCAAGGGCCTGACCGCGCGCAGGCAGCGCAAGGAGGTCGTCGAGGGCCTGCTGCAACAGGTGAACCTGTGGGACGCGCGCAAGCGCAGGCTCGGCACCTATTCCGGCGGCATGCGCCAGCGCTTCGGCATCGCCCAGGCGCTGCTCGGCAACCCGCAGCTGGTGATCGTCGACGAACCCACCGCCGGCCTCGACCCGGAGGAGCGCAACCGCTTCCTCAACCTGCTGGCCGAGATCGGCGAGAACGTGGCGGTGATCCTGTCCACCCACATCGTCGAGGACGTCACCGACCTGTGCCCGAACATGGCGATCATGAACAAGGGGCAGGTGCTGCTGAGCGGGCGCCCGGCCGAGGCCATCGCCGCGTTGCAGGCGCAGGTGTGGCGCAAGCAGGTGGGCAAAAGCGCGCTGGCCGACTACGAAGCGCGTTTCACCGTGCTGTCCACGCGGCTGGTCGGCGGCCACCCGGTGATCCACGTGTTCAGCCCCTCGCAGCCGGAGGAGGGCTTCGCACCGGTGGAGCCGGGCCTGGAGGACGTCTATTTCCAGCGCCTGCGCCTGCAGGCGCAGGCCGCCTGACGGAGCCGGCCCATGACCTTCGCCTTCCTCCGTTTCGAGCTGCGCGAGCAGCTCCGCTCCCCGCTGCTGTGGCTGCTGGCGGCGCTGTTCGCGCTGATCGCCTTCGGCGCCGCTTCCAGCGATGCCATCCAGATCGGCGGCGGCATCGGCAACGTGCACCGCAATGCGCCGTCGGTGATCGCCACCTTCATGACCTCCTTCACCCTGCTCGGCCTGCTGGTGGTCACGTTGTTCGTCAGCAACGCACTGCTGCGCGACTTCGAGCTGGGTACCGCCGAGCTGGTGTTCTCCAGCCCGATCAAGCGCCGCGACTACCTGCTGGGCCGGCTGGGCGCGGCGCTGCTGGCCAGCCTGCTGATGTACGCCATCATCGCCATCGGCCTGTTCATCGCCCAGTTCATGCCGTGGATCGACGCCGCCCGCCTCGGCCCGGTGTCGCTGCAGCCCTATCTCTGGTCGTTCGTGTGCATGGTGCTGCCGAACGTGCTGTTCACCACCGCGCTGCTGGCGGTGCTGGCGGTGACCACCCGCAACATCCTGTGGGTATACATCGGCGTCATCGTGTTCTTCGTGCTGTACGGCGTCAGCCGCGCGATCCTGGCCGACATCGACAACCTGCACCTGTCCTCGCTGCTCGACCCGCTGGGCATCCGTGCGATGGCGCAGGCGATGCGCTACTGGTCGGCCGAGGAACGCAACAGCGGCCTGCCCGCCTTCACCGGCTACCTGCTGGAGAACCGCCTGCTGTGGCTGGCCGTGACCGGCGCGCTGTTCGCCGCCACCTTCGCCCTGTTCCGCACCGAGCGCAGCGGCACCGGGCGCAGGCGCGGCAGGAAGATCGCCAGCGTCGCCACCACCGATAGGAAGCGCCAGGCGGTCACCGCGCCGAAGGTGACGCCGGCGTTCAACGCCGCGACCGGCTGGAAGCAGCTGCTGCGGCAGGTGCGCTTCGATGCCTTCGGCGTGTTCCGCAGCGCGCCGTTCCTGGTGCTGCTGGTGCTGGGAATGGCCAACTTCATCCCCAGCGCGCTGTTCCGCAAGACCATGTACGGCACGCCCAGCTGGCCGGTGACCTCGCAGATGCTGGAGGCCCTGCAGCAGAGCTACAGCTTCCTGTTGATCATCATCGTGCTGTTCTACGCCGGCGAGCTGGTCTGGCGCGAACGCAGCGCGCGCATGGCCGGCATCAGCGATGCCATGCCGGTGCCCAACTGGGTGCCGCTGCTGGGCAAGTTCCTGACCCTGGTCGCCGTGGTCGCTGCGTTCCAGGCCGTGGGCGGGCTCACCGCCGTGGCCATCCAGCTGGGCAAGGGCTACACCCGGATAGAGCCGCTGCTGTACCTCAAGACGCTGGCGCTGGATTCGGTGGTGTACATCCTGATGGGTGGCATGGCGCTGGTGCTGCAGGTGCTGAGCAACAACAAGTTCCTCGGCTATGCATTGCTGGTCCTGCTGCTGATCGGGCAGTCGGTGCTGGGCATGCTCGACTACACCCAGAACCTGTACAACTTCGGCAGCTGGCCGATCGCCCCGTATTCGGACATGAACGGCTACGGCCACTTCCTGGCCGGGCAGCTGGCGTTCCAGGGTTACTGGACGCTGTTCCTGCTGGCGCTGCTGCTGGTCTGCGCCGCATTGTGGGTGCGAGGCGTCGATTCGGGCCTGCGCCAGCGCCTGAAGCTGGGCCGCCAGCGGCTGCGCGGCCGGCTGGGCGTGGCGCTGGCCGCCTCGGTCGTGGCCTTCGCCGCCTGCAGCACGTGGCTGTACTGGAGCACCAACATCCGCAACGAGTTCGTCTCGCCGGACCAGATGCTGGACCGCCAGGCCCGCTACGAGCGCGAATACCGCAAGTACAAGGACCTGCCGCAGCCGCGCATCATCGCCGTCGACAACACCGTCGACCTGCGTCCGGAAACCCAGACGGTCCGCATCGACGGCCGCTACCGCGTGCGCAACACCCATGCCACCGCGATCCCGGCCATCCACGTGGCGATGGGCGACGACCGCACGCTGGCCAGCATCGAACTGGGCGGCGCCAGGCTGACCACGCACGACGAGGCGCTGGGCTACCGTATCTACACGCTGGATACGCCGATGCAGCCGGGCGAGGAACGCGACGTCACCTTCACCGTGGACATCCACCCCACCGGCATCACCGCCGACCAGGCGCAGAGCCGCATCGTCGGCAACGGCAGCTTCTTCAACAGCCGCGTGCTGCCGGCGTTCGGCTACGACACCGGCGTGGAGATCAGCGACCGCAACGAACGCCGCAAGCGCGACCTGGGCGAACCCACGCGCATGCCGAAGCTGGAGGACGAGGCCGCACGTGCCAACACCTACATCTCCAACGACGCGGACTGGCTGGATTTCCGCACCACCATCTGCACCGCACCGGACCAGATCGCGCTGGCCCCGGGCTACCTGCGGAAGGAATACAGCCGCGATGGCCGCCGCTGCTTCGACTACGCAATGGACCGGCCAATGTTGAACTTCTACGCCTACCTGTCGGCACGCTGGGCGGTGAAGAAGGCGGCGTACAAGGACATCCCGATCGAGGTCTACTACGACCCCAAGCACCCGTACAACGTGGACCGGATGATCGAGGGCGTGCAGAAATCGCTGGCCTACTACGAAGCGAACTTCAGCCCGTACCAGCATCGCCAGGTGCGCATCATCGAATTCCCGGGCTACCAGTCGTTCGCGCAGAGCTTCGCCAACACCATCCCCTACTCCGAGTCGATCGGCTTCATCGCCGACCTGCGCGACAAGGACAACATCGACTACGTGTTCTACGTCACCGCGCACGAGGTCGCGCACCAGTGGTGGGCGCACCAGGTGATCGGCGCCAACGTGCAGGGCGCGACCGTGCTGTCCGAGTCGCTGTCGCAGTATGCGGCGCTGATGGTGATGGAGAAGGAATACGGCCGCGGCCACATGCGCCAGTTCCTCAAGGACGAGCTGGACAGCTACCTGTCCGGCCGCGGCGGTGAGGACGTGGAGGAACTGCCGCTGTATCGCGTGGAAAACCAGCAGTACATCCACTACCGCAAGGGCTCGGTGGTGTTCTACCGGCTGCGCGAGGAAATGGGCGAGGAAGCATTGAACCGGGCATTGAGCCGCTTCCTGCAGGCCAAGGCCTTCCAGCAGCCGCCGTACACCACCTCGGCCGAACTGCTGGACTTCATCCGCGCCGAGGCCAAACCCGAGCAGCAGGCCCTGATCACCGACCTGTTCGAGAAGATCAGCTTCTACGACAACCGCGTGGTCGAGGCCACCGCGAAGCAGCGCGCCGACGGCCGCTACGACGTGACCCTGAAACTGCACGCCGACAAGCGCTACGCGGACGGGATCGGCAAGGAAACGCCCGGCGTGCTGGACGACTGGATCGAGGTCGGCGTGTTCGCCAGGGGGCCCTCGGGCAAGGAGCGCGACGAGAAGGTGCTGTACCTGCAACGCCACCACATCACCGGTGCCGCACCCGAACTCACCGTGACCGTCGATGGCCGCCCGGACGAAGCCGGCTTCGACCCCTACAACAAGCTGATCGACCGCGTCTCGACGGACAACCGCAAGCGGATCACGCTCCAGTGAGATCCGCGGCCCCGGCATGGCCGGGAGTGCTGCGGTGCGGATTCCGTACTCCGGCGAATGGGTATACATTCGCCGGCAACCGGCATCTTCCGGACCACGACACACGCCCTGGGAGGGGATACATGCGCAAGACCGTCACGACCCTGTTGCTCGCCCTGCCGCTGGCGCTGGCCGGCATCACCGCCGCCCAGGCCGACAACACCAGCGCCGAAGGCCGCTGGCGCCAGATCGACCCGGACACCCACCGCGCCAAGTCCATCGTCGAGATCGGCCGCGCCGGCAACGGCACCCTGAACGGCCGCATCGTCGAGCTGCTCAACCCCAGCCGCCCCAACCCGACCTGCGACAAGTGCAGCGACGACCGCAAGGACAAGCCGATCACCGGCATGGAGATCATCCGCGGCATGCGCGCCGACGGCGCCAACAAGTGGAGCGGCGGCAGCATCCTCAAGCCCGACGAGGGCAAGGTGTACAAGTCCAAGATGGAGCTGATCGAAAACGGCAGCAAGCTGCAGGTATCCGGCTGCATCGCCTTCATCTGCAAGTCGCAGGTGTGGGAGCGGATATAACTGCTTTTGAAGCCCCTCTCCCTCCGGGAGAGGGGTTGGGGTGAGGGTACTGGGCGCAGCCCTCGCGATGTTCAGGCTGCACGAAGCTTCGCCCGAACCCTCATCCGCCCCTTCGGGGCACCTGCATTCGGCGCATCCATGCGCCTCACCCTTCGGACGGCTTCTCCGTGCAACCCGGCAATCCTGCCGGGTTGTCTCCCGGAGGGAGAAGAAACAGCAAAAACCCGGCTCCGGCCGGGTTTCCTGCATTCAAGCTCGGTTTCCCGGCCAGCAAGGCCCGGCATGCGATAATTCGCGGTTCCCATGCACTCCCTCCAACGGCCATGACCCGTACCGCGCTCGTCACCAACGCCCTGCCCTATGCCAATGGCCCGCTGCACCTGGGCCACCTGGTCGGCTACATCCAGGCCGACATCTGGGTGCGCGCGCGCCGGCTGCTGGGCGACAAGGTCTGGTACGTCTGCGCCGACGACACCCACGGCACGCCGATCATGCTTGCCGCCGAGAAGGCCGGGGTCACCCCGGAAACCTTCATCGCCAACATTCAGGCCAACCACGAGCGCGACTTCGCCGCGTTCGGCGTGGCCTTCGACCACTACGACTCGACCAACTCGGCCGCCAACCGCGAGTTGACCGAGGCGCTGTACAACAAGCTCGACGCCGCCGGCCACATCGGCCGCCGCTCGGTGGCGCAGTTCTATGACCCGGCCAAGGGCATGTTCTTGCCCGACCGCTACATCAAGGGCACCTGCCCCAAGTGCAAGTCGCCGGACCAGTACGGCGACAACTGCGAGGTCTGCGGCGCCACCTACGGCCCCACCGACCTGATCGAGCCGAAGTCGGTGGTCTCCGGCGCCACGCCCGAGATCCGCGATTCGGAGCACTACTTCTTCGAGGTCGGCGGCTTCCAGGATTTCCTGCGGCAATGGCTGGCCGGCGACGTCGCGCTGCCGGGCGTGAAGGCCAAGCTGGCCGAATGGCTGGACGCCGAGGGCGGCCTGCGCGCTTGGGACATCTCGCGCGACGCGCCCTACTTCGGCTTCGAGATTCCCGGCGCGCCGGGCAAGTATTTCTACGTGTGGCTGGACGCACCGATCGGCTACCTGTCCAGCTTCCGCAACCTGTGCGCCAAGACCGGCGACGACTTCGACGCGGTGCTGGCCGCCGGCAGCGAAACCGAGCTGCACCACTTCATCGGCAAGGACATCGTCAATTTCCACGGCCTGTTCTGGCCGTCGGTGCTGCATGGCGCCGGCCTGCGCGCGCCGACCCGGCTGCACGTCAACGGCTACCTGACCGTCGATGGCGCCAAGATGAGCAAGTCGCGCGGCACCTTCGTGATGGCCCGCACCTACCTCGACGTCGGCCTGGACCCGGAGGCGCTGCGCTACTACTTCGCCGCCAAGTCCTCCGGCGGTGTCGATGATCTCGACCTGAACCTTGCCGACTTCATCGCACGCGTGAACGCCGACCTGGTCGGCAAGTTCGTCAACCTCGCCAGCCGCTGCGCCGGTTTCATCGCCAAGCGCTTCGACGGCAGGCTCGCCGACGCGCTGCCGGACCCGGCCCAGTACGACCGCTTCGTCGCCGCGCTGGCGCCGGTACGCGAGGCCTACGAGCGCAACGACCCGGCCGCGGCGATCCGCCTGACGATGGCGCTGGCCGACGAGGCCAACAAGTACATCGACGACACCAAGCCGTGGGTGATCGCCAAGCAGGCTGGCAGCGATGCCGAACTGCAGGCGGTCTGCACCCAGGGCCTGAACCTGTTCCGCGTGCTGGTGGCCGCGCTCAAGCCGGTACTGCCGCGCACCGCGCAGCAGGCCGAAGGCTTCCTCGCCGCGCCGATGCATGGCTGGGACGACATCGCCACCCCGCTTACCGCCCACACCATCGCGCCCTACGTGGCGCTGTTCACCCGTATCGACCCGAAGATGATCGACGCCATGACCGACGCCTCCAAGGACACCCTCGCCGCCGCACCCGCCACCGACGCCAAGCCGGTGAAAGCGGAAACCAAGCCGGAGGTGAAGGCCGAAGGCGGCACCACCTGCATCGGCATCGACGACTTCGCCAAGCTCGACCTGCGCATCGGCAAGGTGCTCGAATGCAGCTTCGTCGAAGGCTCGGACAAGCTGCTGCGCTTCCTGCTCGACGCCGGCGACCTCGGCCAGCGCCAGATCTTCTCCGGCATCCGCGCCAGCTACGCCGAGCCGGAAAAGCTGGTCGGCCGCAGCGTGGTGTTCATCGCCAACCTCGCCCCGCGCAAGATGCGCTTCGGCCTGAGCGAAGGCATGATCCTGTCGGCCGGTTTCGACGGCGGCGCGCTGGCGCTGCTCGACGCCGACGCGGGCGCGCAGCCAGGCATGCCGGTGCGGTGAAGCGGGGACTGGGGAACGGGGAACAGGGAATGCAGCAGTAGTGCAACCTGATGGCCGGCCGCAGCATCACGCCGACTGCTCCGATGATGCGTCATTCCCCGTTCCCACATTCCCCGTTCCCTGCCCTTCCCCATGCAGTTAGCCCTGTTCGACTTCGACCACACCGTCACCCGCTGCGACACCTACAGTCGCTTCCTGCAGCGGGTGGCGACGCCCGAGCAACATGCGCAGGCGTGGTGGCGGGTGGGGCCGTGGCTGCTGGCCTACCGGCTGCGGCTGATTTCGGCCGAGCGCATCCGCGCCCGCGTCACTTCGCAGGTATTCAGCGGCCGCCATGCCGGCGAGATCACGCAAATGGCGGGCGACTATGCCCGCGAACACCTGCCCGGCATGCTGCGCCCGGAGATGCTGGAACAGATCCACTGGCACCGCGAACAGGGCCACACGGTGGTGGTGGTGACCGCCTCCATCGACCTATACCTGCAGGCGTGGTGCGACGAACTGGGCCTGCAACTGATCTGCAACCGGCTGGAAGCGCGGGACGGCCGCCTCACCGGCCGCTATGCCGGCGGCGACTGCGGGCCGCGCAAGGTCGCTCACATCCGCGAGCGGTTCGACCTGGACCGCTTCCAGCGCATCCACGCCTACGGCGACAGCCGCGAGGACAAACCGATGCTGGCGCTGGCGCACGAGCGCTGGTATCGCGGCAAGCCGCTTCCCTGACACAACAGACGCGCAGCCACCGCCACGCATGCAGGACACGCCGGAAAACCTGATCGAACGCCTCGACCGCATACTGCCGCAGACCCAGTGCGGGCAATGCGGCTTCGACGGCTGCCGCCCCTATGCCGAGGCGATGGCCCGCGGCGCGGCCGGCGTGGAGCGCTGTCCGCCGGGCGGCGATGCCGGCGCGCGCGCGTTGGCGCATGTCCTCCACGTGCCGGCGGTGCCCTTCGACCACAGCCGCGGCGAGCACAAGCCGGCGCAGGTGGCGGTCATCGTCGAGGCCGACTGCATCGGCTGCACCAAGTGCATCCAGGCCTGCCCGGTGGACGCCATCGTCGGCGGCGCCAGGTTCATGCACACCGTATTGGCCGACCTGTGCACCGGCTGCGAACTGTGCATCCCGCCGTGCCCGGTGGACTGCATCGATCTGAAACCCTTGTAGGAGCGCACCTTGGTGCGCGATGGGCGTTACCGGGGAAGCTTCATCGCGCACCAAGGTGCGCTCCTACGGTGTCATCAGCGGCCTACGGCACCGCCGCGGTAATCACGATCTCGATCTTCCACTCCGGGTTCGCCAACCTGGCCTGCACGGTGGCGCGCGCCGGGGTGGCGCCCTGCGGCACCCACTTGTCCCAGGCTTCGTTCATGCCGGCGAAATCGGCCATGTCGGCGAGGAAGATCTCCGCGCGCAGGATGTGGCTCTTGTCGGTCGGGGCCAGCCGCAGCAGGTCGTCGATGGCCTGCAGCACCTGCTCGGTCTGGCCGACGATGTCGGCGCCGGTGTCCTCCGGCACCTGCCCGGCGAGGTAGGCCACGCCGTGGTGGACGATCATTTCCGACATGCGTGGGCCGGTGTCGTAGCGTTCGATCATGGTTTGCCTCCGATGAATGTGGCCGCCATTGTGCCGCGAACCGGCGGTTTCAGCCGTTACTTCGCGCCTGCCGCCACAAGCGCATGGCGGCCCACGCCAGCCAGCCCACCACCAGTGCGATCACCAGCTTCTGCCCCAGCCCGCGCGGGCTGCCGCGCCAGAGCACGTGCAGCCACAGGCCGGCGAACGCCAGCCATGCCCACCACCACGCCAGCCGGTGCCGGCCATGCCAGCGCGCATCGCGGCCGAAGCACCAGGCCTGCACCAGCATCGCCACGGTGACGCACAGGAACGCGGCCTGCGCCGCCAGCCCATGCACCAGCGGCGCCAGCAGCGGCGCGTGCTCCGGCAACCAGCTGTCGCCCACCGCCACCGTGGCCAGCCCCAGCCCGGCCATGCAGAACAGCGCCAGCGGCAAGCTGCGGCGAGCCCGTCCCTGCATGTCCAGATACAGGGCCAGTGCCAATACGGCGATGCCGGCCGCCAGCACGCAATAGGCCGTACGCAACAGCAGGCCGTGCGGCCCATGCAGGTACAGGCTGAGGGTGGCGCGCACCCAGTCCAGATCGTCGCGTGCGAACTGCAGCCACGCCGCGATGGCGGCGAATAGCAACAACGCGGCCAGCGCGGACAGGGCCGCACATCGCTTCAATCGCATGGGCAGGGAAGCAGTCGTGTCCAAGGTGATCCGGGAATCGGCAAGGAGATGCCAGCCTATCCGCAAGACGGGCCGTTGCGCGGTCAGCCTTCCGCTTCCGGGTGCCGCTGCTTCCACTCGGCCAGCGCCTGCCGGTAGCGCGCCAGCTCGTCGGCATACAGGTCCAGCACGCACAACGGGCAACCGCTGCCGCAGCATTCGTTGGGGCCCGGTTCCTCCGGCGGCAAGGGCCTTGGATCTGGATCGATAACGGGAATCGGAGTCACCACGGCGGGCATTGCGACCAATCAGGCAAGGCAGAACCCATGGATTCTAGGCCATCGAACCCGAGGGGATGGTCGCCGTTGCGGTTGTGTTTCTTCCCTACCCCATACCCGGGGCGCCACGCCCACCGGGACCGTCCTGGTGGCGCTGTTGCTGTTCCATCGCCAACGGCTGTTCGCGCTGCTGGTTGAGTGCTTGCACCTGCTCCACGCTCTCCTGCAATGGCGGTGCCGCCTGGGCAATCTCGGTCACCGAGCGAAACCCCGGTATCGTCCCCGCGATGCAGATCCGGTTCTCGGCCATCATGACCCGGTCGATCTTGTCGGGGCCAGCAATGTCGGCCCGCTTGGCATCGTGCAGGGCGCGCATCACCTGGTCGTCGCCGATATGGTCCGGCACGCCCTGACGGATGCAGGCGAACATGGCTTGATCGGCTGGCAACAGCAAGGCGATCCCCTGTTGCTGCTGTACCGTGCGTTCGGCGGCGGGAGCGTTGCTGACCAAATACGGCGAACGGGCATGCGCCCATTGCCGTGAATGTTCTTCCAGCGATATCGACAGCGCCTTGCCCGGGTCCACCCGGACCGTCTTCGGGTCGGAAAAGGCGTTGAGCTGCCAGATGCCTTCGACCTGACCATCCGCGGCGATGCGCACCCGGTCGATACGCAGGCCTTGGCGCTCGCCCTCCACCAGCAACGCGGCGGCCACCTGCTCGCTGTGCCGGCCGTGGGGAACGCCCCGGTTGGTCTCGGCGTAGTGGAGTTCCGTCAGGACACGCTGGAAATCGATATGTCCCGGATGCCGGGCATCGCTCAGGCGCTCCGGCAATGGCGTCCCCCGCGGTTCGGCCAGCCTGAGGGATGCCGAGACGGACGCCGGCGCCGCGGTCCGTTGTTCCGGCGACGGGGTGACCCGGAGCGTCTCCAGAGTGGGGATTTCGCGCTCGGGAGCCAAGCCCGGTTGCAGCAGCTTCTGGGCGTGCGTGCGCTGGGCCTCGAAGGCCAGATCCAGTTCGGCGCGCAGGTTGCCGTCGGCGTGGCTGTCCCACAGCAGTCCGTCATGCGTCCACTGGCCGTCGGCTTCGCGGGTGTAGTGCCGGCCATCGGAGGCCACCACCCGTTCCGGGTGCGCCAGGGTGTTTTCGACCGCTTCCGGTACCTTGCCGTGCCGCTGCCAGTCGTTCTGCGCATACAGGACCTCGAACGTGGCGGCGAGGGTCGTCGGGCTGCACGCGGCATTGTCGGCGATGATCTGGCGCGACTGGGCGTCCAGTTGCGCGGCCCGTTCCGGCGGGGCGGTCTCGGTGTAGCCCAGGCCGGGCTTGTCGTGGTTGAGCTGTCGCTGCCAGCCGCCGTTGGCCGGGTTGCGGATCCAGTCGCCCCCGTAGGCGCTGAACGTATCGTCGTGACTGGCCGGCAGCTTGAACGGATCGCGCGCGGTCGCGGCGGCCAGGCCCAGTTCGGTGGCTTTGGACACGGCCTTGTAGTTGAGTTCGTCGGCCAGTGCCGGGCTGGCGGTCAGGCGCTGCCCTTGTGGTGCCGTCGGCAGCGGTGGCAGGGTGCGCGTCCAGCCCTGTTCGGGATGGGCCGGGTCGGCCTGCCAGGTGTGGCCGTCGCTGCCGCGCTGGGTATAGATGCGTCTGTGCTCGATGGCATCGGCCAGCTTGTCGCCAGCCACGCCACCGACGACCGCCCCGAGCGCTCCCGTGGCGAGTGCGCCCGGCCCCAGCGTGCTGCCGGCCGCCAAGCCCGCCTCGAAGCCCAGCCATGCCCCGGCGCCGGTGCCGGCCGAACGGCCCACCGCTGCCTGGGCGGCGGTCAGGTTGCCCATACTGCGCAGGCGGGTGTAGTCGTGGGCGGTCTTGGCGACCTCGATGCCCGTGGTGACCACCGCCGCACCGTGGCCCAGCGAGCGGGCCAGCTTGGTCGCTCCCGGCACTGGACCGATACCGGCCGCTTCGGCCGCTTCGATGCGGCGCAGGTTCGCCAGCGCGACCTCCCCCGGCTCCGCCGGCACAGGGCCAATGGCCACCCGGTTCAACGGGCCGCGCTCGACCTCGGGCGACAGCGGCTTGGGAGCGTGCGGCAGGGCATCGTTGGCAACGGTCCTGTCCGGCGCCAGGCGTGCGCTCACGCCTTCCGTGGCCCGGTCCACCTGGCGGTCCAGCTGGTAAATCACCATGCCTTCGTGGGAGTTGTGCACCACGTTCAGGCGCGGATCGCTGGGTTCGTGGACCTTCTCCAGCAAGGAGACGCCCGGGCGCAAGGCGTTGCAGTAGTCCACCATCAGGTTGCAACTGCGGCTGGCCAGACCATCGCGCAAGTAACTGCCCCCGATGTCCGAATGCGCACCGCCCACCTGCACGTTGAGGAAACGGCCATCGGCGGAGACGCCTGGCGGCATCAATTGATCGCTGGGGAACTTGGCGCGGGTTTCGTCCAGCGCGGTGATCTGGAAGCCGGACACCACCGACGGCGCCAGGCGCCGGTCGAACCGCTCGGGGATGCCGGTGGCAACCGGGTCGAACAGGCCTACGGCCTGGGGCGTCATCCCGGGTGGGGCGATGTGGCGGATATAGATGATTTTGCCATTGGCATCGAAGGATCGGCTGGTCGGATCGACGATACCGCGCTCATGCAGGAGATTGGTGAACCCGGCGGCCTGACTGGCGCCACGGCTGAAGCCAGTGCTGAGCACGCGGATATTGACATTGGGGTCCGCCTGCCTCCACTCCTATGCTTTGTCCACCAAGTCGGCATACATCTTCTCCAGCCGTTCTTCGTAGGTATAGCCAAGCGTTGCATCTATTGTGCGTGTGAGCGGATTTTTCTGGGTGCCCGGTCCCTCAAGGTAGTTTGTGTAGACTTGAGAGTCGGTTTTGCTCAATGCGCGGAGCTGATTATCGAGACGGGCTACATTGGTGGCATGAAGGGGATCTTTGTATTGATCGTTGCCTGTGCCATCGAACGCTGCGATGTAGAGCCGTTCATGGGGGTTCCCATGATCAATCAGGCGAGGCACCTCAAAACGGGACAGTGCTTCGTTGGCCTCTTGATAGCTCCGCAACCGGGCTTCATCGGCCGGGTAGAACGTGACGTCGTCGTCCATCGGAATGATGCCGGACAGGTCCTTGTCACTCATAACCGCACTCCTTGCGCACGTCTTCAGTAAGTATGGGTCCAGACTCGGATTAGGTCGCGACGGCCAGTGCTATGTGGGTTACCCGGAATTTGCGGTTCCTTGGTGGCGATCAACGCCTTCATGTATATATTGATGCTTCGGTCGTTGACTTCCATCAGGATGCCTACCCCCAACGGCTCAATTCCCCACGCCGCCAGCCACCCCTCCGGAATGTCCTCCTTGGGCACGTTGTGTCGCACCAGCCGATCCTTGAACAATTTGTCCAAATTGATCTCGGCATGGTGTTTGCTGCCATCTGACGCTGTCCACCATGCTTGGACGGGGGGAGCGAATGTATCGCCGATGATGTGTCCTGCTCCCCAGCCATCCTTCCAATCAGGACGTTCAGGAGCTCCGGATGGCTCGAACTCGTGAAGAAGGGTGAAGTTGAAATTGTTGTAGAGCACCCTGCAATGCAGAGTGTTGTAGCAACGTGCATCAAAGTTGTGGCGCCGGAACTTCAGCGGCCACGGGTCAGCAGAATGAATCAGTGACTTCAAGCCCAGCATGGGGAATATCTCCTCGTTCCTTGAAGGATGTACCCGTCAATCCTACGGCGCATGGTGGTTGTCCGCTATCAGGCAACGCCAAGGTTTCGGGCGTGGGTAACCGAACGGCCTACCGCTGCCTGGATGGCGGTCAAGTTCCCTTGGTTGCGCAGACACAGACAGGTCAGGCAGCTGAAATCAGGCCCCCAAGACCCGGTGCAGGTTTTCCCGCGCCTGCGCATCCAGGCGCACGTGGAAGAAATCGCTGAAGAAGATGCGCGGTTGCGCCAGCACGCCCTTCAGGAAGCGGCGGCGGTTGATGCGGAACAGGAAGCCCGGCACCTTGCCGCGGTATTCCTCGGCGATGCCGCGGTCGTAGGCGTCGAACACTTCCGGCGGCGCGCCGAGGATGGCCATGTCGCTGTCCAGAAACAGCGCCGCGTCGGCGTCCAGTTCGTCGCCGCGCAGACTGCCGTGGCGGGCGGTAAGTTCGATCAGCTGCACCACCCGCCCTGCATCGATGCCGGCATCCGGCAACCAGCGCGCGATCGATTCGCGCGCAAGCTGCGCCGAGCGCAGTTCGTTGTCGCCGCGCCCGGCCTCGTAGATCGCATCGTGGTACAGCATCGCCAGCGCCACCTCGCGCGGCTGCCGCCAGCCGGGGCCGGCGGCGACGTCGTGGAAATGCCGCAGCAGCGCCCGCACGTGGCCGAAATGGTGGTACGCGCGTGGCGGCTGCGCGTGCGCGGCCTCTATCTCGGCCAGTTGGCCGGGAGGCAGGGGGAACGGGATCAGGTCATCCATGCGGGCATTCCGGGAGCGTAGGAGCGACGTGAGCCGCGACCGGGTTTCACCGGGAAAGCCCCGGTCGCGGCTCACGTCGCTCCTACGGAAACATGCTTCGTTGCCGGCTTCAACCCAGCGCCCAGCGCCCTTCCAGCTGGTAGCGGGTCTGCCCGAGGTAGCTGCGGATCAACACGAACTCGCGCACCAGCCAGCGCATCGGCTGCACCGGTTGCAGCGGCAGCCGGCGCCTGTCGTAGAGCAGGGTCAGGTGTGGGGTGAACGCCGGCTCCGGTTTGCCGCCGACGCCCTGCAGGCAGCGCGCCAGTTCCCGGTGCAGGTCGTGCAGTAGTTCGGCGCCATGCTCGCTGCGCAGCACGAACGGATGCTGGCGGCTGCCGCTGAAGCTGCCCACCTGGTCGAAACAGACCTCGAACGCGGGCAGGCGTACCCGCACCGCGGCCTGCTGCGCCCTGGCCAGCAACCCCGGCGGCAGGCCGGCGTAGTCGCCCAGATGATGCAGGGTGACGTGCAGGCGCTCGCACGCCAGCGGCCGGCCATCCAGCCCGTGTTCCCCGCGCAGGCCGTCGGCCAGTTCGGCGATGCGCACGGCGGTGGCCGCATCGGGCATCACCGCGAAGAACAGGCGCTCGGTCGGGATGTCGCCGCCGAAACCCAGCGACAGCTGCGCTTCGGCGGAAGGAATGAACTTCGTCATGGTCGGAAGGCGCCGGCTGGCGGAAAGGCCCGGAGGTGGCCGGCATCGCGTCGGGGCCGCGGATACTAGCAGACCACCGCCGGAGCGGCCGCGCACCGACATGGCGAAAACCTCGCCAGCGTCCGCAACCGCCCGCGGCATGGGCGCCGCCAACGGTTATCCACAACCTTGCCGGGCATCCATCCACACCGTCTGTGGATTTCCTCCGGGCGCCGGCGAAAGGCATACACTGGCCGGGCCGCAGCAACCTTCCGGGTATCGGTCATGATCGGTTGGAATGCCTTCGCCCTGCTTGCCGCCATCACCACGGCCCCGCCCGCCGTGCCGCCAGCCCCCGAGCAGGTGATGGCAATCCCGGCCGAACTGCGCCAGCAGTTGCAGGAGCAGGTGGTCCACGGCGCCAACGCATCCGACAAGCGCCTGCAACTGCTGGTGGAACTGGTGTTCCAGCCGCGGCACCCGGAGACGCCGAGCCTGCAGTACGACACCGCGGCCACCCTGACCGTGGCCGAAACCTGGGCGCAGCAGCGCGCCAACTGCCTGTCCTTCACCCTGCTGTTCGTCGCGCTGGCGCGCGAGGCCGGGCTGGAGGCGCACATGCAGGAAGTCGGGCAGGTGGTCGGCTGGTACCAGGAACAGGGCGTGATCTACAACGCCGGCCACGTCAACGTCGGCCTGCGCGTGGATGGCCGGCGCGCGACGCTGGACCTGGACCAGAACGTGCTCTACGACCGCCGCGGCCCGCAGCCGATATCCGACCAGCGCGCGCTGGCCCACTTCTACAACAACCGCGGCGCCGAGCTGATGGCCGCGCACGACGGCGAAGGCGCGCGCGGCCACCTGCGGATGGCGTTGCAGATGGACCCGCACTTCGCACCGGCATGGAACAACCTGGGCGTGCTGGAAACCCGCGCGGGCAACCTCGACGCGGCCGCGCGCGCCCTCGACAACGCCCTTCAGGAGGACCCGATGCTGGCCTCGGCGCTGTCCAACGCCAGCGCGCTGTACCACCGCATCGGCAGGGAGCAGCAGGCCGCGCGGCTGGCCATGCGCCTGCAGCACGTGCACGCGCGCGACCCGTTCTACCAGTTCATGCAGGGCGTGACGGCCGAACGCCGCGGCGACTATGCGCAGGCCGTGGTCGCCTACCGCCACGCCATCCGCCTGTACGGCAGCGCCCACCAGTTCCATTTCGGGCTGGCGCGGGCCTATTTCCTCGAAGGCGACAACCGCCGCGCGATGCGCGAGATGGCGCGCGCCCGCGAGCTGGGCGGCACCGACCCGGTGCGCGCGGTCTACCAGTCCAAGCTGGACAGCCTGCGCCGCATCAGCGCCCGCCACGCGTCGCGCTGACGCCCCCGCGAAGTCACGCAACAGGCGTCAGGATTGCCTGGCAAGGCCCCATGCAGGGCAAGCCCCGCATCTACGAAAGCAATGCCGCGGGTTCAGGGCACACCCACACGAAGCCTCCCCCCTCCACGTCCCACATCAATGAAAGCAGGACGAAAGCCGTAGGTGTGGGGCTTGCCCCACACGGGGCTTTCCCGATGACGAGGTACGCCCCGTACCCGGGAATGCTCAGGCCTTGCGCAGGAAGCAGGTCTTCAGCACCAGCCCCTTGATCTTGTCCGAGTTGCCTTCGATGTGCTCGGCGTCGTCCTCGACCAGGCGGATGTTGCGGATCACCGTGCCCTGCTTGAGTAGGATCGACGAGCCCTTGACCTTCAGGTCCTTGATGACGGTGACGGTGTCGCCGGCCACCAGCACGTTGCCGTTGCTGTCGCGCACCACCAGCGCGCTTTCCGCCGCTTCGTCCGGCGACCATTCGTGGCCGCAGTCGGCGCAGACCCACAGTGCGCCGTCGGGATAGACGTTTTCCAGCGAACACTGCGGGCAGGAGGAAGTGGGCATGGCGGCTCCAGAGACGTGGCAAAGCGTCGATTGTAGCCGCCCGCCTCCGTCCGATCCGCCTCAGCGCGCGCCGAGGCTGACCCGCACGCTGCCCGAATGCGAGTTGATGGAGATGTCGCCATCGCCGCCGCCGAGGCGCGCGTCGAGGTGGCTGCCCGGGCCGTAGCGCGGGCGTTCGACCTCGCCCACGTCCGAACGGATGCTGCCGCTGAAGCTGCTGACCTTCAGCTGCGCCGAGGTGCGCGCCGGCAGGGTCAGCGAGATCGGCGCGCTCACCGTCTGCAGGCTGATGCGGCCGCCCGGCTGCAGGCCGGCGCTGCGCACGCCGAGGCTGCCGGACACGGTTTCGGCGTTGAGCCGCTGCACCGCGGAAAGGTCGAGGTCGACCGCGCCGCTGACCGAGTTGGCCGCCACGTCGCCGCCGCTGCTGCCCGCCGCGTTGATCGCGCCGCTGACCGTGCGCAATTCCAGCCGCGGGGTCCGCAGCTGCGAGCGGATCGCGCCGCTGACGGTGTTGAAGCTGGCCTCGGCGGCCTGCCCGCCGGCGGTGATGCCGCCGCTGACGGTGCTGGCCTGCAGCCGGCGCAGGTCGACCTCGGCCACGTCCAGCGCGGCGCTGACCGTGCCGGCCTGCAGTTCGCTGCCGCGCGGCACCCGCAGTTCCAGCACCGCGCCACGGCTGTTGCGACCGTTCTGCGGGTACACCACCTTCAGCTGCACGCGGTTGGCGCTGTTCTGCACGTCCAGCCGCTGGCCTTCGCCGAGCGTGCCGGTCAGCTGCACCTCGTTGCGGTCCCAGCCGCGCACGCTCACCGAGCCGGCGACGTTGCTGATCTCGACCCGCCCGCCGCTGGACAGCGCATGGTGTTCGTTGACGGTGGTCTGCGCCAGTGCCGGCGCCAAGGGGGCCAGCAGCGCGATGGTGGCCAGCAGGTGTCGCATGGAAACATTCATGGTGGTTCTCCTTCAGGTGGCAAGACCGGCGGCGGCGAGGCCCTGCCGGGTGAGTTCCAGGCGCAGCGCGTAAGTGCGCCGCAGTTGCCCGAGCAGGAAGCCGGCGTCGGGGCTCTGCGCGATCGCCGAGCGGATGCCGGCGGCACTGGCATCGAGTTCGTGCAGCGCGGGGACGAGCTCGGCGGGCACGGTGTCCTGCGGGATCGCCGCGATCGCCTGCCGGTATTGGTCGGCGAGCGCATCGGCCTGCACTTCCAGCGGCGACTCCGGCGGCGACGGCGGCTGCTCGTGCAGTTCCCTCCAACGGCCGGTGCCCAGCAGTGCCAATGCCGCGACGGCGGCCGTCGCGGCGATGGGCAGCCAGCGGCGACGGCGCGGGGCGGGCGCGGCGACGACCGCTGGCCGGAGGCGCGGCTCTTCCCGCAGGCGCGCGGCGATGCCCTGCCAGGCCGTGGCCGGCGGCAGGCGTTCGGCCGGCAGCTGGCGCAGGCGCGCGGCCAGTTCGTCGTGCTCGTGTTCGTGGTCGGCGTCGTGTCGGTTCATGGCGTTTCTCCAAGACGCGCGCGTAGCAGGCCGCGCGCGCGATGCAGCTGTGCCTTGGAACTGCCGACGGCCATCTGCAGTTCCTCGGCGATTTCCTGATGCTTCCAACCCTCGATGTCGTGCAGTACCAGCACCGCACGGGCACGCGGCGGCAGGGTTTCCAGCGCGCGCTCCAGGTCCAGCCCGGTGGCATTGCAGCGCATGGATGCCGGCAGCCCCGCCAGCACCTCCATGCCGTCCTCGCCGATGTCCAGCGCCTCGAACGCGGCGCTGGCGCGCAGTTCCATCAATGCAGTGTTCACCGCCAGCCGGTGCAGCCAGGTACCCAGCGCGCTCTCGAAGCGGAACTGCGGCAGCTTGCGCCAGGCCTGGATGAAGGTTTCCTGCAACGCGTCCTCGGCGCGCGCGGCGCTGCCGCCGCACAACCGCCACAGCAGCGCGTACAGGCGCGGCGCATGGCGGCGGTAGATGCATTCGTAGGCATGGCCGTCGCCCGCGGCGGCGGCACGCGCCAGCGTGGCGTCGTCGGCAGCCTGCGGATGGGAAGCGGTGGCGGTCACGGTGGCGGCGAGCATATCCATTGGATGCGACCGCCGCCGAAAAGGTTTAAAGCCGGTCGCTCGAATCACCGCATCGCCGGCACGGGCTGACAGCGCCGGGCCGGTGGCCGACAATCGGCCTCCGCCACTCCCCACTGCGATTCCATGCTCCGACTCTCCGCCGCCCTGCTCGGCGCGGCCCTCGCGCTGGCCGGCTGCGCCGGCGTGCCCGCGGCCGCCCCCGTCGCCACCGCGGCGCATGCCACGCTCCCGCGCGACGCCACCTCGCCGCTGATCCTGGTTTCGATCGACGGCTTCCGCAACGACTACCTGCAGCGCGGCCTCACCCCCACGTTGGCGGCGCTGGCCGGCGACGGCGTGCGCGCCGGGTACATGCGCCCGTCGTACCCGTCGATCACCTTCCCCAACCACTACACGCTGGTGACCGGGCTGCGCCCGGACCACCACGGCGTCATCGCCAACTTCATGACCGACCCGTCGATACCCGGCGTGCGCTTCAGCATGTTCGACCCGGCGACCGTCGGCGACGAGCGCTGGTGGGACGACGGCACCCCGCTGTGGACCCGCGTGCGCGAACAGGGCGGCCGCGCCGCGGCGATGTTCTGGGTCGGGTCGGAAGCGCCGGTGCATGGCGCGCATCCGGAATTCTGGCGCCCGTTCGACATCGCGGTCAGCTCCGAGGACCGCGTCCGCCAGGTGCTGGAGTGGCTGGCGCTGCCCGCCGCCGAGCGCCCGCATTTCATCACCCTGTACTTCGACCGGGTGGACAGCATGGGCCACGAACACGGCCCGGACTCGCCCCAGCTGGACCAGGCGCTGGGCGAGGTGGACACCGCCATCGGCCACCTGCTGCAGGGCATCGAGGCGCTCGGGCTGGGGCAGCGGGTGAACGTGGTGGTGGTGTCCGACCACGGCATGACCGCGACCGGGCCGGAAAAGGAGTTCTTCCTCGACGACCTGGTCGACGTGAGCCGCCTCGACTTCGGCTGGACCGGTGCCTACGCCTCCTTCGACGCCCTGGCCGGCGGCGAGGCCGCCGCCCGCCAACTGATGGGGCGGCACGCGCACATGGAATGCATGCCGCGCGAGCAGATCCCGGCCCGCTTCGAATACGGCCGGCACCGCCGGGTGCCCGCCTATATCTGCATCGGCGAACCCGGCTGGCAGATCACTACCCGCACGGAGATGCAGCGCAAGGGCCACCGCCTGCGTGGCGAGCATGGCTACGACAACCTGCTGCCGGACATGCGCTCGCCGTTCATCGCCCACGGCCCGGCGTTCCGGCAGGGCGTGGTGATCCCGCCCATCGACAACGTCGACGTGTACCCGCTGCTCGCGCGCGTGCTCGGCATCGAGCCCGGCGCCAACGACGGCGACCCTGCCCACACCGCCGCCGCGCTGCGCCCCTGACCACCACGGGCCGCCGCCGACGGCCGCGGCCCCGCGAGGAGATACCCCGATGAAGCACTACCTGCCGGAATGGATGCACGAATGGGTCGGCACGCTGGAGCTCGCCCTGTCGATCATCGCGATCCTGCTGGCCGCCTGGCTGCTGCGCCTGCTCAGCCGGCGCCTGCTGGCGCGGCTGGGCCGCCATTACACCCTGCCCAGGCCGATGGAAATGGCGATCCGGCGCCTGTCCAGCTTCATCATCTGGAGCTGCACGCTGGTGGCCATCCTCGACCGCGTCGGCGTATCGGCCACGGTGCTGTGGACCGCCTTCACCGGCTTTGCCGCGGTCGGCGCGGTGGCGTTCTTCGCGGCGTGGAGCGTGCTGTCCAACATCTTCTGCACGTTCCTGATCTTCACCACCCGCCCGTTCCGCCTCGGCGACCACATCGAGGTGCTGGAAAACGGCGAGAAACCCGGCCTCAAGGGCCGGGTCATCGACATCAACCTGATCTACACCACGATGCAGGAAATCGGCGGCCCGAGCGAAGACGCGCTGATGCAGATCCCCAACAGCCTGTTCTTCCAGCGCGGCCTGCGCCGCTGGCCGGGCGGGCGCATCGACGGGAACCGCCTGCTGGGCGACGGTTGAGGCGGCGGCCCTTCCGGCCACGTTCCTTTCTTCGCCCGATTGCACGGGGGCACGGAAACCATCCCGTAGAGCGGGGCTTGCCCCGCTGGGGCGTTCCCGGCAAAGCCCAGCGGGGCAAGCCCCGCTCTACGAGCGCAAGTCCGGGCGAGGCATTCATTATGTTGCAGTGCAGCGAAAAAATGCAAGAATCCACGCCTGCGACAGCCTGAACCGGCCCTGCCCCCATGTCCCGTGCCTCCTCCCCGTGCCCGTCCACCGCGACGGGTGCCGCCGCCCCCGTTTCCGCCGCGCCGGCTCCCAGCGACCGCCAGCGCTGGCTCGCGGTCATCGCGCTGGCGCTGGCCGCCTTCGTGTTCAACACCAGCGAATTCGTACCGGTCGGGCTGCTCACCGACATCGGCACCAGCTTCGGCAAGCCGATCGAGCAGGTCGGCCTGATGCTCACCATCTACGCATGGGTGGTGGCGCTGACCTCGCTGCCGTGCATGCTGCTGACCCGCAATTTCGACCGCCGCAGGCTGCTGCTGGGCGTGTTCGCGCTGTTCATCGCCAGCCACCTGCTGTCCGGCGTGGCCGGGAGCTACCCGGTGCTGATGGCCAGCCGCATCGGCATCGCCCTGGCGCATGCGGTGTTCTGGTCGATCACCGCCTCGCTGGCGGTGCGCGTGGCACCGGCCGACAAGCGCCCGCAGGCGCTGGGGCTGCTGGCCACCGGCACCTCGGTGGCGATGGTGCTGGGCATCCCGCTGGGCCGCGTGGTCGGCGAATGGCTGGGCTGGCGCACCACCTTCATCGCCATCGGCGGCATCGCCCTGCTGGTCATGCTGGTGCTGGCGCGCCTGCTGCCGCCGCTGCCCAGCCGCAACAGCGGCTCGGCCAGCAGCATCCCGCTGCTGCTGCGCCGCCCGGCGCTGCTGGCGCTGTACCTGCTGGTGATGGTGGTGGTGACCGCGCAGTTCACCGGCTACAGCTACATCGAGCCGTTCGTGCAGCAGGTGGGCGGCTTCGGCGGCCATGTCACCACTTGGGTGCTGCTGCTGTTCGGCGGCATGGGCTTCGTCGGCAGCCTGTTGTTCTCGCGTTTCGGCCTGCGCTGGCCGCGCGGCTTCCTGCTCGCCGCCATCGGCGCGCTGGCGCTGTGCCTGCTGGGCCTGCGCGGCGCCGCCGGCAATGCCTGGGTGCTGTACGCGCTGGCCGCGGCATGGGGCGTGGCGATGATCTGCATCGCGCTGTCGATGCAGTCCAAGGTGCTGCATCTGGCGCCGGACGCCACCGACGTGGCGATGGCACTGTTCTCGGGCATCTTCAACATCGGCATCGGCGCCGGTGCGCTGGTCGGCAGCCAGGTCAGCCTGCGCCTTGGCATGGGCCACATCGGCGTGGTCGGCGGCCTGATCGCCGCCGCCGGCTGGCTGTGGTGGCTGTTCTCGATGCGGCGCTGGAGCGTGAGTTTCCGACTGCACGGCCAAGGCCACTGAGCGGCGGCGTCAACGCAGCTGGCTGTCCTTGCTGCCGCGCCGGTTGTAGCCGGCGAACGCGGCCTCTTCGTCCAGCGCCTGCTGGCAGGCGACGCACAGGCGCACGCCCGGCACCGCCTTGCGCCGTGCCTCGGGGATCGGCGCGTCGCATTCCTCGCAGTGTTCCAGGCCCGGACCGCTGGGCATGCGGCTGCGGGCGCGCTTGATCGCGTCCTCGACGGTGGCGTCGATCTGATCCTGAACGGCGGTATCGCCCGCCCAGCCGGTAGCCATGACTGCTGCTCCAATGACCGGTGACTTGACCGGCAACCAGCCTAGCGCATCGACCTGCATGGTGGCCCAATGGCCGCCATTCACCACATGAGGTCGTCGGGCACCACGAACTGCGCGTAGTAGGCGTCGTCCTCGGCATTGCCGGTGGACGCCGCCGCGTCGCCGCCCTGGCCGTGGTCGAGCACGATCAGCGTCGCGTCGCGCTCGCGCACCTTCTCCGCCGCCGCCCGCGGCAGCAGCTCGAAGCCCTCGCCGTGGCGCGCGATCACCAGCGTGCCGGCGGCCAGTTGCCGGCGCTGCGCCTCGTCGACCAGCAGGGTGCGGATCACCGCGCCGTCATCGAAGCGGTAGTCCAGCTCGCCGCTGCGCGGCACCCTGCGGTCGGCGATGATCTGCCGCGCCTGCGCGCGCAGCTCGTCGGCGCGGCGCCGGGCGTTGTGTTCGGCAGCCAGCACGCGGTCGCGCTCGGCCTTTTCCGCGCGGGCGCGTTCGGCTTCCAGCTGGCTGTCGCTGGGGCCGGCGGGCGCGCCCTTGGCGTGGCGCGCCTTGTTCTGCTCGCGCGCCACCTGCGCCACCTGCGACTTCTTGACCAGCCCGGCCTTGAGCAGTTGTTCCTGGAGCGGGTTCGCCTTCGCCATCTTGGTGATTCGTGGTTCCGTTGCCGATGCTGCGATGATACCGGCCCGCCCGTCCCCGCGCCCGCCGATGCAGCCCCTGAAGTACCTTTCCGGCTATCCCGAACACCTGCAGCAGCGTGCCCGCGAACTGCTCGATGCCGGCAGGCTAGGCGCAACGGTGCGCGGCCGCCACCCGCAGGCGCACGCGGTGCGCAACGACCGCCAGCTGCACGACTACGTGCAGGAACTGAAGGCACGCCACCTGCGCCAGTCGCCGCCGCTGGGCAAGGTGCTGTACGACGGCAGGCTGCAGGTGCTCAAGCACGCGCTGGGCCTGCACACCGCCATTTCCCGCAACCACGGCGGCAAGCTCAAGGCCAGCCGCGAGATCCGCATCGCCAGCGTGTTCCGCGACACCCCGGCGCCGTTCCTGCGGATGATCGTGGTGCACGAACTGGCGCACCTGAAGGAAGCCGAACACAACAAGGCCTTCTACCAGCTGTGCCTGCACATGGAGCCGGACTACCACCAGCTCGAATTCGACCTGCGCCTGTACCTGACCGCGCTGGAGCACGAGGCTGGCCGGCCCGCCGGGGACACCGGGATCCCGTAGCTGCGGGGCTTGCCCCGCATGAAGTTTTACCGGCGAAAGCCCCGTGCCTGTCCCGAAAAGGGATGCAAGCACAAGCCCGGCACCTACGATGGAAGGCCGGGCGCTACACTCCCCGCCCGCCGTACCGAGCCTGCGCCATGACCACGCCCCTCCGCCTCGACAAGCGCCTCGCCGCGCAGCTGCACTGCTCCCGCGCCCAGGCCCGGCACTACATCGAGGGCGGCTGGGTCAGCGTGGACGGCGTGGTGGTGGAAACCCCGCAGACGCTGGTGGCCGATGAAACCCTCGCGTTGGCGGCCGGGGCCGGCAGCGAACCCGCCGAGCCGGCGACGCTGCTGCTGAACAAGCCCGCCGGCTGCGACGCCGAAGCGCTTTCGGCGCTGTTGCGCGAAGACAACCGCTGCGCCGACGACGCCTCCGGCACCCGCCTGCTGCACCGCCATTTCCAGCGGCTGCAATCGCCGATGCCATTGGATGCCGACGCCTGCGGGCTGCTGGTATTCACCCAGGACTGGCGCGTGCGCCGGCACCTGCTCGAAGCCGGCCCGTCGCTGGAGCAGGAGTTCATGGTCGACGTGGAAGGCGAAGCCGGGCCGTGGGCGCTGGCCAAGCTGGCCCACGGCCTGCACCACGCAGGCCGCGCCCTGCCCGCCTGCAAGGTCAGCTGGCAGAGCGAGCAGCGCCTGCGTTTCGCGATCAAGGACGTGCGCCCCGGCCAGCTGCAACACATGTGCGGGCAGGTCGGCCTGCGCGCCACGCAGGTGCGCCGGCTGCGCATCGGCCGCATCGGTCTGAGCAAAATGCCCGAAGGCCAGTGGCGCTACCTCGCCGCCGGACAGCGTTTCTGAGCCGCAGGTTACCGTAGACGCAGGCCTTGCCTGGCACCAGGCAGGTCGGGGCTACGCCCCCGACGTTCGTGTCCCGATATCCCGTGCGTCGGGGGCGTAGCCCCGACCTACTTATCCTCGACAACACGTGGAGGCGGGGCTTGCCCCGCAGTGGCACTCCCGGCCACCCCGTGCCGGGCAGGCCCGGCACCTACGACAGCAGGCGCAACAACGCCGCAGCCGCCGCGCCGGCCAACACCACCACGAGGAAAGGCAGCCGCAGCAGCAACGCGACGGCCGCGGCCAGCAGCGCGCCGATGCGCGCGTCCAGCACCACACCCTGCCCGGCGGAAACAGCGTTCATCGTGGTCAACGAGGCCAGCAGGCCGATGGTCAGCGTGCCGGCCACCCGCGTCATCCGCGGCGACGCCATCCAGCGCACCGGCACCAGGTAGCCACAGAACTTGATCGCCCACGCCACCACGCTGCCCAGCAACACCCATGCCCATAGCGACATCAGCCCTGCCCTCCGTTGCCTTCGGGTGACACGTCCGGCTCCAGCCCTTCGTTGGCCGGGCCATGCCCGAACCAGCCCCACACCGCGGCGATCGCCGCCGCCAGCAGAATCGGTACGCCCGGCGGCACCCACGGCAACGCCAACATCGTCGCCAGCGCGCAGACCACGGCGATGGCCACCGGCTCGCGCGAACGCAGGCGCGGCCACAACAGGCCGAGGAAGGCCGCCACTGCCGCGCCATCCAGACCCCAGCGGCGCGGGTCGCCCAGCGCATCGCCCAACACCGCGCCAAGCAGGGTGAACAGGTTCCACAGCACATAAACGCCGATGCCGGCCACCCAGAAACCCCGCCGCTGTTCGCTCGGTTCCCACTGGCCGGCCGCGGTGGCGGCCGATTCGTCGATGGTGACCTGCGCCGACAGCAGCCGCCGCCAGCCGCGAGGCCGCAGCATGCGGTTGATCTGCGCGCCATAGACGGCATTGCGGATGCCCAACAACGTGGCCGCGCCGAACGCCGCCGCACCGCCGCCACCGGCCCCCACCACGCCGATGAAGGCGAACTGCGAGCCGCCGGTGAACATCAACAAGCTCAAGGCGACGGCCTGGCCGACGCTGAAACCGGAGGCCACCGCCAGCGCGCCGAAGGAAATGCCATACAGGCCGGTCGCCACCGCGATCGACAGGCCGATGCGCACTGCCGGGGTGAAGCGCGGGGAATGCTCGTTCATCAATCAGGCCCGGGCGTATGGGAGAGCCTCATGTGGACCGCTGGATGGCGCATGGCCCGCATGCGGTTCCAGCAGACCCACTGCTCACTCGTCCTGCTGCGGATCGTCGGGGTTGACCCGCTTCCACAACCATTCGGCCACGTGGCCGGGCACGCACCCGGCCAGCAGTTGCAGGGCTTCGTCGGTTTCCATCAGGTTCTCGCGGCACAGCATCGACAACGCCGCGGCCAGCTCGCCCACTTCCAGCGAGCGTGCCAGCGCCTTCGCCCGCGGCCATGCCGCCTGCCCCTCCAGCGCCGCGGCGACGTCGGTGGACAGTTCCCATTGCCGCGCGATCCGCGCCGCCAGCAGCGGCGTGCAGCGCTCCAGCAGCGACAGCAGCACCTCCGGCGACGGCGCCAGCGTCTGCCTGCGCGAATACGCCTCGGCGGTGGCGTGCACCACGATCACCATGCCCAGCCCGCGCAGCAGGCCGGCCAACTGCGCGGAGAAACCGTCCTCGCGCTCGATGCTGCGCGCATGGTCGGCGGTGGCCAGCGACATGCGCAGGGTGTAGTCCCACAGCCGCTGCGAGAAGCGCCCGCCGTCGCGCTCGGGCGGGTTCATCACCGGCTGCACCAGCGCGGCGGAAATGATCTGGCGGATGCCCTCGTTGCCCACCAGCGTCACCGCGCGCTCGATGCTGCGCACTTCCTGTTGCTGGAAGCGGTACAGCGAGCTGTTGGCGATGCGCAGCAGGTTCACGGTCAGCACCGGGTCGCTGCCGATGATGCGGCCGATCGAGCGCGCCGAGGCGGTGCTGTCGTTGACGCTCTGGATCAGCTGCGGCAGCAGGTGCGGGCGCCGCGGGATGTAGCGCTGCGAAAGATCGGCCCGTTCCAGCGCCAGCAGCACCTCGTCGGCCACCTGCTGGTGCGCGGATGCATCGTCGTCTGCGGCGCCGGCCTCGTCCACGCCCAGCGCCGCGCGCAGGAAGCGCTGGCGCATGCCCGGCAGCAACGCCGGGTCCAGCGCCACCGGCGCCGCGGACGCATCCTGCGAGGTTTCCGGGACGAACGACCAGCCCTGGCCCCTGCCGTCCGTGCGCCGCCGCCCGAACGCCCACGCGGCCACCGCGCCCGCGAGCAGGGCCGCCACGATCGCCGAAAGGATCACCGTCGCCAACGTCAACGCACCCCGTGCTGCACGCCGAGCGGCCGGCTACTTGCCGACCTTCTCCAGGCGGATGCCGAGCGGGCCGGTCAGCGCGCCGTCCTCGCCGACGGTGAAGTCCAGCGAGGCGCCCTTCTGCGGCAGCGCCACCTTCAGGGTGTCGCCCTCGCGCACGTAGCGGGTCTCCTGCGAGATACCCATCGCCTCGATGGTCACCTTGCCGCCGGAGGTGAAGGTGTACTTGGCCACGCCCATCGCGTCGGTATAGGTGCCATCGATGCCGTGGCCGCAGGCCGACAGCAGGCACAGCGCGGCCACAAGCAGGTACTTCCTCATCGTTTCCCCCGGTAGCGGATGGCAGCGGCCGACATGGCCGCGCATGCAAGCGGATTCTGCCACAGGCGCAGGCCGGTACCGCTCAATCGTTGCCCGCGCGCAGCGGCGACGCCGCGAAGCGGGCCGACAGGCGCAGCGCGAACGCCAGCCCCGCCACCAGCGCCAGGCTCGCGCCGGTGGCGAAGGCCGCCGGCAGGCCGGCGCGCGCGGCGATCGCGCCGGCCAGCACCATGCCCGCGCCGATGCCCACGTCCAGCGCCGAGAAATAGGTGGCCACCGCGGTGCCGCGCTGCGCGTGGCTGCCCAGGTTGACCATCATCGTCTGGTAGGCCGGGTACACCACGCCGAAGCCGAAGCCGGCCAGCAGGCCCGACAGGTAGTACGGCAGCGGCCCGCCGGCCCATGCCATCAGGCCGAGCCCGGCGACCACGCCCAGGGTGCCGCCGTTGGTCGCCTGCACCACCCTGCCGCCATCGACCAGGCGCCCGGAGAACGCCCGCGACACCATCATCCCGATCGCCATCAGGGTGAAGAAGATGCCGGTGTTGCCCGCGCCCAGCTGCTTGCCGTGCAGCGCGGCGAAGGCCAGCAGCATGCCGTAGCCGAGGCCGATCACCGCCAGGTTCAGCGCCAGCGGGATGCCGCGCACCAGCAGGAAGCGGTCCAGCGACAGCACCGTGGCCGCACCGTTGCGCTGCTTGCGCGGCGCATGCACCAGCGCGGCCACCAGCAGACCGGCCACGCCGGCGGCCACCGCCGCGTCGAAGATCGCGTGGAACGGGTAGCGGTCCATCAGCCACAGCCCGGCCATCGGCCCCAGCGCCATCGCCAGGCTGCTCATCAGCCCGAAGAAGCCGATGCCCTCGCCGCGCCGCACCGAGGGAATGATGTCGATGGCCTGGGTGTTGGCCGCGGTGCTCATCACCGCGAAGGTCAGGCCGATGCCCAGCCGCACCAGCACGAAGGCCAGCACCGTCTGCGCCAGCAGGTAGCCGGAGGTGAACAGCACGTAGGCCGCCAGCGCCAGCAGGTAGGCGTGCTTGGCGTTGAAGCGGTCGACGATGAAGCCCGAGAACGGCCGCACCAGCAGCGCGGCGATCACGTAGCTGGACAGCACGATGCCCACCGTCGCCTCGCCGATCCGCAGCTGCTCCACCAGGTGGAACGGCAGCGTCGGCATCAGCACGTAGAACGACATGCCCATCAGGAAGTTGGCGATGCACGCCAACAGGAAGCTGGATGTCCACAACGCGGGCCGGGGCGTGCTCACGCGCACGCCACCGTGTAGCCGGCCGTCGGCGGCAGGCCGGCTTGCGCACGCGTGGCCGGTGCCGCCGCCATCAACCGACGCCGCGCAGCGCCAGGGTCAGCGCCAGCACGCTGAGCAGCACGGCGATGGTGCCGTCGAGCACGCGCCAGGTATTGGGCCGGGTGAACAGCGGCGCCAGCAGGCGCGCGCCCAGCCCCTGCGCGGTCAGCCACATTGCGCTGGCGGTGACCACGCCGGCGGCGAAGGCCATGCGCGCGTGGCCGAAGTTGTCGGCGATCGAGCCGATCACCATCATGTCCAGCCAGAAATGCGGATTGATGATCGAGAACCCGGCCGCGGCCAGCATCGCCGCGCGGCACGAGGACGCGGCGGTGTCGTCCATCTGCATGCCGCCGCCACCGGCCACCGCCCGCCGCGCCGACTGCAGCGCGTACCAGGCCAGGAACGCCACGCCGCCCCACAACAGCACCGTGGTCAGCCACGGCAGGTGGTCGGTGAGCGTGCGCAGGCCGGCGACGCTGGCGAAGATGAAGGCCGCATCGATGGCGAAGCAGGTGGCGATGACCGGCACCACGTGCTGGCGCAGGATGCCCTGGCGCAGGATGAAGGCGCTCTGCGCACCGACCACGGCGAACAGACCGATGCCGGTACCGGCACCGCTGAGCCAGGCGCTGCTG